>Ga0209083_1000011_pt1 | contig 315859 bp, 289 predicted proteins | sample AM7aDNAmetaG_FD_184132 | JGI IMG/M metagenome (GOLD analysis project Ga0209083, IMG submission 184132) | Freshwater microbial communities from Finland to study Microbial Dark Matter (Phase II) - AM7a DNA metaG (SPAdes) (version 3) | ecosystem: Environmental > Aquatic > Freshwater > Lake ...
CGTACCCAGTAAGATAATGCACCTTTGGAAAGCCCAATGGCTGTAGCGAACTCACGAAGAGATTGCCCGCTTTTTTCCCATTCATCCACTTTGGCAAACATTGCCGCTGACTTCGGTGTTTTCATGATACCCTGATTTTTTCAGCAAAGGTAAATCAGCAGTACCTAAAGGGAAATATGGGGTTGGTAGGGCGGATACTTTCATAAGAATGGTTATGACAACAATATAATTATGTAAAGCCCAGTGCAAAGCATATTGATTATCGGCATCTTACCAGCATACTTTACGTTTGGACTTTACATAATATTTATTTCTTACCGAGTCCTTTGAGCCATGAGATCAAGTCACTATTATCAACCCATTCCCCGATAACATCAGAAGGAGTGAGATTTTCAGATGCCTTTTCAATAGCCTCTCTTTTTTGTTTTGAGTCGGCTCTGGCATATATCTCGGTTGTTTGTATTGAGGAGTGTCCCAATAAGTCGCGTATCCATACAAGGTTGACCCCTGATTGAAGTAGATGCATTGCTCGACTATGCCGCAGTTGATGGCAACTGGTGGTCTCGGGAATGAGATTCGGATTGCTCATGCGGGCCAATACAGCATATTTTTTTAGTATATACGTTATACCTGCCCTTGTGAGCTTGTTTCTTGAGCTGTTACAAAAGAGTGGATACTTTTTACCGATATCCGTATCAATGTGATAGCAGCTGATGTATTTGGTCAGGATATCAAAGACAGGCTCAGATAAGGGTACGATCCTCGTTTTCCGTCCCTTTCCATAGATCTTTATTGAGTATGGTTTGCATTGTATCCTCAATGATTCTATAGTCAAGTCAGCGAGTTCCTGAACTCGGCAACCAGTATCATACATCAAGGCAAGCATTGCAAGATGCCTAAGTTCCCTCGGATCGGTAGTATCGGGCTGTTCAAGTAAGTGTTTTACCCCTTCCTTGGTGAAGTGCGATGGAATAGTGTGTTCCTTTTTCAGCCCTTTGATTGCTAAAACTCTTTGCCACTGTTCCATATGCTCTACACTGTCGTACTGGAGATACGATACAAAGGATCTGACCGCTGCAAGCCTGTTGTTTCGAGTTGCAATACTGCAGCCTTGCTTGTCAATCAGCCATTGAAGATATCCGATGATATTATCCCTGTTTATATCAGCAAGTGAAGCCTTTTCTGCTTTGATATGTTTTTCATCCCTCAAGTATAAAAGTAAGGAGATAAAAGCATCTCGATAAGCAGACACGGTATTGGGGCTAACATTCCTTTCGTGGGGCAGATATATACTGAGGAATCTCGAGAGTTGTTTTGCAAGATCATTCGATGCCATCGTCTTTTCTGTATATGAAGTTGTTTAACGATGAGCATTGCTGCAACAGGTCTGGATATTCACTACATGTAAGGCGTACATATCCTTCTGTTGCAGTTAAAGCCTTGTGCCCAAGGCATGCGGCCAACAACGGAAGTGCAGCATATATATCCATCCCTTCCCTTATCATCTTTACAAGTGAATGAGATGCCATGGTATGTCTTAGATCATGAACGCGTGGCCCAAAGTGTTCCCCTCGATAGGCAATACCACAATGCGTATATACTTTTTTGAACCATCGATAGACATTTGCTGAAGAGACTGCTTCTCCATTTAATTTCACAAAGAAAATATGATCAGTGGCTGTTATGCCCTTGATTGGCAACATACTTCTATAGTGCAGATATTTCAAGAGGTTATCCTTTAGAGAAGTGCATATCGGTACCAAACGCTCTTCTCCATTCTTCGTATTGGTCCATGTTCCAACTCGCAGCATATTCCTTTCCAAATCCACATCCTTGTTTCTTAATGAGACAGCTTCCGTGATTCTCAAACCGGTACTGTAAAGAAGACGAAGTAGGCAAGGTATAGATACGATTGGGTCATCCTTCCTGTGACTTTCCCGTAATAGAAGGTCCGTCTTGTTGAAAATATCCTGCATTTGTGTTTCCGTGAAAATATACGGTATGAACGCACGGTCATTATCGCATTTTGGCAATGGCATTATATAAGATTTGATACCATGTTCATTCATGTATTTTGCCAACTGAGCTATCCGTGAGCATTTCCCATGCAATGTCCGGCTACAATCATTGAGTCTTGTCGCTGCCCATGCATCTGTAAGTTCTTTGGTGATAATCGGTTCTGTAAGATCATATTGTATTGTGAACTCGTCGAACTCTTTATATGTCCATTTCGTCGATAAGATTGTCTGGCCACAGGCTTCTTTCATGCGGATTATGGCCTTCATATAGGGGGATAGCACTCCCTTATAGTTAAACGGGTTAGTCATAGAACCATCCTCCTCTTTGAGTATAAAAGGCATCACTGGTATCCGGGACATCTAGTACGCACCCCATCATGTGTAAAAGGTCTATTCGAACATAGGTTCTTGTTGTATCCAATTCCGTATGTCCCAATGTTTCAGATATGATAGGTATTGGCGTGGATTTATCGAGCATCCTCTGCGCCAGACTGAACCTCAGGGCATGGCCCCCGTGATGGCGGTCACCGTAATCAACTCCTGATTTTCTAAAAGCAACAGCGATTGCACTATGAACTGAACCTGGATTCATTTCACCATATGGTGGACGGCAACTCAGAAAAATCCTATTTGATATTGACTTTGGACGTGCATTCTTAAGATAGTCGATTATTGCATTGCCTACGATGGATAAAAGAGGAAGAGTCAGAGGATTTCCTGTTTTATATTGTATGATGCTAATGCTGTTGTTTTCCCAGTTAATATCTTTGAAGCTGAGATTTGCAACATCTGATACTCTTAGTCCAATCCTGGAACATATTGTAACCATTGCATAATCACGCTTTCCGACATTGCTGGTTCTTGATATCGATTCTTCCAATTGCCTTATTTCACTTGGGCTATAGAATGATGGCGTTTTGATATGCTTGATATTATTGCCAATAGACCGAAGAACATAAGAATAGTTTTTGGTAATAAGGTCCTCTTTATAAAGATAGTTCAGGAAGCGACGGATCGTTCCAACATACTCCTTCTGTCGGTAGAGGCGGCTTTCGATGAACTTAACAATACACTCTTCAATTATCCCAGATATAGAGCAAACTCCGTTCTCAAACAGATACTCAACGAAGTTACTGACCATTTTTTTGTAGCTCCGTATGGTCTTCTTCTCGCTAATACCAAGGGCTTTTAAGGATTCAAAATAATCTTGAGCTGCAGATCCAATTTCCCCTCTGAAGGGATACTGCGCAGGAGTGCGCATTCTCTTGCCCAGATTATCGTTCAAAAATACATTGACCAAAACATCAATGCTTTTAATCAAATCACGATGGTAGAATGTAACGGTACCTCCGTCATGGAAGCATAGGGTACATTCTTTGCCTACCTTCTCATCAAAGTCAACCATGCTTTTAGAATTCATATACGAAACTATTCCCTTCTTCCACAGCCAGTTGTAGGTGTAGATCCGGGATTTCGTATACCGAGCCTCTTTAAGCAATTGGTTGGCACGTTCAATTACTTTTTGAATTTCCATAACTCTTGTTTTTAATGTTGTTTTGCATTATGCAACATCTAAGTTATGGGAAGTGGTTATGGTAAGTCTTTAAAGTAAAAGCTTTATTATAAAAATGTTACATAATGATTGGGTTGCTCACTTTACATAATTATATTGTTGTCATAACCGCTGTTATGGAAAGCTTTTCATAAGAATGGTCCCAGTTACCGCCAGCACCAGGGTATGGAACTTCAGAAGAAATATGAGAAACACAAGTAAGTATCCCATGTCGGTGAAAAACAAGTCCAGGCTGTCATTTATGACGGCCTTTTCTTTTAGTAAACCCCTTAAACATCAGAAAAAAAGTCAACTCATCCCCTTGAAAAGGACCGCTATCACGATTTTCCGTAACCGCTTTACATCTCAAAATGAAACATCGAAAGGAGCATCGGAACCGATAATAATGACCCATCGTGAAGTCCTATCCTGTCATACGTCCCCTGAGGGTGGCATCGTTTTCGCCCGTTTAATGGTAGCAGTTTAGATCAGGGCCAAAAGTTCCAGTCCGAGGCGTACTGGTGTTTGGTGGCCAGGTGATCTACCACCGTGGTAAACATATAGGGCCTGCGATCCCGGTGATGCGAAGCAATATGGTCATAGCGATAATAAATGTCCACGTGGCTCTGGCTGTAGAGGATCGCTACTTTCTTGCCAATATATTTATACGGGACACTGTAATAATGCTTGTCTTCACTCAGGCATACATAGTTGGTTTTGGATACCGTTGCCACCCGTTTATTCTTCAGTTCATAACTATAAAAAGCCAGCGGCTGAAGCGTATGCCGTTCGATCTCATCAAACATCTGCCTTCGACTGTAGGGCCGTCCTTTGAGCAGGCTTGTGTTATGAACCTCCAGCAGCTCCCATATGGCTGCGTTGAGCTGCTCAAGGCTGGTAAAGGTCCTTTCCCTCAGCACACTAAAGATCACCCGGTAGATGATCTTGACCGCTCCTTCAACCAGGGCCTTATGCCTGGGTTTATACGGTCCGGCAGGCAGGGCGACCATCCGGTAATGTTCTACAAAATCACGGAAGGCTTCATTTAAAGTAGGTTCGTATTTATCGCTCTTGGTCACGGCCGACTTGAGATTATCGGTCACAATGGCCATGGGCACTCCGCCAAAGTAACGCAGGGCATTCTCGCAGGATGCAATAAAATCTTCCTTGCATTGCGACATAGATGCTTCCACGTAGGTCAGCTGGCTGGCCCCAAGAATAGCCACAAATACCTGGACTTTGGTGGTCTCGCCACTCTCAAGATTTACGATCTGAAGGGTATCTCCTGCATAATCCACGTACATCTTATCCCCGGCCTTATGGTCGATATGCATGGTTGAGTTAACCCGTTTGGACCACTGCCGATACCGTTCATTGAACTGAGTGGCTTTATACCCATCCGGATGCTGCATGATATACTTCTCCCACATCTTCTGCCGGGTATTACCTTTCTTCTTCAGGGCTTTATCCACCTCCGGGAAAAATTCGATCAAGGCTTTGTGCCGCGGATCATATTCAAAGGTCGGCTGGGCTTTAAACAATAACTCCAGGTCCGCGTCTTTCATCTCCAGAATCACGTCAATCGAGGTATCCATAGCGATAAACTGACGGATAAATCCTTTGACCGTGTTGCGGGATACACCGGTCATTCTTTTGATCATCGATTTGCTTACACCCTCGGTGTAGGCTTTTAAAATCTCTTTTACTTTGCTCATAAGCGTTAGGTTGTTAGACATAAATGACTTTATTTATTTGCAGCAGGCAAACAGCTAAATTGCATTTATGTTGCAACCAGGTGAGGTAAAAAACAAAGAATGTTAGGTGGTCAGTTTGGAGCGTTTTGGGGGTGGTCAGTTTGCTCCGTTGAGGGTAAAAAAGTACCCTTTTTAGGGGTGGTCAATTTAGAGCGTTATCGGCTGGTCAGTTTGACCGTTTTTTCCAGGCTAGACCAACATTAACTAAGTCATTAACTAAGTCATTAACTAAGTCATTAACTAAGACATAAACTAAGACTTTCCTTAAGTGCCAAGTTCAGCCGAAACAGGTGCCAAGCTACTTGCTGAAAAATCGTTTGCTTCAATGCAAATCTCACCAAAGGTATCTCCGTAAATTTATAATACGCAAGGCCATGCCCTCCGGGTGCCGTCATTTTTTCCATAGTATATCTTCCGGGGTAAAAAAATGACCGGCAGCCTTGCATATTAAAATTTACTCCGCTGTATAGTGCTTACGATTTGCATTTTATGCACTAAACCATTTGTATCACTTAAAAGCGGAGGTTTGTATGTCAACAACAACCAGTCATTCAACAAATCAGGTTATCCATGATTTAGCCTGTGATTATCATGTCACTGAAAACGGTCAGGTCATTCTGCACCACAATGGCCAACCTGTCAAGTGGTCGTCCACAATTAAAATCACCTTGTTTTCTCCAAGCGGTAAAGAGGTTGCACGGTTCAGGTTCCTCAATATCCATGAGGCCATGAACTTCATCCGCCTCAACGATCCGCCCAGGTACATGATCTGGGGGTGATTATCCTGGTCTCAATATCTCGGGTTTCCCTGCGGGTGCTAAACCTGCAGGGAAATTTCTGCTTCCGGAAGGATGTCAATTTGCCATTTGCAAGCTATCTTGTAAATATTTTTTGTCTCCTTGAAGGACCTCAATAAATCCTTTACAGGACGCGACTTTTCGAAAGAATTTCAGAAAAATATTTACCTTCGTCTGCGTTGGTACCCTTGTTGGTACCCAAGAAAAAAGCCACCTACTTTTATTTTGTAAGTGGCTGATTCTCTGTGACCCCGGAGGGATTCAAACCCCCAACCTTCTGATCCGTAGTCATATTTAGTCGATTAATCGTTGTTTTGTGAAGCCTCTGTAAAGGTCAGTAAATGCTAGCATTAACCTAATAAAATATTATTATTTATTTTTGTTTTGGTTTGCATAATTTTGTATCTTTGTTTGCATAAACGTTTGCATAAAACAAAAGATCCCAACCATGAAAGGCAAACAAACCGCAACCGCAAAAATACTTCTTGATACCAGGTACCCAAATAAAGATGAAAAGTCCCCGATCAAATTAAGGGTCACCTATCAAAAGAAATCCAGGTATTATGTGATGAGATACCCACAAAAAAGTAATGATGGTAGTACGGATGACGAAATTATTCAACTGCTATTAAAAGAATTTGATGGACTTGGAGGTCAAACAATTACCCTTAGTGAGATAGACTATAGCCGAGCTGATTGCAAAAAGCCTAGAGGCAAATATAGTCATTATAAATCCATGTTTTTCCATTTCGAAACTCTGGCCACAAATGTTATAAGCAAGACTATTCCATTCTCATTTGATAAATTTGAAAGTAAATACTTTGCCAAACCTTCGGACGAACAGGATTTATTTTCAATGTTAGAATTTAGAGCAAGGGAATTAAGGAATGAGGGCAGAATAAGTACGGCGGTTTCTTTTGAATGTACTCTAAATTCATTGAAGAAATTCACAGGTAAGACCAAATTCCCATTTGATAATGTTGATGTTTCGTGGTTGCAGAGATATGAGAAATGGATGCTTGAACCTGAACATAAGGTCGGTAAAACCATGCACAGAAATAGTTTAACAACAGTTGGAATGTATTTGAGAAATGTTCGGGCAATATACAAGAAAGCTGAAAGGGATAATGTTTTTAAATCTGACTCCTACCCTTTTGGTGAAGGGAGATATGAGATTCCGGGAGGCCGTAACATTAAGAAAGCCTTGACCCAAAAAGAAGTAGGATTGATCGCCAATTATAAAGTACCTTCAGGATCAAATGAACATCGTAACAGGGATTATTGGTTATTTTCTTATCTATGCAATGGGATTAATGTTAAGGATATGGCCAGATTGACCTATAGGAACATTGAAGGGGAAATTATTAAACTGACCAGGGCTAAGACAGAAAGAGAAAAACGGCATAATCCCCGCCCCATTACTATTATGGTCACAAAGTTAATAGGTAGGATCATTGACCGTTGGGGAATAAAGCCGGGTTTACCTAATCAATATATTTTCCCTATTCTACGTCTTGGCATGACCCCAGAGGAGGAATATAAAGCAATTCAGCAAGCAACCAAGAATATTAACGAAACCATTGGTAACATTGCCTCGAATCTAGAATTATCGCAAAAAGTAACAACCTATACAGCACGGCATAGTTTTGCAACTGTCCTGAAGCGTTCCGGTGCAAGTACTGAATTTATCTCTGAAAGCCTTGGACATTCGAATGTTCTAACAACAGAAAACTATCTATCAGACTTCGAGACAGATGTGAAAAGACAATGGGCTGAAAAACTGACTGAATTTTAAGCGAGAATAATTTAACTATTATTGTATTGTCCAATATTGTCCAATATTTAAGACCAGAAGTATGATGAGGAATTCAGAGTATTTTCATTATCTTTTTTGGGATTTTGAAAATGAAGCTGAGCATCAACATCAAATAGAAATAGATAGTGATTTTAAGGATAGAGAGAAAGTATATCTATGCAAGGAACTAAAGGATAAGTTTTATTCTTTGGTTTATTTAACACCCCAACCGTCGGAATTACAAGACTTTCTGGACAAGCAATACGAAGAATATAAGTATATAAAAACGGATTTCATTGCCTTTTTAACTAGATGTTTAGATGTCCGATTGTCGGTAAATTTAAAAAACCAGATAGAACAGACAGATTTACAAAAACGTAAGGAATATATTCAAAAATGGATAAACGAGAAGAATAATGAAATAGGATCTTTAAATCAATATCCCTATAGGAGAAAAACATTGTATTTTTTTGATTATCTGTACTTTAATTGTGCTGTTAAATCGGATAAAGAAGACGAAAAAAACCAAAATTACATCTATCAATTGTTCTGCACTCCTAGAAACAATAATAAGTGTAATGAAATCTATTCAATTTCATGCCATAATGAGCTCAATTTAATACTTGAACATAGATACTATGAGAATCTTTTCAAATGGCTTACACCTCAACAATGTTGGGATTTCTTAGATTTTCATTTAAAAATGTATTGTGAAAAAGCATCAGGGCAAGAGATTAATTTTCTCTATTTTATTAAAGACACTTTAACTCAAACGAGATATTCTCAGGAAAAGAATATAAGATTACTTTCAGGTGATCCTACTAGAATATCTTTGGTTAATGAATGGATTGAAAGGAAAAAAACTGAATTTCAACTGACACCACAGATATTAAATCAAGCACATCAGCAAATTGGAAAGCCAAAACAAGATAATCCCCTTCTCACTATTCGACAGATTGCATTGAAGTCCTTTTACGAAGGAAATTATCTCTCAAGAAAAAACTGCGAAGAGATTGCTAAAGAATATGGCTATAAAGCAAGTGGCAAATTGTATCAGCTTTATACATTTTATTCGTACCATTCTAATCGAACAAAGCCTGAAGACTCAATAAAAAAGAACCAAAATAAGCTTACATTATTTGAAACAGTTATAAAGCTCCTTGAAACCAATCAAAAGGCAAAACAACTGGCTATTGTTGATATGAATAACCTAAAGGCAACAATAGAAAAAGATAATACATAGACTTTGTAACCGGTTATAACCGATTCCCCTCCCTCAACTTTTACGAATCTTGCAACATGAAAGTTAAAATTGTTGCAATATGGAAATTCCTTATGTTTCAATTGAAGAAAGGTTAAGGAATATTGAAAATTTGTTACTTAACCTTAAACATTTTTCACCCCCTTCAATCCCTTCAGAGGCAGACAGTGAAAGATTTATAACAATCTCTGAAGCGGCAACCTTCTTGCACCTGGCTGTGCCAACATTATATGGCCTCGTACACAGATCGAAAATTCCAGTATACAGAAGATCTAAAAGACTCTATTTTCTAAAAAGTGAACTGCAAGATTTTATAAAAGCTGGTAGAAAGCCGACTGAGCAAGAAATTAAACAAGCCGCCGCAAAGTCTTTATATCAATAATGTAGCTAATAAAATAAAAGACTAAAAGGTTATGAAATCACAAAAATTAAAAACCACTGATTCTTGGAAGCAAGATAATGGCCCCATAAAATATCTCCCTAGGATTTTAACCAAAAATGGCTTTACCTATACTCAGGTATTATGCAAGGGGAGATCGTACATCTACGAGCAGGAGATTACCGAAAAAGTTAAATATTATGAGGTTTTTATTGCAAAGGTTAAACCTGAGAGGTTTTTTAAGGGTGCTATGAGACCAGCCAAGGAAGCATTTCCCTGTAATGAAGATTTTGGAAAAACTGCATGGAGCTATAGAAATTTAAAAGATGCTATTGATAAGTTTTTAGAAATCAACAATATTCGGAAAAAGAAAATCATGAATATTCCAATCTAGAACTATGTCGGAGCGGAAATCAATACCAATCGTACTATGTGTTTATGCTCTGAAACAGCACAGGGTCAATATGATAATGGTTTACGTCTATCTAAAATATAGCTGTGATGGATATTTTATGCTTCCCAAAGGTTCTATTTCCTGTCATGCCTCTGCATTAAAATTAAGCATCCCGACATTTAAGAAACAACTCAAGGAACTGATAAGGTTAAAGTGGATTGTAATAAATGGCAAGCGAAAAGCTTATAGAGTTATTGGTTTCGTATCCCTGGCTAAGAAGCTCAAATTTGAATCTTATAAAGCTGTTGAATTTGAACAGAAGAATTTTCAATCCTTTAAGGAATTTATAATAGCTTCAGTATTAACATACTTTATGGAATTTAAAAGAAGGAATGAGAGAAAATCGGAGTATTCTAAGCGGTGCTCCATTATGAATCTTCTCTCTCCTTCTTTTTCTCATACATTACCAAACAAGTATCTAGCAAAAGTATTAAATATTTCAATTTCAACTGCTTCTGAATATAAGCAGCTTGCCGCTGATGCTGGATATGTTAAAATCAGAAAAAGGTTTTCAAAATTACCGATACCCATTACTATTCCCCGTAAGGGATTAATTGCTTTTCTTCAAGAAACAAGGATTAACCCTTTAACTGTAAGAAAAATTAAAGGCTCATATTTTGAGCAAAAACCGGACTTGATTGAATCTAAACTTGAAATCAAAACAAAAACTAATCTAAAGAAAGCACTTTCAAAACAGAAAAATTTCCGATACGATAATAAGCGGTTATAAGAGGGCGTGAGAGAAACACTCTTTAGATCATAACAGATACAAATCGTAATTCAAATAATTCTTTCCTATGAAGAAAATTCAAAAAAAATGGAGAATGAATCTTCTTATTGAGTTCATCCCCAACCATAGCCTTAACCCCAACCAGCGATCATCAAAAAGTCATCGCCGGGGTTTACCCAAGAGAAAGCGTAAAATTGAAGATATGCTTGGCTTTGATTGATTGAGATATGATTTTTGTTTTCAAAAATGTCAGTTTATGCCTTTCTGGGGATTCCCTTATCCCTATAAAAATTGCACGTAATTCAGCTTACAATTTTTTCAGGTGATTGCTCAGTAGAGAACATCTATTATATATATTAATGGTTTTAAATGGTTAAAAAAATACTTGTAAAGGGCAAGATAGAACAAGAACTATTTCAGTTCATTTCTATTTTGATTAACCTGTTGATTCAAAAGGTCAGGTTTTTTATTCTCTAGATTCTGTTGGGATTCATTCTGTTTTTGGTTCTTCTCCTTCTTGTGGCGGGATGCCACCATTCTCATTGCCCAAATTTCTGCGGGAGTCATTTTCAAATTCCTTCTTTCCATGGGTAAAATTCTTGAATAGTTTAGTACCACCGTCCCTTATACGGAAGTTTCACAATTTAGGGAATTGTTGATTCTGCTTAATAATCTTACTATCTGTATTTACTCCAATTATTAATAGTAGACGCTTTATAACATCCATCCCACGTTGAACGGGTTATGATATCGTTTTGATCTACAAAAAATTGAATTTTACATTTCTTAACAAAAAAGACAATAATATAGTTCCCTTCGTCCTGGGTGTATGTTTGAGAGGGTGCGCCATGTATTGCTATAAGCTCCGATTTCTTGCTTCCAATCCAAGTATCCAATGCTCTGGTGACTTGCTTGCTTGTATGGCATCCGGACAAAATAAGCAAAGTAAATGCAAAAGGAAGTATAAATTTTTTCATAGGTAAAGATTTAAAAATTAGTTTTATTTTTCAGTCTGTACATTTATTTACAATATTTTCTAATTAAATCGTATGCTGTCATTAATCCAAGCTCCCCTGCTTTACTCCAATCTAAGCAAGCACCATTTTTATCACCCAATGAATACTTTGCTACACCCCGATCCCAGAACGCCTTTGCAAATTGAGGATTTATCTCAATAGCTTTATTAAAATCCATTATAGCACCTTTACCGTCTTGAAGGACATACTTTGCCTCACCCCTGCTATAATATGCATCTCCGTAGTTTGGATTAATTTCAATAGCTTTATTATAGTCTATAACAGCGCCTTTGTAATCTAGAAGGAAGAACTTTGCCACACCTCTATTAAGGCAGGCCTCTGAGTCCTTAGGATTAATCTCCATGGTCTTAGTAAAATCCTGAATAGCTCCTCTGTAATCTTGAAGGGAATCTTTAGAAATTCCTCGTCCGTAATATGCATCACCTTCGTTTGGATCAATCTCTATAGCTTTATTATAATCCATTATAGCACCTCCGTAATCTTGAAGGGAGCACTTTGCTGTTCCTCTATTAAGGTAGGAATCTTTAAAGTGAGGATTTATTTCAATTACTTTTGTAAAATCCAGGATAGCCCCTCTATAATCATGTATTGAGTACTTTATAGTACCCCGATTATAGTATGCTTCTGTATATTGAGGATTAATCTCGATTGCCTTATTAAAATCCTTTATTGCACTTGGGTAATCATTGTGTTCGATATTTAAACAACCAGAATTATAGTATTCTTTTGCTGATTGTGAAAATACCTGTGTAAATGATAAACATAAGATTGTCAAACTTAATAACATTTCTTTCATATCACAATGTTCTTGTAGAATGACAACAAAGTATGTGAATTCCTTAAATTATTGAATTAAAGCTTTTTATTTATAAAACTATTTGAAGTCTTGTAAAATGATTTCAGATTCCAAATGAATTATTTACAATATTCTTTAATAAAGTTATCTGCTTCACTAAATCCAAGTTTAACAGACTTATTCATATCTAATAAAGCATCATTTTTATTACCCATGTTAAATTTTGCTAAACCACGAAGGTAATATGCAACTGCATTTTGAGGATCAATTAAGATCGTTATGTTAAAATCCAGAATTGCATCAGTATAATTGTGTAGATCAGTCTTTGCCAAGCCTCGATTAAGATATGCCATTGCTTCTTTAGGCATGATTTCAATGGTTTTTGTAAAATCTTGAATAGCGCCGATCTTATCATTTAGATTAGTCTTTGCCATACCTCTACCAAGGTATGCATCTGAGTAAAAAGGATTAAGCTCAATAGCTTTATTAAAATCCTGTATTGCACTGTTGCAGTCATTAAGGTTAAACTTTGCCAAACCACTACAGTGCCAGGCCTCTTCGTTGTTAGGATTAATCTCAATGGCCTTCTCAAAATCCTTTAGAGCGTTGGTATAATCTTGAAGGAATGCCTTGGCACTGCCCCTGGAGCAATAGGCCTTTGTGAATTTTGGATCAATTTCAATAACCTTATCAAAATCCCGAATAGCACCTTTGTAATCCTTGTTTTCAAATTTTGATTTGCCTTGTTTATAATATTCTAATCCTTGAAAATCTTTTTGTTCACCTTGTTGCATTTTTTCTGATTTTTCTTTTTCTTTAAGCAAAGCATATTCCTTTGCCTTCCGTGTGAGAAGCTTTAAGTATTTCATTGCGTATATTTGATTTTCCGTCAATGCTTTCATAAAACCAAGATTTAAATAAAAAATCAGCGTGAGCTAATTACCTACCGTCGTCGAGGTCCAGCCATGGACCCATACCACAAATAAGCAACGCTCACGCCTTAACGTGGCGTTTTGCTTACTACCTGTGGTATTGTTGAATATGGCTGGTTTCGACAACAGGTTCAGCTAAACGCTAAATCTTATGTATTAATAGTCTTTCTTCTGTTTTCTCCTTTCTTTATCAAGCTAAAACACCATCAAATTTATTAATTCCTAATAAATCATTTTTACTTCTGTGATTCCTCCTCGTTTTCAGAAAAACACGATTCGTGTTCAGTCTTACTCAGTTCCGAAAGTTTTTCTAAGGATTCCTTTAGTGATTTTCTTAAAGAATCAATCTCTTCTGGAGTGCAACGAATTATTGCGCGTGAGAACATTAACCTCTCTCTCGGTGAAAGTTTCAAGAATTCATCCCTTGTCATCTGACAACGATTTTAAATCGTCTCACCAAATTTACTGATTATATCCATTTAAGACAAGTTAATCAGGCTAATGATCCTACTTCAAGCCAAAAAAAAAAATGATATTTCAGGCAAACCTCGCTAATAAGATACAAAATTCCTTGCTTAAAGAATATGTTTACAAGTAGTTATACTAAGTCTGTTTATACTATGGGGAACCCCTACCGGTCTGCCCCCACCAAATCCTCCGGGCAATGCCCTCCCTTGGGAACAATTCGAAGCTAGAAAAATTCGAAAAAATCTTGAAAAAGAATGCTTTAAGTGTTTCGGTGAAGTCGATTTCGGGTAAACTACTTATGTGCCAATAATCGTTAAAATTTGCATAAATGTTTGCATAAATGAAAAGCCACTCACAAAATATTTCTGTAAGTAGCTGATTCTCTTGTGACCCCGACAGGATTCAAACCTGTAACCTTCTGATCCGTAGTCAGATGCTCTATTCAGTTGAGCTACGAGGCCAAATTCGGTGCAAAGGTATAAATTTTCGATAAAACGGCAAAGACAAAATTCTGACGACTTCGGGCGAGATTCAGGCTCAAACCTGATTCCCGGGAACAAACTTCTGCCCTGAGTCCCTGCATATGATCTGAACCGCATCCCTGGCCGATTTAATGGCAACCGGGAGGCCCCCCCCGGGAATGCTCCAATGACCGGTATAATAAAAATTTTTAATCCCGGGCAGCGTAAATTCAACAGGGGACTGTGCAATCATGTTTTTGCCGGGAAGCCAGCCCTGGGCAGATCCTTTCCAATTATTGGTGTACCTGGATAAAGTTGCCGGCGTAGCCACATCCACTTCCTCGGTATATTGCTTTATATTCCCGAACTTCTTTTCCATCAGGTCTATAACCTCTGATGCGAAATCATTTTTGCTTTTATCGTACTTGTCAGGGTCGGCCTCCCTGAGATTGACCCAGTAATCGGCATTCCTGGTATAAAAACATACCGATACCATGGTCTTTCCTTCCGGCGCCAGGGTTGGATCGTAATTATAAATATGGGACTCAAGCCTTGAATACGCTGTTCCATCGGGCGAAACCAGCTCGTGATCAAGGGGGAACCTCAAAAAATGTGATACGTCATCGAAAGTCCTTCCTATCCCTAAAGAAACAAGGATGATTGAATAATACACTTTTAGTTTACCCTGCCTGCCCAGGGACCGGATTGTTTTATTGACGTATTTTCCATCCAGGGCCTTAAAGACGGTGAAATACCAGTCGGCCGCCGAAAGCACAACTTCAGAAGAAACCTTGTCCCCGCTTTCAAGCAGGAGACCTGTTGCCCTGCCATCCGCAGTAAGAACTTTTAAAACCGGGGAATGATACTGAATGCTCCCTCCAAGTTCAAGATATTTATCCTTTAATTTATTTATAAACACAGCGGCTCCTCCCAGAGGATATCCGGAAGCATGCATATCGTTATACGCCAGGGGCATGCTTATGATCATCAGGGGCAGCTCATCCCCGTCAAACAATAATTCAAAGGCTTCCCTGAGAAAGGGGCTTTTAAGTTTAGAGGCAAATGTGAAGTTCGTTTCTTTTTTAATCCTGTTCAGGAACCATAGCAAAGGCAGGTAGCGGATATATTTGATTTTTTCGGACAAGGGCAAAAGAGCAGGTACTTTTTTTATTTGAGGAGGGATCTCAAAGGATTGGATTTTTCTCATCCTTTGTATGAATTGATCGATAACCACCTGGTCTCCCGGTGAATTTTCAATCATATAACTCCTCAGGGTGCCTAGATTTGTATAAAGGTGAAATACACTATCCCCCTTAATGCTTCTGGCATGCTTTAACTCGATGTCCATCCGGCTCTCATGGTTGACGAACTGAATGGATTTCATATCGAGCAACTCTGACCATAATTGATAGAACGGATTGGCCGGCCCCGATCCGAGCAGCCACTGGAAACCGGATTCAAAAGTATAATCCCCTTTCTTCCAGCTTGTACAAAGTCCTCCCGGCCTGCCACTACGCTCAAATATAACTGTTTTAAATCCACACATCTGCAGATAACAGCCTGCTGAAATCCCCGAAACACCGGCCCCTATAATATTAACTTTCATTCGAATGCAGTAAACTTCAAATGTATGAAAAGGAACTTATGCTATTTTAAAAAAAATTATCTTTGCACCTTAATAAGAAGCTTCTTCCGGAAATTCCGGAAGAAAGGGAACACAGTGAAGGATAGAACATGATCATAGTTGGAAGCAAAAAGCTCACAGTTAATGACTTCTTTAAAGTACTTTTTGAAGGTGAGAAGATCGATATCGACATCGAAACCCGAAGGGAAGTTGAAGAGGATTATGAATTTCTGAAGGAATTTGCGCAGGGTAAAGTCATTTACGGGATAAATACCGGTCTTGGACCCATGGCCCAGTTCAGGATTAATAACAACCAGGAACTTGAGCTTCAGTACAACCTTATTCGCAGCCATGCTGCAGGATGCGGTTCTCCCCTTCCTCCATTATATGCCAAAGCAACCATGCTGGCAAGGCTAAGTTCGCTGGCCCAGGCCAAATCGGGAATTCATATCGAGGTTGTTGACCTTCTGAAGGAACTGATCAACCGCGACATTAATCCATATATCCCTGAACATGGAGGAGTTGGAGCCAGCGGCGATCTTGTTCAGCTTGCACACCTGGCGCTTAACCTCATCGGTGAGGGGGAGGTGCTGTATAAGGGAAATACAGTTCCTGCAGCTGACGTATTCACTGAAGAAGGACTGAGCCCTATCGTTATGCACATCAGGGAGGGCCTTGGGCTGATCAACGGAACCTCGGCCATGACTGGCATCGGCATGATCAATGTGATCCATGCCAGGAACTTGGTCGACTGGTCTATACTGGCTTCATCGATGATCACCGAGATTGTGGAATCCTACGATGACCATTTTTCGGATGGTCTTAACCGCGCCAAATCCCATCATGGACAAAGGGTAGTTGCCCGCACCATGAAATATATCCTGAAAGATAGCCAGCTTATCCGCCGCCGTGCCGACCATTTGTACAACAATGACAAAGCGGTCGAGGTTGATGTGTTCAAACACAAAGTACAGGAATATTATTCCCTTCGCTGCGTTCCCCAGGTTTTGGGACCGGTGCAGGATACCATTCTTTATTCCACCCATGTACTGATGAACGAAGTGAATTCCACGAGCGATAACCCTATTATCGACGGAGAACATCATAATGTTTACCATGGAGGAAATTTTCATGGGGATTATGTCGCCCTGGAAATGGACAAACTGAAAATCGCCATAACCAAGCTGTCGATGCTTGCCGAGCGCCAGCTGAATTACCTGATGAATCCAAAACTCAACGAAAAGCTGCCTCCCTTTGTCAACCTTGGGAAACTGGGGCTGAACCTTGGCATGCAGGGCGCCCAGTTCACTGCGGTTTCTACTGTTGCCGAGAACCAGACCATCTCCTACCCTATGTCGTTGCACAGCATTACAAACAACAACGACAACCAGGATATAGTCAGTATGGGAACCAATGCAGCACTGCTGACCAAGAAGGTCATTGATAATACATACCAGGTCATTGCAATCGAGATGATATCAATCCTTCAGGCTATTGATTACCTGAACATCAAGGATAAGCTCTCGACATATTCCAGGAACAAATACGAGGACCTGCGCAAGATTGTCCCGGTGTTCACCGAGGATGCCAGCAGGTACAAGGATATTTGGAATATCGCGCAATACATTATGGAGAATAAACCACAATTTTCTGTTGAAGAGTAAAAACGAATCTGAATAATCGCTCCGGATGAGATATGCATTAGTGACAGGCGGATCCCGTGGAATCGGGCGGGCAATCTGTGTGAGCCTGGCAAAAGACGGTTTCCACATCATTATCAATTTCAACACAAATTCGGCTGAAGCCGAATCAACCCTGGCAATGGTAAAAGAAAACGGGGGGAGCGGCGAGATCATGCAGTTCGATGTTTCAAACCAGGAAGCAGTTGAAAAGGCGCTTGGTGACTGGCAGGCGGGGAACGAAGGGAAGTATATCAGCATACTTGTCAATAATGCCGGTATCAGGAAAGATGCCCTTGTGATGTGGATGAAAAACGAAGAATGGAATGATGTTCTGAATACCAACCTCAACAGTTTCCTGTATGTCACAAGATTCCTGCTGAAGGATATGTTGATCAATAAATTTGGAAGGATCCTCAATGTGGTTTCACTGAGCGGGATCAAAGGATTACCCGGACAGGTCAATTATTCCGCTGCAAAAGGCGGGGTTATTGCGGCAACCAAAGCACTTGCCCAGGAAATTGCAAAAAAGAATGTCACTGTAAATGCAGTGGCACCGGGCTTTATCCGCACCGACATGACCAGGGACCTTGACGAAGCCCAGCTTAAGATGATGATCCCCATGGGACGTTTCGGCAAACCTGAAGAAGTCGCTTCAGCCGTGAGGTTCCTTGCCTCGGATGAAGCTTCATACATCACGGGTTCAGTCATCAACGTAAACGGTGGTCTTTACACTTAGTAATATGTATACTTTCGCTACTTCACTACCTCGCTATTTCTTCTCGGCTTCGCCGGATGCTCTTTCTCTATGACTCGGGTCGTCATCACCGGAATGGGCATTTATTCGGTCATCGGCAAGAACCTTGCCGATGTAAAGGATTCTTTGTGGCATGGCCGGTCGGGGATTGTTTTTGATGCAAGAAGGAAAGAAATGGGATTCCGCTCGGCACTTACGGGAATGGTTGAGCGCCCGGTACTTAAAGGTGTTCTTGACCGCCGTATGCGGGTCGGGATGCCGGTACAGGGAGAATATGCCTATATGGCCACTCTTGAAGCTCTTAAGAATTCAGGAATAGACCAGCAGTTCCTCGACAGTCACGAAGTAGGCATCCTTTACGGCAATGACAGTTCCGCGGTTCCAGTGGTGGAGTCGGTTGACATACTCCGCAAGGAGAAGGACACCATGCTTATCGGTTCGGGCTACATTTTCCAGTCGATGAACTCAACAGTTTCGATGAACCTCTCGGTGATCTTTAAACTTAAGGGGATTAATTTTACGGTGAGCGGGGCCTGCGCAAGCGGTTCACATGCGATAGGGATAGGCTTCCTGATGATCAAGCAGGGCTTGCAGGATGTGATCATCTGCGGAGGGGCCCAGGAGATCAACCCTGAATCAACTGCAAGTTTTGATGCATTAAATGCATTCTCGGTAAGGGAATCGGAACCTGAAAAGGCATCGAGGCCCTTCGACAGGGACCGCGACGGCCTTGTTCCCAGCGGAGGGGCAGCTACAATTATACTTGAAAGCTATGAATCGGCGAAAAATCGGGGTGCTCCCATACTTGCAGAACTCGTGGGTTATGGCTTTTCATCGAACGGGGAACATATTTCACTCCCCAATATCGATGGCCCGGCCAGGGCTATGATGATGTCGCTTAAAGCTGCAGGAATGTCTCCAAAGGATATTGACTACATTAATGCCCATGCCACGTCCACACCAGCCGGCGACGGAAATGAAGCCGGGGCCATCAACCAGATCTTTGGCAGGGAGATGCCCCTGGTCAGCAGCACGAAATCAATGACAGGCCATGAAATGTGGATGGGCGGAGCAAGTGAAGTGGTTTATTCGATACTGATGATGAATAATGATTTCGTTGCCCCGAATATAAACTTTGAACATCCCGACGATGCCACTTCATGTCTGAACCTGGCAACTGTCACAACTCCTCATGAGATCAATGCCTTCCTTTCCAACTCTTTCGGATTTGGCGGAACTAACTCATCCCTTGTACTCAAGAAAGCTTCTTTCTGATTTCTCATTATTTTTTTTACTTTTGCAGTCCAGAATAAGAACTAAGAATGCAAAACGAGGAGATTATCAGTAAGATAAACCAATTGCTGGTTGAGGAGATTGAAATTGATGAGGTTAAGATAAGCCCTGCTGCTGATCTTAAAAAGGATCTTGAAATTGACAGCCTCGATTTTGTTGATTTATTTGTCATCATAGAACGTAATTTCGGAGTGAAGATGAAAGCTGAAGAGATGGCCGACATCAAAACACTCCAGGACTTTTACGACTATATTATTAAACGTGTCCATTCAAATTAACAAAGATGGAATCCTGGGAAGGTAAAACCCGAGGAGGAGTCCTTGGTTATAAGATCTTTGTCTGGACAATCAGGTACCTTGGAATTTCTTTCGCTTATTTCCTGCTGGCTTTTGTTGTTTCGTACTTCATATTCACCTCCGGCAAGGCCTTCAGGGCAATTTACCGCTTCTTTCATGAAAGAATGAATTATGGAAAGCTGAAGTCTTTGACCAGCATCTACAGGAATTACTATGTTTTCGGACAGATACTGATTGATAAACTGGCCCTGATTGCCGGCTTTGAACATAAATTCACATTTGATTTTGAAGGCGAAGAGTACCTGAGGCAAATGGATAAGGGCGGCTTGCTGATCAGCGGGCACCTGGGCAACTGGGAAATTGCAGGACAGCTGCTGGTAAGGCTGGAGAAAAAGATCAACATCCTGATGTACGACGCCGAACATCAGAGAATAAAAGGCTACCTGGCCGACGTGCTCCAGAGGACGGTTCACTTTATAATTATCAGGGAAGACTATTCACACCTCCAGGAAATAAAGGAGGCTTTCGCCAGGGGTGAGATCATTGCAATGCATGGCGACCGCTACATCGAAGGTAATAAGACCGTGATCACAAAATTCCTGGGTAAGAATGCAGCATTCCCGATAGGCCCGGTAAACCTCGCGGCCAGGTTTAATGTACCTGCAGCCTACGTTTTTGCGGTAAAGGAAACCAATACCCATTATCATTTTTATTCAACGCCTCTCCAGCATATCGAATTTTCGAACAACCTGAAGAAAAGGGATGCCATCCTTGCCGAAGCGGTGAGGAAGTTCGTAGATGCTTTTGAAACAGTGGTCTATAAATATCCCCTGCAATGGTTTAATTACTATGACTTCTGGAAGCTGCCCGGCCCACCTCACCAGCCGGCCGCCCCAAACAGCCAGGCCGCTCCCCTGCAGTCAATCCGGGGCAGGGAAAAGCAGGCTGAACCTCCTAAAAAAGGCGGCAGGAAGCTCCTGCTGATATCAGCCAACCATTATGCAAATCCATACCCTGTATACCCTCTCGGCTTATCTTACCTGTATTCATACCTGAACGAGCGTATGCCCGATCTGGACATCCGTTCTTTTGACATCAACCTTAACAGCCTTGAGGAACTGAAAAGTCTCTTGATTTCTTTCAAACCTGAATATACCGGGCTTTCGCTGAGAAATATCGACGACGTGAATTTTTACACCCGTGAAAGTTTTGTCGGCAGTTACAGGGCCATTGCCGATGTTATCAGGGAAGCCGGGAACAATACATGTTTTATTATCGGGGGATCGGCCTTTTCAATCTATCCGGGAGAATTATTTGACCTTCTGCAACCCGATTTCGGCATATGCGGAGAAGGAGAAGAAAGCCTGCACCATCTCATTAAAAGCCTTGATGCGGGAGCGCCTGATTTTAACATTGAAGGACTTGTTTACAGGAAGGGGGGGGAACTGGTAAAGAACCCGAGGGAACAGTTCATTAAAACTCCGGAACTGTCGTTTGAACCTGAAATGGTAAAGTTCTACTGGCAGAAAAGCGGGATGATCAATATCCAGACCAAGCGAGGCTGCCCGTTCAATTGCATTTATTGCACATACCCTCTCATCGAAGGGCATAACGTGAGGACCCTTGATCCAGACCGTATCCTGCACACACTTCGCGACCTCTATTACCATCATAATATTGATTATTACTTTTTCACCGATTCGGTTTTCAACATCAGCAACAATTTTAATATTGAACTGGCCGAGAAGATCATCAAGTCGAACATGAAGCTTAAATGGGGGGCATATTTCTCGCCATATAAACTCAGCAGGGACCTGCTGGGCCTGTTTGCCAGGGCCGGCCTTACCCATATTGAATTCGGCACCGAATCACTCTCCGATACCACCCTGAAAGCTTACGGCAAACATTTTGATGTGGAAGAGGTTGTTAATGTTTCCCGGTATTGCAATGATACGGGGATCTATTTCTGCCATTTTATGATTATCGGCGGATATGGCGAGACCGACCTCACGGTTGATGAAAGCTTTGAGAATTCAAAACGGATTGCCGACACTGTATTCTTTCCTTATGTTGGCATGCGTATATATCCCGGTACCAGGCTTCATGAAATCAGTATTGCCGAGGGTATCCTTAAACCCGGGGAAACTATCATAGAACCCGTGTATTACCTTTCGAAGGATGTTAATTATCAAACGCTGAAAGCCAGGGCCGAAAAAACCGGGCGCCGCTGGGTGTTTGCTGACGAGGATGTTGCCACATCCATGAACCGTATGAGAAGCAGAAACCGCAAAGGATCATTATGGCATCATTTAAAGAAATAAATATTCCCCAGAAACCCCCGATGGTGATGGTCAACAGTATCATTGAAGCCAGCGGCACGACTACAGTCACCTCATTCCTGGTAAAGGAAGATAATATTTTCATGGAGGATGGCTTTTTAAGGGAACCCGCCCTGATTGAAAATATTGCGCAGAGCGCAGCAGCGGGAATTTCTTCACAGCCTTTAAATGCAGGGGAAAAACCTAAACTGGGTTTTATTGGGGCAATCAGGGACCTGAAGATCATGAAACTTCCCAAAGCCGGGGATAAGATCATTACATCGGTAACCCTTACCCACGAGATCCTTAATGCCATTGTAGTTGTGGGACAAACCAGGCTGAACGGTGAACTGATTGCCGGATGCGAGCTAAGGATCTTTCTTGAGAATTCGTGAGGAAGAATCTGAATGTTAATATTTTGTAGGTAACCTGTAAAAGAAATTCAGGTTCCGAAATGTTATTTTTAATAATTTCGCAGCCATATTTTCTTAAATATATCGAATGGAAAACTCAACAGAAAACACCGATCCGGTTTATAAAAACAAGGATTACGGGCAGTACCGTGAATTGTTCTATACATACGACGAACAAGGAAACTTCCAGAAATCGGTAGGCTTCCACGGAACAAACACCCGGGTCCCCCTGGAACAGGCATGGGACCTGTTTAACGAGCGTATTGAAGAAGCGCGGCTGAAGGTTCTTGCAGGCAAAGCAAGCCCGATTATATATTACATGGAGAAAATCCTGGCCGATCCCATGGGCTTGTCGATGATGGCCGGAATATCGCTTTGGAGGGTCAAGCTGCATTGCATGCCCATTTTCTTTAAACGGCTCAGCGATAAAACTCTTGCCAAATATGCCGAAGCATTTAATATTACAGTAGACCAGTTGAAAAAAATGGAATAATAAAATAACAATGATGGACAGCAAATCTTTAATAATCAATTATACGCACCGCCAGGCAGGCCACTGCGAAAGCGGTGCCACTTCCAACCTTTTTAATTTTTATGGAATAAAGATGTCGGAGCCCATGGCTTTTGGCATAGGAACAGGAATATACTTCAGTTACCTGCCTTTTATTAAACTGATGTTTGCCCCTATGATGTCGTTCCGCAACCTGCCGAATACAGTATTTCGCCGTTCAACGAAATACCTGGGTGTTGATTCAACAGTGATCAAGAACTTCAGTAATGTAAAGGATTCCATGGATGCCCTGGATAAAAACCTTGAAAAAGGCATTCCAACAGGGGTGCAGGTTGGCGTTTTCAACCTTACATTTTTCCCGCCTGAATACCGTCAGCATTACAATATGCACAATATGGTCGTTTTTGGCAAGGAAGGCAACCTCTACCATGTAAGCGATACGGTAATGGAACATCCGCAGACATTATCTTATGAAGACCTGGTAAGGGTGCGTTGGGCCAAAGGCGCTTTTGCACCGAAAGGCAAAATGTATTGGATCAATTCCATGCCAAAGGAGCTGGATATTCGCAAGGGTGTTGAGCTGGGGGTTAAAAAGAGCGTATACGAGATGACGAAGGTCCCGTTCTGGCTCATTGGTATTAAGGGGATGAAGGTTATGGCAAAGGATATTAAGAAATGGCCCAAAAAGCATGGCAATCAGAAAGCCGCATTTTATCTTGGGCAGATACTGAGGATGGCCGAGGATTATGGAACAGGAGGCGCAGGCTTCCGGTATATTTACGGTGCCTTCCTGAAGGAAAGCGGGGAAACCTTCAACAACAAACAGCTCCTCGAAGCTGCCGACATCATGGGACGCACTGCAAACAAATGGAGAGAGTTTACCTATCTTGGAGCCAGGAACTGTAAAAACAGGACGTCCCAGCCAGTCGAAGATTATGGGACTTTGGGAGATATGATGATGGAAATAGCCGGCATGGAAGAACAGGTGTTTAAAACAGTAGAAAAGCTGAAAATCTGATGTCCGAAAAGGCAATCATTGAAATAAGGGACCTGGTTAAAATTTACAAAGGCTCAGAGGAACCTGCCATAAACGGTATTTCACTCGATATTTACCCGGGTGAGATATTCGGGTTGCTTGGCCCAAACGGCGCAGGCAAGACTACCACAATCTCCATTCTTTGCGGGCTTTTCAGGGCTACGAAAGGCAGCGTAAGGATAGCCGGCCTTGATATCCATTCAAACCTCAACGGGATAAAGCAGATCATCGGGGTCGTTCCCCAGGATGTTGCTCTCTACCCCACCCTCTCGGCCTGGGAAAACCTGACTTTCTTTGGCAATATGTACGGATTAAAGGGTCAGCATCTGAGGGAAAAGATCGCTGAAGGATTTTCGGTATTCGGCCTCGAGAAACATGCAAATAAAAAAATTGCTGACTGTTCAGGGGGTATAAAAAGAAGGATCAACCTGATAGCGGGTTTGCTTCACGATCCCAGGATAATTTTCCTGGATGAGCCCACCGTTGGGATAGATGTGCAGTCAAGAGTGGTTATCTTAGATTACCTGAAAGAGCTCAACAAGAAAGGAACAACAGTCATATACACCTCTCATTACATGGAGGAAGCGGAGAAACTGTGTACCCGGGTTGCCATTATTGACCGGGGCTCGGTTATATCCATGGGAAATCCCCGGGAGCTTTTGGCTGATCACCCGGAATTCAAAGACCTTGAAAATATTTTCCTGCACCTCACCGGGAAGGATCTCAGAGATTAACAGGATAAGAAAAACGTAATGTTCAAATTTTTTTCAGCTTGCCGTAAGGAATCATTGATCCTGCTCAGGGACATGGCAGGGCTTATCCTTCTTTTCGTCATGCCTATGATCATGGTGGTGATCCTGGCCCTGGTGCAGGAAAAAGGATGGAGCTCAATCACAAAGGATCCTTCAATACCTGTTTTACTGGTCGATGAAGACCAGGATACTCTTGGTGCGAAAATTGAGCAGGGCCTTAAAAACTCCAATATTTTCAAGATATACACCAGCGTTGACGGGAAAAAGCTGACCCGCGACCTGGCCAGGGAAAAAATCGCCAGGGGCGAATATAATGTAGGTGTTATCATTCCAAAAGGAGCAACTCAAATAATCAGGCATAAAGTCCAGATTATGGTAACCCAGATTGTTTCGGGTATCATGATGCCTGTCGACAATCCATTTCTCGACCTTCAGTCGAACGACTCGGTCAACATCTCTGTTTATTTCGATCCCGGCATCAAGGGAACTTTCAAATACGCCTTTATGGCGACGATGAAAGAATACAGTATGTTTATCGAATCATCCATGATCTTCGGTTCCTTCAACTCGGAACTGAAAAAAATGTTCCCCCAATACCGTCCTCCAAAAATGGACTATAAGGAGACTGTGTATTTTTCAGAGATATTTCCGGCAGGAAAGGATGAAAAAGCCTTACCCTCAACCACCCAGCACAATGTGCCGGCCTGGGCGCTTTTTGCCATGTTTTTCATAGTCATCCCCATGAGCGGCAGTATGATTAAGGAACGTGAAGAAGGCAGCTTAATCAGGATTTATACCATGCCTGTTTCCTATTTTACAATTTTCATGGCCAAAGTAGCAGTGTACACTGTTGTTTGTGTTATTCAGTTCATTCTAATGATGCTGGCCGGCCGGTTCGTTCTTCCCCTGGCAAACATTGCCCCCCTCACTATAGGTTCAAATTACGCGGGGATATTGCTGATGATGATTGCTTCAAGTCTTGCAGCTCTGGGTTTCGCCATAGCAGTGGGCACGATAGCCCGTACCCATCAGCAGGCAGCTTCCTTCGGGGTGGTTTCTGTTGTGGTTTTTACTGCTTTGGGCGGATTATGGGTTCCTGTTTATTTTATGCCTGAAGTGATGCGCACTATAGCTACATTCTCACCACTGAACTGGGGACATGTGGGTTTTATAGACCTTTTCCTGCGACAGGCTACGATTATTGATGTCCTCCCCCAGATACTGAAGCTTCTTGGATTTTTTATCGTGACCATCTCCATCGCATTATTTTACCGAAGAGTGAATTCACCCCTAAACAGCTAACATGGAATTATTAGACATCAGAGAGATTACGGTACGTTTCAGCGAAGTTGATTCCATGAAAATCGTCTGGCATGGAAACTACCTGAAATATTTTGAAGACGGAAGGGAATCCTTCGGCCTGAGATTCAACCTGGGCTACCTTGAAGTATACAGGCATAATGTGATGATCCCTATCGTGAAAATAAACTGCGATTATAAAAAGCCCCTGGTTTACGGGGACCAGCTTTATGTTGAAACACGATACATCCCTACCGATGCAGCCAAGATCGTGTTTGAATACACTGTTTCGAGGAAAAATGACGGGGAGATTGTAGCCACTGGAAGTTCCACCCAGGTCTTTCTAACTCCCGAAGGCGAGCTCCTGCTGACCTCCCCTGCTTTCTATACCGGGTGGAAAAAGAAATGGGGAATTGAATAAACCATAGCGATGAAAGCTGTTTACGCTATTTCCGAAAATATAATCTCTGCCCTTGGCTTTACTGCATCGGGAAATGCTGAAGCACTTTTATCAGGTAAAACAGGTATAAGGATTCATCATGACGAAAAGCTGTCGTCCAATAAGCTGGCTATTTCGCTTGTCGACACACAGGAGATGGAAAGAAAGTTTGAGCTAATCCTTAAACAGAATAAAAAGGAACAGCAGCCTTCTTTTTTTACCCGGCTTGAAAAGCTCCTGATCTTGTCGGTTTCAGATGCAATTCAAAACCTGCCGGTCAGGCCGGATAACAAAAAAGTCATTCTGGTCTTGTCCACCACCAAAGGGAATATTGACCTTCTTGAAGACCGGTTTACAGCAAAGTTCGACCATAAACGAGTTTACCTCTGGGCATTAGCTTCTGTAGTTAAGGATTTTTTCGGGTTTGCCAATACCCCCCTGATCATCAGCAACGCCTGCATTTCGGGCGTTATGGCCCTGATTGCTGCAAGCCGCCTGCTCCGTTCAGGCAAATATGAAACCGCCGTGGTTGCAGGTGGCGATATTGCCACCGAATTCGTGATCTCGGGTTTCCAGTCCTTTCAGGCTCTAAGCCCTGAGCCATGCAAACCCTTTGACTTAAGCCGCAAAGGCCTTTCACTTGGTGAAGGCTGCGGGACCATCGTACTTTCAACAAATCCCGGGGACGGCAAAACTGAACACATTCTTGTCATGGGCGGTTCGGTCAGCAATGATGCAAATCACATCTCGGGGCCTTCAAGAACCGGGGAAGAACTAAGCATGGCAATCAACAAATCACTTGAAGATTCAGGAATTGAATATACTGCCGTGGATTTTATCAACGCTCATGGAACAGCCACCCCGTTTAATGATGAAATGGAAGCCAAGGCTGTTTCACTCAGTAAAATGGACAAGGTTCCCCTGAACAGTTTCAAGGGATATTGGGGGCATACGCTTGGCGCCTCGGGCCTCATGGAATCGGCGGCAATAATACAATCGATGAAGCTGAACCGGGTCTTCAGTTCAGCCGGACTTGAAGTTTCCGGCTTCCCCGGGATGATCAACGTAGTTTCAGAAACAATTTTTAAACCTGTCAATACCTGCCTGAAAACTGCATCCGGTTTCGGAGGATGCAATGCAGCCCTGGTATTTCAGAAAACCTGAGATGGAAAAACTGATAACCGCATATACCTATATTGGAGAGGGTAAAGTGTTTGCAAATAAGCGCCTTATCTTTTATCAGGAAAAAATTGCTACTTTTGCAGAGTTTATCAAGGCTCTGTATAAGCAGGAGCAGATCGCATACCCCAAGTTCTATAAAATGGATTCTTTAAGCAAGCTTGGGTTTATGTGCGCCGAGCTACTGCTCAGATATGAAAACCCCGGGATATTTAAACCCGGATCGCTTGCCGTAGTGCTGGCCAATTCAAGTTCCAGTCTCGATACCGATCTCTTGCACCAGGAGAGTATCAGGAACCGGTCGGCCTACTTTCCAAGCCCTTCGGTTTTCGTGTACACCCTGGCCAATATCGTTATCGGGGAGATCTGCATACGACACGGCCTTAAAGGGGAAAATGCATTCCTGGTAAGTGAAAAATTCAATCCTTCAACCTTGAAGGATTATGTTAGTGAGATTCTTGATAATCACAGGGCCGAAGCCTGTATTTGCGGCTGGGTTGAAATACTCGGCAATAATTTCAAGGCAGTGATGGCCCTGGTGGAAAATGAAAGTACGGCGACCTGGATAAATGGGTTCAAACCTATGCCTTTTACTGAAGCTTCGCTTAATGAAATAATCAAAGTAAACTGAAAACAGAATATGGACGAATTGATCAACAAACTGAAGAAAGAAGTTATCACCCAACTTAATCTTGAAGATATTTCAGAGGACGATATTAACCCTGACTCCCCCTTGTTCGGGGAAGGCCTTGGCCTGGATTCGATTGATGCCCTGGAACTGATTGTCCTCCTTGAAAAGAACTATGGTATTAAAATAGAAGATCCAAAAGACGGGAAAAAAATATTTCATTCAATCCGTACCATGGCCGAATATATTACCGAGCATCAAAAGAAAGCCTGAATGCCTTCAAGGATCTTTGTTACCGGATTGGGTTTCATATCGGGTCTGGGTAACAATGCTCAGGAAAATCTCAATTCATTATTAAATCTCCGTTCCGGGATTGGCCGTATCAGGCATATTGAAACCAGCCTCAGGGATGAGTTGCTGGTGTCGGAAGTGCGCATGGCCAGCGAAGAACTCAGCTGCCTTGCCGGAGTTCCCTCAACTGAAGCCTATTCCAGGAACACCCTCCTGGGCATTATTGCTGCAAAGGAAGCATACAGGCATGCCAGTCTCGGTGATCATCCCGGCCTCAGAACCGGCCTGATCTCGGGCACTACGGTTGGCGGTATGGACCAGTGTGAGAAATACTACCAGGATTTTCTTTTCAACGACAGTAAAAACGCCTTTATCGACATTTATGATTGTGCCGACAGTACTGAGAAGATTGCAGACCACCTTGGGCTCAAGGGATTCATGACCACCATCAGCACAGCCTGTTCCAGCGCGGCCAACTCGATCATGTTTGCAGCCAGGCTGATGAAAGCCGGTAAACTTGATTGTGCTGTTGCCGGGGGTACCGAATCCCTTACAAAGTTTCACCTGAATGGGTTTAATGCTTTGAAAATCCTGGATAAACAGCTTTGCCGGCCCTTTGATGCAGGCAGGAATGGCATAAATCTCGGGGAAGGCGCTGCCTATCTTATCCTGGAAACTGAGGAGGCAAATGAAAAGACCGGGAACAGGGTGATCTGCGAACTTGCCGGGTACGGAAATGCCTGTGAAGCATTTCACCAGACTGCTTCTTCCCCTGATGGCACCGGGGCTTACCTGGCGATGAAAAAAGCCCTGGAGATGAGCGGTAAAACTCCTGATGCGGTGGATTACATCAATGCCCACGGGACAGGCACCGACAATAACGATCTTTCTGAAGGACGTGCAATCGAAAACCTGTTTACAGGGAAAATTCCCTGGGTCAGTTCTACCAAGCCCTTTACAGGGCATATGACCTCGGCTGCAGGTTCGGCCGAAGCGATCATTTCAATATTAGGTCTTGTGCATGGAATTGTGTGGCCCAACATGAACTTTTCAAACCAAATGCCGGAATTGAAATTCCGGCCTGTAACTGAAATGATCAGGGGTGCAAACCTTAATTTGGTGATGAGCAACTCGTTTGGTTTCGGAGGTAACGACAGCTCACTGATATTCAAGAAGTATGGAGTACATTAACGGAATCGGCATCATTTCTCCCCAGAACACTCTTCCAGGCCAGGGTTTTCTTGAAGCTGTTGTTGAGCAGACTGCCGATTTCCTGAAATCAGTAGAGCCTGTTTATAAATCCTATATCGATCCTATTGCTTCTAGGAGGATGAGCCGCCTCATCAAGATGGGAATCACTTCGGCAAAGATCTGCCTTCGGGATGCCGGGATAGACGCTCCTGACGCAATTATTACCGGGACCGGCTTGGGCAGTGTTGAGGATACCGAAAAGATTCTGGGGGAGCTCACTATAGAGGAAAAATTCCTTAACCCCAGCCCTTTCATCCAGTCCACATACAATACCATCAGCTCCCAGATTGCCATCAGCCTGAAATGCCATGAGTATAATTCAACCTTTGTGCACCGTTGCTTCTCGCTTGAAAGCTGCCTTACCGACGCGGTTTTACAGATCAGGGAAGGCTCTGCAGCCAACGTTCTTGCCGGGGGGATTGATGAGATGACCCTAAACCACCTCACCATCATCCGCAGGCTTGGAATGTGGAAACGCGAGGCAATAAGGAACCTTGATCTGTGGACCAGTGAAACACCCGGGGCCCTGGCAGGAGAAGGTTCGGCATATTTCGTCATCTCGAGCGAAAAAAACGAAAAAACATATGCGCGTCTTGCGGCAGTTGAGACCTTGTACAAGCCTTCCTCCACGATGCAGACTGCTTCTTTCGTTAAACAATTTCTGGCCGATAACGGCCTCATGCCCGCTGAAGTGGACCTGGTGCTTATGGGCAGCAATGGGTATTCGGAGCACGACAGGGTTTGCAATGAAGTAATCATGCAGTCTGTCCCTGCTGCCGCCCGGGTTTTGTATAAGCATCTTTGCGGAGAGTACCACACAGTTTCAGGCTTTGCCCTTTACCTTGCCGCAAACATCATCAGTAGGCAGATGATCCCAAGCTGTATGCCTTTGCTTCAACGGAAGCCTGAGAAACTTGAAAATATACTGATCCACAATCATTTCAGGAATACCGACCACGCCTTTATCCTGGTCCGGGTTTAATCTCCACTTGTAAATTCAGCGCTTTCCCAGGAACCCGGGGCCCGGGCTAGCCGGGGTAAATACCATTGATTACCTGCGGAATTTTTCTAAATTTGCAGCCTTGAAACAAACAGATTTCATGGGAAACCGTGTTGTGATAACTGGTTACGGAATTGTTTCGGCCATTGGCATGAATGCCACTGAAGTTCTTCATTCATTGATGAACGGGCATTCAGGCATTGGGGAGATCACACGGTTTGAGACGATTCATAAAGGGAAACTGCCTATTGCCGAAGTTAAACTTTCTGACCAGGAACTTCTGGAATTATCCGGGCTTAAGTCACTCAAGAGGTATACCCGCACGGCTCTTCTTGGTATCTGCGCTGCCAGGGATGCGGCAGCGATGTCGGGTATGAAACCCGACCGGCATATAAGGACCGGGCTTATCTCGGCCACTACCGTTGGCGGAATGGACCGCAGCGAGAATTTTTACCCTTTATTCCTTGAAAATCCATCGAAAGGGAAGCTCTCCCAAATTATCAACCACGATTGCAGCGACAGCACCGAAAAAATCGCTGAATCCCTGGGTCCACTTGATTTTATGACCACAATAAGCACAGCCTGCAGTTCCTCGGCCAATTCTATCATGATGGGATCTGAGATGATCAGGGCAGGCATGCTCGACCGGGTTATTGCAGGGGGAACTGATGCCGTTACAAGGTTTACCCTTAACGGTTTCAATACCCTGATGATACTTGATAAAGAAGGATGCCGCCCGTTTGATGAGAACCGCGCCGGGCTTACGATTGGCGAAGGGGCGGCATTCCTGGTACTTGAATCTGAAGAACTTGCCCTTAAGAATGGTAAAATAATCCATGGGGTGCTTAGCGGGTATGGAAATGCAAATGACGCTTACCACCAGACTGCTTCCTCGCCTGAAGGTACAGGTGCCTCTCTGGCAATGGCCAAGGCATTGGCAATGAACTCTATGTCCCCTGCCAACATCAGCTATATCAATGTTCATGGCACAGGCACTCGCAATAATGATCTCAGCGAGGGTATGGCGGTTCAGAAAATATTCGGGCAGAACGTACCTCCCTTCAGTTCCACCAAGGTATTTACCGGGCATACCCTTGGGGCTGCCGGAGCCATTGAAGCCGTGATCTCCCTGCTCTCAATAAACCGGAACTGCATTTTCCCAAACCTGAGGTGGTCTGTTCCCATGAAAGAGCTTTACATAAAACCTCTTACTGCCCTGGTACAGGATGCCGCCATTGAACATGTTCTCTCGAACTCATTTGGGTTCGGGGGGAATAACTCATCCCTGGTTTTCTCAAAATATATGCCCTGAGGATCTTATGACTTCGATGAAACCCATATATATCAATGGCCTCGGTAGCGTTTCGCCCCAGGATATGGCTAACAGCAGCCGTTTCCTTAGTGAAGTCAAACGATCCCAATCGAACAGGCTTGCCTGTATTGAACCCAACTACAGGGAATTTATAAGTCCTGATATCCTCCGCAGGATGGGCAGGCTAATAAAAATGGGCGTGGCCTCATCAAGGATTTGTCTTGAGGATGCAGGATGCATGATGCCGGATGCTATCATAACAGGTACGGGACTGGGATGCCTTGAAGACACTGAGAAATTTCTTACCACACTGGTCAGGAACAGGGAAGAGTTGCTCACTCCCACTTCTTTCATTCAATCGACTCATAATACCGTTTCGGCCCAGATTGCCTTGCTGCTGAAGTGCCATAATTATAATTTCACGTATGTCCACCGGGGCTGGTCGTTTGAATCGGCCCTGATCGATTCCCTCATCCAGCTGAGAAACGGCCAGGCATCCACTGTGCTTGCCGGCGGCATGGATGAACTTACAAATGTTTCCTTTGCAATTACACAAAGGCTTGGACACTGGCGAAGGAAGCCTGTTGAAACGCTTGAATTACTTAAATCAACAGACAGGGGAAGCATTGCCGGTGAAGGTTCGGCCTTTTTCCTGCTGTCATCCTCCCAATCCCCACGCAGCTATGCCGAATTAGCGGAAGTGTATACATTTAACAGGAAAACCTCAGGCAAGGCCCTGCAAACTATCCTTTTAGATTTCCTCGAAAGGTCAGGGATAAAGCCCGGGGATATCGACCTGGCAGTTTGCGGGATTAACGGTGACACCTCATCCGCCAGACCATACAAGGAACTTGCAGACAACTTGAAAAATGCAGGCATTGCAGCCTGGAAACACCTCAGCGGTGAGTACCAGACTTCTTCCTCTTTCGGGCTCTGGATGGCTTCTATGATTATGAAACACCAGCTGTTGCCTGAAGTTGCGGTAATACGCAAGAGCGAGGAACGGCCTTTCAATACAATCCTCCTGTACAATCATTACCTGGACCTGAACCATTCCTTCATCCTGATCCGGAAACCGTGAAAATACTGAATTACAGAAGTACTTCCATATTTTTCCTTCTGGTTTTCCTGTTGTTGTTAATATGCGGATCACCCTGGCCGGTGTACCCTGCATTGTTGCTGGTATACATGGGGATCAATGCAGGCATGGCTTTTTTACCGGCTTCAGGGTACTATTACGGGGGTGTGATAACCCATGGCAACCGCGGCAAAAACTCCCTTTCTCTTACATTCGATGACGGTCCTGATGCAATTAATACACCCCTTATCCTTGACATCCTTAAAAAACACAATATCAAAGCCACATTCTTTATCATCGGGAAAAACATTGCAGGGAATGAAGAACTTCTCGAACGAATGCATGCAGAGGGCCATGTTCTTGGGAATCATACCTGGTCACATACCAACTTATGGGATCTTTATTCTTCGGGGAGAATGGCGGATGACATCCTGGAAAATATCAGGGAAACTGAAAGGATCACAAGGAAAAGGATGAAATTTTTCCGACCCCCCTATGGCGTGATTAACCCTATGGTGGCCAAAGCCATTCGTAAAACGGGTGTGACAGTAGTAGCATGGAGTTTCAGGTCGTTCGATACTTCATGCGGGGACCCGGGACTTTTGCTTGACAAAACAATGAAAAAAACGAGGCCCGGTGATGTCATGCTTTTTCATGACAGAATGGGGCTGACAGCCGGAATTCTTGAAAAAATAATTGTATCATTGCAGGAAAGAGGGTTTGGTTTTATACCCCTGGAAGAAATGCTGAAACTTCAAGCCTATGAAAACTGCTAAGAGTTTTATCCTGGCCCTGCTGCTGCCATTGGGATTCACCCCTCTGATGGCCCAGCCTAAACCGCTTTCACAAACCGATGCCCAGGAGGTAAAGAAAAGGATCAGTGAAGCCGCCAAAACAAGCCTTTCGATTGAAGCCCAGTTCACACAGACTAAAGAGCTTAGTGTTATCAGGGAAAAGATTATTTCAAAAGGGAATTTCTACTTCAAAAAACAGAAACTTCTCAGGTGGGAGTACACTTATCCATTCCCGTATCTTATCATTTTCAATAACGACAAAATTTATATAAAGGACGAGGATAAGGAAAATCACGTGAGCCTGCAATCAAACAAGGTTTTCAGGGAAGTCAACAATATTTTAATCGGGGCTGTAGAGGGGACCCTGCTTTCCGATTCCAAAAATTTCAGCTGTAATATCTTTGATCTGCACGACCAGTTTCAGGCATCCATGATTCCTTTAAACCCCCGTATCAGGGAAACCCTGAGCGAGATCGTGCTTTTTTTCAATAAATCGGATTATACAGTTGATAAACTCATCATGAGGGAAGTGTCGGGAGATTACACAAATATAGAATTCAGCGGAAAGAAGATTAACCAGAATATTCCAGATGCGAAGTTTAATATTCCCTAGTCTGATACTGGTTTTATTCCTGGCCGGCTGCGATCCTGTTAAAAAATCCCAGTTTAACTCAGCCGGCGAGGCTCCGTTCAAGGCTCCGGTATGGGTATCCCCTTTCCATGAAGGGTTTGAGAAAGCATTATTCAGGACCTCCCTGGACGTGGCCGAAAGGCACCTTACCGGGATATCAATCATCAAAAGGACTTCCGACAGCAGTTTCCATTTCACTTTTGCCAATGAGATCGGGATGACTTATTTCGACATAGAAGTCTTCAGGAACAGTTATAAACCGGACTATATCTTTGATCCATTAAATAAAAAGTCTTTCCTGAAAATCTTACAGAGAGATTTTTCGGTCATGTTTTTCAGTGTTTCCGAAGGAAAACCCACCCGGAAATACATACAAAAGGATTCGGGAGAAGCAGTTTACATGTACCTGAAGCAGAACCTGTACGCCTGGATAGATACCAGGCAGAACACCCTGACCGGGCTGGCAGGGTGGAGCAATTATTTTGATGCGGTTATGGTGGGTTTCAGGGAATATAATAACGGATTTCCCACTGAGATCAGGATACTGAATCCGAAAATCAAACTGGTGCTGACCTTTAACCTCTTAGGCCATTGAGTGCCCGGCCGGCGTTTGTTATGTTAAGTTTACGTACCGGCTGATCAGTAACAGACCAAATAATTTTGTAATTTTACACCTTTCGAAATTCTAACTGCCGGGATGCTAAAGGGTAAATTATATAGAATCAATACGATAGATCTGCTTCCTGCAACTGATGAGGCAAATCCTGCCAGGAAGTATTCTGTTATACTTGCCCTCGACAGCAGCCATCCGATTTTCGAAGGTCATTTCCCTGGCAATCCTATATTACCAGGGGTATGCCAGGTGGAAATAGTGAGGGAGATTGCCGAAGAAATTCTCGGTCTTGAACTTTTGTTGTCGCAGGCCAGCCAGGTTAAATACCTTAGCCTCATAAACCCCCTGGATAACCCGGTAATTAGCCTGAATCTGAAATTCGGCGAACCTGTTCAGGGCGAAGTTGATGTTTCTGCCGAAGTAACATCAGCCGGTAGTGTTTTTATGAAAATGAAATGCCGATTGAAGGAATTTAAGAGCTGAAACAGATGCACCAGTACAGGATACGGGCAAGGGGATATGAACTGGATTCATACGGGCATGTCAACAATGCCGTATTCTATAACTATTTTGAGCAGGCCCGCTGGGAACTTTTCCAGGAAAAGGGCTTGATCGGGGAGCTGACTTCCCGGGGGCTTTTTCTTGTCGTTGTTGATGTGAATATCAGGTACCAGCACGAAGTTAAACTTGGCGATGAGGTTGAGATCACCACAACATTGAAAAAAGACGAACCGTTTATTATTTTTGAACAGAGGATGAAGTTGCTCCCGGGCGGAAAGGCTGCTGCGAGGGCAAGGGTTAAAACCGTGTTTGTGGATGCTGAAAGGATTTCCCATGATATTCCTGAAGCGATAGAACCTGTATTCTTACAATGATTATTTAATGAACTGAATGGAAACAATCAATAAAATAAGCTGGGAGATCAGGAATGACATAGGCATCATAACGCTTGACAATCCGCCTGAGAATTACCTGGTGCAGCCTGAATTTGTGCCGATTGAAACATTAAGGAAATGGACCTCTTACGATTATCTCAAGGGGATCATGATCTGCGGGGCAGGGAAGCATTTTTCGGGCGGAGGCAAACTTGAGAACCTGTTCACGATGATCCGCAACAAAGAAAATATAAACGAAAGCATGGATAAGGGTAAAGCTGTGCTGGACCATCTTGAAAATCTCGATATACCAGTTGTTGCCGCAATCCAGGGTATCTGCTTCGGAGGAGGGCTGGAGGTAGCCCTTGCCAGCCACATCAGGGTTTGCTCCGAAAATGCGCTATTTGCTTTCCCTGAGATTAACCAGGGTATTATTCCCGGATTGGGCGGGACGATGAGAAGCATAGCGAGGATGGGCTTCCCCAGGGCCATGAAACTCATCATGAGCGGTGACATGATCAATGCTGAGGATGCACAGGAAATGAACCTGGTCGATTTTATAGTAAGCAAACACAAGGTGTTTGATTTTTCTTTCAGCTTTCTGCAGAGACTGACAAGAGACAGGCCTTTGCCGGTAATCAATGCCGTAATGAAGGCTTTGAAGAATGCCAGGTCTCTGAGTATAGAAGAGGCAATGAAGGAGGAAACAAGGATGTTTTGCGAACTCGCTCTTGCCGAAGCAAAACGCAGAAACGCTTCCAGCGAAACACAGAAATGAAAATACCAGTGTATTCAACGATACGATTGCTTTTTGAAGAAGGCATAGGCCTGCTCGAGCTGAATTCACCTCCCTCGAATGCAATGAACCTGGAATTCTTCAGGGAATTCGCCTCGGTTATTGAATTCATCAGGTCAAATGAGGAATTCCGTGCTCTAATAATAAGCGGGCACGGAAGGCATTACTCCTCGGGAGCCGATGTACCGGTTCTCCTGAATGAAATCCTGGAAAAAGCCGGAACGGATAATAAGGGCCGGCTGAAGAATGTCCCGGAATTCCTTTCAAATAATTATGCTTCTTTTCTGATGCTGGAGAATCTCAGCATCCCGGTGATTTCGGCAATACGCGGGGTTTGCCTGGGCTCGGCTCTCGAACTTGCCTTGTTCAGCCATTTCAGGCTGTGCGGCGAAGAAGCCGTTTTCGGCCTGCCCGAAACTTCTTTCAATCTTGTTCCCGGCCTGGGCGGGATATATAAACTATGCAGCATCTCGGGCCAGGCGCTGGCTCTCGAAAGGGTACTTAAAGGCAGCACTTTCACCGCCGAAGATGCACTGAAATACAGGATTGTCGACAAAGTAGTCCCCAAAAAATTACTTATAAGCACGGCAGATGATTTCGCCCGTCATATCATGCAGGATTTCAGGGTCGAAAAGCGCGGCTTGTATGTCAAGAAATATCTGTCGTGAAACAACAGAACGAAAAGAACCTGTTCCCAAGGCCTGTGATTGTCGCAGGCAGCGGCTCATACCTGCCGGGAGATCCCATTCCGAAAACCGAGTTGAATTTTTACCTGGGGGAGCTTACCGAGGCACCCCTTAAAATCCGTAAATGGATGAAAAGGATAAAGGAACTCATGTCGGAATTACTGGAAGTTGAGTATTACCATTTTGCCCTGGACCCTGTAAGCAGGCAATTCACAGAGGATAACATAAGCATGTCGGTTAAAGCGGCACGGCAGGCCCTTGAAGCCTCAGGAACCGCAGCCGCGGATGTTCAACTGATAGTTTACGGAAGCGCCCACCAGGACCAGATGCCGACAGCTTCGGTAAGGATACAGGAAGCTCTCGGAATTGATCATTGTGCAGAGCTCTCCATACATGCCAATTGCACATCTGCCTACAAATCACTTCTGGTTGCATCGGATATGATTCGGTTTGGCCGTTACAACAATGCGCTGGTCATCTCCTCGGGCATGTCATCCTCAGAACTTGTCGCAGAATATTATAACCAGCCCCTGGTAACGAAAGAAGAACTTTTCCTGAGGTATTTCTTATCTGACGGGGCTTCGGCCCTATTCCTCAAGGCGGCACCCGAAAATGCAGCCGGTCTGTATGTAGATCATGTTTACATGGAGTCGGTCGGGGGCAATAAGCCTTCGGCAATGGGAAACAAGAGGCCTGCCTACTGGATGAATCCCAGGGAAGAATTCGAAAAAGGCTACCACCACCTGGCCCAGATGTTCCAGGATGAATTACGGAAGAATTTTCATGAAGCTGGTGGTTCGGTGTTCCTGAACGGTCTGAAACGGATGCTGAAGCAATACCCTGTCGATACTGAAACCATAAAATATTTCCAGGTGAACTTCCCTTCAAAACATATTTCGGAGCTCATCATGGACGAATGTACGAGCCTGGGCATACGCCGTGAAACCCTGTATTCCAAAATGTCGTCAATGGGATATCTTGGACCTCCTATGGCTTTTTTATGCCTCGACAGGATATTAAGAGAAGAGAAACTGGCAAACAGGGATGTTGTTCTTAGCTTTGTCACCGAGGTCAGTAAATTCATGCAGGCCGGATACGTGATGAGCTGGCATGAATCCTGATTCACAAAAATTTATCATGTTTGAAGGTAAAACGAGATATAAGCTGTTTTTATTAAGCCCCGGGCAGAAGTACATCAACTATCCTGCGCATTCGGAACTTGCCAGGATGTTCGGAAAAAAACGGCTGATGATTCCCCTTGCCCTTCCAACCATTGCAGCCCTTACCCCTGCTCATTACGACATCTTCATTTACGATGAAGAGATCGGGGAGATCCCCAAACACCCCAAGCCCGATATCGTTGGCATAACAACCCTGGCTGCCACAGCCAAGAGGGCATTCGAGCTTGGCGACCATTACCGTTCTTTGGGGGCAAAGGTCGTATTTGGAGGCCCATATGCCTCATTCATGGTACCCGAAGCTCTGGAACATGGGGATGCTGTGGTTGTAGGCGAAGCTGAAGGCAAATGGGAACAATGCCTTGCCGATTTTGAAAGAGGTGAAATGAAAAGGGTTTACGAATCGGATTCCTTTACCGAATACAACCGCCAGTATCCTCCCCGCTGGGACCTTGTTAATATGAAGAGGATTTTCCAGGTGGCTGTCCAGGTATCAAGAGGATGCCCGTTCAACTGTGATTTCTGCCTTGTATCAAAAATTTTCGGACGGAAAATGAGATACCGTGAGATTGACAATGTGATCGAAGAGATTAAGGCAGCTCCTTCAAAATATTTCTTTTTTGTTGATGACAACCTGACGATAAATAAACGCTATGCCAGGGAGCTGATGAAAGCAATCAAACCCCTGGGCATTTCATGGGGATGCATGTGCAGCCTGGATGTAGCCACCGACGAAGAACTTCTAAGGCTGATGGCCGAAGCCGGCTGTTTCAACATCCTTGTCGGGTTTGAATCACTTAACCCCGAAAGCCTTGACGAGACCCGTAAACACCATAACCGCGGAGGCTCAATATATACTGAAGCCATCAATAAAATCCATGCAGCAGGTATACATATCAATGCGAGTTTTGTCGTAGGATTTGATCATGATACTGCGGATGAGTTTGATCGGATTTTCAATTTCACCCTTGAACATAATCTCCCGAATGTTAACCTGCACCTGCTGAATGCCCCGCCGGGGACCGAGACTCATAAAAAGCTGAAAGCCGAAGGAAGGATCATCGATTGTGACCCTGAAATGGGAGTCGGCCACTTCCCCACTATCCAGTACATGAACATGTCGCAAACGGAAATCTTCGACAAATACATGGAAACCATCACCAGGCTTTATTCTTTCCCGGTGATCAGGCAAAAAGGAGAAGCGCTACTGGGCAACGGCTCATTCACAAGGCCCGGGGGCGAGATCCCTGCATGGCTTAAAGCAAGGCTTTCGTGGATAACTTTTAAAGAGTTCGTACTCACCACCGATAAGGACCGCAGGGCACTGTTCGCTTATATTTTCAATCTCATCCGTACGAAGAAGATTGCAATCGACAAGGGCCTAGGATATTTGCTTTCAATGCTGGGGTATTACAGGCATGTGCGTGAACATCACCTCAGGATGGATGAATACAGGAAAATGGTAATGGCCCAGGACACGGGAAGGTGGAAGGACAGGCTCACCCATAGCGAAACTATCGGCATTATTGGTGAAGGCAAAATGGGAGCCAACCTGGCTCATTTTCTTTTGGAATCCGGTTTTAATATTTGCTGGGTCGTAAGCCCGTCGGCCGATTTGCTTAAAATCAGAAAAAATCTTGACAAAAAACTCAGCCGGCTTCACGGCAACGGCATCATCAGCAGTGCCGACCTTGAGCTGTTGAAGAAAACACCGGTTTCAACCGAAACCGGTATCCTTGCAGGCTGCAATCTGGTTATCGAGGCCGTAACGGAAGATGAAAATGTAAAGAAAAAGGTTTTACATGAAGCAGATGCGGTATTACAAACCTCAGCAATCCTCGTGTCAAATTCTTCTTCCATCAATCCTTCGGTACTATATCCCTCGGCTGAGCGCAAACAAAATTTCGCCGGTCTCCATTTCTTTTACCCGGTAAGCCTGGCTAATATTGTGGAAATTATAAGGGGGCCGGGCACATCCGATGATACGGTTCAAAGGCTTATTTTGTTTGTTGAAGCAATCCGGCATAAGCACATTCTTCTAAATGAGGAAGAAGGGTTCATTTTAAACCGGATCTTTCTTGATGTGCAGAATGAGGCGTACCGCATTGTGGAGCTGCGACAGGCAGGATATAAGCAGATTGATGATGTGGTTAAAAATTCACTCTTCCCATCGGGGATCTTTGAGTTTTTTGATCATGTAGGCCTGGATACATTGCTTCAAAGCATAAGGAATTATACCTGCACTTATCCCCACTCCAGCTATTATGCCCCGCTTATCGGCAAACTTGAACAGCTCACTGCCGAAGGCCGCCTTGGAAGGAAATCGGGCCGTGGATTCTATGATTATTCCGGCAGTGAAACCCGGGATGAAACAGGTGATGCCAGTCCCTTTGATGCAGAGGAAATTAGGAATCACCTGGAATTCACATATAAAAATGCAGCCCGGAGGTTTATAACGCATTCGGGCCTTACCATTGATGAGCTTAACGAGGCCCTGAAAGAATATTTCGGAACAGAAAAAGGCCCTTTTGAATAATTTTATATGTATTTTTGTTAAAACCAAAAACTGTATGTTTATGAAAAAATCACTGGCATTTTTAGGAGTATCCATAGCCTTAATATTCTTCTTTGCCTTGGCTTTCAGGCCTGTAGGCGCATCAGCTTCAGCTAAATTCAGCGAAGGGAATCCCGAGCTGCCCGATTCGGTTGCAAAAATCATTCAAAAAGCCTGCCTCGATTGTCATGGTGATAACGGTAACGGCATGGCCAAATCGCACGTAAATTTTGGTAAATGGAACACCTACGATGTTAAGAAGCAGGCCGGCAAGGCTTACGATATCAGCAAAGTATTGTCAAAAGGCAGCATGCCCCCGGGAAAATGGCGTAAAAACAATCCCGACAATATTCCCACACAGGCCGAAGTTGATTTAATTAAAAACTGGGCCAAGGCACTAAACAATTAATTCGGGAGGATGACAGGAAAGGTAGTTATCAGCGGGATGGGTGTTGTTTCATCCCTGGGTTATGATTTAGAGACCTTCTGGAAGAATTTATCTGAAGGCAAGAGCGGTGTCAGGAAGATTTCCCTGTTTGACGCTTCTTCATGCGCAACCCGCATTGCCGCAGAAGTCCCCCGTGAATTCGAGGAATACTCCCGTTCCCTTATCAAGAAGCGTGCAGCCGGGCAGATGACCCGGGTTACCAGGATGTGCCTTGTAGCGGCACGGCAGGCCGTTACGATGTCGGGGCTTGATTTCGACAAGGAAGATAAAACCCGTTGCGCTGTGATTATGGGAGTTGTGAATACAGGTAACTCCAGCGTGGAAAAAGACACCTCGGCTCAGAATACGGTATTCAAAAGCATGACCAACTCCATGCCTGCCTGGATCTCGCTTGATTACCAGCTCCTGGGCCCCAACTTCGCCATCAATACGGCCTGTGCCTCTTCAGCATATGCCATTGCCATCGGCATGCAGATGATTAAAAACAATACTGTGGATATCGTCATTGCAGGCGGGGCTGATTCCATTATCAACCCCGAAGAAATAAACGGTTTCAATGCCTTGTATGCGCTTTCGGTTGCCAATGACCCTCCCGAATGCGCAAGCAGGCCGTTTACTGCAAAACGGGACGGTTTCGTGATTGGCGAAGGCGCCGGGGTGCTGATCCTGGAATCGGAGGAACATGCCCTGAAGAGGAATGCCGGCATTCAATGCGAATTGGCCGGCTATGCGATCACCAGCGAGGGATACAATATCATGGCGCCTATGAGGGACGGTGAAGGGATGGCCGCCACAATTGAAAAAGCACTGCAGAATGCAGGCGTCGATAAAACCGAAGTGGATTATATCAATGCACACGGAACCTCCACCGAACTCAACGACCGTTATGAAACCATGGCCATTAAAAGGGTGTTTGGGGAACAGGCATACCAAATCCCTGTTTCTTCATCCAAATCGATGATCGGCCACACCATTGGCGCAGCAGGCGCCATAGAAGGAATCATCACTGTGCTCAGCATTAAAAACGACCTGATGACCCCAACCATAAATTATACCGATCCCGATCCCGACCTCGACCTGGATTATGTGCCTAATGTAAGCAGGGAAAAGAAAATCGGGATTGCACTTTCAAATTCCTTCGGCTTTGGAGGCCATAATGCCACACTTGTATTTCGGAAGTATGCCGGAAATTAATATTTTTGCAAAAAAATTAACGCGATGGCGAAAATCACAGAGAAAACCCGGATTGAAGTAAGAGAGATTGTCCTTGCGTTCTTTGCTGAAGAATGTGAGGCTGATAAATCCCAGATCACCGATAACACCAGTATAATCAAGGACCTGGATGGGGATTCCCTGATGTTTCTTGAACTGATCGAGATTTTTAAGAAAAAGTACAACCTGGATATCGAGCTGAAAACAATCGGCAAATATGCAGTAAAACATCCCATTGAAACTATCGGCCAGCTGATTGAAATGCAGATGCTGATCATAGAACACGAGAACCGGCTGCTGGAACTTGACAAATAGATCCCGCCTTTGGCTGAGAATGATATTGGATTAGTATTTCCCGCTTTTATCACTGACTTCAGGGACGACCCCTCTCAGTGCGTACCCGGATTCAATAAATTATTCAGTGAATATCTCGAAAAAGCTTCCTTTATTACAGGGAAAGAACTGCTCGCTTACAGCCTTGAGTCTGATCCCATGCAACTGGGTGAGCTAAGCAACCAGTTTGCCTCCTATATTTACAGCTGTACCTGCACTGACCTTTTGTTAAATTCAGGAGTCAGACCCGCCATGATTGCAGGTTACAGCATGGGAATCTATGCCGCCCTTTACACGGCATCAGCTATACGGTTCGAGACTGGCCTCCTTTTTATCGAAAGAGCATATCATTCCATTCTTAACGTCCTTCCGCAAACCAGATATGGAATGTGCGGAGTCATCGGTCTGAGCGAAAAAGACATCCGGGAGATTGCTGCCCTGCATAACCTGAACCTGGCGATCGTCAACAGGAACAGTGATTATTCTTTCGTTGTGGCAGGAAGCAGTTTCCATATCAATGTTTTCCAGCTTAAAGCAAAGGAAGAAGGAGCGCTTCACACCCGCCCTATGGCCACTGCCATCCCCTATCATACCGGGCTGTTGTCGGAGGCTGCAAAGGAATTGTCGGAAACTGTATTTTCTGCGGATGTGCAGTCTCCCGTAATTCCTGTCATTTCGGTCCTCAGGCAAGACCGGATATCAGATGCAGCCAGGGTTCGGGAAGAGGTTGTGAACAATATCTTCAATCCTTTTAACTGGTTTGAAACCCAGCTGAAGATGTACCAGTCGGGAATACATGTATTCACCGAATGCGGCCCTTCCCAGGTATTGCTGAAAAATTCGAAATTCATGCAAGGCTCGGGTAAATTTGTCCGATGGGATTCCCTGATCAATAAATTCCTGTAGATGTCAATCTGCCATTGGCCTTCCACTCCCGTCTTATTCTCATCAGGGTGCGGAACATAGGTTCTGTGAGGCCACCGGCATTGCGCATCAGCACAGCTTCGCCGAGCATTTCAGCAGAAGGGGTTGTTTCAGCTGATGGCAGGCAGTTAAGCCTGAGACTGCAGGCTTCAAGCGTCCATTCCCTGAGCTGCGCCTGGGGTGCATTTTTTGAAAAATAAAAAACAGAGGGATCCAGCAGATTGTCGGAAGCGGAAATAACTCCTTCGTCCATGGCTGTTGTGTATAAGGGTGTCCCGGGATAAATCCTGAGCCCACCCGACATATATACCAGGTCGTCGGGGTTTATGTAATGGTCAATAAAGTCCAGGGTTTCGTTAAAAGTTTCCCTGTTTTCACCCGGCCCCCCGAACAGAAAAAACCACATGGATGGGATATCAAATTCGCGTATCAGGTTCGCGGTTCTGCGGATGTCATCCATGGTAAACCCCTTGCGGAGGTTTCTGATAACCGAAGGGGAGGCACTGTCGGGAGTCACATCGATCTGTGCAAAACCAGCTTCGGTCATCAAGGCAAACAGCTCCCTGCTGGTGCGGCGGGGGTTCACCCCCATGGTCCTCATTCTGACCTTTATTTTCCGGCGGATCAGTTCCCTGCAGATTGCTTCCGCATGATCCTTCGGTTCATTGAAAGTTGAATCAACAAATTCGAAGGTTACACCAAGGCCGATCCTTTCAGAAGCCTGCTCAATTTCATCTGCTATTGAAGAAGGATCCCTGAGGCGGTACTGTTTCCCTTCGAGCATGGGGTATGAACAATAAAGGCATTGGAGTGCGCAACCCCTTTTGGTTTGAATGCTGTACACACCCCTGCCCGTATAAGGTTTGAAATTAATTTTATTGTCAATCAGGGAATAGGGCCTGAGGTTATAATCCTCCCCAGGTACGGGCAGAACCGGGCCCTGCCCGCTTTTCGTAAAGACGTTGGGGATGTTGCTTACATCGTCTCCCCTTCCCAGCTTCTGAAGTAAAAGCATCAAGGTTTCTTCCCCTTCGCCTGTTATCCCATAATCGGCCCCGGTATAATCCATGATCTCCCGGGGAAAAATCGTGAAACCGCTGCCGCCCAGGATGAAGGGCACGTCAGTGTAACGGCGGGCAGGTTCAATGAATTTAAGGTAAGCATCCTCAACAAAGTATATTCTGTGGTCGGGTACCATATTGTCAACGTTACGTATACCGAAGCCAATAAAATCAGGCTTAAACGCTCGCAGCTCAGCTTCCAGGCTGAGGCCTTCATCAAACATCCCATCATAAATCCTTACATCAAAACTGCCTTGAAGGCAGGAAGCGATCAGGCAGATCCCCAGGGGAGGAATTGGATACGGGGCTTTTGCAGTGTTTGTATTGACCAGCAGGAGTTTCTTCATATCACATCTTTTCCCATTTTGATAAGCCAGAGACTGCCCACGCGTTCATGAAATTTTTCGTACGGAAGGGTGGTTTTCATCACGGAATTGAAAAAATTATATTTCCTGTAATCGTGGTCTGTCACCAGTTGCCTTACCTGTTTGTAGTATACTGTGCCCGGCATGGGCGTAAGTATGGTATACCCGGCATAAACCACAGGGTTGCCGCTCGAATATTCCTCAAGGGCTTTAAAATCATCCTCTGAATAATCATTGGGGATTACATAATTCCCCCTGATCATGATGTCATTTTCGTGGAACACCTTGATGGCTTTTGCAATATCGCTTGCCGGGGATGACTTGCGGTACTTTTTCAGCTCCTCATCCCTGTATGATTCGAACCCGCAGATAACCACCTTAAGCCCTCCTTTTGCCATCTTCTGAATGATCCCGGGATATTGGGCTGCCACATCGGCCCTGATATCCATGATAAAGGTTTTGCTGATACCTTCTTCGAGTATACGGCCGAAAAGATCATTCATGAAACCCAGGTCGACCACTGTATTTGCATCGGCAAACCTCACCACGGGATAGTCGGGCATGGAATGCAGCTCGGTGATCAGGCTTTCGATCGACCTCTGATAATATTTTCCTTTGAACTGGGGCCATATTGAACAGAAAGTACATTTGTAAGGGCAGCCCAGCGAGGTAAAAACATAAGTGCTGGGAAAAGGACTGCCCCCGACTTTATAAGTGTTAATCCATCGTTTCAAAGGTTCCCTGTCAAGTTCCAGGTAATCGGCATTCGCGGCATCCCAGACCCGGGGATTTCCTGCAGTACGCTTCAATGCCTTGCCATTGTTCAACAGTATGCCGGGTATCGCTTCCAGCGAGGTTTTAGCCTCCACAGTGCGAACCACATCCCTGAAAACATGAGGGCTTTGACCAGGGCAAACCACATCCACCGAAGGATGAAAGCAATCGTAGGGAAGTAAGGTGGGATGCAGTCCGCCCAGCACCGTAACAATCCCGGGATCCAGCTTTTTTGCAATGGCGAAAATCTCGAAGGCATAATATAATTCAGAAGTAATGGCGGTGCTCCCGATCACATCGGGCCTGAAATCATGGACCAGCCTTGTAACAACGCTCTCAAGGGCCGGCGGTTCAGGTGTAAGGTCGAACTCCCCTTTGGTGTCGAAAAGAAGCACATCATGATCCTTCACCGACGCGGCAATAGTCATTAATCCGAGCGGCGGGCCAATGAGTCTCTTGTGGATAAATGGCTTCGCTGCTTCGGGCGCGAACTTAAGTATCCTGTTTTCAGGAGAACGTGGAGTGTTAATAAGCAGGATTTTCATTGGCCAAATTTAAGGTTTTTTGTTATTTTTGTTTTTATCTGCCAGAAACCATATCCCAAACATGCTAATCAACCAGGAAGTCCACAGTAAGGTAGCTGATCTTAAGTGCTGTGTCATCATTCCAACATATAATAACGCGCAAACCCTCGAAGGCGTGATCCGCGATTTGCAGTTGCTTACAATGAACATCATTGTAGTTAATGACGGATCAACCGACGGCACAACTGAGATCCTGGGCCGCTTCCCTGAGGTTGCTGAAATTTCTTCGGAAGTAAACCATGGTAAAGGCCGGGCCCTTCAGCTGGGTTTTGCGTTGGCACTTGAGAAAGGATACAGGTATGCGATCACTATCGACAGCGACGGTCAGCATAAGCCGGCTGATATTCCGCGGTTCCTGGAACTTATAGAAAAGGAACCCGAAAGCCTTATTATAGGGGCAAGAAACATGGACAGCCCAGCGGTTCCCGGTTCAAGCCGATTTGGTCACAGGTTTTCAATTTTCTGGTTCCGGATAGAAACAGGCCTTAAGGTGGCCGACGTACAATCGGGGTTCCGCCTCTACCCTCTTGAAAAAATCAGGGAAACAGGTAAGTTTTATACCGGTAAATATGAATTTGAAGTGGAGGTCCTGGTGCGCCTGGCATGGAAAGGAGTTAAAATCCTTTCGGTACCCATTGATGTTTATTATGCGCCTGAAGAAACAAGGGTTTCACATTTCAGGAAAGGACCGGATTTCACAAGGACCAGTATTCTCAATGCCATCCTGGTATTCATGGCACTGCTGTGGGTAAGGCCTTTCATGTTCGCAAAAGGGCTTAAGAAGAAGTCGGTCAAAGGATTTATAAGGGAATATGTTGTCGACAGCTCCGATTCCAACACAAAGCTCAGCCTTTCGGTAATGCTTGGGTTGTTTATCGGGGTTTTACCTGTTTGGGGATGGCAGATGATGGTTGCATTCGGGCTGGCCCATTTTTTCAGGCTGAACAAATTCGTCACCGTAGCTGCCTCAAATATCAGCATTCCGCCTATGCTGCCGCTGATACTGTACCTGAGTTACAAGGCCGGGGGTTGGGTTGTAGGGACCAAGACCGCTGCTTTAAGGCTTGCACCGGGTTTTAACTATGCATGGATCAAGGCAAATTTTGTTCAGTACCTTGTGGGAAGCATTATTTTCGGGATCATACTTTCGGTTACCTTAAGCATTCTCACTTATATGCTGCTGCAGATCTTTAGGAAACCAAAACCTTCTGAGTTTTAATCATACTATGATGAACTGATTGCTTTTTCAGGATGTCAAACATTATTATTTATATATATAATTTATTTCATGACCGCAGATGGCTGTTCTATGTATTATTGGCCTGCAGCCTTCTTTTCATCATTGCAGGCTTATACAGGGTAAGGTTTGTCGAAGACATCTCGGGGAGCGCTGAAAAGGCAGGAACAACAAGGCGGTTTGACTTCGTAGTGCATCATTTCCGTTTTGCCGAGCAACTTGTGATCAATCTTTCGATTGCCGATACTTCAGCTGCGATTGGGGGGGGGGATCTTTGCCTCGCGGCCGATTCACTGGCTGCTGCAATTTCGGCAGGCTGCAGAGTGTATATCGGCAAACTTAACTATAAACCCGATGATTCACTGGTTTCGGGGCTGATGGACTGTACGCATGACCACCTTCCGCTTTTCCTTGACGAACGGGATTACAAGGCGCTGGATACCATGACATCCGCAGTCAACATTGAAAAGGCCATTAAAAAAGATTACCATCAACTGGTTTCCCCTGCCTCCATTGCCATCAGGAGCCAGGTTGTTAAAGACCCGCTCGGAATAGAGGGCCTTGCCTTAAGGAAACTTCAGAAATTGCAGGGCAGCGACCAATATGAATCCTACAATGGTTATATTCTCAGTAAAGACCACAGGCATCTCCTGATATTTATCAGCCCGGCAAACCCTCCCGGGGAAACAGGAAAGAACGGGCAGATGCTGAAAAAACTTGATAAAATTTTAAGGGAGAAAATTAATTCGGGGCAAAGGTTCAGGGCGGAGTATTTTGGGGCGGCCGCGGTGGCTGCAGGCAATGCTGAACGGCTCAAAAAAGATATCATCCTTACGCTGGCAATCGCATTGCTGGCAATTTTTCTACTGCTGGGGCTTTATTTCAGCTCCTTCCTGGTTCCCCTGCTTGGTTTGTTTCCCGCGGTATTCGGAGGGGGCCTGGCAATCGCCATAATGGCTTTTGTCAAAGGATCCGTATCAGCGATCGCCATGGGCATAGGCTCGGTAATACTGGGCCTGATCATCGATTATTCATTATACCTGATCAACCAGTACAGAAAATGCAAAGATGTAAAGCAAACGCTCCAAAACATGTCGCAAAGCATCGTCGTTTGTGCCCTTACTTCGGCAGGAGCATTTCTTTGCCTGGTTTTTCTTGAATCCAGCGTACTTCATGACCTGGGATGGTTTGCCGCTTTGAGTGTTGCCGGGGCCGCACTTTTTGCGCTGGCGTTCCTTCCCCAGATGTTCCCGGTAATTGTAAGCAAATTTCGGATTACCCGGATTTCATCTTTTATCGACAGTATAGGCAGTTTAAGGTTTGAAAGGAGTATCCCGCTTATCATTTTCATTGGCCTGGTAAGCATTGCCAGCCTCTTTTACTCCAGGAGAACAGGTTTTGAGACGGATATGAATACCCTGAATTATATGGATGCAGGTCTCAAAAAAGCCGGCGACGGTCTCGACAGCCTATCAGGCAGCAAACTTAAAAACGTATACGTAGTCGCTACAGGTGCCGACCGGGAAGAAGCTCTAAGGCTGAACGAACAGGTCCAGGCAAGGCTGGACCGACTTATCCTGGACAAAACCGTAACAACAGTTTCAGGTGTACGGATGCTGTTGCTTTCAGACTCGCTTTCGTCAAAAAGGCTTAAAACCTGGGAAAAAGCTTTCCCGCCCAAAAAATCCAGGGAAATCCTTGATGAAGTGGAGAAGGCTTCCCTCAAAGCAGGATTTATTCAGGGTGCTTTCGGCGGATTTTCTGAAATGCTTGTTAAATCGTACAAACCCATCGGCAAAAGTACCAGGGCCCGGTTTGAGAATGCATTGTTCTCGGAATGGCTGAACGATCACCCCGGCATGGTGATGGTAACCAGCCTCGCAAGGGTGAAACCTGTGAATGTTGATAAGGTGTACCGTGAATTCAGAAGTATGAATTCTGTTGTGGTGTTCGACCGTCAGAAACTCACCGATAATTTCGTGGAAAGGGTAAGAAGAGATTTTAGCAGGCTGGTACTGCTGTCGATGCTTTTTGTAAGCCTGCTGCTTTGGTTCTCATTCGGGCGTATTGAGCTTGCTTTGTTCACTGCCATTCCCATGTATCTTTCCTGGCTGATCACTCTTGGATTTATGGGAGCCAGCGGGATCAGGTTCAATATCTTCAACATCATCATCTCTTCATTTATTTTCGGCCTGGGCGTCGATTACAGCATTCTGATGATGCGAGGCATGATGGAGGATTACAAATACCGGACCCGGAATATTTCCACTTATAGGGTCTCCATAATATTATCCTCGGCGACCACTTTGTTCGGGGTTGCAGCCCTGTTCACAGCCAGGCATCCCGCCCTGAATTCAATCGCCCTGATCTCGGTCTTCGGCATACTTGTCCTTGTTATCATCACTTTTTGCCTACAGCCCCTGGTGGCAGGCTGGTTTATGATAAACAGGATCAACAGGAACAAATTCCCCATAACTGCCAGGGTGTTCGTGAAGACGATCATTACCTGGACCAACATCGTGTTAATCGCAATCATACTTGCTGTTGCCGGTACACTGATGTATTACCTGCTTCCGGTGAAAAAGAGCCTGAAGGAAACCATGTTTCATAAAATGTTCTGCAGTCTTTCGAGGCTGTATATATTCATAACTTTTTCGAACAGGAAACTGTATAATCCTTTTGGTGAAGATTTCAAAAAGCCGGCTGTTATCATATGCAATCACCAGTCGCTGATCGAAACACCGGCCATGCTGAGGTTATGCCCTAAGATTATCATTCTTACCAGGACCTGGGTTCATGACTCCATTGTTTTCGGACCTATCGCAAGGCTGGCAAGTTTTTACAACGTGGACCAGGGGCTGGATCCCATAATGGATAAGCTGAAGATGAAGGTGAGCGAGGGTTATTCCATCCTTGTTTTTCCTGAGGCTCACCGTTCGGTCAGTCATGATATCCAAAGGTTTCACCGGGGGGCGTTTTACATGGCCGAGCAACTTCAGCTTGACATACTGCCGGTGATGATGTTTGGAACGGGCGATTTTCTTGAACCCGGAGCTTTCTGGGGAAGGCCGAACAGGTTCAGGCAAAGAATATTTAAAAGGGTGGCATTCGATGATCCGGCCTATGGACATAACTCCAGGGAAAGGACAAAGAGCTTCAGACAGTTTTACATAAGGGAATATGAACGATTCCAGGCCGAAGAGGGAAATGCAGGATACTGGCGCCGAAAGCTGGTTCTGAATTACATTTACAAAGGACCTGTCCTGGAATGGTATCTCAGGATCAAACTGATGCTGGAAAAAAATTACCAGCTCATCGCCGGGAATGCCCCCCGTAAAGGAGAAATACTGGATCTGGGCTGTGGATACGGGTTTGTAAGCCATATGCTTGCGCTTACATCCGCAGAAAGAAAAATAACAGGAATCGATTATGATGAGGAGAAGATCAGGGTGGCCGGGGGAGGGTTTTTGCAGCCTCCGGGTCTAATCTTTGAAGCGGCAGATATAAGGGCGTATGAATTTTCACCAAAAGATTGTATCATTCTCAGCGACGTTTTACATTACATACCACGGGAGGACCAGGAAAAACTGTTGTTGAAATGCATGGCAAACCTCAGGCCGGGAGGAAGCATTATTGTTCGCGATGCCGATGTAGACCGAAAAACAGGCCATTCGCGGTCCAGGCTCACCGAATTTTTCTCAACAGGGATGGGATTTAATAAAACGTATGATAAAAATCACAACCTGCACTTTTTTTCAACCGAAGAAATTGAACGGATGGCAGTCAGGGGTGCCTGCAGTTTTGAGATCATCGGCTCAAAAACATACAGCTCAAACACTTACTACCTATTAAGGCAGGGCATAAAAACCGGGACTGATGAACCGTTATGACGTTATAATCATCGGGTCGGGGCTGGGCAGCCTGCTTTGCGGATTTATACTGAGCAAGGAAGGTTTCAGTGTTTGCATCCTTGAGAAGCATTCCTCAACGGGAGGTTGTTTGCAGAGTTTTGAGAGGGGCGGGAATTCATTTGACACAGGGATACATTACATTGGGAGCATGTTGCCGGGGCAGACCCTCCACTCCTACTGGAAATACTTCGGGCTGTCGGGGATGCTGGACCTCGAGAGAATGAACGAGGGCTGCTTTGATATGATCTCCCTTGATGGCGCGGATTATCCGCTGGCCCAGGGTTTTGATAATTTCGCTGATTCCCTTGCAAACAGCTTCCCTGGATCCGGGAATTTTCTAAAGCATTATGTCACCGCTCTGAAAGAAACGGTAGCAGCTTTTCCGCTCTATAATTTTGAGCTGACCGACAGTCAGACAAAGACCACATGGATGAGTACAAATGCCTGGGAGTTCCTGAGCTCAATGGCAGGTTCGGATCCCGGTAACCGCAGATTGCTTGAAGTGTTGTCGGGTAATAATTTTTTATATGCAGGGCGAAAGGCGTACACTCCCTGGCATCAGTATGCACTCATCAATCATTCCTTTATAAGCAGTGCCTGGAGGCTCAAACACGGGAGCAGGCAAATCGCGCAAAGCCTCATCAATTCAATAATTTCCCAGGGGGGCAAGGTGTTAACGAAAAAGGAGGTCAGGAAGATTTCATCCCTGAAAAACAAATTCCAGGTTGAGACAAGTTCGAACGAGATGTTTGTTGCAGGGCGCATCATCGCAGGCATCCATCCCCAGTCGGCCATAGGTTTACTTGAGCCGGCTATGGTCAAAAAATCCTTCCGGTCAAGAATAATGAGCATGGATAACACAGTTTCTTCGTTCGGGCTGTATCTTGGACTTAAACCGGGAAGTTTCCCTTATCTTGAAAATAACCTGTATTACCATTGCGGAACTGACGTTTGGGCTGCTTCAGAATTCAAGGCCGGGCAATGGCCCGGAACGTATTTTTTGTATACCCCTGCTTCATCAAGGCAGGGTGGGAATTCATCCTCGGTATGCATAATGTCGTACATGGGATTTGATGAGGTGAAACGCTGGGAACATACCATGACCGGCCGCAGAGGTCCTGATTATATCGCATTCAGGAATGAACGGGCCGAGAAATTATTGCAGATGGTTGAACGAAAATTCCCCGGCATACGTTCTTCAACAGACACAATGGAAATTTCAACCCCTCTTACCTGGCGTGATTTTACCGGTACTCCCGAAGGATCCATGTATGGGATAAGGAAAGAATCGGGAAATTACCTGAGAACAATGTTGCTGCCTCATACTAAAATCCCCGGTTTTTATTTTACGGGGCAGAACCTGAATATGCATGGTGCGCCGGGGGTTACCATAGGCGCCATTATGACCTGTTCCGAAATACTGGGACTTGATTACCTGTTTAACAAGATTCGGAATGCACAATAAAGCCGCTCGCAGGAAGGCCAGGAGATGGCTGATAGTTTTTATCATTCTGGCCGTAGTTCTCTTCCTTTGGGCCTGGTTCAGGATCTCGATCAATGTTTGCCCGCCTGTTATCGCCGATCGTTCCCCCGACACCTTGAAAGTTGAAAGGCTTTCGGGTAATCTCACCCGCTGTGGCAGGTCATGGCTTAAGGAAGACACTGCCGGGCTCTGGCTTATGTATCTCAGGGGATCGCCTTATGAGCGGGGTGTAACTAACGGAAAGCTCACAAAAACGCTGATGTATGAACAGGAGAAGGCTTTCGTTGGACAGATCAGGAACATGATACCTTCGGATTTCTACCTGAGGTTCCTGAAATACTTTATTTATTGGTTCAACCGTGATCTTGCCGGGTATATCATACCTGAGTATAAACAGGAGATTTACGGTATAAGCCGCTCGGCGAGCGATGAATTCAGCTTTATAGGCAATAACTACCAGCGCATGCTTAATTACCATTCGGCCCACGATATAGGACATGCCCTTGAACAACTCAGCCTGGTAGGCTGTACTTCGTTCGGAGCATGGGGAAGCTCAACTGAGGATGGCAGCCTGATAATAGGCAGGAATTTCGATTTTTATATGGGCGACGATTTTGCCAGGAACAAGATCATCTGTTTTGAACAACCCGACCATGGCCATGCTTTCATGTTGGTCACATGGGGAGGGATGACAGGCGCGGTTTCAGGAATGAACGAGGCTGGCCTCACCGTGACCATAAATGCTGCCCGTTCAAAAATTCCTTTATCGGCCCGGACCCCTGTTTCCTTACTTGCAAAAGAAATCCTCCAATACGCTTCAACGATATCCGAAGCTTATACTATAGCTCAGAAAAGGCAGACCTTCATCTCTGAATCATTCCTTATAGGTTCGGCAAAAGACGGGAAGGCCGTAATATTTGAGAAATCACCGTTTAATATTGCCATTGTGGACGCCGGGGGTACTTCTGTATTATGCGCCAACCATTTTCTGTCGCCCGCCTTTACCATGGATCCTTTGAACAGCGAAAACATCAGGGAGAATGCCTCACTGTACCGTTATAACCGACTTCGTGAAGATTTGAATGCGGGCTCGCTTTTAAACGTGGAAAAAGCAGCATGGATACTAAGAGACAGGAAAGGATGGGGAGGCATTGACATCGGCCTGGGCAACGAAAAGGCCATGAACCAGCTTATCGCTCACCATTCTGTAATTTTCAAGCCTGAACAACTTCTTGTATGGGTTTCGACAGGCCCCTGGCAGTTGGGCAGATATAAATGCTTCGACCTGAGAAAAATTTTTCATAATTTTGCAGTTTCCGGTCAGGGGGTGGAAGTTGAAGATAAAGCGAAGGAGATACCACCCGACAGCTTCCTGAAATCAGCCGAATACAGTGCTTTTATTGAATTCAGGGATATGAAGAGGATACTTCATGAAGCTATTAAACAAGGCAGGGTGCTGCCTGATGAAAGTTCTTTTATTACTGCATTTATCAATTCAAATCCAAGATTTTACGAGTCCTGGTACCTTGCGGCCGAGTACTATTTTATGCTGAAGAGGCCTGCAGAAGCCAGAACATATTATTATAAGGCCCTGGGGTGTGAAGTCCCAAGGTGGCAGGAAAAACAAACTATAATCCGCCGCATTGTTGAATGCAGGGAGAGATCAACAAGAAATTAAACCGGTATAAACCGGTTGATCATGCCGTTTAGGAAAAGGCATGGGATTTAAAGACTAAACAAGGACAGATGAAATTCAAACTTATATATCCCCGCTGGGAAAAGCTGGAAGGGCAAACGATCTTTAACCTTCCCCCTCATGGACCCGTCGTAATGGCTGCGGAAGTGCCTGAAGATGTGGAAATTGATTTTACCGATGAAAATGTTGAAGCTCTGGTTATCGATGACAGTGCCGACCTCGTTGGCATTTCAATGATGCTTACGACCCAGGTTAAACGCGGATGGGAGATCGCCGACCAGTACCGTGCCCTGGGCCTGAAGGTCATTTTCGGAGGCATCTCCACCATGCTTCATGCCGAAGAAACCATGCTTCATGCCGATTCCATTTTCCTGGGAGAAGTTGAAGGCCGTCTTGACCAGGTTTTTGCCGACTTCAGGAAGAATGATCTGAAGAAAATTTACAACTTTATAAGCAAGCCCCCCGACATGAGCCTGATTGGGCCTGCAAACAGGGACATCCTCAAGAAAGATCTCTATTACCATAAGGGGTTTAGAATGGTTGACCTGTTCCATGCTTCACGCGGATGCATTTATGACTGCTATCCCTGTGCTGTCAGGTACCTTGGAGGCCGCGGGTTCCGCCCCCGCCCTATCGACAGGGTGGTTGAGGAATTATCACAGATGGATAACAACAGGCTGTTTATTGTTGACAATTCCCTTGCCCTGGATACAAAATGGGAAATGGAGCTTTTCAAAGCCATGATCCCCCTTAAAAAGAAATGGGTAAGCCATACCATTGAAGACAAGAATGAAGTCCTGGACCTGGCTGCCCAGGCCGGCGCATGGTATGTTTACCAGGCAGTTTTCGATACTTCCGACTACATCCGCAACCGTATTAAGCAGTATCATGATTACGGGATTGCAGTGGAAGGAACCATACTGCTGGGCCTGGATAACCAGACTGAGGATGATATCAAAAGGCTGGTTGACTTCCTTTTGGAAATAGACCTTGACCTAGCCGAATTTACGGTGCTCGCACCCTTCCCCCATACCAAGGCCTACAGCGATTTGCTCAAGCAGAACCGCATCTTTGACAAGGACTGGAACCATTATAATGCGGGCAAGGTGGTGTATTATCCCAAGCATATGAGCCCCGACAAGCTTACCGAACTGTTCCATTATGCCTGGGATACATTCTACAAGGAGGAGCCCCAAACCATGAAGATGTTCAACCTTATCAACAGGGTCATGTCGAGGGAACTGAGCGACGGTACGTTTACTCCCCGCCGCCGCGACCTGGCCAACGTCAGTTTCGGTAAAAAAGTCACCGACGTTATCTAATTTATACTGTAAAATCACGCCTTCAAAATTATGGAAACCAATCCCGCCTTTAGTAAGTACATGGACCAATATTTCGATTACCTCGGGCATTGGGATAGTCCGTCGAAATGCGGGTTAAAGCTTATAAAGAGAAAAGACGGGAAAACTCTTGCAATCGCAACAGAGATCTACAGGCAGAATCCAGGGACTCCGGTTACAGAAGTCGTTGCACCCCTGGCTACCCAGATCCTTAAAACAAATTCCGAAAAGCCTGATAATTTTATTTTTATTGAACATACGCCAGACCTTCGCAGCAAACTCACATTTTACGGGGAAACATTTGACAGGCTTGAATTTGACTGGAATGGTGAATATTTCTCAAACCCTGTTTGGACAAGGCTTTCAAAGGATGAGGTCAACAGGATGATGGAAGGGTAATGAAATGAGCAGCCAGCAAAAACTTCCGCCCTACCGCCTTGTGAAAATACTGGGCGGTTTCAGAAGCTTGCTTTTGAGAATTCACAGGAAACTTTTTCCGGGATCGGTGGTCCTTTATGAGCAGTTCCAGTCATTCTGGCTCATGCAGCCTTTATATATTGCGGCTGAACTCAATATTGCCTCTTTTCTTAAGGATAAACCGCTGTCGGTTCATGAACTGGCAGAAAAAACAGGCACAAACCCGGATGCCCTGTACAGGGTGCTCAGGGCCCTGGCCTCCTCGGGGATCTTCAAAGAATCGGGCGGCAGGCATTTTAATCTGAATTCACAGGCCAGGGCCCTGCTAGATGGGGACGGGAGTTTAAGGAACATGATCATCCACCACCTGGATCCCATTAACTGGTCGGCCAACGGCAACCTGCTTCATACGGTTAAAACCGGTGAAAACGCGTTTACAGGCAAATTCGGGATGGACATCTATCCTTATCTCCGTCAGGACCATGATGAATTGCAAAGATTTGAAAAATCCATGTCGGACCTGTCGGCAATGGCAATAAACCCTCTTCTTTCAAGGTATGATTTTTCGGGTTTCGAAACAATCGCTGATATCGGCGGAGGCGAGGGCTTTTTACTGATTAAAATCCTTGAAAAACATTCTGGCCTTAAGGGACTGTTATTTGACCTGCCTGAAAATAAGCAGAAAGCCGAAGATTTTATCAAGTCTTCAGCAATGAGCAGCCGAATCAGCTTTATACCCGGCAGTTTCCTTGAGCTTTTCAGCCTTGAGGCTGATCTTTTTATCATGAAGAATGTTTTGCACAACTGGGACGATGCCACAGGTTCACTGATCCTTGGCAATCTTCGCAAGACCATGCCCCCTCAATCACGTTTACTTATACTCGAAATGGTTGTTCCGGGTCCGGGTAAAGATTCCTTTTCCAAACTGATCGACATACAGATGCTTTCGACCATGCCGGGTGGAAGGGAAAGGACCCGCCAGGAATTTGAAGAACTTCTCGAGAAGTCCGGATTCAGCCTGAGGCGGATCATACCCACTATCGCCCCTCTCTCGATACTGGAAACAGTCGGGGAATAATTTATCTTTGTCCTGTGAACAAACTGCTTTTTTCGGCAAAAAAAGAGGGTCTCCTCATCATACGTGATATTCCGGGTCTCCTGATCCTTTTCCTGATGCCGGTTTTACTGATGACAGTAGTAATTTTGGCCCAGGAATATACCCTTCAGAACCAGATGGGTAAAACCCGTCTGCTGTTCATCGATGAAAACCATTCAGGTTTCGCCTCGGCCATAAGGGTAAATCTTGTCTCCAGCGGTTTCTTTGAAGCAGACACTCTCGCCCGGGGATCCAGGGTAAGCAGGGAACTGGCAACGGAACTGATCAGTGCCGGAAAGTATCCTATTGGCCTTTGGGTCGGTGCCGGGGATACAAGCTTTGAAATCATTACCGATCCCGCTCTTTCAGGACCTTACCGCACAAACATCGTCACACCCCTGAAGTACCTGATCAGGGGAACCCAGACCAGTAATTTAGTTGAAAAAATGCTTTCAGTCTCGGCCGGGGATATGAAGCCCCTGATCGACAAAGCTGTTGAAGAATCGACAGCAAAACTGCCTGCTGTAAAGGAAACCTTTGCAGGATCGGGTATGCAGGAGATAAAACCCACGGCTATCCAGAACATCGTTCCGGGTTTTATCCTTTTTGCCATGTTCTTCATTGTAATACCACTTGCCGCAAGCATTATAAGTGAAAAAAACGAAGGGGCCTTCCAGAGGCTGCGCACCCTGCCCGTGAAATTCGGAGTGATCCTTGGATCAAAAGTTCTTGTGTATTTCATGGTTTGCATGGTCCAGTTTTTCCTTATGATGCTGGTCGGCCTTTGGATTTTTCCCCACTTTTTTGGTTTACCCCGCTTAGAAGTAGGCGACAATGTCGCAGCTGTATTGTTTGCAACCTTTGCTTCTTCCCTGGCAGCCATAGGTTTCGGGATACTGGTGGGCTCGGCATCAGGCACCATGGCCCAGGCATCGCTGTTCGGATCAGTGATGGTTGTAATGCTTGGTGTGATCAGCGGCACTTTTCTTCCAGTACATGTGATGCCGAAACTAATCCAAAACCTGAGCCTGGTCTCCCCCATGCGGTGGGGTATTGAAAATTATCTTGATGTATTTATCCGTGGCGGCGGAATAATCAGTATTTTGCCAAGGAGTCTTCTGCTCTTTGCTTTCTTCATTTTTGCAATGATCAGCAGCATTTATATTTTTGCAGGGAGAAAAGCCTAAGCTTCAAAGCGGGAGATTCAATGAAAGAAAAAGACGGATTTTCGGAATGCCCTGAACAACAGGTGATTTTGTATGTCGAAAAAGAAGACGGGAAATATGAAGCCATGCAAACAGGATCTTTTATTTCGGCCAACTACCTGGATGATTATTTTTTCAAACGAAACAACCTTGAAAAAAATCTTCAGTCTAAAATAGAAAAAGCCGAGATCAATGCAATTGAATATTACTTGGTTCTTGAAGACCTTACAGTTTCGGAACTTGCCGCACGTGCAGGCATAATGAAATGGGTAGTGAGGAAACATCTCAAACCGGGTAATTTCTCAAAAATCAGGGATGATGCAATGAAAAAATATTCAAACGTGTTCAATGTTCCGGTTGAGGAAATTATAAAAAGGCAGTCAGGAAACAGAAAATGAACCAATGATCATAGGGAACTATCACCACAAAATGGCTGCCCATTGCGAATCGGGCTCTATCACTTCCTTACTCAACCATGCCGGGATGAAAATCACCGAACCAATGGTATTCGGAATCTCCAGCGGGATTTTCTTTGCGTATTTCCATAAAATGAAATCCTTTGCATTTCCCACTTTCATTGTGAGGAACAAACCCGGGCAGATGAGGAAAAACCTTGAAAAAAGGACGGGCGTGAAATTTTACAGTAAGGATTTCAAAACTCCCGAAGCCGGGCAGACCGCCCTCGACCTGCTGATTTCAAAAGGAGTACCCACTGCCGTACAGGTCGACATGTTTTACCTTGATTACGTTCCATCCTGGGAACGGGTGCATATCAACGTTCACTTCCTGGTGGTGATCGGCAAGGAAGGGGATGTTTATAAAGTAAGCGATTCATATTTCCCCAATCCAGTCGACCTTCCGGTATCTTCAATGAACAAAGCAAGGTTCGCACAAGGCAGCATGTCGCCCAAAGGCTTTATCTTTTATCCTGAATTCGTGCCCCGTTCATTTGATTACGAAAAAGCCATCCGCAGAGGAATTAAAAAGGCGTGTTTTTATATGTTAAACCTGCCAATCCCGTTTCTTGGAATAAAAGGTATACGGATGTTCGCTAAAAAGATAAACGACTGGCCCTCACTGGCAAGGGATACAGAGCATCTCTCGCACGAGGTCATGAAAATCAATATTTTGCTGGAGGACCAGGGAACGGGTGGAGCCGGCTTCCGTTTCATGTACGCGACTTTCCTGCAGCAGGCCTCTGAAATTATCGGCAATCCCGGGCTGAAAGATATGGCCAGGGAACTTATGGAGATCGGAGACGGCTGGAGGGAGCTGTCGCTTTTTGCTGCCAGGATTGGGAAGAACCGGGACCTTGGACCTGAAAAATTCAGGCAGCTGAGCACCTTGCTTTACGGGCGGGCTGATAAGGAAGAAGAATTTTTTAAACGATTATCCAAAACCATTAAATAAAAAAATACATGAACCAGGTACCAACGGAAGAATTGAGAACTGAGATCAAGAATCTCATCATGGAAACACTTGGAATTACAGGTATCAGGCCTGAAGATATTGATAACGGGAAACCCTTGTTCAGCGGCGAGAATGTGCTGACGCTGGATTCCGTTGATGCCCTGGAGATCATCATGGCAATACAGCGTAAATATAATCTGAGGATAGCTGACCAGAACCTTGCACGCCAGGTAATCGGTTCAATAAACAGCATCGCGGATTTTCTTGTTTCGGAACAGGAAAAGAAATTATGAAATTTGTATATTTGTATCATTCACAACAAAAACACAAAGTAAAACACAATACTATGAGAACATATCTTCTTTCTTTAACATTTTTATTTCTTGCAGGCTTGGCCTATTCCCAGGATCAGCCTCCCCAGACACAGCAGCCTGCCCAGACACAGACCCAGCAGCCTGAATTTCAGCAAAAGGAAATGAAAAATCATATCAACAGCGGTTTTTATATGAAGTTCGGAGGGTCCTTCCCAATGGGGGAATTTGCCAACCAGCACAGTAATATTTATCCTTACCAGGGCAGCAAGGATACAATAAAATTCAACCAGGCAAAGTTCGGTGGCGCCCTGGAGTTTGGCTTTCTGATTTACCTTGGCCCTGCATTCGCCGGTAATCACCTGAGGGCAGGGATTGATGCTACATTCTTCGCAATATCTTTCAATCCGACAGACCAGACCCTTCCTGCCAATTCCAGTGCTTCAAAGAAAATGGATTACTGGTATTACTTCGGTGGACAGAAGTTCGGCCCCTTATTAACCATAAACCCGATCGACCACCTGATGATAGACCTGTCGTACAAGATCAATGCCAGCGCTTCCTGGTATAACAGCATGTGGGGAATGAACCTCGCACTCAATGAAGTGAGCCTGGGTATCAGGTACAGGGTGATCTTATTTGCCTTCCAGTATAACTGGGGTAAAATGAAGTACACCTATAATTATGACGATAACCCAAAATACCAGGTGGATGTTACCACTATGAGGGTACTTATAGGATTTAAATTCTAGTTCGTTTCTATTACTGATGAATAAATCTTTTTTTCCTGAGATTGAGCGTAAATCTCTGCCCGAGATAAAAAAATTCCAGGAAAAAGCTCTTGGTGGTTTATTGTCTTACCTGGCGGCCCATTCGGCTTTTTACAGGAGAATGTTCAGCGAACATTCAATTGATATACTTAAGATCCGCCATCTTGAAGACCTGGTTCATATCCCGGTTACCGATAAAACCCATTTGCAGCAGTTTAATGATGACTTTATTTGTGTCCCCCGGAACGGGATCATTGATTATATCACAACTTCGGGGACCATGGGCGACCCGGTGACTGTGGCTATGACCAATAGCGACCTGGACCGCCTTGCCTATAATGAAGCTGTTTCTTTTACCTGTGCCGATGGTTCTGCCGACGACACCTACCAGCTCATGACCACCCTTGACCGGAGGTTTATGGCAGGGATGGCATATTTTCTGGGGATCAGGAGGCTTGGTGCTTCAATAGTGAGAGTGGGAAACGGCATCCCTGAATTACAGTGGGATACCATCAAACGTATCAGCCCGAATGCCATTGTTGTTGTTCCCTCGTTTATTCTCAAGGTCATTGATTACGCTGAGCAAAACGGTATCGACTTCCGTTCGTCAAGCATTAAAAAAGCTGTATGTATCGGAGAGCCCCTGCGGAATTCGGACCTTAGTATGAATGCACTGGGAAGGAAAATACTTGAGAAGTGGCCGCTGAAACTCTATTCAACCTATGCTTCAACTGAAATGGCCACCACGTTTACCGAATGCAATGAGGGAATCGGAGGGCACCATCACCCTGAACTTATAATCGTTGAATTCCTTGACGAAAACGACAAGCCTGTCGGTGAAGACCAGGCAGGAGAGGTGACAATTTCCACGCTGGGTGTTGAGGGGACACCCCTGCTGAGATTTAAAACTGGGGATGTATGTTTCCATTATACTGAACCCTGTGCCTGCGGCAGGACTACCATGAGGCTTGGCCCGGTGATCGGCCGCAGGAAACAGATGATAAAATTAAAGGGAACAACACTTTATCCCCCTGCTCTCTATGATATTCTTGATAATATTCCATATATCAGGAATTATTACGTGGAAGTGTATACGAATGATATCGGGACTGATGAAATCATCATAAACGCAGGGATCATTCATGAAAACCCCGAACTGGAAAAGGATATAAAAGATCATTTCAGGGCAAAACTCAGGGTCGCACCCCAGGTTAAGTTCATGAGGCCGGAAGAAATTACGAAAATTCAATTCCCTGCAAACAACCGCAAGGCTGTAAAATTCATTGACAGGAGGAATCAGTCACCCCATTCCTGAATTTTCACTGTGTTAAAGGTTCTGGTTTATTTGGTAAATTCAGCTATGTATTATAGTTTTGCTTTAGTAATCTGATGTTAAGAACCTAAAACCATATTCCTATGAAAAAAATTGGTATTCTTTTTCTGATGAGCTTTTTTGTATTTGCAGGAAGCAATTTATTTTCCCAAAAACTGAAATCCGGAAATTTGTCGGTCCTCAAGGGGCAGAAAGTTATCAACCTTCAGTTCGATTATTCAAAAATGAAAGTTGGAAAATACGACAGTGAAGAAGAATATATCAAAAATGCAACGGCTGACCGTAATAAGAAAAAAGATGGTGCCGGCGATGCATGGGCTGTTAAATGGAGAAGCGATCAAACGGAACGCTACCCGCCTGCTTTTACTGAATCCTTTAATAACAAAGCCGATGCCTGCAACCTGGAAGTCAAGGAAAATGCAACGGATGCCTTGTATACAATGATCGTACATACCGAGTTTCTTGAACAGGGTGTTGAAGCCATTGTAGGGTCTAAAGCATCCGAAGTCGACCTCAGGATTGACATCGTTGAATCCAAAGCCCCTGAGAAGGTAATTGCCACTATTGAAAACAGCGGTAAAGGAAGCACCACCCGTATGTCGGTTGGAGGGGCTCCTGTAAGTAAGGAAACCTATGATGCAGGTTTACGTGTTTCGCAGGCGTATGAATCTGCAGGCAAATCCCTTGGTAAATTTATTTGTAAGGAATTGAAATAGGGTTAGCTGTAAAGAAAAAATAAAAAGGCTGCCGCTCATGGAGGCGGCTTTTTTATTTTTTATAAACCTCTTTCCCCGAAAGGTAAGTGGATAAAACTTCAGTTGAGGGGATCTCAGTTTCGGCGATTTTCATGATATCCCTGCCAAGGATCACAAAATCGGCATTTTTTCCCGGCTCAAGGCTGCCTGTCTCGTTTTCCCAAAAATCGGCCATTGCAGCCCAGATTGTAATGGACCTGAGGGCTTCTTCCCTGCTCAGTGCGTTTTCAGCCTGGAAGCCTCCTTCGGGCCTTCCTTTAAGATCCTTGCGGGCTACTGCTGCATAAAATGTGTAAAGGGGAGAAATATTTTCAATCGGGAAGTCGGTTCCATTGGCAAGCCATCCGTTCTGTTTCATCAGGTTTTTATAGGCATAGGCCCATTTGATCCTTTCGGCCCCAAGCCTCTCCCCGGCCCACGCCATGTCGGAAGTCGCATGTGTTGCCTGCACCGAAGGGATTATGGAATATTCCCTGAATTTATGCAAGTCGTCAGGATCGACTACCTGGCAATGTTCTATTCTCCAGCGGAGATCATTTTGTTCTTTAAGGCAATCTCCATAAACATCAAGGACCATTTTATTTGCCGAGTCTCCGATGGCATGGGTGTTGACCTGGTATCCGTGTTCGAGGCAGAGTTTGCAGATCTTCCTTAGAGAATCCGGTGAAATCAGCTGTATTCCATGCTGGCACGGCATATCGGTATATGTTTGTTTCATCAGCGCAGTGCGGCTGCCCAGGCTGCCATCGGAATAGACTTTGACTGAAGTTACCATCAAACGAGGAGTATGGTAAGGCCCTTTGCTGATATACTTTTCAATGTTCCCGGCATTCGGATTCAGCATTGCGTAGATGCGGATCATACCCGCGGAATCAGGGCCCGATGACAGATCATCGAACAGGCCGACAGTTTCAGCCTCCAGGCCGGCATCGCTCACTGTAGTCAGTCCCACCGAAAAACAGTTCTCCCTCGCCCTTTTCAGCAGTTGTATCAATTCTTCCTTCCCGGGTTTGGGGATGGCATTCCTCATATGATCAGCTGCATTCTCACTGAGTATCCCTGTAAGCCTGCCCTGTTTTACTTCAACCTCACTTGTATTAAATGAACTGCGGATATCAATTCCCGCAATTTGCAGGGCTTTGCTGTTTGCAAGCACGACATGGCCGTCGATCCTGGTCAGCACCACCGGGTTATCAGGGTAAAGTTCATCCAGTTTCCTGCGGTCGGGGAAAACCTTGTCCTTCCAGAGGTTATGGTCCCATCCCCTTCCCACGATCCAGTCGCCGGGCTGGTATTTCGCTGAACTTCCCAGCCTGCCCAGCACTTCGTCAAAAGAGGTGCATCCGTTCAGGACGATATGCCTGAAGTTCAGGGCATATCCGTAAAAATGACAATGAGCGTCGATAAACCCGGGAAACACCGGCTTACCTTTAGCATCCATCATCTTTCCGGAGCTGAAACGGGATAGAATGTCTTTAGTTGAACCGCTGGCAAGTATCTTCCCGTTTTTAACAGCCATCGCCTCCGAAATGGTGAAAACCGAATCGACGGTATAAATCCTTGCATTATATAAAATTAATTCGCAATTGGTTTTCATCAGGTTGCAGGAATTAAACAGGAAAAAGACAGGTATACTGAGTGTTAATAACTTTTTTTTCATAAGCCAATAGTCTGAATCTGATAACAGTATTCAAATGTAAAAAACAATTTTTGGGAAAACTTGACTTTAATACAAATGATTTCATATTTTTGTAAGATAATAACACGATATATTAATGCTATATAAATCTATTACACCTAGGTTTATTGTTGTTTTTTCAGTAATTCTTACTGCAGCCTTGTTACGGTTGCTGCCGCATTGGCCGAACTTTACACCGATCGCGGCTATGGCTTTGTTTGCAGGTACCTATTTCGACAGAAAGCAATATGCTTTCGCCATTCCGGTCGCCGCGATGTTCATCAGCGATCTCATTATAGGTCTGCACGCAAACATGCCTGCCGTCTATCTTAGTTTTGCCATTACGGTTGTTCTGGGTATGGCTATCCGGAAGAAAGTTACAGTTGGATCAGTATTAATGGCTTCGATTTCTTCGGCCATTATATTTTTCCTGATCACAAACTTCTCTTCCTGGCTGGCTATGAGCCTGTATCCTAAAAATTTCACGGGCCTGATCGAGTGTTATATCGCAGGTTTGGTGTTTTTCAGGGATACAACTTACGGGTTCTCATTCTTTATGAATGATGTGCTTGGAACAACGTTTTTCAGCGCCGTCTTCTATGGAGCCTTCTATCTGGTACAGATGAGATTTCCTGTACTTGACAAGTCAAGGTTTTAGCCAAAGATTTCCTCATCTCTTTCGAGGAGTAAGATGGAATTCTGAGACACAATAAAATATTTCTCGTCATTGAAAATTATTTCAATGGCGCCTTTCTGCAGGAAAATTGCGAGATCCCCTTCCTTCGCTTGGAGTGGTATGTATCTTACTATTTCTTCATTCTTTTTCCAGCTTTCATTTTCCTCTGATGGTAATGGAACAGGATACCCGGGGCCTGTCTTAACAACAAAACCTGTTTGAATCTCTTCCTTTTCCTGGTATCCCGGTGGAAGGAACAAACCAGCCTTTGACTTATTGGACATCTTCTTGGGTTTGATTAAAACCCTGTCGCCAACCACAATCAGTTTTTTCAACTTGGCATCAGTGTCATTCATGGATGAAAATATTCTATTCCAAAGGTAGTCTTAATCTCTGAAATCGGGGCTCAGGCATCGAAAAAATGGTAATTTTGCAAGGGTAATCAGCTATCGTCTTTACACCATCATACTATGCCGGATATAATCAGGATGCTTCCTGAATCAGTTGCAAACCAGATTGCTGCGGGGGAGGTCGTGCAAAGGCCTGCCTCGGCTGTAAAGGAATTGCTCGAAAACACCATCGATGCCGGGGCAACTGAAGTCAAACTGGTTATCAAGGATGCCGGTAAAACTCTTATCCAGGTTATTGACAATGGATGCGGGATGTCGGAAAGGGACGCCAGGATGTGTTTTGAACGGCATGCCACCTCAAAAATCCAAACCGCAAACGACCTCCTCTCAATCCGTACCCTTGGTTTCCGCGGAGAAGCCCTGGCTTCAATAGCTTCCGTTTCCCAGGTCGAGCTTAAAACAAAGAAATTTGAAGATGAAATAGGGACCCGGCTTATCATTGAAGGTTCGGAAGTGAAATCCCACAAACCTGTAAGCAGTCCGAACGGAACAAGCATACAGGTGAAGAACCTTTTCTTTAATGTGCCGGCCCGGAGGAATTTCCTGAAATCAAACACATCGGAATTAAAATATATACTGGATGAATTTTTTCGTGTGGCCCTGGTCCATCCCGATGTTGCATTCACAATGTATAACCAGGAAAAAGTGATGTTTCAGCTTCCTTCTGCAAACCTAAGGCAGAGAATCGTCGCTCTCTTTGGTCCGAATTTCAATCAGAGGCTCATACCTGTCGAGCAGCATACCAGTATGGTTAACATCAGCGGGTTTGTAGGCAAGCCTGAATTTGCCAAAAAAACAAGGGGTGAACAGTATTTCTTCGCCAATGGCAGGTTCATCAGGAACCCTTACCTCAATCATGCTGTTGAAGCAGCTTTCCAGGAACTTATCGCAAAAGATTCATTTGCTTCATATTTCCTTTATCTTGAGCTGGATCCCGGGAATATCGACATCAACATACATCCTACAAAAACTGAAATTAATTTCACCGACAGCAAAAGTATTTATGTCATACTGCAAGCTGCGGTCCGCCAGGCCCTTGGAAAATACAACCTGACTACGGTCCTGGATTTCGAACAGGAACAAAGCATGGAGATCCCTCCACTGAAACCCGGTGAAGCCGTAAGACAGCCCGAGATCAGGGTTGACCCTGATTACAACCCCTTTGAAAGAAAAAAGGAGTTTCAGCCCAGCATCAGGTTTGAAAACCCGGGGAATAATTCCGCACTTACCGGCAAAGGATGGAACACAGCGATCCCTGCCAGGCAAACTGGGACCATTCCCACCTCCCCTCTTACCGGTCATATCGATAAACTCATGGAAGGGAAGGAACTAGGACTGGATTTTACACATTCGGATATTGCCTCTCCCCTTTTTCAGATCGCCAATTCATATATTCTTACCGAAACCCCCAAGGGCTTGCTTGTTATTGACCAGCAGTCAGCCCATGAAAGAATTTTATTTGAAGAAATGCTTGAAGCCGGGGCGGGGGTGCCCGGCCTGAGGTCTAAAATCATGCCTGAAACCCTTTCTTTCTCTCCCGATGACGCAATTCTGCTTAAAGATCTTTTAAATGAATTCCAGGCCCTGGGTTTTGAACTATCGGAGTTCGGCAATAATGATTTCATCCTGCAATCCATTCCACTTGACCTCGGGCATACCGATTTCATGGGAGCTGTTGAACAGGCCCTGGAAGCTATTAAAAATGAACTGCCGGGAAAAGATGCAGGAAAACCCCAGGTAATTGCAAGGAGCATGGCCAGAAGCGCTGCCATCAAACGGGGAAAGTCCCTGAGAAAAGAAGAGATGGAAGCCATTTACGAGAAATTGTTCACTTGCAAAATACCTGAACTGTCACCCTTCGGCAAACCTTCTTTTTTCATCCTGTCTTTCGATGAACTTTCTAAGAAATTTAAAACTTAAACCACGATTATGAGCGACCAGCAATACAGTCCCGCCGGATTCAAACTTCTGCCCCCGGTTGTAAAGAACCTGCTGATCATTAACCTGATTTGCTTTGTGGCTACCATGTCGCTGCAGAGCACATTCAGGATAGATCTGACGGAGCTTTGCGGGCTCCACTACTTTAAATCCGAGCTTTTCAGGACTTACCAGTTCGTGACCTATATGTTCTTCCATGCCGATTTTCAGCATATCATTTACAATATGTTTGCTTTATGGATGTTCGGTTACCTCCTTGAAAATGTTTGGGGTCCCAAGCGCTTCCTGACGTATTACATGATAACGGGAATAGGGGCCGGTATCGTACAGACTGCAGTAGCCTACTGGCATATATCGGGTTATGAAGCTGCTGCGCTTGCATACTCTTCAGCTCCTTCCCCTGATGCTTTTGTGGCGTTTGTGAAAACCTGCCCGCCCAGGAGCCAGGAGATCCTGGACCAGATGAATGCCCTTCTCTCACAATGGCAGTCTTCGCTCAATGATGTTCATTTTCAGCGCCAGTCGGTGACCTATGTTTATGAGCTCATCAGGCAGCAGATGGACATTGCAACCATTGGGGCTTCCGGAGCTGTTTACGGCATATTGCTTGCATTCGGCATGATGTTTCCCAATATGCTAGTATTTATCAACTTTTTATTCCCCATCAAAGCCAAATGGCTGGTTATCGCTTACGGAGCAATTGAGCTGTTTATGGGGATTTCAAACAACCGCAGTGACAATGTCGCGCATTTTGCCCATCTGGGAGGCATGTTCTTCGGATTTTTCCTGATCCTTTACTGGAAACGCACAGCAAGATTATAAACCGTAATGAACCAATATACGACTCAACCGAATCTCACCGACAATCTGAAAAGGTTTTTCAGGGAAGGCTCAACCCTGGCCAACCTGATTATTGTCAATGTTGCAGTTTGGTTGCTGGTTCAGGTATTCAGGAGTATTTTCTTCTTCATCAGCCAGGCTGATGTCACCTTGGCTACAACCTCCATAATCAGGATCTTTGGGGTACCCGCCTCGCTCCCGTCCCTATTCAATAAACCCTGGACCGTTCTTACCTATATGTTCCTGCATATCGACATCCTGCATATATTGTTTAATATGCTCTGGCTTTACTGGTTCGGGAAAATCTTCCAGGAATACCTGGGAGGCAGGAAGCTGCTTGCAGTTTACCTTCTGGGAGGACTTTCGGGAGCCGTTGTATACATACTTGCATTCAATATCTTCCCTGTTTTCTCGACGGCCCTGCCCCAGTCTTATGCTCTCGGGGCATCGGCCTCGGTAATGGCAATTGTTACTGCTGTTTCATTCAAGGTGCCCAACTATACTATCTATCTTTTATTTTTCGGCAGGATTCGCATCCTATACCTGGCCATAGCATTGTTTATTTTCGATTTCTTCATGATCCCCACCGGCAATGCCGGGGGGCATATCGCTCATATAGGCGGGGCCTTGTTTGGATTTCTGTATATACAGCTGACTGCAAAAGGGATCTTTTCCGGATATCGGGCACACGAACAACGCAGCGGTTTCTTCGGCAGGAAAAAGGAGAGGTATGATTCGTATGAAACGAGCAGCCGTCCCCCGAGTGACGAACAATACAACATTGAGAAAGCTGCAAAACAAAAACGGATTGATGGCATACTGGATAAGATTTCAAAAGGCGGGTATGACAGCCTGACCCGGGATGAGAAGGAATACCTGTTCAAATCCTCAGGGAAACGATGAAACTAAAGAGAACATGGTAAAAGTAAGCAAGAAACGACATTGGGTAAAGACATCCTTTCTTATCCTGAATTGTTTTTCGGCCGCAGCCTTATTATGTTCCTGTGCAGCTGCCTATATCAGCCCGGTAAATATCTGGATTCTTGCATTCTTTGGGATTGCATATCCTGTCATCCTGATCATCAACCTCCTGTTTGTTTGTTTATGGCTGGTCCTCTGGAACAGGTTCATCTTTATATCCATGCTCGCAATACTGCTGGGGATCGGGAATATCAGGACGATCATGCCATTGCGTTTTGGCGTTCAGAAAAGCCGGACCCAGCATACCCTGAGGGTTATAACCTTCAACGTTCACAGTCTTTACGGCAATCAGCCAAATAACGAGATCCCGGAGGCAAGAAGCCAGGTGACTGACTTCCTGGCTTCCGAAAATCCTGATATTTTATGCGTCCAGGAGTTTTACGCAATCGGGGAAGAATACCTGAAGACCCTGCATAAGTTTTCCCGATCCCTCGGACTTGAAAATTACTTTTTCAAGAACTACAGGGAATTCTGGCAAAAAACAAAAATAAACGCGATTGCGACTTTTTCGCGCTACCCCATGGTGAACCAGGGATTTTTCAGGCTGGAAGATAAAAGCACCTTCGGAATATTTACTGATCTGGCCATTCGGGGCGACACTATACGCGTTTATAACCTGCACCTGGAATCGATACGCCTGGGAAATGATGATTACTCTTTTTATTCCCAGCTGACCGACCCGGGAGCTGATGAGAAGAACCTGGCCAAGGGATCAAGGAGGATGCTCTGGAAACTTAAACGGGCTTTCATCCTCAGGGCGATGGAGGCTGAAATGCTCAGCTCGCATATGAAGTCCTGCCCTTATCCGATCCTGATCTGTGGGGACTTTAACGACACCCCTTCATCCTTCGCCTACCACACCCTGTCAAAAGGCCGCAATGATGCATTTGTAAAAGCTGGAAATGATTGGATTGGGAGTACGTATGCCGGCCGTTTCCCGGCTTTCAGGATAGATTATATGCTGTATGATGATTTCTTCACCGCGACTTCATATCAGAAGAAGGAGGTAGATCTCTCTGACCATTATCCCGTTATTTCTGAATTTACCTTTAAACCTTAGTCATGGAATTCAGATTGACCACAGAATTCGTTCCTACCGGTGACCAGCCGGAAGCTATAAGGGAGCTTGTGGAAGGGCTGAACCGGGGGGACCAGGCCCAGGTACTGGCAGGAGTCACAGGTTCGGGGAAAACGTTTACGATTGCAAATGTGATTCAGAGGGTGCAAAGGCCTACACTTATCCTCAGCCATAACAAAACCCTTGCTGCCCAGCTTTACGGTGAATTCCGCGAGTTTTTCCCCGAAAATGCAGTCGAATTTTTTGTCTCTTACTACGACTATTATCAACCCGAAGCATACATCCCCGTTACAAATACATACATTGAAAAAGATCTTTCGATCAATGCCGAGATTGAAAAGCTCCGTCTGAGCGCGTCTTCCGCTCTGCTCTCGGGCAGACGGGATGTTATTGTCGTTTCCTCTGTATCGTGTATTTACGGGATTGGTAATCCTGATGATTTTACAGGAAATATTGTAAAACTGAAACTCGGTGACCTGGTGAGCAGGAACAGTCTTTTGCTCAGGTTTGTCAACAGTCTTTACTCCAGGACCGAAACGGATTTTACCAGGGGCAGGTTCCGTGTCAGGGGCGATGCTGTTGATATTTTCCCTGCATATCTTGATGTTGCTTACAGAATTATATTCTGGGGCGATGAAATAGAGAAAATCGAATCCTTTGACCCTGTATCCGGCAGGACGATTGAACCTCTTGAATTCATACAGGTTTACCCGGCGAATATCTTTGTGACATCCCAGGATAAGATGAGGGAATCTCTGACCGAGATACAGGACGATATGTTCCGCCAGTGCGAATATTTCAGGAGCGAGGGGAAAAATTTCGAGGCTAAAAGGCTTGAGGACCGGGTTACGTATGATATGGAAATGATGCGTGAGCTGGGGTATTGCTCGGGCATTGAAAATTATTCCAGGTATTTCGACGGCAGGGCTCCGGGATCCAGGCCTTTCTGCCTTCTGGATTTTTTCCCGGATGATTTCCTGATGGTGGTGGATGAAAGCCATGTAACCATTCCCCAGATAAGGGCAATGTATGGCGGTGACCGTTCTCGTAAACAGACCCTTGTTGAATTCGGGTTCAGGCTGCCTTCGGCTATGGACAACAGGCCTTTAAAGTTTGACGAGTTTGAAGCGGTTATCGGGCAGATCATTTTTGCAAGTGCAACCCCTGCTGATTTTGAACTTCAGAAAGCCGAAGGTGTTGTCGTTGAACAGCTTATACGTCCTACCGGGCTGCTCGACCCCCTGGTTGAAGTGAGACCCAGCCTTAACCAGATTGATGACCTTCTGGATGAGATTGACAAGCGTGTAACTATAACTGAGCGGGTGCTGGTAACTACACTGACCAAAAGGATGGCCGAGGAGCTGGCCAAATATTTCATCAAACTAAATATAAAATCCAGGTATATACATTCGGATGTTGAAACCATGGACAGGGTGGATATTCTGCAGGACCTCAGGTCAGGGACCATCGATGTACTGATCGGCGTTAACCTTCTCAGGGAAGGGCTTGATCTTCCCGAGGTCTCACTTGTTGCAATCCTTGATGCCGATAAGGAAGGCTTCCTGAGATCTGAACGAAGCCTCACACAAACTGCCGGAAGAGCTGCAAGAAATGTCAACAGCAGGGTCATTCTTTATGCCGATAAAATAACTGAATCAATGAAAAGGATGATCTCTGAAGCAAACCGCAGAAGAGAAAAACAAACAGCTTATAACCTGCTGAACAACATCACCCCGGTCCAGATTACTAAGGATATGAGAAGAGTATTTGAACTCAGACCTAGGGAAGATACAGGTACCGTTAAAGGCCGTCCGTATATTGAGAAGGAAAACCTGGATCATGCTGCAGACCCCGTAATCGCTTATCTTCCGAAAGATAAAATTCAAAAATTACTCAGGGAAACAATGAATGCAATGGAAGAAGCGGTAAAACAACTTGATTTTCTTGAAGCTGCGCGATTAAGGGATGAGGTTATGGCTTTGAAAAAGGCAGTTGCAGACTCAGGAAATCAGTAAACAGCCGTCATTGCTTCTCTTAATAACTTTCGATTTTTTGTTAATATCTATTTTGGAGGTTTGGAGTAAATTCGAATATATTTGCTTTTCAAACTTGTATTGAATGAAAAGGAAGATTCTCGCAATAGACGATGAAAAGAGTATCCGGTTTATCATTGAAAATACTTTCAACAAGGAGTTTGAGGTTACAACCCTTAGCAATGGGATGGATGCTTTGTACTACATACAATCGGGCAACCTTCCTGATGTTATTATCTGCGACGTGGAAATGCCTGTGATGAACGGGTTTGAGTTTATCAAACGAATCAGAGAAAGTGGTTTTTTTGATGAGATACCCCTGATCATGTTGTCGGGAAAAGAAGAAAGCGCTGATAAGATTAAATGTTTTGAAATGGGGGCTGATGATTACGTAGTTAAACCGTTTAATCCAAGAGAGCTTATTGTAAGGGTGAAACGACGGATTGACAGGTCCATCGCCTTTTCAGGTAATATAAGCAGCCAATAACCCGAAATAGAAAGTGAGTTCGAGTTTAAATATCCTGTACATCGGCAACAATCAACCGATAGTTGATTTGTTCATGAATTCAGAGTATTTTAACGTGACGGTCAAGGGAAACCCTCTTTCTGCAATATACTGGCTTACCGATAATCAATTTAAAATTTTCGACCTCGATAAAGACACGAGATTTGATATTAAGTATGAAGAGAGGCAATCAATAGACGCGATCATCTGCGAGTACCTGCTTCCCGGGATCAATGCATTTTCATTTTTCAGGCGGCTAAAATTGAATAAACTGTACCAGAAAACACCATTTATCGTAATTTCATCGTTCAAGGATTATAGTGCAAAAAAGAATGCCTATACCCTTGGAGTTGATGATTTTTATCATCGTGGCATTCAAACAGGGAATATTTACAGCAGGATACTGTTGCTTAAGAAATTCAAGTCGGAATTTGAGAATAAAACGATAGTTGTTGATCCCAATGTAGGTTTTAATGCATATACAACTCCCCTGCTGAAGAGAACTTTTGACATACTGATGGCAGGGACCGCACTTTTAATCCTTTCCCCTCTGATGATACTGACCATGGTTGCGATCGGCCTTGAATCAAGAGGTAAAGTGTACTATTTTTCAAAACGGGTCGGAGCCAATTACAAGATCTTTGATTTTTATAAATTCCGCTCCATGTATCCGGATGCGGACAAGAGGCTGAAAGAAGTTGAACACCTGAACCAGTATATCAGCGAAACGGTCGAAGCCGAATGTTCCGAATGTGCGAAACTACCCGAAGGGCAGTATTGTTCACCTCTCGTATATTATGACGGAGAGCAGGTTTGTGAAAGAATAGCAAACAAACACAGAAGCACACGAAAAGCATTTATAAAGATTAAAGACGACCCAAGGATAACGAAAGTCGGCAAAGTGATCCGAATGAGCAGTATAGACGAACTGCCGCAGCTGATCAACGTGCTTAAAGGCGATATGTCGATCGTAGGGAATCGCCCCCTCCCCCTGAATGAGGCTGAAGCACTGACAAAAAAGAAATGGAGCCGCAGGTTCAGGGCAGCTGCCGGCCTTACAGGGCTGTGGCAGGTTGAAAAACGAGGCAGAAGCGGACCTATGTCTGAAGAAGAAAGATTTGCGCTGGATAACTATTATGCCGAGAATAACTCATTCTGGGGAGATATTGTCATTATATTCAGGACTTTCGGTGCTGTATTTCAAAAGGAGAATATGTAAATGGGAATTCTGAATTTTGAACGGTCTTATATGAAAAAAGTGTTGAAGCACTTTTTCATGACGGCATTATTCGTTATGCCGCTCCTGGGATTTAGCCAGGCAAAAGACACAACATATTTCAATCCTCTTATCGACGACATCATCCAGCGTATTCCTCCCCTTGAAGACCTGATTGACTCGGCCATAGTTCATAGTCCCGAAGTGAAAATGTGGACAGCCGATATCCAGGCATGGAGATACAGGGTTAAATCGGCAAACAGGATCTGGATGAGAAATTTTTATCTTGATACGTATCTTGAATCCAGCTTCTGGAATGCAACTACCCAGAACTCTGACAACCTGGGAGCGTCAAGCAGTATTTATTCACTCCAGAACAATATCAGGGGATTGGGATCGCTTGAAATCAAACTCCCTATGCTGGATCTATGGGACCGCAAGAACCAGATGAAAATTGCCACTAAAGAAATTGAAAAATCAATGGCATCAAAAGATAATATTATTCTCTTGCTGCGACAAACGATAATTACCAACTACAACCAGTTAATTGTCAACCAGAAAATTCTTAAAAATGCAAATGAAAGCGTTATTGCCGGCTCGATGAATAAAGAGATGGGCGACAAGGAGTTTCTAAACGGGCAGTCCACTCTTTACGACCTGGCTTATATTATGGAAATGTACAGGGTGGCAGTTTATAATTATGAAACCTCCAGAAATGCATTTTTTAATTCGTATATGATATTACAGGAGTTGTGTGGCTTTAAATTCAACGTTATAAACAAAATAGAATAATGAAAATTATCTACTTTGTCAAGATCCTTTCAAGGCATGTATTGTTACTGATACTTGTTCCTCTGCTGCTTGCAGCTGTGGTTTTTTTCCTGACGCGTAAGGACCAATGGAGTTATTCATCGGAAACGACAATATACACAGGTGTGACTTCAGGTTACTCGGTGCAGCAGCAGGCTTACACCGATGTTATTGTAAAAAATACGGTTTACGACAACCTTATTAACCTTATCAAGTCACGGCAGACCCTCGAAGAAGTTTCAGCATCCCTCCTTGCACAGCATCTTTTGCTGGATCATTTTGATGAACGATATATTTCCAAAGAACATTTTGAAGAACTTATTTCAAAAGTACCTCCCGATGTGATGGATATCGTGAGGAAAGCCAAACGTTCAAATCCGAAATTCTTTAAAGCCCCCTCAAATAAGACTTCTAAGGCCGACACTTCTTTTTCCTCTCCTGATGTTGTAAATACCTCAGAAAAAACAGCGTATGAACCTCCCCAGAGCAAGGAATCATACCATGTTGTAAAACCAGGGGAAACCATGTTTTCCATTGCGCGTAGCAGTGGAGTGAGTGTGAGAAAACTGATGAGCGATAACAGGCTGAGGACCAGTGAAATTTCAACCGGTCAGAGGCTGAAGCTTGATATCCCGGGCCAGATGCCCGAACCCGCATCCTATCCTACTGAATCAGGTAAAATTGAGCCGGCACCGGTCGGAAGAGGAGGCCAGGAAAGCAATGCAGATACAACTTCACTGCCATCAGAATTTTATTCCCAGTTCGACACTTCCACAACGGCCATCACATTACACCGCAACATTACAGATACAACAGCATTTGACAGGCTGGTCAAGCAACTGATCAATTACGGCCATCAGAATGATTATAATTTCATCTACCAGCTGTGGAATTCCCAATCCGATCCATTTTACAGCCTGAATGCTTTATCGGCAGCAGAAATTACAAGAATCCAGAGCAGCGACCTGCTGAAGATCACATACAAAACCACCGATCCCGGGATTGCCCAGCAAACGCTTGTTTTCCTGACAAAGAGTTTTATCAGGTCTTTCAAATTACTGAAACAAAACCAGACCGACGCAGTGATCGCCTATTTCAAGCGTCAGCTTGAAGATGCCATGAGAAGACTTCAGAGAGCCGAATCCGATCTGTTGATGTTCAATTCAAGGAACAACATTATAAACTTCTATGAACAAACGAAGGAAATAGCGATCACCAAAGAAGAGCTTGACAAAGATTATCAAAACAAACAGATTGCACTTGCTGCCTCTGATGCCGCCATAAAGCTTATCGAAAAGAAGCTTGAAACGCACGCCAAGCTTTCATTAAATACAAGCTCCATTTTAAGGCTGCGTAACGAATTGACAAATACAACAATGCAGATCGCCAATATTGAGATTGACCTTGGCAATGATTCTGCGACAATAAAACAGCTTACAGCTCTTAAGAATAAGGTTGAAGCAACGAAACTGGAATTAAAAGACAACATCGACCAGCTATACCTGGTCACAAACTCCGTAGAAGGTTTGCCGCTGAAAGACCTTCTGAATGCCTGGCTTAACAACGTGGTAACGTATGAAGAAAGCAAAGCCGCGCTCAGGGTATTGTCGGAACGTAAACGGTATTTCCAGAAAGTTTACGAAATTTTCGCTCCCCTCGGAGCCCAGCAAAAGAGGTTTGAAAGGCTGATCGGGGTCACCGAGAGCGAGTTCCTGGAACTCTTGCATGACCTTAACCTTGCTAAACTCAGGCAGCAGGACGATGAATTGTCGACCAACCTTAAAGTCGTCGACGCCCCCTTCTACCCCTTGCACGCATTACGGTCCAAGGCCATGCTGCTTGTTCTTGCAGCAGCGCTCATCGGCTTTATATTTATTGTAATCATACTGCTGGCCATGGAGTTCTTAGACTCCACGATTAAAACTGGTGAAAGGGCTGAACGGTTCATCAAACTTAAACTTGCAGGTCTCTACCCGAAGATCATCAAACAAATCTACAATGTAGATATCGGGTTTATCTTACCAAGACTGGTTGAGATCATGGCACAGAACATCAAGATCAGCCTGCATAAATCCCAAAATAATAATGTTAAGAAGACGGTTATTATCCTGCTCTTCAGTACCCGGGACTCAGAAGGTAAAACTACGATAGGTCGTGAACTGAGCCGGAAGTTCAAGGCATTCGGAGAGAATGTTCTTTTCCTGAATTACATTAAGGAAAATCCGGGTCCTTCTGAAGGATTCGAGAATGTTGAACTGATCCCGCCGGCTGAGGATGAAATCCAGTATATCATCCAGGATAATTTCTTCGAAGTAAAAGACACCAGTGAGCTTTTAAAAGGATATGAGCATCTTGATCTGGAGTCCTATGATTATATCTTTATTGAAGTTCCATCCCTTATCAATAATGCCTATCCGATCGATCTGATACAGAAATTTGATCTTGCCCTCCTTGTTGTTCGGGCCAATCGCTCCTGGACGGATGCAGACAAGGATGCCCTGAATGGATTCCTTTCCGTTACAAAACAACCTACAAAAATTGTTCTCAACGGAGTTGAACTTATGTTCCTGGATTCTGTTTTCGGTGAAATCCCGAAACAAAGATCAAAGTTTCGCAAAACGGTTAAAAGGATTCTGACATTCAGGTTTCGTGAAAACAGTGTCATTTCCTGACAACTACATTTATTTGAATCATCATGTGGGCATTCTTAAAACAGACAATTTTTAAGATAGGAAAGGACGCGAATTTTCTTTCATTTGCCGGGAACCTGTCGACCGCTCTTGCCGGCCTCTTCTCATACATGATACTTCTGCGCATGCTGACGATCCATGATTTTGGCATATGGATACTGTTTACCGCTCCTACCTCACTGATAGATATGCTGAGGTTTGGAGTTACCAGGGAAGCACTTGTGAGATATCTTTCGGGAAGCCCTGAAAATGATAAAAAATACTACCTTGGTTCAGCCTGGGTTGTGGGCCTGTTAATTCTTGCCGGCATTACCGTGATATTATGGACTGTTGCCATGCTCATACCCCAGGCACTTAAAGACAGCGGTTATTCTCTGTTCTTTATCTGGTATCCCCTGCTCGGACTGGTCACTCTGCCCTGGAATTATGCCTGGTCCATTTTTCAGGCTGATGTGGATTTTGGTAAAATCTTCTGGATCCGTTTCTTTAACCTTTGCTCCTTCCTGGTAATCATCTTTGTTGCCTACCTGTATATAAAAATCGATGTTGCCATGGTGGTGTTCATATACATTGCGACAAACCTGGCAACATCAATTTTCTGCCTATTGAAAAAGTGGACAGGCATCCAGTTTTTCAGACGTATTAAAAAAGATAAAGTCATGGATATCCTGAAATACGGAAGATACTCCATGGCCACCCGCATCGGGAGCAGCCTGCTGAAAGGGGCCGACAGCTTTATTATTTCTTTCAGCGCCTTTATGGGTCCCGCCAGTGTTGCCTTATATGCAATCCCTTTGAAATATATTGAATTCATTGAAATCCCGCTTTTGAGCTTTGCTACAACAGCTTTCCCCAAGCTGTCAAAGATGAGCATGGAAAATAATATGGATGGGTTTAAACGGATCTATTATAACTATACCGGCCCCATCGTTTATATTTTCCTCGTGATTGCTTTGTTAAGCCTGGTCCTGAATAAGTATTTCATCCTCATTCTGGGCGGAGTAAAATATCTTACTACCTCGCCCCAGATTACCTATGTGCTGATGGTATTTATTTTATATGGTATGCTGATGCCCCTTGACCGTTTTACCGGTATTGCATTGGACAGCCTTAACAGGCCGGATAAAAACTTCAGGAAAGTCCTGGTCATGACACTTTCCAATATCCTCGGTGATGTATTCGCCGTTTTTGGCCTGCACTATATGTTTCCTTCCATGCCTCCAATAACGATTCTCTTATTCGTGGCATTAGCTTCAATTGTATTCTCGGTAATAGGCTTGTTTCTTGGGTTTTATTACCTGAAACAGGAGATTGATATCTCTTTTTCTTTAATTTTTTCGAAAGGATTTAGATTTTATAAAGAACTTAACAAACGCCTGAAAAACAAGGAACCCCTATTTCAATAGAACCATGAACCCATTCCAAATACCGACGGGAGCTGAAATTCTTAAAAATCCGGTAGCTGCCGGAATCATTTTAGTGGCTACTGTGGTCCTTGGATATGCTATGGCTGTCGGGGGCTTTATGACTGCCGGCATTGTCATTGCACTACCTATACTGTTCTATTCATTTTACCGGCTGGTCCTGAAACCCGAGATAGGACTGACATTTGCCCTGATTATCAATTTCTTTATTATCGGGATTTCCAGGTATATTCCTATCAAACTGGGATATTTAATGGATATCGTACTGATTTCCACTTATATCGCAGTGTTTTTTCATTACTTTGACAAGAAACTGGACCTGAAGCCTATAAATAATGATCTCACCTATCTTTCAGTGATCTGGTTCGCATATGTGTTCCTTGAAATGTTCAACCCCGAGGCTGTGAACAAAACTGCATGGTTTGCCTCCATGCGCGGTATCGGATTTTACATGGTGGCTGTGATTCCCCTGATACAGTTACTTTATAATGAACCCAAACACCTGGACCGCTTTTTGAACATCTGGGGCGTGATCTCCATCCTTGCCTCAGTAAAAGCCTGGATGCAGTTGAACGTAGGCGTTGACCCCTGGGAGCAAAAATGGCTGGATGATGTGGGGGGTATAACGCATATTCTGTGGGGAAACCTCAGGGCATTCTCATTCTTCTCCGATGCCGGCCAGTTCGGGGCAGCCCAGGGGCAGATTCTTATTGTTGCAATGATATTGTTAATGAATGAAAAAAGGCTGAAGCAACGGATCTTCTGGCTGGTTGTATTAATCACCGGTTATTATGGGATGGCAAGTTCAGGCACCCGGGGAGCAATCTTCGTCCCCCTGGCCGGCGGTGCAATGTACCTTATCATCAAGAAAAATTTTAAAGTAATTCTCATCGGCGGTATTTTTATTGTGATGATTTATTCTTTCTTCCGATACACTACCATCGGAAATACAAGCTACCAGATCTACAGGATGCGGTCGGCATTTACACCTGAAGATGATGCCTCTTTCCAGGTCAGGATAAAAAACCAGGCTATATTTGAGAATTACTTAAAGACCAGGCCTTTCGGCGGGGGTATCGGGCATGCCGGGGCCCGTGCTATATTGTATACGGGTGAAACCTTCCTTTCCAGCGTTGCTACCGATAGCTGGTTTGTGCTTATATGGGCCGAATGCGGGATAGTCGGCCTGTTCCTGCATATGTTTATCCTTGGGTGGATTATGGGCAAAGGCCTGTATATAACAATGTTTCAAATCAAAAACAAGGATCTGGAGGTGAAAACGGCCGCACTTCTGTGCGGCACATTCGGCATCTTTGTTGCCAGTTACGGCAACTCGGTCCTTGGACAGTTTCCAACAGGCTTGCTGGTGTATGCCAGTATGGCTTACTTTACAATGGCGCCTTCATTAGATAAAATGCTGGCGGCCGAATCGAAAAATGTTCAGATAAAAATTTAAAATAAATCAGCCTGATGACAGGTGTTGCAGTATATTTGGTCATAGGTCTCGTCCTTTTTATCCCAATGGGGTTTCTGATCGGTTTTATTCAGGATCAAAGGCAGAAGACACTCGAAAAAGAAAATATGGAGACTCCCCGTTCCGATACGGAAGATAAAAATGAATACTAATTTTATTGGCTATGGCAGAAGAATTTCCATTAGTATCGATAATTACAGGGACATATAACCAGCCTGAGGTTACCCTTGATTTCCTGGACTCTGTAAAAAAAATCACCTACCCCTCATACGAAATCATTGTGTATGATAATGCTTCCGAGGTAAAAAAGCCTGACATCATTGTAGAAAAACATCCCGATATCGTCTTTATACAAAACAAGGTAAACCTTGGATTTGCAGGGGGATGCAATGCTGCAATGAGAGCTGCCAAGGGAAAATACTGGCTGCTCATAAATAACGATACTACGGTAGACCCGGGCTTCCTTGAACCATTGGTGGCAAAACTTCAGAATGACCCTACCCTGGGGGTTGTAAGCCCTAAAATCAGGTATTTTTACTATCCCGATATAATCCAATATGCCGGATATACCGCCATCCATCCTATAACAGTAAGAAATAAAGGCATAGGCTTCGGAGAAAAAGACCTTGGACAGCATGATAAGGACAGTTACACGGAGTATGCCTGCGGTACTGCAATGCTGATGCCGATTGAGGTCATTAAAAAAGTCGGATTGATGGCCGAGATCTTTTTCCTTTACTATGAGGAGATAGACTGGATCCACAGGATCAAAGTTGCAGGTTATAATATAGCTTACGTTCACAATTCACTTATTTTCCACAAAGATTCCATCACAACAGGCGCAATGAGCCCGTATAAAACCTACTTCGTCAACAGGAATCGTATCTTATTCCTGAGACGGAATGTACATGGATTGAATTTCTTCCTGGCAATATTCTACCAGTTGTTTATCGCCGTCCCAAAGAATATGCTTACCTATCTTTTCAAAGGGCAGTTCAAACTTTTCATTGCTTATAAAAATGCCATTGGCTGGCATTTTACAAATGCCTTTAATCCTGAAGTCCATAAAAATATCAGCCTGGATTAAATGAGCCCTGTCGCCAGCCCTCTTGTGTCGATAGTCACCGTTAATTTTAATGGTTCGGAAGATACTATAGAGATGATTGATTCTCTTACCAGGATCACTTATGCGAATATAGAGATCATCGTGGTTGATAATCATTCCGAAAATGATAATCCAAGGATCATTAAAGAAAGATTCCCCAGTATCGTCCTTTACGAAAGCAATGTCAATATGGGATTTGCCGGGGGGAACAACCTGGGGATCATGCGGGCAAGAGGCGACTATGTCTTACTATTGAACAATGACACCATTGTCGATAAAGGCTTCCTTGAACCACTGGTTGCCAAAATGCAGAGTGATCAGCGTATAGGCTGCGTGAGCGCAAAATTGAGGTTTTATTATGACCGTTCGGTGATACAATTTGCAGGTTATACGCCAATCGATCACCGTACAATGCGCAGTTTTGCAATCGGGTACCGTGAGAAAGACAAGGGGCAGCACGATAACGACAAAGAAACTCCTTATGCACACGGGGCTGCTATGATGGTTTCGATGAAAGTGATCAGGGAAATAGGGATCATGTCATATGTTTTTTTCCTCTATTACGAAGAAGCTGACTGGAGCTACAGGATTAAAAATGCCGGATACACTATATGGTATATCCACAACTCCCTCGTGTACCACAAGGAATCAATATCTGTTGGCAAATTGAGCGCCTCGAAGGTCTATTACCAGAACAGGAACAGGATCGTATTCATGCGCCGTAACGTTGAGGGTAAGGATTTTTATCTAGGCATTCTTTATCAGCTTGCAGTCGCCATTCCAAAAAACGCACTTAAGTATCTTGCCAAAGGCAAGTTTACATATTTCTATGCCTACGTCAGGGCAATAGGCTGGCATCTCAGAAATGTCGTCAACCCACTTATTCACGACAACCCATTTCTATAAACTTCAGTCCCGAAAATTAATTTGCGAAATTGCATAAGTTTCCGGGCTTTTTTTATATTTTTACTCATTAAGTTAAATTTGAGCGTATGAAAGTTGTTATTCTTGCAGGAGGCCTTGGAACGAGATTGAGTGAAGAAACTGATCTCAAGCCAAAACCAATGGTTGAAATCGGGGGGAAACCGATTTTATGGCATATCATGAAAATATATTCCCATTACGGCTTCAATGATTTTATAATCTGTTGCGGGTACAAGGGGTTTCTTATAAAAAAATATTTCGCGGATTACTTCCTCAACCAGTCGGATGTCACAATTGACCTCAGTTCAAACAAGATGGAACTTATCAACCTTCAAACCGAACCCTGGAAAGTCACCCTGGCCGATACAGGTTTGAATACATTGACAGGAGGCCGTATCAAACGTATCGAGAAATATATCGGCAACGAAAGATTCATGCTCACCTATGGTGACGGGCTCAGCGATGTCAACATCCCCAAACTGCTTGAATTTCATATAAAAAATGCAAAATTAGCCACCCTGCTCGCAGTAAAACCATCAGGCCGTTTCGGTGCAGTGGAACTGAATGAAACCAACCTGGTAAGCAAATTCCAGGAGAAGCCGAGAGGAGATGGCGCTTTTATCAACGGTGGTTTCTTTGTCCTGGAACCTAAAATTTTCGATTATATACTTGAAGGCGACGAATCGATATGGGAAAGGGCTCCACTTGAAGGCATAGCCAGGGATAAGCAGCTGATGGCATTTCCGCATACCGGCTTCTGGAGACCCATGGATACCCTGAGGGATAAAATTGAACTTGAGGAAATGTGGAATTCGAAAAAATGTGATTGGAAAATTTGGTAATATGATCCCAGAAGTATCATTTTGGAAGGGCAAACGGGTCCTTATTACAGGGCATACAGGATTTAAAGGATCCTGGCTGTGCCTGCTGCTGCATCACCTCGGAGCCGATATATATGGCTATGCATTGGAACCGCCAACAATTCCAAGCCTGTTCGAACAGGCAAAGATCAATGAACTGGTTTCTTCCACGATCAAGGATATCAGGGATTATGCCAGCCTGCTTGATACGATTAAACGGGTACAGCCCGAGATCGTCATCCATATGGCGGCCCAGCCCCTGGTCCGTGAATCCTATAAAAACCCAATTGATACATATTCGACCAATGTAATGGGGACAGTGCATCTGCTTGAAGCCTGCCGCCAGACAGGAAGTGCTAAATCCATTGTCAATGTCACCACCGACAAATGTTACGAAAACCGTGAATGGCACTGGGGCTACCGTGAAAACGAACCTATGGGCGGATATGATCCCTATTCAAACAGCAAAGGCTGCTCTGAACTTGTTACCGCTGCTTACCGCAGTTCCTACTTTAATGTAAAGGAATATAAGTCACACGGAGTGGCGCTGGCATCGGCCCGTGCAGGGAACGTGATAGGCGGGGGTGACTGGGCCGGCGACAGGCTGATCCCCGATTTTATCCGGGCCATCTCAAAAGGTGAGGAGGTCATGATCCGCAGCCCGTTCGCTATCAGGCCCTGGCAGCATGTTTTGGAACCTCTTACCGGTTATCTTGTGCTGGCCGAAAAACTATACACCGAAGGTGCGAAATTCTCAGAAGGATGGAATTTCGGTCCCGATGACAATGACGTCAGAAACGTGGAATGGGTAATAAAAACCATTTGCAGTATATGGGGAGGTGGAGCATATTACCATATTGACACACACCCCCAGCCACACGAAGCCAACTACCTTAAACTTGATTGTTCCAAATCCAGGGCCGAATTGGACTGGTTCCCCAGGTGGGACCTCCTGACCACACTTAAAAGTATCGTGGAATGGAACAAGGCATGGCTTGGGAACAATGACATCCGCAAGATAACTGAAGAGCAGATAAACAGGTATTACAGCAATGACAACCACAAATAGTAATATGCTAAGCGGAATTCTGAAAAATAAAACCATTCTCGTTACAGGTGCAACGGGATTTATAGGAAGGAATTTACTGAAAAGACTCTCGGAATACGGGCCCTCTATTATTGCAGTAACCCACAGCAATGACTCAATATCCCTGCCCGTTGAAAAGATATGCTACGATGGCAGCTACCAGAGCCTGTTCGCCCCTGTTGCTGAGCGCAAAATTGACTTTGTAGTGCACCTGGCAACCCAATTCCTTACAAATCACAAACCCGAGCAGATCTCAGCCCTTATAGATGCAAATGTTAAATTCGGAACCCATCTGCTGGAATTAACACGCCAAAAACAAATCCCGTATTTCATAAACACATCAACCTATGCCGAGTATTACCAGCATGACGGGTATAATCCTCAGAATTTATATGCAGCCACTAAATATAGCTTCGAAGCCATCCTGAAATATTATGAAGGCGTTACAAAAACTCGCTATATTACCCTGGAACTGACCGATACTTACGGGCCCGGCGATTCAAGACCGAAGTTTATCAACCTGGTCCTGGATGCAATAATGAAGAAGGAAGTTTTCAAAATGTCGTTGGGAGAACAGGAGATTTGCTATTTATATATTGACGATGCCGTTAATGCATTCATTACCTGCATTGGCTTGATGGCCGAGAATGCCATTTCTGCAAATGATCATTTTTCGGTGTATGCCGATGAGGTTTATAAGTTAAAAAACCTGGTGGCCCTGGTTGCGAAGTATATGAATACCCACCTGGAAACCAATGCCGGTTTTTATCCATACCGGGACAGGGAGATCATGAGTTTTCAGCCAAGTTTTCCCAAATTGCCCGACTGGAACAGCAAGATAACACTTAAAGAAGGATTGGACCTAATTACAGCCAAAGCATGATAAGAATTAAAGAAACTGCAATAGAATCCTTACTGATCATCGAGGGTTTGAAATTTAAAGATAACAGGGGGAGCCTTATCAAGCCTTTTTCACAATTATTCTTTCCTGAAAATCATACCATTAACCTGAATTTTAAAGAAGTCTGGTTCACCCAATCCCATAAAGATGTTATCAGGGCCATGCACCTTCAGATGGGCCCGAATGCCTGTGAAAAGCTTGTATCCGTCATACAGGGAGCAGTACTCGATGTTGTCCTTGACATCAGGAAAACATCGAAAACATATGGACAATGGTTCGAAACAGAATTAACCGAAGATGAATCCAGGGCCCTGTATATTCCCAGGGGTTGTGCACACGGCTATAAAGTCCTCAGGGAAAACACCCTGACACTGTATATGGCAACTGATGTAAATGTACCCCAATATGATGTCGGGATCAGGTGGGATTCGTTCGGATATGACTGGAAAACAGACAAACCCGTGATTTCACAAAGAGATATCGAATTACCTTCGTTTGGTGAGTTTGAGAACAACCCGTTAAACCGATAGGATTTTACCGGCTGATACTATAGCTCATGCTTAAGAATCGGGATATAATATTTTTTGGGTTGCCTCGACATGACGGGCCTGACAATGGATCAACCAGTTTTTTCATTGCAAAAGAACTGGCAAAAAAAAACAGGGTACTGTATGTTGATGATCCATACACCCAAAAAGCTTTCATCTCCAATATCAAACGAAGAGAGATCAAGCAAAGGCTTAAACATTATTTCCCGTTTTCTCCAGGGATCTCCGAATGGGCGAATGATGAAGTCAGCCTCAAGACTTTAACAGTCCCTCCTACCATCTCGATCAATTCCTTAAATGCTGGGCCGCTGTATACTTTTTTACAGGGGATAAACACATTCATCATCGGCAAACGAATAGAACGGGCGATAAAAAAACTGGGCTTCAGTAACATTATTTTTATTAACTCATTTAATTTCTATTACCCCGGGCTTGAAAAATTCATATCCCCATCCTTGTATATTTATCATTGTATCGATGGAATGATCAAAACATATACGCTCAGGCATGGCCCACGGCTGGAAACCCGGCTAATGAAATCCGCTGATGCCGTGATCTCCACATCTCCCGAACTTCAGAGATTAAAAGGACTTGTGAATCCGAACAGTTTTTGCATTCCAAACGCTGCCGATTTTAAACATTCCAGCAAAGCCCTTTCACCTGAAACCCCGGTTGCAGCCGAGCTTGAGAGTTTGCCCAGGCCAATAATCGGATATATCGGAAATATCGAAAGGCGCATTGATTATAGTATACTGGAAGCAATTGCAAAAAAACAACCCTCATGGTCATTCGTTCTCTTAGGGCCTGTTGAACCGAGGTTCATCCCCAATATAATTTTTTCAATACCAAACATTCACTTTGTTAAATTCCAGCCGTTTCAGAGGGTACCTGAATTTTTAAAGGGATTTGACGTGGCAATGATACCGTTTAAAATTGATGAGATCAGCAGAACCATTATCCCTTTAAAACTGAATGAATACCTTGGAGCCGGGAGGCCGGTTGTTAGCACCTGTTTTAACCCTGATGTAATGAAACAAAAAGATGGAGTCATATTCATTGCAGATACGCCGGAGCTGTTTACAGATGCAATTTCACAGGCATTGGCTTCAAACAATGAATTTAACATTGAGAAAAGACTTGAAATTGCCCGTAATAATACCTGGGATCGAATTGGAGAAGATTTTTCAGAACTTTTGGATACCTTACTGGTGAAATCGAAAAAGAATTGATTCATTTTTGCATGAATTGAAAACTTCTCTAAATGGATTTGAAATGTTTGATAAAAAGTCTGTAAAAGAGGTCCTGACAAAGAACGAGCGTCTCATGGCGCTCGGTCATTGGTTTATACTGCGTCATGGGCGTTTACAACCAAGGTGGTGGGTAAGGAAGATACTGAACCGCTTTTACCATAAAATTGGAAAAAATACGATCATCCGATCCAAACACTCAAGGCATGACCTGTTTCCGTGGAATAAATTTGAGATCGGGAATGATTCAGACATTGAGAACTTCACAGTTCTTAATAACGGGGCAGGTGATGTAATACTTGGGAACAGGGTCCTGATCGGCATAGGGAGTGTTATTATAGGACCGGTAACTATGGGAGATGGATCCGGAACCGGGCAGCATGTATTCATTTCGGGATTTTCACACGGCTTTCAGGACCCTGAAAAAGAGACAAGGGAGCAGCCTCTCGAAAAGCATCCTGTAGTAATGGGTGAAGATGTTCATATTGGCTCAAATTCAGTGGTGGTTGCCGGGGTTACCATAGGTAAAAAAACACAGATCGGGGCGGGAAGCGTTGTAACCAGGGATATTCCACCCTACTCAGTGGCTGTAGGGAATCCTGCAAAAGTTGTTAAAAGATACAATTTTGAAACCAAATGCTGGGAAAACACCAGGGGTCTGCAGTAATTAATTTCGTTTATTGTTGTCTTTATTAAGAAAACGATGGATACAAAGAAAAGAGCTTTGATAATCGGGGCTTCAGGCCAGGACGGAGCATACCTGTCGAGGTTCCTGATCGAAAAAGGCTATGAAGTTTTCGGAGGATCAAGGGATTCCCAGAATTCTTCATTCGAAAATTTAAAACGTTTAAAGATTTTTGATCAGGTTAATTTAACCTCGGTATCTATAATCGATTTCAGAAGTGTACTGCAAACCATCAATAAAATACAACCGGATGAAATATATAACCTTGCCGGCCAGACTTCAGTAGAATTGTCATTTGACCAGCCGGTTGAGACCATGGAGAGCATTACTATCGGGACATTAAATATCCTGGAGGCGATCAGGTTTACTGGCAGTTCTATAAAACTTTACAGTGCAGGATCAAGCGAATGTTATGGTAATGCCCGCTTCCCTGTTGATGAAACCAACGCCTTTAATCCGCGGAGCCCTTACGGAGTTGCAAAAGCTACGGCCTATTGGGAAGTTGCCAATTACAGGGAGGCCTATGATATTTTTGCATGTACAGGGATACTGTTCAACCATGAATCACCCTTGAGAAAAGAAAGGTTCGTCACAAAAAAAATCATTAAAACCGCCTATAAAATATTTATGGGTGAAGATGTGAAACTCGAAATCGGTAACATTAATATAACAAGGGACTGGGGATGGGCTCCTGAATATGTTAAAGCCATGTGGATGATGTTGCAAAGGGATCAGCCTGAAGATTTTGTTATTGCAACCGGCCACTCCATCAGTTTAAAAGAATTCATCGAGAAAGCGTTCAATCTCTTAGGGCTGAACTGGAAGGATCATGTTATTGAAAACGAATTTCTGCTGAGGCCAACGGATATTACTATCGGATTGGCGAATCCTCAGAAGGCCAAACAGGTTTTAGGCTGGGAAGCCGAATTTAAAGTTGATGATGTAATAAGGCTGATGATTGAAGGTGAGAAAAATCAGGACCGAACTGCATATTCCTTCTGACATACCTGGCCATAAATGAGTTTCAGTTGATTCTTCTCAGGGCCATTTTGGATTTGCAGCATCTTTAGGCTATATTTGCAGCTATACTTTTTAACAAGACACTGCTCCGGTATGGCTATTAAAATACTGCTTTCCATTGCTTTTATTTTGCAAATCCTGGTCTTTGCATACCTCGCTTTTTCAACCCTTTATTTTTTAATCTTCTCTTTTGCAGGTTTGTTCAGGTATCGCCCCCCTGATCCTGTTGTAAATAGACTGAACAGGTTTATTGTTTTAATCCCCGGTTACAAGGAAGATATGGTCATCGTGGATGTTGCCGCTCATGCGCTGCAACAGGATTATCCCAAAGAACTTTACGATGTTGCCATCATTGCGGATTCGTTTCAGAAAGAAACCATCGACCGCTTAAAGCAATTGCCGGTTAAAGTTATAGAAGTTGTTTTTGAAAAGAGTTCCAAATCCAAGGCTCTTAATAAAGCGATGTCGCTGCTGCCCGACGTTTATGATGCTGTAATGATCCTGGATGCCGATAACCTGATGGCGAACGACTGCCTGCAAAAAATGAATTCAGCCATTAACCGCGGTTATGAAGCCGTGCAGGGTCACCGAACAGCAAAAAACCGGAATACGGATTTTGCTGTCCTCGACTCGGTGAGTGAAGAAATCAATAACCATATTTTTCGTAAGGGGCACAGGGTGATGGGACTGTCATCAGCCCTGATCGGCTCGGGAATGGCATTCCGTTACCAGATGTTCAAACAATATATGGCAAATATTGATTCAACTGCCGAGGATAAAGAACTTGAGATTAAATTGATCAACGACGGTAAAAAGATAGAATACCTCAATGATGCCTTGATTTTTGATGAAAAGGTACAAAAGTCACAGGTTTTCATGGTCCAGAGGACCCGTTGGCTTGCCAACCAGCTCAAATATGCAAAACGCTATTTTTTCTGGAGCTTGAAACAATTTATTTTAAAAGGAAATATCGACCTGCTCGACAAGGTCATTCAGCAGTTTTTCCCTCCCAGGATCTTCCTTCTGGGCTTTTTGGTCATAGCATCTTGTATTTCGATATTTCTGAATCCTCTCATTTATACCCAGGCCTGGATTTCACTCACAATCCTCTGCATAATCACCCTGGTTATTTCAACACCACGAAGGTATTACACCTTCAGTACACTGAAGGCTGTTTTTCTGCTGCCAAAGGGCTTCATTTTCATGTTTTTTTCGTTAATAAGAATTTACAAGGCAAATAAAAGCTGGGGACATACAACACATGGTGTAATCGAAGGGAATGCTCAAAACAAAAATTAGCAGGCATGCAGTGGATAAGCGGTATTTTAAAATTCGTTGAGATCATTTTATTTGTCTTTCTTGCCGGAAACGTTATTTATATCCTTGTTTTTGCCATTGCCGGCGTTCTCAGGATAAGGAAACCCAGCCTGCCTTTTACGAAGTTCAGGCATATTACCCTGCTGATCACGGCCTACAAAGAAGATTCGATAATTGAAGCCATTGTAAAGTCGGCGCTTCAGCAGGATTATCCTACCGACAAAATTGATATTATTTTAATTGCCGATTCATTCTCTCCCTCCACTGTACAGTCATTGTCAAGATACCCTATCAGGATGGTGATTGCTGAGTTAGATGAAAGCACCAAGGTACATTCACTGCAGCTGGCACTGAACCATATTTCTGCGGATACTGATTTCGTTGTAATACTTGATGCAGACAATATTATGGAGATTAACTGCCTTAGGAAGCTAAACCGTGCATTTGATTCGGGGTACAAGGTTTTTCAATGCCACAGGGCAGCTAAGAATACAAACAGTTCATTTGCAATCCTTGATGCCATCAGCGAGGAAGTCAATAATAATATCTTCCGTGAAGGACACCGTGCCATGGGATTATCCGCTGCATTGATAGGCTCGGCTATTGCATTTGAATCTGGCATTTACCGGCAGTTTATTCCCGGCCTGACGGCCGTCGGGGGCTTTGATAAGGAACTTGAACTTGCCCTTCTGAGTTCTTCTGTGACTATCGATTATCTAAGCGATACGTATGTTTATGATGAAAAAGTTGAAAACTCTCAGGCATTTTACAAACAAAGACGGAGATGGATTTCGGCCCAGCTGTATTATTTCGGCAAAGGACTAATATCAAGTTTTACAGGAGTTTTCCTTCATGGGAATTATGACCTGTTTAATAAAACCCTGCAATTTTCTCTGGTTCCAAGAGCAATGCTTTTAGGGACCCTGCTGAGCGTGAACCTTATACACCTCTTTTTTCCGCCCAACCTGTTTTCAATTCTCTGGCTGATCGCATTTGTTTTATGTTCAATTGCTATACTGGTTTCAATCCCGGGCCATTTTTATACCCGTGAAACTGTAAAAGCCCTGTTTTCTTTGCCTAAAGCCTTCTTCCTTATGGTATCTGTATTATTCAGACTAAAAAAGGCCAACAAAAAATTCATCCACACAGAGCATAGTTATCAATCACATTTTTAAAGTAAGTTTATGCGTATCGGCATTGAAGGGCAGCGGCTTTTCCGACAGAAAAAACATGGGATGGATATGGTGGCCCTTGAACTTGTGAGGAACCTCCAGGAGATTGATCAAACCAATGAATATTTCATTTTTATTAAAAAAGATGAGGATCCCTGCCTCGAATCAAGTGAAAATTTCCATATAGTCGAACTTGAAAGCAAGCCCTACCCTTTGTGGGAGCAAAAAATCCTGCCGGCTGCAGCCAGGAAAGCAGGTTGTGAGATACTGCACTGCACAAGCAACACGGCTCCCATATTTACCTCAATCCCAATGGTAGTTACCATTCACGACATCATATACATGGAGAGTATCAGCCTTTTCAGGAAAGGGTCTTCCAGCTACCAGAGGTTTGGTAATATGTATAGGAGTTTCATCGTTCCGATGGTAGTAAAAAAATGCAGAAAAGTCATTACTGTGTCGGAGTTTGAAAAAAAACGCATTTCTTCATTTTTCAAAATTGACGATTCAAGGATTAAAGCAATTTATAACGGGGTAAGTTTTCATTTCCGGCCGGTTAATGATCCTTCTGTATTTGAAAGCTTAAGAGCCAGGTATAAACTTCCTGATAAGTTTGTATTTTTCTTCGGGAATACCGACCCCAAAAAAAATACCATCGGCGTCCTTCGTGCTCTTTCACTGTTCAATAAACGGTCGGAAGAAAAACTGCACTTGGTGATGCTGGACTTTGACAGGCAGGCCCTCAATAAACTTATTGATGAAGTTGGCGACAGCAGCCTCAATAATTACATCACTCTCACAGGCTACATCCCGAATTCTGAGTTGCCGGGGATATACTCAATGAGTTCGGTATTTCTTTATCCTTCACTGAGAGAGAGTTTCGGAATCCCGATGCTGGAGGCAATGGCCTGCGGAACACCTGTAATTACTTCCAATACTTCGTCAATGCCTGAAGTCGCCGGGAATGCAGCGATTTTCATCGATCCTTTCAAACCTGAACAGATAACGGATGCGATGTTTAAACTGCTTTCAGATCAGGAATTACGCTCAAACCTGGTAAGTGAGGGGTATATACAATCCGGAAAATTCACCTGGAAGAACATGGCTATGCAGATGCTGGAGGTTTATAGTGAGATTATATTAAACAAATAGTAATAATATTATGATAAAGCAAAGAGATATCATTGTTCACAGTATGCAGCCATGGGATGCATTCTTCGGGACTACGGTCGCAAAATACATCACCATGGAACTAAGCAAAACGCACAGGGTATTGTTTCTTGACACTCCCCTTCAACGGAATTACAAGCTTTTCAGGCCTGAAGCGCCTGAGACGAAAAAATACAAAAGGGTTACCAGCGGGCAGGAACCAGCCCTGCAGCAAATTAATGAAAACCTCTGGGTACTGTTTCCTGAAACTGTTATGGAATCCATAAACTGGATCTCCAGTCCGGGAATACATGACTGGTTTAACTGGATTAACGACAGGAGGTATGCCCGTAAGGCAAAAGCGGCCATTGAGACCCTTAAATTTCACGATTATATCATCCTGAACGATAATTCGATGCTCCAGGGATTTTATTTTAAGGAACTTCTGAAACCTGCGATCCAGATTTATTTCCTGAGAGATCATGTTACAAAAGTTGCTTATCATGCAAAGCATGGGAGCAGGATGGAACCGCTCCTGGTTAAAAAATCTGATATCGTTGTTACCAATTCGCCGGCATTCACTGATTATTGCCTGAAATTCAACCCCAATTCAACGTTTATCGGGCAGGGAGTTGATATCAACCTGTATTGTGATAAGGACGGAACCCATAGAATACCTGATGAACTTGAGAAAATTCCTCATCCCCGTATAGGTTATACAGGGGCTCTTACAACCATCCGTTTGAACCTTGAGCTGTTGATCCATCTCGCCGAACAGCGTCCCGACTGGAACTTCGTGCTGGTCGGGCCCGAAGACCAGGCCTTTAAAGACAGCAAACTGCACCAGCTGAAGAATGTTTATTTTCTCGGGGGCAAACCCGGGACTGAATTACCAGGTTATGTCAAGGGCTTTGATGTTGCCATTAACCCCCAGTTGCTGAATGAAATTACCAATATCAATTACCCCCTGAAACTGGATGAATATCTGGCAATGGGAGTACCCGTGGTTGCTACCAGGACCTGGTTCATGGAGTTCTATTTTTCAAAGGACTCATACCTGGCCCTGACCGAGGAGGAATATATTACCGAAATCGGGAAAGCCTTGTCGGAAGACAGTCCTTCAAAGCATGCCGGAAGGATCCGGGTTGGCCAGAGCCATTCCTGGGCAAACTTTGTAGAAAAGATATATGATCAGATCGGGCTTCTGAAATAAACTCTGCTAAGATGGAAGAAGGCGTGAAATTTGATTTTGTAATTACCAGCCTGCAGGCAATTGATTATGCTGCCGGCTCCAATGCTGTAAACCTGGCCTATGAATTTGCAAGGAAACACAGGGTGCTTTACGTCAATTATCCCGCCGACCGCTTAACGGTCCTTCGCCACCGTAAGGACCCCGGCATCAGGAAGAGAATCAATGTCATCAGAGGGAAGGAAGATTCCCTGGTTAAGGTCAGGGAAAACCTGTGGACCCTTTATCCGAAAACCACACTCGAATCCATCAGCCAGATCGGGAGTAAGCTGGTTTTTGATTTCCTGAATAAGATCAACGGCCGCCGATTGGCTTCAGAGATCGGAAAGGCAGTTCATACCCTTGGCTTCAGCAATGTTATTATTTTCTGCGACAGTGATATGTTCAGGAGTTTTTACCTGAAGGATCTGCTGCAACCCGTAAAATTCATATACTACTCCAGGGATAATATGATTGCCGTTGACTGGTGGAAAAAACAGGGTGTGAGGATTGAAGCGGCACTGATAAAAAAAGCGGACCTTGCTGTGGCGAATTCGGTTTTCCTTGCAAAATATTGTAAAAAATTCAACCATGATTCATATTATGTGGGACAGGGCTGCGATGTAACTGCATTTGATTCAAAGCTGATCAAAAATCCTCCTCCTGCTGAGATCCACGATATCAGGAAACCCATAATCGGGTACATAGGCGTTCTTTATAAACTGAGGCTCGACATCGAAGTCCTGTTATTCATTGCCAGGCAAAGGCCGGATTGGAGTGTGGTGCTCATTGGCCCCGAAGATGATGCCTTTAAAAATTCGGAGCTTCATTTTCTTCCAAATGTATATTTCCTTGGAAGCAAGCCTCCTTCCACCCTGCCCTCCTACCTCGCCAGCTTCGATGTTGCCGTTAATCCGCAGATATTAAATGAAGTCACCATAGGAAATTACCCCCGCAAGATCGATGAATACCTTGCCATGGGCAAACCAACGGTAGCAACTCTTACCGAAGCCATGAGCGTATTTAAAGACTTTGTATACCTGGCCAATTCAAAAGAGGAATACCTGGACTTGGTCGGGCTGGCGCTGAAAGAGAATACCAAAGAAAAGGAAATTGCCCGTGAAAATTTCGCGAGAAGCCATACATGGGAAGCAAATGCTAATGAAATATATAAAGCATCAGGTCTATGAAGAAGGAATCTGATTCAGGCAAACCCATTTCTGCAGTACGGTCACTGATCAGGAAAATCAAAGCAGATCCAAAGCTGAAATTGTTTGTCATCAATCTGCTGACACCCAAAAACCAGGCCAGGCCGAGGTTATGGGTTAAACTGTTCCTGAACCCGTTCAGGCACAAACGCGGCCGGCATTCCTGCATCAGGAGGAGGACCAGGCTGGATGTGTTCCCCTGGAATGATTTCGTATTGGGGAAGGCCTCGACAATTGAAGATTTTGCAACGATTAACAATGGAGCAGGTCCCCTTTACATAGGCGAACATACAAGGATTGGAATAAGCTGCACATTGATCGGACCGGTTACGATAGGGAATGATGTCATGCTTGCCCAGAATATTGTGCTTTCGGGGCTAAACCACTCTTACGAGGACATCAGCAAGCCAATCAGTCTGCAGAAGCAGTCCACTTCGATGATCACCATAGGTGACGAAGTATGGATTGGGGCAAATGTAGTGATCGTTGCAGGGGTTACGGTTGGGAAACATTCTGTAATCGCAGCCGGAAGCGTAGTCACAAAAGACGTACCACCCTTTTCAGTCGTAGCGGGCAACCCTGCGAAAATACTTAAGGCCTATAATCCGGGTACAAATCAATGGGAAAGAAAAATTTAATACAAATTTTTAGATTATGCTCATCCTGAAAATTATCATCTGGTTTTTCCTTTTCATAGTTTTTTATGCCTACCTTGGGTATGGAATCCTGTTGTTTGTATTGATCCGGATAAAACGGCTGATAGTAAAGAAGAAACCTCTTCCCGTTGATGTCTTTGAACCCGAAGTCACTTTATTTGTACCTGCCTATAATGAAAAAGACTTCGTTGACGAGAAAGTGAAGAATTCATTTTCCCTGGAGTATCCGAAGGAGAAAGTCAAGCTTGTATGGATTACCGATGGTTCTGATGACGGTACCCCGGAACACCTGAGAAAATACGATGGAGTTGAGGTTTACCATGAGCAGCAGAGAGCCGGAAAGATAGGAGCCATAAACCGCGGAATGCAGTTCGTGAAAACCCCCATTGCTATCTTTTCCGACGGCAATACAATGCTTGGGAAAGAATCCATCAGGCGGATCGTTAATTTATTCAGGGACCCGAAAGTGGGCTGTGTCTCGGGCGAGAAAAGAATTTTCAACAAGGACTCAGCTGCAGGTACCGAAGGGATATACTGGAAGTATGAATCCACACTTAAAAAGTGGGATGCAGAACTTTATTCGGTGGTTGGAGCCGCCGGAGAATTGTTTGCCTTAAGGACTGAATTGTTCAGGCCTGTTGAGCCCGACACCCTGCTTGACGATTTTATTATTTCACTGCGGATTGCGGAGCAGGGCTATACCATACAGTATGATCCTGATGCATATGGAATTGAAAATCCTTCGGCCAATGTAAAAGAAGAGCTGAAAAGGAGGATACGCAACTGCGCGGGAGGCATTCAATCCATCGTTCGGTTAAAGGAACTGCTAAACCCCTTCCGCTATGGCATGCTTTCATTTCAATATATATCGCACCGGGTGCTGAGGTGGACCATTGCCCCTCTTGGGCTGCTTATCATGCTGGTTTGTTCATGCATCGTAACAGGCATTGAAGGCGTTTTTAATTTTAGCAGTGTTTATACCTGGCTTTTCTGGGGGCAGGTCCTATTCTATTTTTCTGCCGGATTAGGTTGGTACCTCGAAGAGAGGAAAATCAAGTTCAAGCTGCTGTTTGTTCCTTATTATTTTTTCATAATGAACCTGGCTGTTTATCTTGGGTTTGCAAGGTATATGAAAAAACAGCAATCTGTAAACTGGGAGAGGGCAAAACGGGGCTGATAAAATCCCCTTGAGCATTATATTACAATGCTTTTGTGACAAACCGGGAAACATAGTGATGCGAAACATAGACTCAATTTAACTGAAACCGATATTTATGCTTGCTCTGAAAATTATCATCTGGTTTTTTCTCTCTGTCATCTTCTATTCATACCTGGGCTATGGAATCCTTATATTTTTCATGATATGCATCAAGCGTTTATTTGTAAAGAAAAAGCCCGAGGATGACGGGATATTCGAGCCTGATGTTACCTTGTTTGTTGCAGCATATAACGAAAAGGAATTTGTTGATAAAAAGATCAGGAATTCTTTTTCACTCGATTACCCGAAGGAAAAAGTAAAACACGTTTGGATTACCGATGGTTCGAATGACGGAACCCCCGATCTTCTTAAAAAATATCCCAAAGTTGAGGTACATCACCAGGCTGCAAGAGCCGGAAAAATTGACGCGATGAACCGGGGAATGGAATTTGTTAAAACACCCATTGTGATTTTTTCCGACGGGAATACCATGCTTGGCGGGGAATCAATCCGCAGGATCGTTAAACTGTTCAGGAATCCCCGGGTAGGTTGTGTTTCGGGCGAAAAAAGGATATTCGACCAGGATTCGGCTGCTGCGGCTGAAGGCATTTACTGGAAATATGAATCCACCCTTAAAAGATGGGATGCCGAACTGTATTCAGTGGTTGGTGCGGCCGGGGAACTTTTTGCCTTAAGGACTGAATTGTTCAAACCGGTGGAGCCTGACACCCTGCTGGATGATTTTATCATTTCACTGAGGATAGCCGAGAAGGGGTATACAATTCAGTATGACCCTGATGCTTATGCCATTGAAAACCCTTCGGCCAGCATAAGGGAAGAGCTTAAAAGGAAGATTCGTATCACAGCCGGAGGAGTTCAATCGATAATCAGGTTAAAGGAACTGCTGAACCCTTTCAGGTTTGGCATTCTTTCATTTCAATACATCTCTCACAGGGTGTTGAGATGGACCCTTGCCCCTCTTGGGCTGCCTGTGATGCTGGTGTGCACAAGCATTGTTGCAGCCGTTGAGGGCCTGTTTAATTTTGGCAGCGTATACACCTGGCTTTTTTGGGGGCAGATTGCATTTTATCTTTTAGCCATGCTGGGATGGATCATAGAAGAAAGCAAGATCAATTTCAAACTTGTTTATATACCCTATTACTTTTTTATTATAAATCTTGCAGTATACCTGGGATTTTCAAGGTATATCAGGAAGACCCAGTCGGTGAACTGGGAACGGGCCAAAAGGGGTTGAAAAATAACAAATAAAATGAAGAGAATAACTGTTTTAGTGATATTCCTGGCAGGTTTTATTCTTGTTGTACAACCATCATCCTGCTTTGCGACCAGGTTCATTTTCGGACCTGCTTCTACAATAATTAACGGGCGCAGCAATGCTTCTGCGGTAAAACCGGGCGATACGATTTACCTGTCAGCTTCTTCCCGACTTACTGTGGAACTCCGAAATATTCACGGTACGGCAGCAAAACCTGTTCTGATTCAAAATTACCAGGGGCAGGTATTTTTCAATAGCAATGTTGTCGGAATCAAGTTCGATACCTGTTCATGGGTCCAGCTTATAGGAAAAAGCGCCGACACTACCTATGGGTTTGTCATCAGCGGAGCCAGTGCAGGAATAGATATTGGAGGACTAAGTACATGTATTGAAGTTGCAGGAATTGAAATTTCAAACATAACATGGACCGGAATCACTTGCAAAACGGATCCCGATTGCACTTTCAAATCGACAAGAGATAATTTTATCATGCGAAATATCAGTATACATGATAATTATCTGCATCAGATAGCAAACGAGGGAATGTATATTGGGGATTCCTTCTTCAGCGGGTATCCTATTAAATGCAATGGCAAAGACACTGTGCTGTATCCTCACCTGATTCGCAACATCAGGATTTATAATAATAAAGTTGAAAATACTGGCTGGGATGGGATACAGGTTTCCTGTGCTGACTCAGCCTGCTTTGTGAACAATAATTTTATTTTTCATGATAGCCAGGCGGGAGTCAATAACCAGATGAGCGGTTTTATGCTTGGTGGGGGATCATCATGCAATTGTTTTTCTAACTTTATTAAAAACGGTAAAGGCGACGGGATTGATGAAATGGGACAGGGCGGAAATTATATTTATAATAACCTTATTGTTAACCCAGGGCAGAGTTTCACAGGTTCAGGGCAGAAACACGGGATATTTGTGGGAACCCAGGCTCCGGCTGCAGGCCGGGGGTATAATCTTGTGTTTAACACCATTGTTTCACCGAAAACCAACGGGATTGACTTCCGCAGCACTGCCGCTGTGAACAGTATCGCCTCCGATAATATCGTTGCCAACCCGGGAGGTTCGTATATCAAACCTGCCACGGGTACGACACTTACGACCCAGAATAACCTGCTTGTAGCTGCCGTAAGCGATGTCAAATTCATTAATTCCTCCCAGGATAACTTCGACTTGCTGCCCTCTTCTCCGGCGGTCAATACCGGCATTGCCATTTCCGGGTTCAACCTGAACTTCGATAATATCGGCCGCTTGCGACCCTGGCCCTGGAAGTACGATATCGGGGCCTTCGAATGCCACGACTCTTCCCTGCTTTCAATCAACGAGAAAGTGATCAGCCCCGAATTCGATATCATTCATTGCTATTATAAATCGGGAATCCTGAATGTTGGTTTATGCTTTGAAAAGAAAGAGATTCTCACTGCAGATGTTTATTCCATGCAGGGCGTACATATTTCCACCCTGTGCAATTCAGAGAAAGGCCCTGGGATAGTTGAATTTGAGAAATTTGTTGGAAGGCTCGACGAGGCCTGTTATATTTGCATCTTTCGCTTTGCAGGGAGTTCGATATCCAGAAAAATCTACGCCGGTTCATTTAATTGACACCAATAAAGAATGAATATGAAAACAGGTTTGAAGAAGTTAGTACCGTTCTGGCTTGCGAAAAAGCTCAGAGGAGCCTACCAGAAGTTCTTCGCTTTTATCCTTCATGGTGATGCTGTTTACTGCCCTTACTGCCAAAATTCATTCCGCAAGTTCCGCCCGGGAGGTATTGATCTGCCAGTTATCTATGAAAAACAGATCATCGGAGCCGGTTACCGCCTGAACGATGTTTGCCCAAGATGTCATTCACTTGACAGGGACCGCCTTATTTATCTTTTCCTGAGCCGGAAGACTAATATTTTTTCTGCCCCCCTGAAGGTCTTCCATGTTGCCCCCGAAGGCTGCATCAAAGCCATGCTCAATGGCTTACCCAATATCACCTACGAGGCAGGAATGAAATATCATGAAGGCTTTTATTACGAAAGAACAACAAACATCCTGGATATCACTGACCTTAAATTTGAGGAAGATTCTTTTGATGTCATCATCTGTAACCATGTTCTTGAACATATTGAAGACGACCAAAAAGCCATCGGTGAGCTGTACCGGGTATTAAAACCAGGGGGCTGGGCTATTTTACAGGTCCCTGTTTCAAAAATTCTTGAGAAAACATTTGAGGACCCAACGGTAAAAACATCAGAACAAAGAGAAAAGATCTTCGGGCAGTATGACCACGTAAGGATTTACGGGCAGGATTATCAAAGCAAGCTGCAAAAAAAAGGATTTATTGTTAAACGTCATAACCCCTACCTTGATAAATGGAGTGATGATCTTGATAAATATGCAATTAATCCTGAAGAAGATTTGTATATCGCTTATAAATAATTAAACATGAGCTTCCTGACTGTCATCCTGGTAATTTTATTGATACTGTCGATTACGATTACGGTACTTCTTGTCATTTCAGCCAGGAAAGAATCGGTAGAACTTGAAAATAAAGTTAAAGCCAGGGAGGATGAGCTTCAGAATGCATTGGCCAAAGTCAGGGATTATGAAGTGGAAATGGAACAAAGGGTAAACGAAAAAACCCTGGCGATCAAGGAAGAGTATGATGAAAAAAGGGAGAGGGACCTGATTTTAAAGAAAGCATTGAAAAAAGCAGAAGATGCAAATTTCCTTCTCAATTCGTTTCTCTCCAATGTGAGTTCCGAAATAAGGACACCTTTGAATAACATCATCGGTTTTTCAAGTCTTCTTGAAGCGGAACTTTCGGTACTGGAGAACAAGGAGTTGTTCGATTATGCTCATGCTGTTTCGGAAAGCGGAGACCGTTTGCTGCATTTGCTCAACAACATTATTGATATCAGCAGGGTTGAATCAAATGATTTCACCCTAAAACCCATCCCTTGCGCCCTGAATGGAATAGTTGCAAACACAATACAGGTCTATCTTTTTCAGGCTAACAAGAAAAAGCTGAAACTGAATTTTAAACCTGGCGATATCCCTGAAGCAATTGCCGATGAAAACGGATTGTCGAAAGCCCTGAGTATTATCCTCGATAACTCGATAAAATTCACTGAACAGGGATTTATCAATATTTCTACCGATTACCATCATGAAAGGAACCTGATCTCCATCAGGATAAAAGACACAGGAACCGGAATCGACCCCGCCTTCCTGCCAGAACTTTTAGCTCCTTTTAAAAGCGAGACTACAGGATTTTCAAAAGAAGGCAAAGGGACAGGACTGGGATTGCCTCTTGCAAAAAGCCTTCTTGAGATGATGCAGGGAATTCTTGACATCCAGTCGGAAAGAGGCGTTGGAACCACTGTAACCCTTTTCTTACGGGCCCATTCCGCGCGACCTGATGGAGCCACTGCTACAGCCCAGGAGCATAAGAATAAAGCAAGGGGATTGCATGACCTCGACATCTTTATTGTCGAAGACGATATGATGAATAAACTCGTACTCACCGAGATGACCAAAGCCTTGGGCCGGGTGGTTGCTGCTGTTAACGGGGATGAAACCCTGTCAATAATTAAAAAGCGGGCTGCCGAGAACAAATTTTTCGACATCATGCTCTTCGACATCAACCTTCCGCCTCCCTGGGACGGAGTAAAACTGATGCAGGAGATCAGGAAAACATGGAAGCAATACAGGGATATTCCTTTCGTTGCGCAAACGGCTTATGCCATGGCAGGAGATCGTGAGAACCTCCTTGAAGCAGGGTTTGACGATTACATTTCGAAACCTATCAACCAGCAGCAACTATATTCAATAATGAAGAACCAGCTGAATAAGCATTGATATATGAGTGAATCGACAATAAAAGAACTTGAATCAAGAGTCAAAGAACTGGAGTCTAAGTATGCCCAGTCAGTAAAGGATCTGGAAATTGCCAGGATAAAAGCATATGATGCCGACCGTACCAAGACAATTTTCCTGGCCAACATGAGTCATGAGATAAGAACTCCGATGAACAGTATCATTGGAATATATAACATCCTCGACCAGTCCAATCTAAGCCCTGAACAGCGTGAGCTGCTTGAAGTTATCAATATCTCAAGCCATAACCTGCTGGCAATCATCAACGACATCCTTGATTTTTCCAAGATAAAAGCCGGGCAGCTGAAACTTGAGAACAAGCCCTTCGTGCTTCACGAAGAGATCCACCAGGTAATTAAAATGTTATCACTGAGAGCTAAAGGAAAAGGAATCGAGCTCTCATACAGGATACAGTCGGCTGTACCGGAATGCATAATCGGTGATTCCGTTCGTTTACACCAGATTCTGGTTAATCTTACCAACAATGCATTAAAATTCACTATTGAGGGGTCTGTTGTAGTCTCAGTGGAGATTTTTGATGCAAGCAGGTTTAATGACCTGAGGCTTACCGAATACCTGCCTGATACGGTTCTTGCAATGGACAGCATCCCCTCCGGATATGTCCTTCTTAAATTCGAAGTAAGCGATACCGGGGTGGGTATTCCTGAGGAAGAGCAGGCAAACCTTTTCCAGGAATATGCTCAGCTGAACAGCCCGTTGATAAAGCAATTTGAAGGTACAGGCCTTGGATTGTCCATCTCCAAGAACCTCATCGACCTGATGAAAGGCAAGATCGGGGTAATCAGTAAAAAGGACAGTGGTTCTACTTTCTGGTTCACATTGTTATATGAAGTTGGCGACTTAGAAGCATTCAGGAATAACATCAGCCAGGGACAAAAGAAAGTAAAAAAGAGCAGGCCTCTGAATATATTACTGGTGGAAGATAATATCCTCAACCAGAAATTTGCCGCTACTACTCTTAGCAGGGCCGGCCATAAAGTTGAGATTGCCGAGAATGGTAAGATTGCCTTTGAGAAGTTTCGCGAAATGCATTTCGACCTGATTATCATGGATATTGCCATGCCGATCATGGATGGGCTCGAGGCAACCTACATGATCCGGAATTATGAAAAAGAACAAAAGGAGAAGAATCCGGCATACAACAGGCCTCCAATAAAAATTATTGCCGTCACCGCACATGTGATCATGACCGACCGTGAAAAATGCCTCTCAGCCGGAATGAATGAATATCTTGCAAAGCCATATAGGCCCAAAGAACTCACCGATTGCATCGATTTGCTTGAAATCGAATAAATCAGTTCTTCACAATTTTTACGTAATACTCCCTGTCGTTATGCTTCAGGAGAAGGAAATATATGCCCGGAACAACATCTTTGGCCGGTAGTATGGTTGTTTTATCTTTAAGATGTGCCGAAGCAATCACTTCTCCCCTTAAGTTAAGCAAGCTGGCATTATCAGCTGATCCCAACTGCTCATTCATCATAATAAAAATACTCTCGCTGAAAGGATTGGGATAAACTGCAAACACTCCATTGGAAGCCTGATCGTTAACCCCTGTGGAGCATTTTATGAAAGTTATCATGGCTGTATCCTTTGAAACGCAGGATTGTTTAGTAGCATAAACCCATACCTTTAAGAGGCCGAGGCCGTGATGAACTGAGTCGACAGTAGTAGATTGATAAGTAGATCCATTGGACCAGAGATAATTATCAGCACCCACTCCTGCATCAAGCACAATGCTTTTATTTCCACAAAGGCTAGTGTCGGGCAGTTTTGGGATAGATGGGGGTGAGTTAATAGTAACATACACAGTATCTGCATTATAACAACCTTGTGGCGTGGTTACCTGAAACCATACTGTATCTTTTCCTATCGTGGCATTTTTGGGGCAGAAAAGGCTTCCCGACACCCCGCTGCTACCTCCGAATTTTCCGTACCATGGAGTCCCTGCCATCAAATAACAAGAGTCATCATTTACACAATACTGAGGCATAAGCCCGGTAAGTGTCACTACAGGAATACTTGCAACATGAATCAAGGTTGTGTCATCCGTTGAGCAGTTCCATTGGTTTGCAACATGTACAGTGTACTGGGTAAGTGTATCCGGCTTCACCGTTATTGAGGCGACAGTATCTCCTGTGCTCCATAAATAATGCGTCCCTCCCGCGGCAGTTAAAACGACAGATCTCCCTTTGCAGATCGATGAGTCTTTGAACAAGCCGGGTACAGGATAAGGATGCCTTATGATCCTCACGCTATCCTTATAAATATTGCCCATTAGGTTATATACTTTTACCTTGTACCAGGTACTTTGTTTTGGAGTGACTGTAGGATTAAAGATTGTTGTATCACCGAAAGTTGAGTCAAAAGGAGAGGATGTCCACCTGATATAATCAGAGCTTGTAAGGGTATCCATGATTGAAATATTGATAGGTGCACCGGCACAGGCAGCAGGAATTGAATCAGACTTGAACCTGAAAAAACAGCTGTCGGCAAATCCTTCAGGACTGTGGGCAATGGCCCAAACACTGTCCTTGCCAATCCAGAAAGAATTGGGTCTGTTCATCTTCATCCAGATATTTGAAACTACCTTGAAGTTAATAAAATGGTTTCCTTTGAATGTCCAGGTAAGCAAATTAGGAAGAGAAGTATCGGCAACCAGGTTTTTCAGGTTAATATTGTCGAATAAAACGTTGGCGGTCTTTTCCTGCAATGGATATGCCGATTTATTGAGGAAGCCGGTAGAACGAAGTTCTAACCCGCTCAGATAGAGTGAATCATGATAAGCGGTATCGCGGCTGAATGTAAAATTGGCGATGCTCACCGAATCCGGCACATTCAGGATCATAGAAGTCTTCAAATAAGTGTTCACACCTGCATATGAATCAATAAATAAAGTATCTCCGGTTTCAGGGAAGTTCACTGTTAATTTAACCAGGGATGATGCAGCGGTATCGGTGTTTTTCAGGTAAAAGGAAAAATAGTTTGTCTTTTTTTCAAGTCCGCCAAGACCAGTTACTCTGCAGATCGTCCCTCCCCCATTCAGTCTGAAACTTCTATTCCCACTAAAAGAAACACCCTGTGTGGTATCGTATACACCTTTGATTAAGGCCGTATCATTATCAAAGCCATCAGGCCAATGATTTTCATCAAGGTCGACATCCAGTTTAGGAAAAATATTTACGGTTTTATTCGGGACGCTGTCGTAAATGATGGATTTCCATTCAGAATAGGTCCTAACAGGGATGCCTTTGGTGTTGCACCAGCCTAAAATCCAACCTTTCAACATGAGGTAATCCCCCCAAGAACTTCCTGTACCGTAATTTGCAAGTTTTCCCACATCAAACAGCACAAAATGTTTTGCAACCGCATCGGCTATTTGTGTTTTAAATGCATAATAATCATAGGCGTGTTCTGATTCACTCAGGATGCCAAATTGTTTTCTGTTAAGTGGGTTAAATTCATTATAGCAGAAAAAAGAAGGATTCTTGAATGAACTGGCTTGCTTGTAATTCAGCTTTGAGGCCATTATATTTTGCAGCTGAGCCGGGCTGATCCAGGGGGACTGTCCTTCGGGATGAATCCAGGTATAAGGTCTGTCGAGGTTTACTGAACTGAAGATATCAAGCGACCTTTTAGCAAGGATTTTAACAGCTGAGTCATGCATTACAACATTATCATTCCTGAGTTTATGATAATTGAAAAACCAATGATCACCTAAAGTAAGAGGCTCATCCCAGAATGATTTGATATAAAGTGTATCGGGATCCGTGACGTTTGTGGATTTGACATTATAAAATAAACAAAGATGGTTCACGGGAGCACTCAGATAAACAGCAAAATAGGCTGAGGGCGAAAGCAGATCATGAAATTCACCCGGGTTATAGCTCACCACCATATTTCCGAACAGGTTAATGCCTCCTTCGCCATGGGAATGCGTAGTATCGCAGGATACATATTTAAGGCAGATTTTCTGACCCGATATATGATCTACGCCTGTTTTGTTCCTGAAAAGGTTCGTGTCTGCATTATTAATGATGTTAAAAAACTGGGTGGAATGAGTCGGGGTATTGTCCATCAGTTCCACTCCCCTCAGTGACAAGGCTCTCAGCGTATCAACATAGTCTGGGACCAGGGGAAGAATATAAGAAGTGACTGCGAATGTATATTTCAGTCCATATTTTGAGAACAGGGAATCATAAGAATGAACTCTCGATAAAGGTGGATTTTCATCAACCCTGAAACCTACTCCTCCCCTTTTCGTGGAGTTCTGGCTGATTGCCCCGGAGGATATAAGTAACATCAGGGCAATGATCAGCAGCAGACCCGGTTTTATTTCCTTTATTGTCATGATCAGTAGTCTTTAATCTTTAAAGGAGTGGCTTTTTTCTGGTTCTTCCCCTGGAGTGTATAACCCAAAGTCACTTCGTGTGTTCCCCCGCTTTTGCCCATCATTGCACTACCTGAAAATTCATAATTATATCCCAGGACGAAGGAATTGGCAACTGAGAACCCTGCGTTCACCGCGATGGTATTTCCTCTCCGGTATAAAAGTCCCAGCCATACACTTCCTTTATATTTCACCATCAGGCCTGCATCGATAAGCCAGGGCGTGTATGGCATATTGCGATAGAGCACATCAAACTGCAGCCCCCAATCCTTCCCAAGATCAAGCATGTAATTCAGGTAAAACTGAAAGTTTGTCGACATTGAAAGATAGTTGGAATACTGGGTATTCTGATATAAGGACCTGTTATTAAAAAGGTATGGGAATGAGAAACAGATATTCAGTGTTTTAAACGAATACATAAGGCTGGCGCCACAGTTAAGAAATGTTTCGGTATTCTTGCCTGAACCATTTTGAAGCGGGTCGTTCGGATCGGAATTAATAATATTTGAAAGGTCGATAGAATTCTGGTACAGGCTTGGGCTTATCCCGAAGTGAAGAAAATGATTTTCGGCAATTTTAAGATGGTAGGCATAATTCAGGCTGACCGATAAATACCTGTATATCCCTGCTTTATTAACAAGGATATTTGTACCGATACCCATATTCTGATATGGTATCCCTTCGATGTTAACAGCGCCTGTGACCGGGGATCCCGGGATGCCGGTCCAGTCATTCCTCTGGGTTAAATAAACCTGGAAAAGCGAAGTAGTCCCCGTAAATGAAGGGGCAAGTATCCCCGGGTTGATACGGTACTCATCCAACACCGGATATTGCTGAGCGTTAGCTATACCCGGAAAAAACAATAAAAAAAGAAGGAACAACCGGTATATGCGCATAAGTCAGGGATTCATCTGATCATTTTAAAATACTCACGTTTCCTTTATACTCAATCAGATTATAACAGCGGACGAAGTAGTAATAAGTGTCATTGGCCAGTTGTTTTCCATTAAACGATCCGTCCCAGGTATTCTGGTAATCACTGCTTGAGTATACCTGTATTCCATAACGGTTATAGACATTAACCTGGCAGGGTTTAAAATCGGCCAGGTTTAAAATTTCCCAGTAGTCGTTATGCCCGTCTCCATTTGGAGTAAAAAAATTACTGATGACCGGCTCGGGTCCCTTTTCTTTAAGAACGACATTGAAACCAGCCTTGCCGAAGCATGAGTTTTTGAATGCTTCCACAGAGTAATACCCTGCTTTGGTGATCAGGATAGTGTAATTGGTATCTTTTGTTGACCAGCGGATGCTATCGTATGTGCCCTGGACACTGGCAAGCAGGGTGTCGCCCGGCCGCATAACCGTATCCCGGGAGAATGCAAGGGTCAAAACAGGAATACCCGTTACATGAACAGGATGTGGGACAGAATCCAGGCAGCCTACCGGGAAACTGGCCAGCATGGTAACGTTGTAGATTCCGGAATCGGCGTAATAGTGCTGAGGGTTTTTCAATGAGGATGTTGTACCGTCGCCGAACTTCCAGAGATATGTGACTGCGGTATCTCCGTTGACCAGGGTCTGGTTTGTAAATATCACGGCGTTCTGAACGCAGCCGGAAACTGCTGAGAACAACGGAGTGAGGTAATCAACAGGGACGAGTTTATATAAGGCTTTTGCCTGTCCGTTCTTCGTTAGAGCCTTTAATCCGACATTATGAAATCCCGGACTCGCATAGGTGTAATTATTTACAGTGTCGTTGCCGTCATTGAATTTGCCATCACCTTTAAGATCCCAGGCCAGTGAAACGATACTGTCCCTTGGGTGGGTGGCAGTATCTGAGATATAGCAGAGGCTGGTAAAATGAGTGATCCCTCCCAGGCAAACTTCATCGTAAGTGAAATTGACCACAAGTTCCTGCCCCTGGGAGGGCAGGAACCAGGTCAATGCTATGATTGCCAGCAGAATCTTCCTCATGGCTGATCTTACTTCTTGATAGATGCAGGCTTGGAATCTTGTACATCCATAAGTTCGATATCAAAAACCAGGGTTGAATAAGGAGGAATGATTCCCTTATCCTGCCCTGCATAGCCCAAACTGGAAGGTACGATCAGGGTGGCTTTTCCGCCAACGTTCATAAGGGCAATCCCTTCTTCCCATCCCTGGATCACCCTGTTCTGGCCAAGAGTGAATTCATAAGGCGTGTTTTTGTCACGGCTTGAGTCAAATTTAGTACCGTTGAGCAAGGTCCCGGTATAATGTACTTTCACGATTTTTCCGGCTGCAGCTCTTGCGCCCGTACCTTTTGCCTTCTCAATATAATAAAGGCCGCTGGGATTTGGTTTGGTTGTAATTTTCTTCTCTTTCAGGTATTTGGCAAGGTTGGCAGATTCTTCGGTTTTATTTTTCTGCACCATTTCTTCTGATTTCTTTTTTTCTGCAGCGACAGTTTTGTCATGTTCAGCCTTGGTTTGAACATTTACTATCTCCAGGTCGTAAATCATAGTTGCGAAAGGAGGTACAACACCGGCTCTTCCTGTTTCACCGTAAGCAAGTTTTGAAGGAACGATGGCTGTGCCCTTTCCACCTTTTTTCATGTTTCCAATAGCTTCTTCTATGCCCTTAGTGTCAAAACGCTTCCCGTATTCGAACCCGATTGGCTCAGGCCTGTCATATGATGAAAACAGCTGTTTTCCGTCGATAAGAGATACTTTGAACTGAAGTGTGACCCAGCTGCCTGAATCGATTTTTACGCCCTTACCGGCTAAGGCTTCAACAAAATAAAGGCCGGAGGCCGTCGGCTGAACCGTAATATTTTTATCTTTCAGATACTTGGCAAGCTCATCCTGCTCCTTCTTCATAAGACCCTGGGGGCTGTCAACAGTGATCAGTTTTATATTGAAGGTTATTACTGAATTCGTATCGATAAACTTGGGCCGTTTTGGCTGATGGAAAGTCTTCATGAACAAAGAATCTGAATTGATTAAAAAGACGGCGCTGTCGCCTGCTGCTAAAAGCTTAATTCCTTCATAAATATCACCTTTGAAATCAGATGCAGGCACCTGGAACCTAACAGGCATCCCGCCCTGGCTCTTACGGCTGTCGAACATCACAGAATCTTTATACTTCCAGCTCATCTGGACTGCAACCCAGTCACCAAGCTTTGGTTTAATCGTATCCTTTGATCCTTTAATAATTTTATAATACAGGCCATTTGCTGTCTTGTCAAACCCAGCATACTTTGAGGAACAAGCAAAAGTCGTCAATGCCAGCAGAAATAAAAATCCTAACGATTTAACGAAATTGTTTTTCATGTTTTTGTTTTTAATTGTTTTTATTGGTTATTCTTAGAAGATAAAAATTACTCATCAATATACAGTCAACTCATTTTCAGCATTATAATTAACTGCATTTCCTTGTTAAGACGTTTTCAAAGGCCTCAACAAGATAGTAAAGTCCCTTACAGCCCGATCTATAAATCCAGGCTTACTTATTAACACTTTGGCAAAGGTTATTAACGATTTCCCTGAGCCGGGTTAAGTATCTCAATATCATATACCAGGCTTGCCCCGCCAGGTATTTTCTTCAGATCTCCAAGCAGTCCGTAAGCAAGGTGGGAAGGAACGATAAGTTTTGCATGGTCTCCGATTTGCATACACAACAGAGCTTCCTGCAGCCCGGTTTCCTCTTCGGAGGTCCCGGGATAAATGACCTTGATCCCCAGGGAATCGGATTTATAAATATCATTGCCGTTAAGAAGTGAAAGATTGTATTTCAGGTGGATCTCGTCACCTTTAAGGATCTTTTTACCTTTTCCCCTTTCAAAAATCATATACCTGAGGCCGGTAGGTGTCTGTATCATTTTCCAATGATGCCGGCTGATATAATCTTCAATTTCATTATTCTCAAACTGAACAAGCTGCCGGTTATAATTGATTTCTTTAGTATCCATCAACAGGAGATGGTCGGTTGTGCGCACCTGTCTCGTTTCCTGCTCGCAGGAAAGGATCAGCAATGAGAATCCGGCAATTGAAATGGCTCTTATGAGCAACCTCACTGCGAGCGGATTTACTGAATTATAAAAACCAGGCATCCTCAGTCGTTATAAACATGTCTAAGTTCGTCCCAGAACCCTGGCAACAGTGCAAGGAACCTGTTTACCGTTTCGTTGACATTCGTGTCACAGTTGGCTCCTGAAGCATTGCTGTGCCCTCCCCCTCCAAAATGTTCCCGTGCAAGCCTGTCCACCGAAAAATTGCCTTTGGAGCGGAAAGAAACCTTGACATTGTCCTCCCTTTCCATAAAAAGGGCTGCAAGATTAATGTCCTTTATAGATAACGCATAATTCACAACCCCTTCAGTATCGCCCACCTGGTAATTAAACCGCTTAAGGTCATCCAAAGTAAGTACAATATATGCAGCGTGGAATTCAGGAAGAACGTGCAGGCCTTCGCTGACGGCATATCCCAGCAGCCTTAAGCGGCTTTCGGAATACGTATCGTACACAAGCCTGTGTATATGCTCGCCATCAATCCCCAGGCGGAATAATTCAGCGGTTATAAGGTATGTTTTAACATAATTACAGGCATAACTGAATGAGCCGGTATCGGTGACAATTCCTGTATAAAGGCAATCCGCAATCTCCCGGTCAAGCAAATCCTTATACCCCGATTCGCAGATAAAATCATAAATCAGTTCGGAGGTTGATGAAATTTTGCTGAATGATATCTTGTACCTGAATTCAACGGCAGGATTTAAATGATGGTCTATCAGTACTTTAACTGAATCGGAACGCCGGATCTCATCCCCAAGCTGATTAAGCCTTTTGAGGTTGTTGAAATCGAGGCAGATAATAAGGTCCGACTGCCTGATGAACTCAATGCACTGTTCTGAAAACTGTTCGAATATCATAATTTCCCGGGCACCTGGCAGCCAGGCAAGAAATTCGGGGAATGTGTCCGGAATGATAACCCTGACATTGAAACCTCTCTTCTTAAGATACAGGAACATTGCAAGACTTGCTCCTATCGCGTCACCGTCGGGATTGGTATGCGTGGTTATGATAATATTATTTGAATGATCCAGGACCTCCCGGATTTCAGCAACATCTGTGTTTTCCAAATAGTTTTCCATGAATAAGGGCACAAAAGTACGTATTTTCGGAATTTATCTTACTTTTGCCGCCATCTTAAATTATAATACGTCATTATGAACGGAAACCGCACATTTACAATGATTAAGCCTTCGGCATTGGCTGCAGGGCATTCAGGTGAGATACTTGCAATGATTGAAAAAGCCGGTTTCAGGCTGGTTGCCATGAAACTTGTCAGGCTGAGCAAATACCAGGCCGGGCTTTTTTATGCAGAACACAGCAGCAAGGGCTTTTATGGGGATTTAACCAGTTTTATGTCTTCCGGGCCTATCATCGCGGCAATCCTTGAAAAAGACAATGCGGTTACTGAATTCCGACAACTTATTGGGGCAACTGACCCTTCCAAAGCCGATCCTGGCACAGTAAGGAAACTTTACGGAAAAAGCATTACCGAAAACGCAGTGCATGGTTCCGACGCCGACTCAAGTGCCGAAAGAGAAGGGAATTTCTTTTTCTCCCAGCTTGAAAGAGTCTGATTATTATAAGCATACCTGATCATCCCGGGAGATATTCCCTGAAAATCCTGTTTTTATAAAAAATCACGATTCTCTCGGGAGTTTGCTGATCAAGCGCCTCAGGACAGAGTGCTCCTGAAACAGATGATTCATCGTTTTTCATATCCTTGTCCATTAGCGGGCTTCGTTTAGGCCTTTCCGACCGTTTTTCAGGAGCTTTAACTTCCTCCTTCACATTATCCGGTCCCGTTTTGGCAGACTCACCGAATAAATCTTCCATGAATGAAGATTGGGGAACAGGAAGTTCTTCACTAAGAGGTATGCCGGCATTTTCTGGTGTAATAGAATTCTGCTCCAATTGCAATCCCGGGTAACCCTTTCTGAAAACCGGCTCTTTGCCAAAAAGAAGCCAGTCGGGATTAACATCTGGAAAAAATGCTAAAATCTTTAAAATGAATTCCAGACTTGGTTTATTACGGCCAGAGAAAAAATGGGAAATTCCTGAACGCTGCACACCAATGGCATCAGCCAACTGCGAAGATGTCAGGTTTTTTATCTTCATAAGTTCCAACAACCTTTGTATCATTTTAATATAATCTTTAAGTTTAATTCAATTGTCTTTATTATCTGATATTTAATATTTTACAAAATATAAAACAAAACATTTTCGGCATATTACATTTGTAACGTACGGATTTAAATAATCGTTTACTCATGTACCCTTTCGTAAAAGTTTAGCGAAAGTAGTAAATTTAACATTGTAAACTTAAAATTAAATAAAAGCAGGAATAAGTTTTTCAGCAAACACGATAGGACCTTTGAAAAGATACTATTTTTAATTGCCCAACTTGCAATCTGTAGATTATACTTGTTTACAAGTGTAATTACATCCGTAAACATATTGCAAATTAAAAACCCGGCTGGAATAATACCAACCGGGCCTAATACTGGAGATTTTCTAAGGGATCAGGGTGGTTAATCCGGTAATTTTACGATGCGGGTGCCCGTATGAATGGAATCTGAATCCAGCATAAGGAAATATATTCCAGGCTTAAGTCCTGCCATATAATTAATAACCAGACTGTTATCCCCTTCCATGGCCTGCACTGTGCTTAACCTGATAATTCTCCCCATAGCATCAACCAGCTTTAATGTTTGAGTTCCGGGACCGGCTGAACGAAAGTTAAGTGTAAACTCAGAAAAAACGGGGTTTGGAAAAACAATTAAACTGTTACTTTCTTTAACATTATTTATACCCATCAGGTTCATTGCTTTATAAAAGTCAGGAATTCCAAACCCGGTAAGACTATCCGGTGTGGAAGCATGACTCGCCGAGCGTTGAATTGCTGTTTTAATGAAGGTATTGGCGTAACCAGGTTTTGATTGCATCAGACAAGCTGTCATGCCTGCGATAATGGGTGCCGAGAACGAAGTTCCATTCCCCCGGGTAACGGATCCACTAACATCTTCTATCACGGTGAGTGCTCCCATGGCGGCCACATTTGGTTTTATTCGTTCAGTCGACACCCCTATCGAACTGAAACCGGCCCTGACCCCGTTTGAATCAACAGCAGCACAAGCGATGGAAAAATCTGCATCAGCAGGTGTGCTTACACAACGCCAGTTTGGATTCAGCCCTGAGTTCCCGGCACTTACGATTACAACAATCCCTTTGCTGAAGGCCATGTTAGCCCCCCGACTGCAGACTGTTGTATGCCCGTTCATATCGGCGCATGTATGATCAAGAAAAGTTGAGTCGAAAACGGAATACCCCAGCGATGAAGTAATGATATCAGCCCCGACACTATCGGCAAATTCTGCCCCCGAGACCCAGTTATATTCCTCAGTCTCATATTCATGTGGCAGTTCTTCAGTTTTCAGCAACCAGAAGCTTGCTTTAGGTGCAGAGCCAATAAGATGGCCCGGAAGAAGTCCTCCCATGATCGAAAGCACCCACATTCCATGCCGGTCTGAGGGATCTCCAAAGATCGGAAGCCCGTTTTTTACAAAATCTTTATAGCCAAGTATTTGGTTATTAGCTCTTAAGCTGTCAAATGCAGGCAATGCAGGTACATTGTAAAAGCCCGCATCCAGTTGAGCTATAACCATTCCCTGGCCCCGAAAGCCATTCCGGTGCATCAAATCCCCGTTCACCATATGGATCTGTGCATAGGATTCACCGTAATCATATCCGCTTGTGTTTTTTACCTGCAGAGATGATTTTGCCGTTGGAATAAACTGATCTTCAATACTGAATTTGTTGACCGCTTCCTTTGCTTTTGATTTGGTACCTGAATGATTAACAACAGATTTTACAAAAGGTAGCTGTTTAATTGTATTAATCAGGGTAGTATCACCAAGGTAAATGGTTATTCCGTTCAGCCATTTTGTAGGATTAAGAACCTGGGCTCCAACATTTTGAACAGCCTGTATATAGGCAGGTGTCACTGGAAGGTCGGTCTGGTCATATCCTATTCCCATGGCTTGCCGTCTCAGAATAGCCCTTTGTGTGAGAAAAAGTTCAGGATGGTCCAGGGAGTAAGGATTCTGGTTTTTATCCTTGAATTCAATAAAATATTTATGCGGGGCAACCTGGGCTGAGATTGTAAATCCTGTATACAGCAGTATGATTGTAAAGAATTTTTTCATTTTAAGGCATTTTTCAGTTTATATATATTTATCAATGTTATGAAAACCAGGCAAGTCTCATTCCCGGGGTTCCGGGCAGTGCGAAGGGAAATTACCGCGATACAAGAGTTTTAAATTCATATCAACATTAAAATTACTCATGATATTTTACAAATCTTATAAAAAATCCATTAAACTTTCAGGACTTGTGAACGTTTGAGCCTGATTTAACCCATATTTAGCCCGTATCAGGATTCCCATGAGGGAGCGGGGTGCCACAGTACAGGTAAAACCGGGATTAAGCCCTGTATAGCGTTGTGGACCCTGATTCCATTCCGGGGCAGGGAATTTAGCGGGAGAAATACAAGCTGTTTTGTATCTTCGTGAAAATTTTTTCTATGTTCTCAGAAAAGGACTTTAAGCAGATCAGGGAGAAGGGAATGACTGTTGAAGACATTGAACGACAGATTGATCATTTCATAAAGGGTTCTCCATTCATCAGTCTTGACAGGCCTGCAACATCATCCGACGGGCTCGTTTCCTTTGGCGAGGAAGAGAAAACTAAGTTTATTTCTTTTTTTGAACAGGGCATAGAAAGGATTAAAGTGGTCAAGTTTGTGCCTGCCTCAGGTGCTGCCAGCAGGATGTTCAAGCACTTATTCGAATTCAGGGAGAAATATACAGCCGGCCCTTCAGGGGAAGCTTTGTTTAAGGGAGAGCAGGATTTTAATTCGGTCTCGTATTTAATAAACCATATTGAAGATATCGCTTTTTACAGTGAATTATCCTTAAGGCTTGAACGCAATGGCTTAAATATCAGGGATCTGATCGACCGTACTGATTACAATACAATCATTGATCATATCCTTACCGAAAAAGGGCTTGATTACTCGAATCTTCCAAAGGGGCTGATCAGGTTTCATGATTATCGCGAAGGTTCGAGGACCTCTGCAGAGGAACATATGGTTGAAGCTGCCTTGTATGCCAGCAACGGCAGCGGGGTGGCCAGGCTTCATTTCACGATCTCTCCCGAGCACAGGACCAGGTTTGAGAAACTTGTGAGCATGGTCAGGGATATTTATGAAACCAGGTTTAAAGTTACGTTTGAAATAAGTTATTCCATTCAAAAACCGTCAACGGATACAATTGCCGTTGATGCGGAGAATAATCCTTTCAGGAATCCCGACGGGAGCCTTCTTTTCAGACCGGGCGGCCATGGGTCCCTGCTTCCAAATCTGGATGATATCGACGCCGACCTTATTTTTGTGAAGAATATCGACAACATTGTTCCCGACCGCCTTAAGGACTCCACGGTTTTGCATAAAAAGCTGACAGGCGGTTACCTCCTCTGGATAAGGAAGCATATTTTCGGATTTTTGGAGAAAGTGAGGACAAACAAATGCACGGTCAGCGACATCTCCAATACGGTTGAATTCATTAGAAGGCAGCTGTCGGTTATTCTTCCGGGGGCATTTTACAGCATGACCACCGAAGCCCAGGCCGGGTACCTGTTTGAAAAACTGAACCGGCCGATTCGGGTTTGCGGGATGGTTAAGAATGAAGGTGAACCCGGAGGGGGACCATACTGGGTTAAAGGCAGGAAGGGCGGGCTTTCGCTGCAGATCGTCGAATCCTCCCAGGTCGACATGAAGAATCCCGGGCAGATGGAAATTTTCCGCTCAGCCACCCATTTCAACCCGGTTGACCTTGTATGCTCCACCTGTGACTACATGGGCAATAAATTCGACCTTTCCCGTTATGTTGATGAGGAAACCGGGTTTATTTCAATTAAATCAAGCGGAGGTAAAAGCCTGAAAGCACTGGAACGTCCAGGTTTGTGGAACGGGGCCATGGCGGACTGGATCACGGTATTTGTCGAAGTTCCCGTCATCACTTTTAACCCCGTAAAGACAGTGAACGACCTTCTCAGGAAGGAGCACCTCAGAGAATAGGCAAATATGGAAAAGAAACGCAAAGCATTTTTTTTAGTAAGCCGTAAGGAACGATGGGGGCTTACTGCCTGGGGAATTACCTTACTGCTACTGCTGATCATCCTACCCTCCTTTCTCTTCTTCAGAAACCTTTATTCAATCCTGGCCCCCGTTGAACGCGAGAAAACCGACATCCTTGCCCTGGAAGGATTTGTGAGTGATTATGTCCTGGCAGATGCCATCCGCGAATTCAGGCAGGGTCATTATTCTCTGCTTGTAACCACAGGAACGCCCATTGAATCAGGCGGGCTGTTATCCGAATATAAAAGCACGGCAAGAGTTGCTGCAGAATCACTCAAAAAGATGGGATTCGATTCCACCAGGCTGATAGTTATAGAAACTGATGAGATCATGAACGACCGGACCTACAATTCGGGACTTGCATTCAAATACTGGCTTCGCGCTCACAGACCCGACATAAGGGCGGTAAACCTGATGACGATGAGTGTTCATGGCGCACGTTCAAAGGTTTTGTTTCAATCGGCCCTGGGCGATTCGGTCAGGGTCGGTATCATCTCTCTTCCCAATATGTTTTACGGGCCCTTTAACTGGTGGCATTCCAGTAAAGGGTTCAGGGAAGTCATGAATGAAGCTCTTGGATACTATTATGTAAAACTGTTCTTCAGGCCGTATGAAAAAGAGTTAAAGGCCGGGATAAAACAAACTAAATCATAGAATACATATGAAACTCTTAAAAAACCTGGTTTTACTCGCGCTTATCTGCAGCTGGACCATGATGGCGGCCGCCCAGAAGGGATATAAAATCCAATTTCACATCAAGGGATTAAAGGATACGACTTGCCTTATTGCAAATTATTACGGCAATGGCACCTATGTTAAGGACACCGTTAAGCTCGATAAATCGGGAAGGTGTACGTTTTCAGCGCCTGATGATCTCCCGAAAGGCATTTATATATTTATTATCACCGACAAGAATTACTTTGACTTCATTATCAATAATGATAAGCAGTTCAGCCTGGAGGCCGACAAATCAAATACACTTAAAACAATGAAAATCAGCGGGTCCCTTGAAAACAGCCTGTTTTACGAATACCTGAGATTCAACAAGCTGGAATACGACAGGGTGATAATATTCCAGAAAGACCTGGACAAGCATTCAAAAAATGCCGACTCGGCCAGGCTGCTAAGCGACAGTACAGGTAAAATCAACAACATCATCATTCAATACAAGCTGAATATTGTAAAGAAGTATCCCTCCTCCTTCCTCGCTTTTATGATCAACATAATGAAAGAACCCGAGGTTCCCGAAGCTCCTGTTTTGCCCAATGGACGCAAAGATTCGACATTTTCTTACAGGTATTACAGGGCTCATTTCTGGGATGACGTCAGTTTTGCAGATGACCGGGCGCTGAGAACTCCTGTATTTCATTCCAAACTTGTGAAATATTTCGACAAGGTACTTCCGCAGTCTCCCGATACTATTATCAGCGAAGCGGATTTCATGATTGAGAAATCACGCATCAACCCCGAAATGTTCAAATACATGGTGTGGTTTTTTACCCGTCAGTACGAGAATTCGGAGATCATGGGTTTTGACAAGATATTCGTCCATGTAGTAAATAAGTATTATGTAACGGATCAAACACCCTGGGTTGATCCGACAGTAAAGAAGGAAATCATTAAAAAAGCTGCAAAAATGGAAGCCCTTCTCATTGGGAAACGTCCGCCGAATATGATAATGCAGGATACCAGTCTTCAGCTGGTATCGATGTACAATGTTGATGCCAGTACCCTGCTTATACTATTCTGGGATCCAGAATGCGGGCATTGCGAGCAGGAAATCCCAAAACTGAAGACCTTATACGATTCGGTAAAGGGAAAATACGGCCTGGAGATATTTGCCGTATGTTCCGACACTACCATGGTCAAGATGAAGAGCTACATTAAAAAGAAGAACATGCACTGGATCAATGTTGACGGTCCGCGAACGCTTACAGGTGAATACCACGGGCAATATGATATTACCACCACCCCGGTGATCTATATCCTGAACGAGCGAAAGGAGATCATCGCCAAGCGGCTCACTGTGGACCAGATAGAGAAATTCCTCGAAAATTATTACAGGAAAAAGGATAAGAAGTAAAAAAAAAGCGCCCGTTAAGAGCGCTTTCCCATTTTTTAATATTCCCTATTTGTTTATTTCATCAACGACAGCTTTGAAAGCCTCGGGATGGTTCATTGCAAGGTCGGCCAGGGTTTTACGGTTCAGGCTGATATTGTGTTCGGCAAGTTTTCCCATAAACACTGAATATGACATTCCGAACTGTCTTACACCTGCATTAATACGGGTGATCCACAAGCCGCGGAAGTTTCTTTTCTTGGTACGCCTGTCACGATAAGCGTACCCCAATCCTTTTTCAACCGAGTTTTTAGCTACGGTCAGGATGTTTTTCCTTCTTCCAAACTGCCCCTTTGCTTGTTTCAGGACCTTTTTCCTTCTGGCCCTGGAGGCAACTGCATTTACTGATCTTGGCATCTTTTTAATTTTTTTTGCATCAGCGCCCCGTTTTTTGGGATCTTAAAGCTGAATACAAGTTCGACATAATTTAGTTCTGAAGCATTTCCTTTACATTAGCTGCATCGGCCTTGTCAACAATGGTTGAGTAGGTAAGATTACGCTTCCGTTTTTTCGACTTTTTGGTCAGGATGTGGCTTTTGAAAGCATGCTTCCTCTTGATTTTCCCGGTACCGGTCAGAGCGAACCTTTTTTTAGCACCGGATTTCGACTTCATTTTTGGCATCTTATAACAATTTACTTATTAGGGTTTTCTTTTCAACGAGGTACAAAGTAAAATGTACAATGTACCATGTACAATTTACAAATTATTTCTTTGGCGCAATGATCATGATCATTCTTTTACCTTCCAGTCTTGGCATTTGCTCAATTTTACCAAAATCAACCACCGATTGGGCAAATTTTAGAAGGATGAGTTCGCCCTGTTCCTTATAAATTATAGAACGGCCCTTGAAAAAGACATCCACCTTGACTTTGGCTCCTTCCTTGAGAAATTTGATTGCATGATTCAGTTTAAAGTTGAAGTCATGTTCGTCGGTGTTCGGACCAAGGCGAATCTCTTTTATAATGATCTTAGCCGTTTTGGCTTTCATCTCCTTTTGTTTCTTCTTCAGCTCATAAAGGAATTTTTTATAATCCACAACCTTGCATACGGGAGGATTTGCAGTAGGTGAAATCTCAACCAGGTCAAGGCCAATATTTTCAGCAATACTGAGTGCTTCCCTCAGGTTATAGATACCCGGCGTAATATTCTCCCCAACCACACGCACAACGGGCGATTTGATATTCTGGTTGATGGCATGGAGATCTTCCTTTTTCTGGGGTCTGATGTATCTCCTCGGATGTTGATAAGGTGTTGCTATATGTCCTCCTTTGTTAGGGATTGATTGATTGATTGATTGATTAATTGATTTCTCCTAATTCCCTGTTTACTTCACTTTTTATATACGAAATAAATTCGTCGATTTTCTTAGGGCCAAGGTCACCCTGGCTGTGCTTCCTCACAGATACGCTGCCTTCGGCCTCTTCCCTTTCACCAACTACCAGCATAAACGGAACCTTTGAGAGTTCAGCATCACGTATCTTCTTGCCGGCCTTTTCGTTACGGTCGTCAATACGGCCGCGAATTTCGGAATTATTCAGCAGACTCAAAACTTTTTTTGCATACTCAGTGTATTTTTCACTGATCGGCAGTACTACAACCTGGTCGGGTGTAAGCCATAAGGGGAAAATACCCGCTGTATGTTCAAGCAGTACAGCCACGAAACGCTCCATGGATCCAAAGGGTGCACGGTGGATCATCACCGGGCGGTGTTTCTGGTTGTCGGCGCCGATATACTCCAGTTCAAAACGTTCGGGCAGGTTATAATCAACCTGTATCGTCCCCAGCTGCCACTTACGGCCAAGGGCATCCTTCACCATAAAGTCCATTTTGGGTCCGTAAAATGCAGCCTCCCCCGGTACTATTACCGTATTGAGATTGCATTCGGCGGCAACTTCCAGTATCTCTCTTTCGGCTCTTTCCCAGTTTTCATCCGTACCGATATATTTTTCCTTATTCTTTGTATCCCTGAGCGAAATCTGAACAATGAAATCCTTAAAATCAAGTGCTTTAAAAATAAGCATGACGATGTCCATCACACCTTTGAATTCATCCTTAACCTGTTCAGGAGTGCAAAAAATATGCGCATCATCCTGGGTAAAGCCGCGGACGCGGGTTAGCCCGTGAAGTTCCCCGCTTTGTTCATAACGGTATACCGTGCCGAATTCAGCAAGTCTTACGGGTAAATCGCGGTAAGAACGGGGTTTAAACTTATATATCTCACAATGGTGAGGGCAGTTCATGGGTTTTAAAAAGAACTCTTCACCGGGAACCGGTGTGGTAATAGGCCTGAACGAGCTCTCACCGTATTTCTGGTAATGTCCCGAAGTCTTGTAGAGTTCCACGTTTCCTATATGAGGGCACATTACAGGCTCGTAACCGGCTTTCTTCTGAACCTTTTTCAGGAACATTTCAAGACGTTCGCGAAGCTGGGCTCCCCGGGGCAGCCAGAGCGGAAGGCCAAGGCCGACTTTCGCTGAGAATGTAAAAAGCTCCAGTTCCCTGCCCAGTTTCCTGTGGTCCCTTTTCTTTGCTTCTTCAAGCAAAACAAGGTACTCCTCAAGTTCTTTCTGTTTCGGGAAAGTGATGCCGTAAATACGTGTCAGCTGTTTGCGGGTTTCATCCCCGCGCCAGTAAGCGCCTGCAACATTCAGCAATTTCACGGCCTTGATAAAACCTGTATCGGGAAGATGAGGCCCCCGGCAAAGGTCGGTGAACTGACCTGATTCGTAAAAGGTAATCTGTCCGTCGGTTAGGTCGTTCAGCAATTCAACCTTATACTCATCGCCTTTTTTGGTAAAGTAGGCGATGGCCTCGGCCTTGGAAACTTCTCTTCTTATGAATGCCTGCTTTGCCCTTGCAAGTTCAAGTATCCTGGCCTCTATTTTCGGAAAGTCTTCGGATGAGATTGTACGTTCGCCAAAGTCGATATCGTAGTAGAAACCATTTTCGATATCCGGACCTATGCCGAACTTCACCTCGGGATAAAGCTGTTCAATAGCTTCAGCCATAAGATGGGCCGAGGAATGCCACATCGTGGCTTTGCCTTCGGTATCGTTCCAGGTAAGGAGTTTGAGAGTGCAATCGGAGGCAATGGGCCTGGTGGCATCCCATACCTCATCATTAACTTTAGCCGCCAACACATTACGCGCCAGTCCTTCGCTAATACTTTTCGCAACTTCCAGCCCGGTGACACCCTTTGGGTGTTCTTTTACGGAACCGTCTGGCAAAGTAATTCGGATCATTGAATACCTCTGTCAAATTAGGGGTGCAAAAGTACAAATAATAAAGTAAACCACAAAGTATTAGTGCAATATTGCAAAAGAAAGCTATGACGCTTCTGGCAATATCCTGATTTCAACAGGGAAAATGAATGCAAAGACAGGTGGATCTCATCACAGGCTCACAACCCTGAACTCCGTCCTTCGGTTGCTTGCCCTGCCCTGTTCGGTATCGTTTGTTTCAATGGGCCTGGTAAGGCCATAACCCTGGTAGCTGAGCCTCCCTTCGGGTATCCCGTTCATTAACAGGTAGTCATACACGGCTTTTGCCCTGTTTCTTGACAGCTCCAGGTTATGTGCAGGGGTACCAGCATTGTCGGTATGCCCTCCAAGTTCCACTTTGATCGATGGGTTCTTCTTCATCAGTTCGATCAACTTCTGAAGTTCAGTCACCGATTCGGGCTTCAGAATATATTTATCGGTATCGAAAAAAATATTCCTTAAAATTATCACTTCCCCTACTTTCAAAGGCTTCAGGGCTATATTTTTTATAAAGGGTTTGTCGATGCCATGCATACCTTTGAGGGAGAAATTTTCGGAATAAAAAAGATAGCCGTCTTTTGAAACATTAAGCCCGTAATCCTTATCGGATGGCAGCACAAGCATGAATTCCCCGTTTACGAGATCAGAAAAGGACCTGGCAACCGTAGTTCCGTCACCGAGGTTGGTCAGTTCAAAACGGGCCTGCAGCCTTTGCTTGGTTTCATTGTCGAATACGACTCCTTTAAAGTAAGTAGAAGGAACAGGCCGAGCCTCCTTATACAAAGGAAATTCATAAACATCCTGCCTCCCTTTGCCCCCGAATTTATCGGACGAAATATAGGCTTTATCGCCTTTGGAATTCACAATGAGGGCCATCTCGTCGGAATTGGTGTTGATAGGGTAACCGAGGTTCACAGCATGCCCCCATGTGCTGTCGGGTTTCATCCTCGAGTAAAAAAGGTCAAATCCGCCCATACCTGGATGGCCCCTGGATGAAAAATACAGGGTACGCCCGTCGCCGTGGATAAACGGGGTCATTTCCTCGTATGCCGTGTTAATGGAATCACCCAGGTTTACAGGTTCCGTCCAGCTTCCATCGGGTCTCAGTTCTGTTTTCCAGATATCCGAGCTTCCCTTGCCCCCCGGGCGTTTACTGGCAAAATAAAGGGTTTTGCCATCGGAAGAGAAACTGGGCTGGGAATCCCAGCTGGATGAATTCACCACCGGGCCAAGATTTTCGGGTTCCGACCATCGGCCGCCTTCCCTTTTCGACCAGAAAATGTCGCAGCTGCCGTAGCCGTCGGGACGGTCGCATCCCGCAAAGAAAAGATACCTCCCGTCGGGCGAAATGTCAAGTGCCCCCTCGTTACCCGAGGTGTTTATAGGAGAACCCAGGTTCTTTGCCTTGTACCATGTCAGGCTGTCGGCTCTACCGGCAACAAAAAAATCCTCCTCGTATCCTTTCAGATCTGCGTCTTTTTCGCTTCTTGGGATTTTACGCGTGAAATAAAGCAGCTCCTCATCCGCAGTCACTGCATTAATGTATTCATCAAAACGGGTGTTGATGCTGTCGCCGAGGTTAACGGGATTAAACGGAACAGGGTGTTCCATGGCTGCAGTACCGAAACGGGCATTTGCAATCTGCGCCATAGCCTTTTTACGCTTAATGTCAGGCACATTTTTGCCTTCAAGGTAACGCCCGAAATCGGCCTCCGAATCCCTGTAACGGCCAATATACAATTCCAACCCGCCAATAATAAAATAAAGATTGTTTGAGAAGGAAGGATTTATCCTGAGTACTTTTTTATACGAGGCGATAGCTTCGGCCGGCTTTTTCAGGTCTGAGAAGAGGTCACCCTTAAGGACCAGGGCTTCACAGAACAGGCTGTCGGCCTCAAGCGCCCTGGTCACTTCGGTTATGGCCCTTGGGTAATCTCTTCCCTGGTATGCCTGCATGGCGGCATCGAAAGCCTTTTCAGCCTTTTTACTGCTGGTGGATAGCTGGTTCCCGGGATTCTGGGCCATGGTACCGGTGGCAAGCAGGATGGATAAAAGGATGCAGGATACAGGATGCAGGATACGGGATGCGGGATGAAGGATGTTCATGGGATTCTCATATATTTATGGCTCTGAAGCGAGATCCTCCATTGGGGGTGTTCCATCACATAACTTATGATACTTGGCATTATTTTATTCCTGCGGCTCCATTCGGGCTGGAGGTACAAAAGGCATCTGTTACCGACTTTCTTCATATTTTCGACGGCCCAGGCAAAATCGGTTTCTTCACTGATGATTACCTTGAGCTCATCGGCCTTCATAAGCAATTCATCTATGGGAGGGCTGCCTCTTTTGGGCGAAAGGCAGATCCAGTCTGGCTCCCCGCTCAGAGGCCGGGAACCTGAAGTCTCAATAAAGATCTTCACTCCGTTAAGCCTGAGGCCATGCGAGAGATAATCAAGATTATAGTTCAGGGGTTCGCCTCCTGTGATGACTACCGCTTTTGCAGGAAATGCGATGGCCCGCTCTGTTACGCCATCGGTCTCAACCGGCGGGTACAAGGAAGCATTCCAGCTTTCCTTGACATCGCACCAGCTGCAGCCGACATCGCAGCCTCCGATCCGGATAAAATAGGCCGCCTGCCCGGTGTTGAAGCCTTCGCCCTGCAGGGTGTAAAACTCTTCCATAACGGGAAGAAGTTTCCCCTGGGCCAATAAAATATCTGTAGTTTTATCCAAAAAGGCTTATTTGATTTCTTTCTTTGAAGCTTTCAGGGTATTGAGGAGCAATGAAACAATAGTCATCAGCCCCACTCCTCCGGGCACGGGAGTAATGGCAGAACATTTTTTTGAGACTTCATCAAAGAGTACGTCGCCCTTAAGCCTGTAACCCGACTTTGTATCCTTCGCAGTTACCCGGTGAATGCCCACATCAATTATAACAGCACCCTTTTTAACCATGTCGGCGGACACGAATCCCATTTTACCCATGGCCACGATTAAAATGTCGGCATCGAGGGTGAATTTCTTAATATCGGGTGTTAAACTATGGCAAAGGCTTACTGTGGCATTGGCGTTTTTCGCTTTGCGCGAAAGCATCAGGCTGATGGGAGTTCCCACAATATTGCTTCGGCCAAGAACGACCACGTGTTTACCTTCGGTTTCTATTTTATAACGTTCGAGCATGGTCATGATGCCGAAAGGGGTTGCCGGTAAAAATGACGGAAGGTTGAGCATCATGCGGCCAACGTTTACAGGGTGGAAACCATCCACGTCCTTTAGGGGGTTTATCCTTTCGATAATCTTTTGTTCACTGATGTGCTTCGGCAGGGGAAGCTGGACTATGAAACCGTCAACATCCGGATCATTGTTAAGAAAATCTACAACTTCGAGCAGGTTTTTCTCGCTAAAGTTTGCGGGATACCTGTAAACGGAAGAGGTAAAGCCGACCTCCTTGCATGATTTTTCCTTGTTGGTGACATAGGTCTGGCTGGCCGGATCCTCGCCTACCAGCACTGCGGCCAGGTGAGGCGCTGGTTTTCCAGCATCCAGGAAGTCCTTTTTAACTTCCCTGGCGATTTCCGATTTAATCTGTGCCGATAAGGTTTTGCCGTCGAGAAGGATCATAAATCAGAGTTTAGTTTTGGCGCATATTACGCATCACGTTAGCCATGTTACGGCCTTTATTGGCGGTAACCATCTTCATCATTTTGCGTGTATCGTCGAATTGCTTCACAAGTTTATTAACGTCCTGAATGGTTGTACCGGAGCCGCCTGCAATACGCTTGCGCCTGCTTCCGTTCAGGAGGGCAGGATCGGCCCTTTCGGCAGGTGTCATCGAGGTGATGATGGCTTCAATGCCCTTGAAGGCGTTGTCGTCGATATCCAGGTCGCGTAAAGCTTTTCCCATCCCGGGCAGCATGCCAAGAAGATCCTTTACATTCCCCATCTTTTTGATCTGTTTAATCTGGGCAAGAAAGTCGTCGAAATTGAACTGGTTTTTGGCAATTTTTTTCTGGAGTTTTTTGGCTTCCTCCTCGTCGAACTGTTCCTGGGCTTTTTCGACCAGGGAGACAATATCGCCCATGCCCAGGATTCGGTCGGCCATGCGTTCGGGATAGAAAACATCCAGGGCTTCCATTTTCTCGCCTATACCGACGAACTTGATTGGTTTGTTCACCACCGACTTAATACTCAGGGCAGCGCCGCCCCGGGTGTCCCCGTCAAGCTTTGTAAGCACGACCCCGTCGAAATCGAGTCTGTCATTGAAAGCTTTTGCAGTATTAACAGCATCCTGGCCTGTCATGGAATCAACCACGAAAAGGATCTCGTGAGGATTCACCGCCTGCTTGATGTTGAATATCTCATCCATCATTTCCTCGTCGATGGCAAGGCGGCCGGCAGTATCTATGATGACTACATTATGACCGTAATCCTTAGCATGGGCAAGACCGTGTTTCACGATCTTTACAGGCTCTTTGCTGTCTTCCCCGGTAAATACCTTGACTTCTATCTGAGCGCCCAGGACCTTGAGCTGGTCGATGGCTGCCGGGCGGTAAACGTCACCGGCGATGAGCATGGGATTTTTTCCTCTTTTGGTTTTAAGATAATTGGCCAGTTTTGCGGCAAACGTGGTTTTTCCTGAACCCTGGAGGCCTGCAATCAGGATGATGGCAGGATCTGCTTTAAGGTTAATCCCGGCATTTTGTCCACCCATCAACTCAACGAGCTCATCATGAACAATCTTGACCATAAGCTGTCCGGGCGATACGGCTGTAAGCACGTTCTCCCCTATCGCCTTATCTTTCACATGGTCGGTAAATTGCTTGGCGATTTTAAAACTGACGTCGGCATCAAGCAAGGCTTTACGAACATCCTTCAGAGTCTCGGCAACATTGATTTCGGTTATATGCCCATGGCCCTTAAGGACTTTAAAGGCTCTGTCGAGTTTATCACTTAGTCCTTCAAACATTTGTAAACTTTTGAGCTGCAAAGGTAAGCATTCTTTTTATGTTAAATTTTGTCAACAATGTTGAATTTCTTTGTATGTTTGTATCAATAAATATTGATTAACCTTTAAATTTCAAATTATGAAAAGAACATTACTAGTTTTAGCAATTATTGCTTTCAGCGGACTGACCTTTGGCCAGCATTGGATAACCCAGGGTCTTGGATGGTCAACAACCTCTAGAGGTGTTATGAATGTTTTCGCAACCAGTTCCACTGTTGCATGGGCCGGGGGTTATGACGGTTCGGGCGGCAGTGCAGCCTGTCAGGATGTTGCTGTTACCACCGACGGTGGCACAACATGGACACCTCACGTAATTTCAGGTGCATCGGGACTCAGTGTTTCAATGATCACTGCAATTGACGAAAATACTGCATGGGCTGCAATGTACAAAGTATCGGGGAGCAACCTCCAGGGTGTTTACAAAACTACCGATGGCGGAGCAACCTGGGCAAGGCAGGGCACTTCAAGTATGTACACAGCAAGTGCATCATTCCCCGATTGCCTTTATTTCTTTGATGCCAACAATGGTTGTGCTATCGGAGACCCAATCAGCGGTAAATTCGAAATTTATACCACAGGCGACGGCGGTACCACATGGACCGTGGTTGACCCGACCACTCTGCCTGCTATTACAACAGGCGAAGCCGGATGGACAGTTGACTGCGGAGCATCGGGAAGCAACATCTGGTTCGGAACAAACAAAGGACATGTCTACCGTTCAGCGGATAAGGGGTTGACCTGGACTGCAGCTGCCATTCCTAACATGACCGGCAAAAATACATGGCCTGCATTTAAAGATGCAAACAACGGTTTCTGCATGAAATTCTACAGCACAACCGATACCCTTGGCCTTCTTGCAGGATCGACCGACGGTGGTGTTACTTATACAGCCGCAACCTATGGCGGTTCATTGTACAACAACCAGCTGACCTTCGTTGCCGGCACAGCAAGTACCTGGGTTTCTTCAGGCGTTGATGCAACAAACCAGCCAAACAGGGTTGGCCTTGCCTATTCATTCGATGACGGCGCAAACTTCAACGCTGTTGATCCTGACCTCCAAGGAACCCAGGTTACCTGCGAGACCAGTTTTAACGATTCCGTTATGTATGCAGGCTCATTCAGCACCGGTACTACCGACGGCATCTTCGTATGCCATGTTCCTGTAGTAGCAGCAGTTGCAAACTTCACGTCAAACACACAGGCTGTTGCCAAAGGCGGCCAGATTATTTACACAAACACTTCAACCGGTATTGCCACATCCCCCTGCACCTACCTGTGGACCTTCCAGGGTGGCACCCCCGCAACCTCATCATCAAAGAACCCTCCGGTAGTTACCTATAATACATCGGGAACTTTTAACGTGACCCTCAAGGTATCAAATGCCTTCGGATCGGTTAACAGCCTGGTGAAGACCGGTTATGTCTATGTTGGCGGAGTCGGAGTTGATGAAATTTCGGAAAGCGGCATCAAAGTTTACCCGAACCCTGTAAAGGACATCCTGAACGTTGAAACCGGTTCAAATATTCAGATGATCCAGATTTTCAATGTTGCCGGCCAGCTGGTTATCAACAAGCAGCTTGACAGCAAAACAGCATCAGTTAACACCTCATCACTGAAAGCAGGCATTTATATGCTGAAAGTGACTACCGAGAACGCAACTATCGAAAGAAAAGTCGTTGTTCAGTAATACAACTTTTTGACCGGAGATCCCGGTAAAAAAAGCTGCTCTTTATCGGGCAGCTTTTTTTTTGTTCTTTACTACATCCTTTCGGGAGTTCCTATACCCAGCAATTGCAAAGACTTCCTGATCACCGAAGCGGTAAACACCGAAAGCCTGATCCTGAGCTGCCTTAGCCCGGGGTTTTCCTCTTTCAGTACAGGGATTTCCTGGTAAAACTGGTTGAACGTCTTTGCCAGTTCATAAACGTAGTTTGCAACGATTGCAGGGTTCAGCTCATCAGCCGACTGCTGAAGAACATGGGGAAATGACATCAGCAGTTTGATGGTTTCTTTTTCTGAAGGCAGAAGTGAGTAATCGCTTAAGGGCAAACCTGGTACAATGGGTATTTGAAGGGAAACTGCTTTTGTGATCAGGGAACTGATACGGGCAAAGGTATACTGGATGAACGGCCCTGTATTGCCATTGAAGTCGATGGACTCCTTTGGATCGAAAAGCATGTTCTTTTTCGGGTCCACTTTCAATATATAATATTTCAAGGCCCCAAGACCTATCATTTCAAACAGTTTTTCGGCCTCCTTCGCAGGGAAATCGCTGGCTTTGCCAAGTTCCCTGGTCATGTCGGCGGCGGTGGAATACATTTCTTCCATAAGATCATCGGCATCAACCACCGTGCCTTCCCTTGACTTCATCTTGCCTTCGGGAAGCTCTACCATGCCATACGACAAGTGAAATATTCGCGAGGCATAGGGTTTATTCAGTTTAAGCAATGCTCTTTTAAGGACGTCGAAATGATAGTTCTGCTCATTGCCCACAACATAGATCATCTGCGAAGGATGATATTCATCGTATCTGAGCTGGGCTGTCCCCAGATCCTGTGTCATATACACCGATGTGCCGTCGGAACGAAGCAGCAACTTTTCGTCAAGCCCTTCGGAGGTAAGGTCAATCCAGATGCTTCCGTCATCGCGCTGTCGAAGTGCCCCGTTTTCAACACCTGCCAGCACAAGGTCCTTGCCTAACAGGTACGTTTCACTCTCATAATATATATGGTCGAAGTCAACTCCAAGCCTTTTATAAGTCTCTGTAAAACCTTTGTAAGCCCATCCATTCATCATTTTCCAAAGTTGAACGGTCTCAGGGTCATGGGCTTCCCATTTCCTGAGAATTTCGCGCGCTTCAAGTAACAGCGGCGATTGCAGGGCAGCTTCGTCTGCGGTAAGACCTTTTTCCATAAGGTCTTTTATCTCTTCCTTGTATTTTTTATCGAACAGCACATAGTATTTGCCGATGAGTTTATCCCCTTTTATTCCGCTGGATTCAGGTGTTTCTCCCTCTCCCCACCTTGCGTATGCAAGCATTGACTTACAGATATGGATACCCCGGTCGTTGACCAGGTTTACCTTAACAACAGGATAACCTGTCGCTTTCAGTATCTGCGACAAAGAGTAACCCAGCAAATTATTCCTGATGTGCCCCAGGTGAAGAGGTTTATTGGTATTTGGGGAAGAGTATTCAAGTACCACTTTTTCATCCCTGGTTACAAGTGAGAAGCCGAAGTCCTCCTTGCTGAAGTTGCTGCCCAGGAAACCGAGCCAGTAGTCATCCGCCAGTACAAGATTAAGAAAACCCTTGATCACCTTAAAGGTACTGATCTCGGGAAGTTCTTTCATCAGCGCTTCGCCAAGTTCGCAGGCAGTTTGTTCGGGATTTTTGCGTGAAAGCTTCAGCAAAGGGAAAACAACCAGGGTATAATCTCCTTCAATCTCTTTTTTGGTCTTTTCGATCGTGAGCCGGGATAAATCAAAGTCCTGTGAATACAAGGTACGGATTGATTTACCGGCGGCTGCGAGGAGGCGTTTTTCGAACATCAGAATTTATATATTTTGCAAAAGTAGCGTTTTTTGGTTTTGTTTAATTACCCAAATATCAATACCTTTGCAAAAAGCAGGACAACATTATAACACACACTATATGACTAAAAAAAATGTAATTATCATCGGCGCGGCCGGAAGAGATTTTCACAATTTCAACACGTATTATCGCGACAACGCGAATTTTAATGTAGTAGCCTTTACTGCAGCACAGATCCCCGACATTGACGGGAGAAAATATCCTGCTGCCCTGGCCGGAAAGCTTTATCCCAAAGGCATTCCCATATTTGCCGAAGCCGAATTACCTGAGCTCATCAAAAAGCATAATGTAGAGATCTGCAACTTTGCCTACAGCGATGTGCCCTATGCAAGGGTCATGAACATCAGTTCCATCGTTAATGCAGCAGGGGCAAACTTTTTACTGCTTGGCCCGAAGGACACCATGGTTAAAAGCACAAAACCTGTCATTGCAGTTTGTGCCACACGCACCGGTTGCGGTAAGAGCCAGACATCGCGCAGGATCATCGAGATCCTGATGGCCAAAGGGCTTAAGGTCGTTGCAGTCCGCCACCCGATGCCATACGGCGACCTGGTTGCCCAGAAGGTTCAACGTTTTGCCACGGTGAAGGACCTTGCCAAGCACAAATGCACCATTGAAGAGATGGAAGAATACGAACCTCATGTTGTTCGCGGTAATGTTATTTATGCAGGAGTTGATTACGAAGCTATACTGCGCGCTGCTGAGAAAGACCCGAAGGGTTGCGATGTGATTCTCTGGGACGGAGGCAATAACGACTTCCCCTTTTACAAACCCGATCTGATGGTTACTGTTGCTGATCCTCACCGCCCCGGAGCTGAATTGGGTTATTATCCCGGCGAAGTAAATATCCGTATTTCCGATGTAGTTGTTCTGAACAAGATCGATTCGGCTTATCCTGAGAATATCACCACGGTACGTAACAATATCCAGAAGCTGAACCCCAAAGCCATCGTCGTTGACGGAGCTTCACCCATACGTGTTGATGATGAGGCAATCATTCGCGGGAAAAAAGTTCTTGTGATCGAGGACGGTCCCACTTTGACTCATGGTGAAATGAAAATCGGGGCCGGTATCGTTGCAGCCCAGAAGTATGGCGCTGCCGAACTCGTTGATCCCAGGCCTTACGTTGTTGGCAAACTTGCCGAAACTTTCAGGATTTACCCGAACATTGGCACGCTGTTGCCGGCTATGGGTTATGGTGATCAGCAGGTTAAAGACCTTGAAGCCACGATCAATAAGGTCAAATGCGATTCGGTTGTAATTGCCACGCCTATCGACCTTAACCGCCTTATCAAAATCAAGAAGCCCAACACCCGGGTTTATTATGATCTGCAGGAGATCGGGCAACCGGACCTTACCGGAATCCTGAATGATTTTCTGAAGAAAAATAAAATCAAATAAATATAAAAATCCCGGTTTAAGCCGGGATTTTTTTTGCGATATTTGTTCAAGGTTTAATTTCCATATCATGAAGAATAAAAGTTTGGTTTCCATCAATGATTTCACAAGGGATGAGCATATCCGTATCCTGGACCTGGCCGGGAATTTTGAAAGACGTCCAAAGCAGAGGATACTGGAAGATTACGTTGTGGCAACCCTGTTTTTCGAGCCATCCACGCGTACGCGCCTGAGTTTTGAGAGCGCAGCAACGAGGCTTGGGGCAAGAGTTATAGGTTTTTCGGAACCCGGGAGTTCCAGTGTTCAGAAAGGCGAATCCCTGAGGGATACCATCAGGACAGTCAGCAATTATGCTGATATTATTGTCATGCGCCATCCCAGGGAAGGCAGTGCAAGGTTTGCCAGCGAGGTCAGCAGGGTTCCTGTGATCAATGCCGGGGACGGCGCCAACCAGCATCCCACCCAGACCCTGCTCGACCTGTATTCGATAAGGAAAACCCAGGGGACCCTGGATAATTTAAATGTGGCTTTTATCGGGGACCTCAAATACGGCCGAACCGTACATTCACTTACAATGGCCTTATGCAATTATAATACAAGTTTTCACCTGGTTTCTCCTGCAGAACTTAAATTGCCCAGTTCTGTAAAAATGCACATTAAGGAGAGGCAGCTGGTGTATCATCAGTATACCGAAATGAGCGAAGTCATACCCAAAGTTGACATATTGTACATGACCAGGATACAGAAAGAAAGGTTCCAGGATCCCATGGAATATGAAAAAGTCAAGAACTCGTATATTCTCCGTAACAGCATGCTGGATAATGCAAAATCGAACCTCAGGATATTGCATCCTTTGCCAAGGGTCAACGAGATTACCTATGATGTTGACGATAACCCTAAGGCATATTACTTTACGCAGGCGCTGAACGGCGTTTTCGTTCGCCAGGCGCTGTTGGCAGCCATCCTCGGAGTTGTAGAATAAAAAAAGGAATCATGGAAAATACAGATCAAAGAAAAGAATTAAAAGTATCGGCCATTGAAAACGGCACTGTTATTGATCATATCCCTTCGCAGAGCGTTTACCAGGTATTGAGGATACTCAATCTTACCGAGTATAACGACCAGCTTCTGATCGGGACAAACCTCGAAAGCCGTAAAATGGGCAAAAAAGGCATTATCAAGGTGAGCAACAAGTTTTTCAAGAGTGACGAGATCAATAAAATCGCCCTGGTTGCGCCTTCAGCAACACTGATCCTGATCAAGGACTTCGGGGTGAGCGAGAAAAAGAAAGTCGAGATTCCTTCACGGGTTGAAAAAATAGTAAAATGCTTCAACCCCAACTGCATCACAAATGTTGAAGATGTTGTAACAAGGTTTGAGGTTGTCAACAAAGATGATCTGAAACTGCGTTGCCATTATTGTGAAAAAATTACGGCAAAAGACACTATGACGTTTAAATAAGCGTTAGGCAATACATGAAGCAGTTCCCGGTTCTGGCATTTTTCATCCTGATACTTTTTCATTGTGAAGCACAGCTTGTCAGCACTTTGCCTGCTGCCGCTCCTTTAACCGACACACTCAGCAACAAGAAGCCCGGGGCTGCTCCAAAATACCAGCTTAAAAAACTTGATTATCACGTATCGGTACGCATGGATTTTTCCACCGCTTCGGGATATGGTACGGCTTTCACCCAGTATGTTATCCCTACGGTTAATTATCATTTCTCTAAAAAATTCATGGTCAGCGGAGGCATAGCAATTGCCAATACCAATTATTTCAACGCAAGGCCCCTGTATTCAGGCGATATTTTCCAGCCCTACAATGGAAATTACACAAGCCTCACGGTCTTTGCCAGCGGTACCTACTTCGTGAACGACAGGCTCACCATCAGCGGTTCATTCTACAAGGAATTCCCGGTTTCGGGCAAAACGCTCAGCTATTCGCCATATAATCCCATTTCGGGGCAAGGGCAAGGGTCCCAGGGAGTGGACCTGAATATCAAGTATAAGCTTGGCGAGCATGTGTTTATCCAGGCAGGTGTCCAGATAAACCAGGGCAGGAACGCTTATAACTTTAATCCTTATGCACCTTATCATGCTCATGGCCTTGGCGACCTGAATTTCCAGGGAGCCCCCCAGACGATGTACAACCTCTTTGGCGGGCAATAGGCCTGCTTAATGCTTCGTAGCGGGGGACCTGAACCCCGGCCCCCAATTCCGCAGCAAACTGCGGGAAATTTATCGCGAAAAATTAAAATTTGTTTACTCTTTATAACTGATCAGGATTCAGAGGAATTAAAGTGGTCGGCAATATATTTAAGGGCTTCACTTACTGCCAGGGCAATTGTTCCCGGGCCAACCCTGATATAAAATTCCTCACCAAAACCTGGCTGTCTCAGAAAGACGGGTCTCCCCGAGCGGCTGCATTTCACCGTACAAACGGTCTTTCCCTCTGCCGACTCGAGCTCAGTGTGTATATATGGGCTTACATCCGTTCCGAACGAGGTCCTGATGAGGGTCCATAAATGCAGCAGGAACTTATCCATATTCGCAAAACGGTCACTTTCGATCCCTTCTATACTTCCGTCATCCCTCACCCCGATCAAAAGTAAGCCCCCGTTCGAGTTCAGGAAGGCCGAGATGCTTTTAAGGCAGGCCCTTTCGACCTGCTGGTTAGTTTTCCCTGCTTTAAGGTCCCAGCGTAAAGTTGATTTGAATTCCAGGTCATTGCCTTCGCCTTTGCTTATGAGGTAATTCAATCCTTCCTTGCCGGTATTGCTGTAACACGAAAGAAATCCAACAGAATCCCTCACATCAGCCAGAACATCCAAAACAGTCTCCCTGAAATGATCAGGGCTAATGCGGCTAACAGGAACGGGAAAGGGAGAAGCTGGTAAATCTCCTGAAATACGCAGATGAATGGATGGAAGTCCGTTCACATATTCCATCCCCGTGATATAATTACCTGCAATGAGCAGTGGAAGCACCACTGCTGAATTATGTGTAAACGATAAGAGGTTGATCACGGCTTTTTTATATGAAGGCAGGGTGATGTAGGACTGCTTAAGGAACTGCCTCCAGGCGGGAAGGTCCTTTCCCCCGGATGCAATATCCCTTATATCAATAGTAAAGCGCGCAAATGCTTCCAGCAGGCTGTTCATCCCAAAAAACATCATATTCAGCAGTACAGGTTCATTTTCAAGCAGGGCCTTGAATTCAGGTACATTATTAAGTTGTCCGGCAGTAAGACTTCCTTCTCTCAGCCTTATGATAGGATCTGTTTCAGCAAGCTGATCAAAATTCTCCAAAAAAGGATCTTTTTCCCTGTCCAGGAAATCAGAAATTACCGACAGCAAGGAATAAACCGAAAATTCCCCGGCCGAAATACAATTCCTGAAGCAGGCTTCCATCAATAGTTGCTTTAAAACCCTCGGGTTTTCGCTCCTGATCTCATTCCCCTCTGGCGAAAGCAGTTGTTTATTATGATAAAACAGGGTGAAATCCTTGTCTCTCATGGCGAGGTCAAGCATTCCTGGTTCAACGGGCGAGATCTTCATTTTATTAAAAGCTTAACTTATGATCAGGATTCAAAGCTATAAAAGTTTTTCCTCTGTGACTAAAAGGAAGCCGAATAATCTCGTATGGTGAAGGTTTTAATAACCCTGTCAACATCGGAATTCCTAAGAAAAAAAAAAGAGACAAAGAATCTTTCATTATACGACCATCTGAATAACTATTGTTGACTTGACGGCAATTCTTTGCTTGGGATTGTAAAGGAAAATAACGAACCATTTCCCACTTCACTCTCAGCCCGGATCGTCCCGCCGTGCTTGTCAACAAGCTCTTTGCAGATGATTAAACCAAGCCCTGTACTGGGTTCCCCTTCAGTACCTTTGCGGTTAATATTTTCGTTAAGGTTAAAAAGTTTCGCGATCATTTCATCGCTTAATCCAATGCCTGTATCACGCATGCTCACTTCAATATCATTATGTTCAGTTTTACTCACAGAGAGGGATACCCTGCCACCTGCAGGTGTATACTTTACAGCATTCGAAGCCAGATTACGAATGATGGTCTGGATCATTTGAATATCGGCCCAAACATCAAGGTCTTCATGAACTTCATAAATAAACTCAATCCCTTTTTTAAGGGCTGCATCCATTGCCGGCCTAAGGGACTCGAATATTTTAGGTACAAGTGAAAATTGTTCAGGATTATAATTAATAATACCCCTCTGCAAGAGTGACCATTCAAGAAGGTTTTCGATAAGATAGAAGAGATTTGTAGCCGATTTCCGCATATGCAACGCAACTTTCTGAATCTCTTCAAGAGTCATTGAAGGCAATTCCTCGGCCATGATTTTCGTAAGCCCGAGGAAACCGTTGAAAGGGGCGCGCAGATCATGGGCAATGATTGAAAAGAACTTGTCCTTTTCGGCATTCATTTCCTGTAGTTGCTTATTTCTGGAAAGTATATCCGCGTCTGCTTTTTTCCGACTTGTAATCACGTCAAAAACAGCGACAAAGAACTCTTTTTCAGGGCTGTAAATTGAAATGGAGAACCACATTTCAAGCGCAATAACATACACCTCGAAAGTTTCAGGAATACCGGTCAGAGCCACATTTGCATATCTCGCCAGCAGTTCAGAATCTGATTTTTCAAAGCCGGGAATGATTTCTGAAACTTTTTTCCCGGTAACATCCTTCAACCCTGTAAGGGATTCGAAAACGCTGTTTACATTCAGATAAATAAAGTCCTTGGGAACTCCATCATCAAAAAGCATCTTGCAATAAGCAAAACCATTCAGCATTTTATCGAACAGCGAATGATACAGAACCTCACTCTTATGAAGGCTGAGATTCAGTATCTCCAGACTCAGGCTCTTTTGAAGATTATCTATTGCTATGGAAAATATTGTGAGAAAATTCAGAAGAATCGTCTCAAACTGAATAAAACGATCTATCGAATCTCCAAATACAATAAAATATCCAAAGAAAGATTCGCTGGTGTCAATTGGGATCAAACGTATATTCAGCCGGGTATGGAGCGGGCATACAAATTGTTCATCAGGCCCGGTTTCATTAAGGACATTGCAGTTTGAGCAGGCAGTATCAATGCTTGAAGTCGGAATGTATCCTTTAACACAAAAGCCTGACTTATCTAAATGAATCACCGTTTTAATGGCCCTGTCGGCGAATTCGGTTTTCTGCTGTATTGTTGGCAGGACTTCCAGAATGCTTATAGCAGCAAGCAATTCATCTGCAGCAGGCGTATTGACCTTTTCCGGTATCACGATTTTGGCATGTTTTCATTCCGGTCGAAAAACTCTTTTAAAAAGAGTTCCAATTGCATATAATAAGGATTATATACGATCTGGCCCTTGACTATCATCATCGGGTGAACCTTTAAAACATCCATGATCAGGGAGCCGCTGAATTTATTTGCATCGTATTGGCAGATCGCTGTAATTGGATGTGTTTTAAAAACTTCATTAACCCAGGCTTCATATTCCATAAGGCGATCAGATCCGGGTATCCCTCTTAAAGCCCAGCTCATTTCGCCGCTCACGCGGCCCTGTGTAAACCCTTTTGCAAAAGAGTCATTGTAAAAGGTTTTCAGCCGATCAAGCATTTCCACAGGAATGAATTTCCCATTGGGACAGTATGTATCCGTGCTATCATGAACTCCGAAATTATTGGCGGTTATTGCACCGGTTATATCAACATCAAAACCCTTTAGCCAATCGATCACCTCTTCCCGGGTCATCCGGTCAGCGAAATAAGCTACATTCTCCTGTTCTTGAAGACCTTTCCCGAGGAATTTTGTTATAATCTTCCGGCGTTCCTTTTCGTCCTGGAAAATAAAACACATATGAGTTCCGGCAGGAAATTTCCTGTCAGTGAACCCCATATCAATTTCAGACTTTTCTTTGCACATAACCACCTCCTGTTTTAACATCAATTTGTATGACGAGAATACATATAAAGGCAATAATCCATTCTCGCCTGAAAAACAATGGGCTATTTCCAGGCTCAACATTAATGCAAAAAACGGACCACAAAAAACCGCCATTGAACGATACGTATGTCAAGCAAGCTATTTAGCTGAATATGAGTGATTAAATACATATTTCATTTCCCAAGTATGGTTTTCCAGGAAAAGATAAGGAATGTCTGCAGTTTATCTCTATGCATTATCGCGTATGTACGTGATAATCCTGAAAAATTTGCACTAAATGCAATCCGGGTTCTTAAGTGGTCAACCTTCTATAAATTGAAAACTATTTTTTTCTTTCATTTTCAGACAGATAGCCTTAAGAGATCGTAAGATTTCAGGTTTCACTTATTTACGGCCCACTCTTTGCAAGGTGTTCTTCCTTGGACAAGTGTTCAGCTTGATTCCAGCATGGACATACTCCCCGATGAAATAAACGGAAGCATGATTTATCAGCAAATTTCGTTTCGTTTTGTCTGATACAATTATTTATTTATTGATTTAATGAATGATATTCACATTTTTAACAAACAGATAAATGAACGCTTTTAAATGTCCAAAATGCGGTACGTCAGCAGCAGGTAATGAGAAATTTTGTTTTCTTTGCGGACACCCATTGAACGGTGACTTCCCTGAATGCGGGGAAACATGGAGGTTTATCTCTGATTACAGGTTATTTCCTGGTTTCGTCATGAATATGACCAGGGAGGAAATCAGGAATACATACCAGAAGAGATCGTCACAGAGCCATAAAGTCAGAGAGAGGAATTTTTTTGAAGTAAAGAAGAAGCGCCTGAACCTTGGCTGAGTAGCTATTTTCATGTGGATGGCATTGGGTGTACATTTGCTTTACCGAAAATTTTAAGAACTTTGCTATAATGAGAAAGAAGTACATCCCATTGATTGCCATTGGATTTTGCCTTGTAATTGCCGGCAACTCCTGCAGGTCTTCCTGGAAGAGAAAATCAGCAAAAGGCAGCGACATCGAGCTGCACGGTGCTATCAACCAGCATAGTCACATGCCTTTCGACAGCAACCTGCTGATCACCTTTTACTGTAACTTTCCCAAACTGGACAAATACAAGAATACGGTTTTCTTAGTTTACAGGCAACACAGGTTCAACCAGATCTGGTTTGACAAACATGGGGTTGTAGAGTTCGGCCAAAATCTGTATGACAAAGTCAGAGACCTTGAAGCAGAGGGGGTTTCATCCAGGTTTGCATATGATGAAAAAATTGACGGTGTGTTCGATAATGAGGTGGGAAATTCCCTTTCACCCATTGAAACAGAACTGATGCTGACCAACCTTTACCTTTTTTATGCAGGCAATGTTTATAAAGGGCTGGATGATTCCACTACCACGGCCATGGGCTGGCTTCTTCCCCGCAAACAGGTTTCTTATAACGCCTTACTGGATTCAGTCATAGCTGATCCAACACTAATCAACCGCGACGACAGTGTTTTATTCAGCCAGTACTACAAGCTTAGGGATGCTCTGCAAAAGTACCATGAAATCGAGAAAAAAGGAGGATGGAAACCCATTGACCCTGATCCCGGGAACAAATCATATAAGCCGGGCGACTCGGCAACAGCCATAGGACAGGTAAGAGAGAGGCTTTTTATTACAGGAGAGCTGAAACACAACAGCAAAAGCAACAAATATGATCCTGAACTCCTTATAGCCGTAACGGAGTACCAGCTTCATAACGGGAAGATCCAGGATATGTATATACGCCCCGAACATATAAAGTCAATGAATGTCCCTGTTGGAGAACGAATCAAACAGATCATCGTAAATATGGAACGATGCCGGTGGATATCCCCGGAATTTGCAAAAGCCAGAGAGTATATCGTGGTTAATATTCCCGCCTTCAGGCTGAATATGATCCGTAACGGGAAAAATGTTTTGGAATCGCCGGTGGTGGTAGGCAGGAACACAACGAAGACGGTAATTTTTACGGGGATGCTGAGCTATATAGTTTTCAGCCCATACTGGAATCTGCCGAAAAGCATTATTGATAAAGAGGTCAGGCCAGGAATGAAAAAAAATAAAAATTATCTGGAAAAGCACAATATGGAATGGAATAAGGGGCAGGTACGGCAGAAACCGGGGAAGAATAATTCCCTTGGGCTTGTCAAGTTCATCTTTCCAAATTCCAATGACATTTATATGCACGATACACCTGCCAAAAGCCTTTTTGAAAAGGAAAGCAGGGCATTCAGCCACGGCTGCATCCGTGTGGGGAAACCGAGGGATTTTGCGATTGAGATTTTAAGGGGTGACCCCAACTGGACCCCGGCAAAAATCGATGCTTCCATGCAAGCGGGAAAAGAGACAAGCTATTCTTTAAAAAATAAAATCCCTGTGTATATAGCTTACCTCACTGCCTGGGTAGATCCCAGGGGAGAACTCAACTTTTATGATGATATTTATGAAAGAGATGAGCTGTTGGCTGAGTTACTGGTCGGAGAATGACAGCAACAGCTCTGTTACTTTTTGATCACATCGATGCATTTATAGAACCGTTTTTTATATCCTTTTGAGCCGAGTTCGCCGATAGTTACGCTCATCGCCTTGCCGGAGGAAGCATGAATGAACCTGGATTCCATTCCGTTTGCCTCACAGATTATTCCTACGTGACCAATTTGTTTCCGGTCTTTATACCCGTAAAAAACAAGTACGTCACCTATTTTGAACTCATCAGGGTTCAAAGATTTTCCCAATGTTTTATATTCCCTGGAACTACGTGGTAGTACCATTCCGAAATGACTGAATACAAATCTCACATACCCCGAACAGTCAAAGCCCTTTTTCGGATCCATGCTTGAATTAAGGTAAGGTGTTCCGAGGTATTGTTTTGCATAGGCAACCAGCGCCTGCCTGTCGACAGCCTGAGGTGCTTTTTCAGGCACCTTATTGATTGACTTTCGTTCTTTTACCTGTGAAAACAAGGTAAAAGTTAACAGAAGGATAAAAGTCAATATGGAAACTTTTTTCAGCATTCGGGTTGAATAATCAGTTGGTAAATGTACGAAACCTGCCTCAACGGGATTTTTTGCTGTACTTACGGCACCAAAGAAGGGAGGACAGCCCGGATCGTTAACGTTCGGGTTGTTGTAAACAAAAAACGCCGCAATGCGGCGAATTTTGATGTTTGCGGAGAGACAGGGATTCGAACCTATCCCCCACTATGCTTATTATCAATGATTTATATTTTCAAAGAAAATAGGTGCACCGAATAATGCACCGATTTGCTCAAAGAACAATATTTCTTCTTCTATGCTAAGATACTATGCTTTCCAGAGAAATTGCAAATATTATTTAATGATTTTTGAACCCTTTTATCAACTATTATGAGATGGATATATTTATTCTATCCTGATTATCCTAAAGTTTGTCCGTTAATTCTCGAATAAGTTGTTCTTTCAATTTCTTCTTTATTTCTGGAGCTTCTTGCTGCAAATATTCAAGGCCAAAGAATAAATTTCCTTGTTTCCTATTTTGCCTTGGTTCAATGCTTTCAATTAAAATTGCCTCTAAAATATCCCCAAAATTTTGAACACGAATATTTTCAATCTTTATATCAATATGCAATTTGCCGTTTTCATTAACCGGATAAAAACCAAACCAGGAAAATCTATCCCAACGACCACCAAGTCTGTCTGAGGTATGATTTTTTAATCTCTGACCAAGTGGCTGATCAATAGCTTGTCCAACATAAATGGTTTCTCTACTATCATGTAACAAGTAAATACCAATCTGGTCTTTAAAATTTACTTCTGAAGCACCAATCTGTTGAATGCCTAATAAGTCAGGAATTGTTTTCCAGTAAACAAGATTTCTATTCCAATATATTCCATACGCATTTATTATTTTAAACCGTTCTTTAGTTGTTATCTGTGTAGATGCGGGTTGCACCTCAACCTCAGGTTCATCAGTCAGAAGCTGGGAGCGGTCATCAAGAAATTTTCGTGAAATATAAATCCCTCTATCAACTTTAGCAAAAATTGATTTCTCCTTGTTCGTATTTATATCAGTTGTCAAATTAGCACTCACAGTATCCTGAGGAGTAGCACCCAAGGATTTTCTATACCCTCTTTCGGCTATAAGTTCCGCAATATCAGTATAATGAAGAGCTTTTTTCTCTTCTTCAAGAACTTTTGCAATAGCTTCTTTCCATTTTAAATCTGACATATGATGTATTTTTGTAAATGTTTTGAATGAGTAATGACCTCTAAGGTACAAAGATCTCGGAAATCTATAAAAGATCATGTTAACAGGTAAAATTCAAATGAGTCTTTAGCCACTAAAAAAACTCCGGAGCAAAAGCCCCGGAGTTTGACTGACACATTGGTTAACCCCATACCTGATACCTGGGCGGCTGATTAAGCTCAATAAAATGCCGTAGCTCAACGATTGATGAAAAGGTGAAGGTAGCGTTAACCTTACCACTTGGAGCATACAGACTGAGCTTAACAGCTGAATGGGATGCAATTGGTAATGCTGATGGTGCCTGGTTTAGTTCGTTTGCCAGTGTTACTGATTGATGATTTGTTGGATACATAATAACCTCCGCTTTTAATTGGTTTGTAAATGTAACTTGCTATAAATGCAAATCTTAGGCAACAAACAGCGGAGTAAATTTTAATACGCAAGGCTGCCGGTCATTTTTTTACTTAAAAAAAATAGAAGTGTCAAAAAAATGACGGCACCCGAAGGGCCTGGCCTTGAGAATTAAAATTTATGAAGCTAGCTTGCGTAAGATTTGCATTTAATGCTGTTAGCAGATTCATCAAGTGAAAGAAAAAGCATTTGCCAACGGGCATTTAACAAATTGTAATGAAAATCAAAGAAGGTGTGAATAATGTAACTTATTTAGAAGGTTATGTAACATAAAGTGGGATTAAAGGACTTACTTTGGGGATAATGCTAAATCTATCATTGTTGGTCTTGGATTTATCATAGCCTACTTGATTAAATCTACACAATAAGAGCGAAATTTTAAGTTTATATGCTTTGAACCTTCCGCGGAATATAACATCGTTTCTTACCTGGGGAAAAAATCATCTATTGGTTCTCATAGGGTTTATATTAATATTTCAATTCCATGCGCTGGCCCAGGTTGATACAATATCTGCCAAACGGCTCAAAGCGTTAGCACAGGATGATTCGATACCCGCAAAACCACTTAGCTCAATACCTAAAGATGAAAGGACACTTTCAATTGTACCAGACAAGGCCTATTTTAAATCATGGCTGACTGATGGACGAGATATCCTTATCTCACCTTACCGATGGAACAAGTATCAATGGATCGCTGCTTCAGGTGTGGTTGTTGTGGCCGCTCTATTATACACACAGGATATAAGGATTCAGCAAGTAGTCCAGAAGAATCAAAACCCTTTTATAAGCTCTGTATCAACCTATGGATTAAAGCCTTGGGGCAGCACCTATACCATACCTGCATTGGGAATTCTTTATGGAGTGGGTGCAATACTGAAAGATGATAAAGCACGTTACACGGCCTTAAAGGGTGCAGAAGCTTATGTGTTCGGGTTTATTACAGCCCAGGTACTGAAACAACTTACACACCGTAACCGGCCATACATAAATGATCCTCCAAATCCTTATTTGTGGGCTGGGCCATTTGCACCGTTCGATGACAGTTCGTTTCCTTCAGGACATACCACTATTGTTTTCGCAGTGGCAACGGTGATTGCAACTTCTTATTCGAAGACCATTTGGGTCCCCATTGCTTGCTATACTTTGGCAGGGCTAACTGCAGCGTCAAGGGTGTATAATAATGATCACTGGTTTTCAGATGTATTTGTAGGTGCAGCATTGGGTTTTGCTATCGGAAGAACGATAATGAATAACCACATAAAAAAATTAAAGGTCCTACCGATAAGCCATGCAGGTATGGGTGTAATGTTTGTTTATCAGCTTGATTGATGGTTGTCTTAAATTGCCTGATGTCCTATAAAATTATAAGAACAGAACCGCCAATGATAAGGATTGAACCTAAAAGAATCTTCCACGTAATGACTTCATGCAATAGCAATGCTGACAATATAATGGCAATAGCAACACTCAATTTATCTACCGGTGCAACCTGCGAAACTTTGCCCAACTGTAAAGCCTTGAAATAGAAAATCCATGATAGGCCCGTTGCGATACCAGACAATCCGAGAAACAACCAGTTGGTTTTAGAAAGTAAATTTATACCATATATCTCCTTTCGGGCAAGGACAATACCCCATGCAATAAGTATAATAAATACCGTTCGTATTGCAGTAGCCAAATCGGAGTTAATCCCTTTAATTCCCACTTTGGCAAGTATTGCAGTTATAGCTGCAAATAAAGCCGATAATAACGCATAAACCCACCACATCGTTATAGATTTAAAAACAAATTGTTCATTTATAACTGAACCATCTTTTGTACATTCGCATGATTGTCAAACTCATATAATCGCATTTCACCTGTGTTGAATTCCAGTTTTACTATTTCTTCAGGAGAAATTATTTCCAAATGCATAATTAACGCCCTCATTGTATTGCCATGTGTTGATGTTACAATATTCTTGTTCTCTTTTAGATCAGGTTTAATCACTTGCTCAAAATATGGGATAACACGATCAACGGTGTCTTTTAAACTTTCACCATGTGGTGGTGCAATATCATAGCCTCGTCTCCATTTATTTACAAGTTCACGACCAAATTTTTTAGCTGTTTCGGCCTTGTTTAATCCTTGTAAATCACCATAATTCCGTTCATTCAATGCTTTACTAAAAACAACAGGAATATTCTCTTGTCCACATACTTTTAAGGCTATTAAAAGAGATTCCTGTGTCCTTTTAAGAGCCGAAGCATAGCCTTTATGCAATTTGAACCCTTTAAGCTTTTCGCCGGCTTCTTTAGCTTCTTCTATGCCTTGTTCAGTAAGACCAACATCAGTCCATCCTGTAAATCTGTTTTCAAGATTCCAAATGGATTGACCATGACGAAAAATAATTAGCTGTGGCATTGATTACAATTGTTTTTATAATACTTCCCGGTATATTCCTCGCGGTTTGCCGCGGAATTGGGGGCCGGGGCTCTGCCCCGGGGTCCATACCATTGATTATTACTTTTAACTTAATGAAACCTGTAAACGATCAACAGATCAAGAATATCTCATTATACAAATCCTCACTATAACTAGTTTGTAAAGGGACGCCCTCAAGTATTTTACAGGTACGGCTACCATCATCTTTCCTTTCTGCTATAAGGAAAATCGCATTTTCTAACTGCCTTTCAAATAGCCAGTGCCCAAATCTTCATAAAAGGTAATAGATTCAAGCGTTTTGTTCCGGACGTTGTCTGTTACAATTTCATTTATTATGCTGTGAAAAGCCATTTGAAAGGGTATGATGATTTTCTTTAACAAGGTGAATCCCAAATGAGACTGAGATAACAGCCGACAGTATAACATCAGTCAGCCAGTGCTGATCATGATAAATGCGTGCGAGTGCAGTAAGACCAGCAAGCAGGAAACAAAACACTTTCCATACTTTATTGTCTACAAAACTTGCCATGACGGCTGAGAAAGCAAATGCAACGGCAACATCGCCGGAAGGAAGTGAAAGATGATCATTCGAGCTAAAATTGAACATAATAAAGGAGAGATTCCCATGTTCTGTATAGGGTCTCCATCGGCCAAAAATCGACTTCAGCACAGTTACAATAATGCCCGAAACAGCATATGCTTCGAAGAATATCCAACCTGTTTTACGGAAGCGTTCATTTTTTAAAAGTAGGCCGGAAGAGTACAAGAACAAAATAACAAAAAATGTAAGATAACTCTGGCCGTAGAAATGACCAATGTAAAAAAAAGTGTCTGAAAAATTGTTGTGCACCCCTGAAAACCAGGATCTGATAAACGGATCAATTAAGAAAAGAAATAGGTAAATAATAAGAACTGATAATGCAATGAATGGGTTATTCCTTATCCAATGAATTGTGAAAAAATAAAACGATTTCACATCCCTGTATAGATCAACTATATCATTTTTTAACATGCTGAATTCTCAAATTGTTGTTTCAATAACTAATTTCTGCATGTGGCAGTGATCCGTCGCGGATTTAATAGCAGGTTTAATGCGTCGGCGATCGAAAAACATATGATATCCGCATGGCGTGTTAGCTGGGCAAACGCTCCTTCCTTCTCAATAACCATGATCCCCAGAGCGGCACGACGTAGCATAAGCAAATCATTTCTACCATTCCCAATAGAAACGACCTGTTCTTTACCCAGATTTAGCACGTACTTTTCTTTCTGTTTATCCTGGGATGAAGATGATAAAATTTGAAGTTTGCAAGGTATTCCGTGTAGCTCCTGCTTTGAAGTACCGAAAGTGTCGGCAGTAAGGACGTGGATATTCAGTTTTTGTGAAAGTGCGCAAAGCATCTCTGGTGTTCCCTTGATCATTTTACCATCCAGAGCCAGCGTACCGTTGAAATCCAGGACAAGATCTTTAGCTTCAATGGTTTTATTACCGGGGATCTCAATTGTTATCATTTTTCTGATTATTTTGACAAGAAATAACTCATGAAACAGCTTAGCAGGATAAAAGAATAATTGGGTGAACCATTCAAAAAGCTTTCAATCATTGCTCAAATCTTAATTTGTTCAATCAAATCAATGAATTCCTGGATTTCACGATCAAAAGAAATGTTCAAATCCTCCGGAAATTTTCCATACCCACGTAACTGCCGGGAAACTGTTTCCTGCAATACTTCCCAGGTTCTTGATTTTCTCGAGAGTATAACCTGGCTGATTCCAAATGACTTCGAAGTAAGGTTATATTTTGATTTCATATTCACTAACCTTTTTCTAACCTCTTCAATCACCCTAAGATTTGAATTAATGACTTCCCCGGCGATATCAATATCATACCTCTCATAAATTCCCTTGTACGGAGTTGTCAGGCTATTTTCAATATCGTTGATCATTCGTTCTACAATGGTCATACTGGCTGATATAGAACGGATATGGTTGGCTGACAATTGATTGTCCATTAAATTAGAATTAAAGAGTCAATTAGGCAATGTTATATGCTTATTTACGTGAAATAAGCACATTGCATTTCGCATTCTCACTTACCTTGTCAGTTACATGACCAAGGTCATTACCCCATATACCAGAATGCCCCTTGCAACCAATAACGATAAGGTCAATTTTGTTTTTTTCGGCATACTGAGCGATGAGTTTTGCAGGATTCCCCTGCAGGTGAGCAAATTCAATCTCAATCCCCGCCTGCAGTGAGACAGATTTTAATTCCTTTTTCAGTTTCGCTGAAAATTGGTCTATGGCCTTGTTCTCTTCATCGATCTCGGCCACGGTTTCATGATAATAGGGCCGGAAACCACCTACCCAAAGGGCGGTGATCTTTGCCCCCATCGCTTTTGCAAGATCGAGAGCATTCTGCATTGCTTTTTTGGCTCCCTCGGAACCATCATAAGCCACTAAAATGTTGTTATACATGATATTTCCTCCGTTTATTTTTCGGTTTCCGACGGGATTGACTTAGTTTCCTGAGTCTGCCCCATGCAATCATGGTATTGATTTCAGGTTGAAAGAATTTCTGTGCAAAGAGAGTAGGAACAATTGCACTAAGAATAACTACAGTAACAAGGATTGTATACTGCTTCTGGTCGATGATATGGTTGTTCAATCCAAAAAGGGCGGAAATCGTCCCAAAAGTTAATCCGGTTGCCATAAGGAGAGTTGTATAACTTGCCTCCTTCTTTCTCATCTGAAAGATACGTGCCAGGGGATAAACACCGGCAACTTTTGTAAGGACTTTTGCAGATAACAGTATTAAAATGATTCCAAGTGAAAACCATATTACCGGCAAAGACACATACAAACCTGCTTTAATAAAATAGAATGGTGTAAAGATGGTAAATGCAATAGTTCTCATCCTGTCAACAAGAATCTTATCCTGAACAAATACGCCGGCAACCACCAGCCCGATAAGGTATGCCGGTAACACTGCCTCACTTTTTGCGGTAGTCGCCAGTCCACCCAGGAAAAACAAGACCAATAGAATGAATTTAACTTCAGGCTGGCTTACCTTATTCGCACCAAGATGACCAATCAGGTATTTGGTCCATCTGGGCATGAACCACAGCATTATACACATGACTACGACGAACACGATCATCCAGATATTAAAATCGGCAAACAATACGCCAAGAGCAAGTACAGTGCCGAAATCGGTAATGAAACAAGCCGCCAGGATCATTTTACCCATGGATGTATCACCTAACTTCTTTTCGATCATCACAGCATACACAACTGCTACAGAGGTTGTAGAAAGAGCAATTCCTGCGATCTGAGCCTGATGAAGACCCCAGCCAAAAACAAACTGGGCAATCAGCCAGACACTTAAAAAGGGAATCAGGAAGGATAAAATGCCGATAGAAAGGCTTGCTTTTAAATTTGCTTTTAAGGACGCAGGGTCAATCTCGGCCCCGGCAAGAAATGTAAGTACACCACTGCCAAGCATAGCAAGGAAATCAATCCATTGGGTTGTGCCATGGATTCCAAGGAAATTGCCGGCAATCACCCCAATCAGGATCTCGATAAGGGCCACAGAAATCCCAATTCTTATAGAAATCAGGCTTGCAATAAAGGCCAATCCCATCCATATCGCGGCAATCAGCCATATGTTATCAGGCATATTCTAAAGATTTAAGTTCATCCAAACGGTTCAGATAGTAATTCAAGGTTGATGCATTGGTGTTTATACTTTCAAGGATATTCTCCACTGTTATCATCTCACGGCTGATATAATTCAGTGCTTGTTTATGAATGATATCAGTAGCTTTATTGATCTTATCGGTAAGATCTGACATATGACGATATAGATTTTTCTCAATTTCAATCGGGATCTGACTGCGGAAATGATTTTCGAAAAATTTCCGGAACCAGGCCATCGGGAGAAAAAAGAGAAACATATCAAGGTGAGTATCGAACGCCCGGTAAATCGAAATATCCGGTAATTCAAATTCAGGAAATTCTATCTGCCAATCAGACTCAGAAAGATGAACACCTAAGGCAAAAAATAGCTTATCGTCAAGCATTTGCCTGAAACGGCCCGCAACATATTGAAAATAATTAGCTGTTTCCCTGGAGATTTGGTTAATCAGTTCAACAGAATCCGTATCAATAGAGGCAATCTCATTACGTAATTTCATTTTTATCCAGGACTCATATTTACCGGAAACTTTAGACAACGAGCCATGCCAGTTATTATAATCATCATTGAATTGGCTGATAATGTTCTGATTTATCAACACGGTTAAAGGAAGATAAATCTTCTCAAGTTTTGTTCTGACATTGCCCTTAAAAGAAGATGCCGTCAATAGCATCTCAGCCTGGTGATGATGAAAATTATCCTTCAGTCCCTGTACTAATTGGGTCACCGAATCCTTGCCGGCTTCACGTTCCATTGCAGACCGCAGAGCCAGTTCAACCCATGACCGGCTTTGCTTGATAATGGATTGAAGTTTGTGCTGCAGAATACGATGGAGATGTTGGTCGGAGTTAAGGTTTAAAGGGATTAACAAATTATTCAGAATATTTGATCGGCAACCCTCCTGATCTTTTATGATCGAATAGGTAAAAACAGGGATGTTTTCACCAATTGCCACATCTACAGCACCTTGAATGAAAGTTGACAATTCCGGTAATGCTTTTTCATTTACCAGGTCTGCTTTTGTGATGACTATAGCAAGGTTGGGACAATAACGGGAAGTCTCTTTTATCAGGTTAAGATCCTCCTCTGAAAGAGGACGTTCGGCACTTACACTGATAATCCCCATACCGGTGAACGGCAGCCAATTATTTGTGGTTTCGGTGTTGTGACGATAAAAGCTCCCCAATCCGGGAGTGTCTACCAGGTTAATATTCCTGAAGGATTCCAGCCCTGGATGCTCAATAATAACCTGAGCCACTTTTCTGGCGTTACCCGGATTCAGATTTTCAGTAACATAGGCTGGCAGTACATCCAGCAGAGTGATATCTTCACGCTTATCAAGATAGCGGATAATGAGCCGGGGTTGAATTCCATATCGAAGACGGGTCACGATGGCTGTAAGAGGAAGAACACCGACGGGTAACAGATCCTCACCGATAAGGCTATTGATCAATGAACTTTTCCCGGATTTGAATTGACCGAGCACTGCAACGAAAATGCTTTTATCAGCCGCTTGAAGTAATTCATAAACAGGCCTGGAGATATCAGGTGCACCTATTGCCCTGTTTATACCGGAGATTTCATCGATGATTTCGACAGGCGTGTTCATTATTAGTTTTCATGATAAGATGACCCGTAAACAATTAATTTATGCTTACGGGACAATCTCATCAGTTAATATTAGACAACATTCCTGAAAGCAGCTTTACCGGCGAACCGTGATGTTTTACCCAATTCATTTTCGATACGCATTAGCTGGTTGAATTTCTCAATACGTTCACCCCTGCAACCACTTCCGGTTTTCAGATGACCGGCATTTACAGCAACCGTAAGGTCAGCAATAAAACTATCGGGAGTTTCTCCGCTGCGGTGGGAGACAAATGCATTGTACTTATTCTTGTACGCAAGTTCAATGGTCTCAAGTGTTTCTGTAACTGTTCCGATTTGGTTAAGTTTAATCAGGATGGAATTGGCAACTCCTTTGCTGATTCCTTCAGCCAGAATAGCTTTGTTGGTACAGAAGATATCATCCCCAACAATCTCTATCCTGTTACCAAGAACCCTGGTCAGATTCTGCCAACCATTCCAGTCATTTTCAGCAAGACCGTCTTCAAGCAATACAATAGGATATTGATGTACCCAGTTTTCCCAGAGTTTTACCATCTCATCACTGGAAAGAAATTTACCGGTACTTTTAAACATCTTATATTTTCCATCTTCCCAGAGTTCACTGGCGGCAGGATCCAGACAAATGCTAACCTGTTCCCCGGGTTTATATCCTGCCTTAACGATCGCTTCGAGGATCACATCCACTGCTTCCTCATTTGATTTAAGATTGGGAGCAAAACCACCTTCATCACCCACACCCGTGCTATAGTTCTTTACTTTTAAAACTGATTTCAACGTATGGAACACTTCGATACCTATGCGGATAGACTCCTTAAATGAATTGGCTCCATGAGGGGCAATCATAAACTCCTGGAAGTCGACATTGTTATCGGCATGTTTACCGCCGTTGATGATATTCATACAGGGGACAGGTAAGAGGTAAGCATTGCTGCCACCAAGATACTGGTACAAAGGAATCCCCGCGTTGATTGCAGCTGCACGGGCATACGCCATAGATACTGCTAAAATTGCATTTGCGCCCAACGCAGATTTATTAGGTGTTCCATCAAGGCCAATCATCAAATAATCCAATTCCCTCTGGTTCGAGAAACATTTGCCTTCAAGTTCACTGGCAATCTTGCTATTGACATTCTCAACAGCCTTAAGTACCCCTTTACCGCCATAACGTTTTTTATCACCATCGCGAAGCTCACAAGCCTCACGTTCGCCGGTGGAGGCTCCACTGGGGACCATTGCACGTGCTGAAATTCCATTCTCAAGTTTCAGATTAACTTCTACTGTTGGATTTCCTCTTGAATCGAGGATTTCCATTGCTTTTACCGATTTTATCTTCATAGCGATTTAAATTTATAGTTGAAAAAAACTCTTTTTTGTTCCTGATTTATGTAACACGATAGTAACTTTTTCAAGCGTAATCATTCCACCTTTGGGGACCTTTTCGAAGTAGGGCAGAATCGTTTCCACAAAACCATCAATTTTCGCAGATTCATCAACAATCTCTATAACCATGGGCATCTTCTCTGATATTTCCCAAAGTTTTTGAGAAACAATTTGACTACTGACGCCATAACCCATGAACCCTTTTAATACTGTTGCCCCGGCCAGGCCATACCGTTTGGCAGCAAAAACCACCACCTCATATAATGGTGTATGTTTGAACTTGTCGGTTGAGCTAACGAATATCCTCAACAATTTTGCTTCACCTGTGATTTCCATTTTACAATATTTTTACAATGATTGAATTGCCAAAATAAGTTGCCATAAGACCGACAAAAACACTCAGACCGGCATACAACGAAAAATAAAAAACATTCCCATCTCTCAAAAGTGCGACATTTTCACCGGCAAATGTAGAAAAGGTTGTGAACCCACCACAAAATCCAACAGTTAAGAACATTCTCCACTCAGGGTTTAAGATATTCCCTTTCTGTGAAAGTCCATAAAAAATCCCAATGAGCAAACAACCTGTAACATTCACAATAAACGTACCAAGAGGGAACGTAGAAGGAAACAGGTTTTGAAGATAGCGGGAAGTAAGAAAACGGGAAACGGTTCCAAAGAAACCGCCCAAACCAACAATCAGGATTAATCTTATCATAACAAGCTGAACATTACTTTACATGCTAAAACCAGCATCAATTAAAGTAGGAGTTATCAGCTTATGAAGGCGGTTTAAGGTGAACTCCATCACCGAAAAGCAAAGTTACCGGTTTTATGCAATAAACCTACACCTAATGCAAAAAAGGAAATAGATATTTTATTATGGACCATGCTTCTATCTGAAGCGAATAAAGAGGAAAATAACAAAGCCAATAATGAAGATGATAGCTATTACAATCCAAGGGATTTTACTGATGAAATGATCGAGTGTATCAGGTTGGACATACTTGATTAATTGGATAGGGATTCGGCGTGTGATGAAGATGGTGTCAGGAAGGGTTTTGCTTTGGATGTAGATTGTGTCGCGGAGGCGGTGGATTTTGACCTGGAGATGGTCTTTGTGGAGGGTGACGGTGTCGTGGAGGGTGCTGAGACGGAGGATGGTGTCGGTTTGGATTTGGGGAACTATAAGGGAATCCCGTATCAAAAGTGTATCTGGAACCTTTAACTCAGGATGCAAGGTAAGAAGACGGTTTAATCGGTATGAGGGAGAACAACCTGCTAACAGACAGAGAATAATCGTGAAAAGAACCTTAATTAAAAGCCTCATGCAGGAAATTTTATAAAAAATCATTAAGCCGGCGTAACCAGCAGTTTTCAAATCTCTTCTGGGATGGATCTTTGGTGATAATATTACGGATGAAGGCAACACGGAGGTTGTATATTTTTATCTTTAGCTGGTATGGATTGGAATTATTAACCCTGGAAATTGTTACCGGGCCTACAATTCCATCGACTGGAACTCCAAGAGTCCTCTGTGGTATGGTTATCCCCCATTTACCACTGCACCAGAGCCAATCAACCAGGATATCTGCAATTGCCTGGTTATTGATACTATCGGCCTGCCATCGATCCCAATAGAACTTTTTGAGAACAAGGATTGCATCTGACTTGGTAAGGAGTTTAATATCCTCACGGTCTATGTCGCCATCTCCGTCTTTATCATAGCCTACCTGTCGCCATGTGGAAATAGTAACTCCCATATTGGTTGCTCCACCATGATCCCTAGGATCATCAACAAAGCCTCCCTCCCATTTAAATATTTTTGGAGCCAGCAGATTGATATCGGCCATGATTTATTCTTTAGGATTTATTTTGAAAATTGTATCCCTAACATACAGGAGGCCGAAAATTGTTGGCAGGAAAGCAATAAACTCGCCCCAGGCAATGATCTTATAAAAAACGAGTAAAAGGCTTATCAAGAGGAAAAATGCTCCCAGAAGTGATGTTCGCCAGTTATTGAATATTCGGGTCTTCATTTACTTAGGTTTAAAAAATCAATGTTTAGGATTATCACGTAAATAAATTTGAATCTCATCAATCTTCCGGAGAATTTCCTTGGTATCACCTTTTAAATCTGTACGAAGAGACTCAAGGTCCTTTCTATTGTCAGACTTATGTAAGATTAAATCCTGCTTCATATTGAATAACTCGACATTAATTTCAGCAAGGCGGATTTCAATATGAACCCAAATTGAAACAATGGCTACAAGAAAAGTTAGAAGACTTATAGCCTGAGGCATCGGCATGCCGAATATCTTCCATTCTTTCATCATAAAACCGATTATTCACCATAAAACGCCACTTCAACCATTTCAATAAAGGCAACCCAACGAATTATCGTTTCTTCTTCACCGGTGACTGTTATTGACAAAGCACCATGAGATGTATCGGCAGTAATAGCGGCATCCCAGGCAGAAACGCTTTCAGCAATAACAGTTTTTGTAACACTACCAATGATTACGGCAGAAGCAGATGTGGCATCCTTTTTAATTAACCCCTTAAACTCATAAGCTGCTCCGTGTGTATTATCATCCGTTGCTGCAACTACCATGATTCTGAATGCATTCATCTTATCATTTGCAAGAATGACATACCCTTCTTCTCCAACAAGGAGAACCGAAGGAGTGCTATCCTCAGTAGATTTTCTTGCAATGATATTTGTATACTGGGCTTCACCTAATTCCCCTGGATTATTGAAGCCTACTGATGCCTTGGCATGCTGGTAATCATTATAGGTTTTGGCATTACAACCTTCAGCATGAGAATAATCCCCTACACATTCATTTAAACTCCCTTCAGCATGAGAGGAAACACCTGAAACTATATTGCCATCACCTTCTGCATAGGCGGTTTCAGCCGAAATAACATGACTAGACCCATACGCAGTTGATTTATTACCACTTACAACATGAAGATCACCAAATGCGGAGCTATGATTTCCTGTAATTTCATTATGTTCACCAGAAACCAGACAAAACTGACCGCTAACTTCATTATGTGAACCGGCAGCGGCCATTGAATTTGCCCCTGAAACCTGGTTGTGTTCTCCGCCGGCAATGAATGAACCTGCCCCACTGGCCACCCTGCTTACAGATTCCCTGACAAACTGAAAATCCGTAGCATTGGCACCTCTCGCATTTCCAGCCAGGGCACCGGCTGATAATGTACCCTGAACAGCTTTAGAACATGTACTAAGATCCTGATCGCCGGTATTAGTTCCTGAAACAGCGGCTAATGCTATGGCATTGGAATGCGTATGATCATTTGCATTGGAATGCTTTTTTGAGATTGCATCATCATAATCGGCCTGGAGGCCAAGTATGGCTTTAACTGCAGGACCAGTGCTTGCCAGGAAATTTATAATACCCAGGCTATCAAGCCAGGTTCGTATAATCCCAGACCTTGGACGTTCAGGAGCTGACTCCTGCTTTGAAAAATCCCGATAATTTGTACTCCCACGGTTCTGCTGACCCATGAGAAAATATTTTGAGCTACCCATAATTTAAAGTTTAAGTCATTATGATATAAAGTTTTTCAAGCACACCAGTTGTGGCCTCACCTACATCCATGGAAAACTGAATCCAGGTAGTCAGGAGGTCAGCAACATTTAGAGTCATTGATGTGAAATCTTTGTCGAGGGTAATGGTAATAGGTGCATCATCCTCATTGACACAGGCATCAAAATTGAAACCATCCAAGCTCTGGTTCATCGATAAGACAATATCAGCATCCAGACCGGAATAGACGAACTGTATAGTCAATTTGGTAGCGCCATTTGGAACCTGGATATAAGGAGTGCCGGCATCCCCCGCTGAAACAGGGAGCGAACATTGAATCATTCTACGTGCGATTGCCATAATATTTGATTTTGAATTACGATTTAAGTTGTTGAGGTTATCCTGAACCCCGAGATTCTTTTTGAAACCGGGGCTGAATACAATGAATACTCCTGAGAAATCACATAATCCTGTAACAAAATCTGCTTTGAGACTGCTATTGATAAAACTTCTTTCATGGTATCACGCCGGTGATCTTTTGGAAGAAGAACTGCCGTAGAGATTTCAACCAAAGCAGATGAAAGAGATGGATCAGCACCAGGAGTATATTGAGCAGTTTCAAGGAGCTGCTGGTTTATCATGGCATACTTTACAAAAAAGGCAAGGCATGGTTTTATGTATGATGCAATCAGAGTAGAATAATCCCCAGGGCTTGCAACAACATCATCATACAAAGCTGAAGTCAGAACTGGCTTGATATATTTCAATTCTGCCGTCTGGATCACTTCATTCTTGATCATGGTTGGATCAAGCTCTGTAACATAAGCGATTGAGATTATTTCCGATGAGGATATTAATGCCATAACTGATATCAAAAAATCATATTTGCAAAGTATCTGAAGAAGGATAGATATTTTTAAGCTGGAGGACCAACAATTTCTGGACAGGATCATTCTTATCATAATCCAAGCCAGAATCCCGGCGGGCCTCCCATACATATTTCATTGGATTAATGCGACTGACAGGCGGTTCATTGATAAACTCGAAGTCTTTAAGATCAATTCCGCAATCACCCAGTGAAGTTTTCAAAGATTGAACAAAGATTTCCTGAACAGGATTAATGACTGTTGCCATTGCAATCTCATATTCGTTGAGAATACGGGATGTTTCAAAGCCCGACTTATCATCCGAGTAAGGTGTAAGAGTCCGGAACCAATTATGAATTGTGATGAGGGAGATTTCAGCCTGCTTATGAAGATCAGTCCAATTATCCTCCTTATCCCTATTGAAAGAGATGAATTTAGCTTCCTGGGAGCTTATACCGGGTCCAAGGTCAGACAGATACTGAATAATAATTTCATTCGCCCTGGGGCTTAATGCGCCTTTATATTGCTGAAACAAGGCATCCAGTTCATCAGCTTCCTGGTCGGAATTAACACCAGGAACAACAAGCAATCCGGGAGTAGCAAAAGAGGATTCCAACCTGGTCTGATTCCAGATATTTGTAAGACCGGAAATAATGACATTCCGTATACCGGCAAAATATGACGGTATACCGTAGTAATAAAACTCCGGCTCATAGTCCTTTATCTGAACAATCGAATGATAAAGACCATCAGAACCCTTGGAAAACTCAGGAAACAGAGAAACCACACGGAGATCCTTGTCGTTTTTACCCTTATACAAATCCCAGGCAGGATGAATCAAAGCATGTTTACCATCAACATGCAGCCTAACCCGGGTTCCATCCTGGTGATAGATGAACACGAAGGACCTTTTATGATTTGAAACCAGCTCATAATAGCAATTTCCAAAAGTGAGATAATCAAAAACCAGCTTTTTAATGGTATACCAGAAAGGCTCCTTATGATTATTCGGGAAATCAATGAACCTCTGGGTTAAAGGATCTGAAGACTGAATACCCTGACCCAGGATATAATTCGTCTTAGAATTTAAAATAGCACGATGAACTGGAACTTCCCTGGCCAGCTTTATCAACTGACGAGGAAGGAGGTTGTCGTCACCAAAAGGAACAAAATCCTGATAATTAACACGAAGATCAACATGATCAGTATCAAAAAGATTAAGGACCGGGGTGTAATTAAACTCAAAACACCTGGAAGTTTGAACCTTCTTAACCTGTTTAGCCATTGAAGCATATTTTTAGCCAATCAATTAATCACCAAAACCAGCAAGGACCATTAATTCCGGATGCAGATAGGCAGTCTGGGCCTTATACTGAACACGGTAACGCCTCATCTGCAGATCAGGATTGTACCAGGTTTCCACATCCTCAGAATCCATTAGACCATCGGTAGCGAAGATCAAATTCTTCTGAGTCGTGAGAACAGCCCTGTGAGGCTGAATACCATTCTGGTAACCGGCAATCCAGGTATCCCAATCAGGACGTATGAGCACAGGATAACCCTCATAGGTAGGTACATTGATGCCGTTAAGCATCATAGTCAAAGGCAGATCACCAGTTTTATTCTTAACCGTATGCATGAAATTCCGCCACAGAGAGCGAGTAACCAAAAAAACAAGAGGGAACTCAAAAATTTCAGGAAGAGCGGCATCAATCATAGCCTCCAAAGTCTCATCAGCCTCACCTGAAGCCAAAGCCCCTGCCTTCACAGCAGCAACAGTGCCAGAAGCTGCAAAAGAACCACCACTATCGGCAACAGCAGTAAATGAGAAAGTCTGACCTTTATACCTGCTGACAACCTTAATTTGGGCACCAGAAGGATTAGTCACAATCACACCATTAATCCCTGCACGAGCCTCAATTGTGGTTTTATGAGCTGCAAGCCAAGCGGCAACAGTAGCTGAAGCACTGGAAGCATAAGCCTGGGTATAAGCAATACCATTGATAGTGACTGTTATCAGTGTATCCGTAGCACCATAGGTATAGGTGAGGATTTTCTCACATTTCACAGCCGAAGTATCCGAAGAAACCGGGATATGCTGAGCAGATGGTATTGTGCCTGCATAAACATCACTGAAAAAATGAGTCATGAATCCAGTATAGCCGGAAAAATCATCATCAACAACTCCGGTAGGTATTGAAGAAGTCAGATTCTCTTGGACAGGATTAGCAAAAAACATCTGCCTTACCAGGTCCTGCTGGCCTGCCTGTGCAATGATCGGCAGCATAATTTTATTCCAGACATCAGGCTCCTTCATCTTCTCAACATCATCTTCACTATAGCCGGTAGCCAGGAGTTGTTCTATAATTGAACCCCAGAAAGCACGGGCATTCTGTTCAAACTCCATAGCCATAGGATGAACAGTGATCGACGGATGAGTAAGGACAAAAGCTCCGGCAGGAGTAAAACCTGCATTAACCTTTGGCTTTGTCAGGAAACTCGGACGGGAAATTTTGTTCAGCAATTCAGTTCCCTTGATATCAGACCGGACAGTAACAGCCCCACGGATATCCTCACCCATGAAGAAAGGGTTTACGAAAAACTCACTGATTGACTGCTTTGTAAAAGCAGGGCTAATCGAATGTGAAAAAATATTGGACATGGCACAAAAATTTACGTTTTACAATTGATCAAGACTTTTTGATTTTATCCTTCAAATGAGCGGGCATTTCTTTTAAAAGCTGCTTCCCAAAACTTTCCTCGGATGGTGAAACCTTAACCTTTGGATCAACACCCTCAACAACAGTAGGCCGAGCTTTAAGCTGATCCTGAAGAGAAGCAATCTCATCCCTGAGAGCTGAAAGCTGCTTCTGTTGTTCTGCTTCCAGAGTTGAAATTTGTTTCTGATAATCAGCCTCCAACTGTTCAACAGCCTGATTATAATTTTTAAGCGTTTCATCATTAACCCCTTCTGGCAGAGGATTGAACAGATTCCTTAGCTTTTGGAACAATTCCTTTTTCATGGTATTGTTATTTGAATAATATTTGAGCATAAACTCGATAATAGTATCAGGCTTTTTGGCAATAAGCCAGGCAATAGACGGATTCTCATCTAAAAACCTTGTAGCCTGGTAAGAGAATGAATCAACAGCAAACAACGAATTAGTAGCGGCAGGATCATCAACAAGATCAGTAGCCAGAAGATCATCAATACGGGTTGCTGGATACTCTTCATTAGTCAATGAAGGCTCACCAGGTACAAAAGCAATAGATGCCCCGAACATATCCGGGTTATTCTTTGCCATTTTAACGATATAATCAAAGAGATTTCCCGAAGGAGATTCCTTACAAACATCATCAAGATGAAGATCTCCAAAAACCTTTTCACCCTCAACATGGAAATTCTTGAACCTGCCGATATATGTTCCAAAGGAAGAGCTGCACATATTAGGATGCCCAAAACGTGCCTTTACTCCTGCCTCCTTTGAATTACCCAACTGGGCAATCTGGGAAAGAGTTACAGAATCAATTTGTTCAAAGTAAGATTTGACCTTTCCAGCCTGTGCAACAACAACCTTTTTCAGAATACCGGCACCCTCATCTATTTGAGAGAAAGAGAATGCAACAGCAGGAGTCGAGAAAGATTTCATAGTCAGATTTTATAACAGATACAAAACTAATATTACTTAAAGTAATACTTTAGTAAATATTGGCAAAAACACTATATTACAGTTGTATATACATTGGAATATTATTAAATTTGTAAAAAATGGCTAAATGAGCGAAGACACATTAAAAATCATCCAAGACCTCCGGGAAAAATTTGGGATGGATGTTGAAAATCTCATCAGAAAAGGGATACTTCCAACGAATGCGGCAAAGAAATGGCTGGTCAAAGAACTTTACTTTGAATACGCAAAACAGGGAAAGACATTTACCAAAGAAGGGAGAACCTATACCGACATCAAACTCGAACTAAGCGAAGAATACGGAATCAGCATAAGCAGTATTGAGAAGCTGGTATACAGGGAACATTAATCATCAAAAAGCAACAATAACACCTTAAAATAAGGTCAAATTAGGAAATATGGAAGTCAGGAACGAAAAAGGGCAATATGCCAAAGGACATCAAGGCAAACCCAAAGGTGCAAGGAATAAAATTACCAGCGAGCAGAAAGAAAGAGTGGAAAAAGTCCTCTCCCTCCTCGATGAAACCCTGGAAGAAGACATTGAGAAAATGAGGTCCAAGGAAAGAGTTGAACTATGGGCCAGCCTGCAGGAATTTATCAGGCCAAAGCTCCAGAGGATGAATGTCGATATTGCACCACAGGAAGACAAGATCACCAAGATAACCTTTGAAGTCATCAAGGGGAACTAATACCCTGGTATACATTTCAACTGAAATTTTCACCGGCCAATGGAGAAAAATGTAAAAGTGTCAGTGGTATTTGAGAAAAACTACAATGCCAGGACAAAAATCATCGTCAACCAGGGAGGAAGCAGGTCAGGCAAGACATTTTCAATCCTTCAACTGTTAGCCTTAGTCAAAGCCTTTGAAGGCACAGACATGGTATTTTCCATCGTCAGGAAGACCATGCCGGCATTAAAAGCCTCCGCAATGAGGGATTTCTTCGAGATTCTGAAAGCAAATGACCTGTACGATGAAAGGAATCACAACAAAACTGAGAACACCTACCTGTTAAACGGAAACCTCTTTGAGTTCATGAGCCTGGACCAGCCACAGAAAAAACGTGGTGCAAAAAGAACCTATCTATTTATCAACGAAGCAAACGAACTCAACCTTGAAGACTGGATTCAGCTTTCCCTTAGAACTGAAAAGCAGATATACCTGGACTTCAACCCTTCCATGGATGAACACTGGATTTATGACATACTCATCCCCCGTCAGGACTGCACCTTTATCCATTCAACATACCTTGACAATTTAAAATTCCTCCCGGAAGAAATGGTCAGGGAAATTGAAAACCTGAAATCCGTGGACCAGAATTATTGGAGGATATACGGATTAGGCGAAATAGGCCAAATAAAAGGCCTGGTATTCACAAACTGGGAAGTAGTGGATGAATACCCGTTGGAATGCAAATGGACTTCCTACGGCCTTGATTTTGGCTTCTCAAATGATCCTACTGCCCTGATAAAGGTTGGATATTCCGGAGGAGACCTATATTTGGATGAGATGATCTATTCCCGGGGCCTAACCAATCAGGATATAGGGAAATGGATGAACCAGATTGGTATTACAAAAGCCGATGAGATCATTGCCGACAACCAACCCAAATGCATTTATGAAATCAGGCTGGAGGGATTCAATATCAAACCTACTTTCAAGGGCCAGGATAGTATCATCACCGGAATTGATATCATGAAAAGACAAAAGTTCAAGGTAACTAAACGGTCAGTGAACCTGATCAGGGAGCTTAAAAACTACAAATGGAAGGAGGATGCTGCCGGGAATGCTTTAAATGTTCCGGTGGACAGGTTTAACCATGGGATTGATGCAGTGAGATATGTAGTGATGAATAGAAACCTTGCTTACGCCCGCAAAAGCAGGGCTAAAGTATTCCATTAAGGCTGTTCTTTAAAAGGAGAATTTAACGAAGGAAGGACCTTGCATTCCTATTTACCGATTTCTTGCATTCTTATTTGCCGAAAACTCGCATTGTTATTACCATTGACATGCTTCCGGCCTGAACCAAACTGCAACCACTTCCTAAAGTAAACTGATGCCACATTTCAGGTGAAATTACGTAGACATAAAAAAGGACGTCGATGAGAACCCCATTATGCCTGCATTTGTAAGTAGTGGCAGAAAACTACACAACTCTACCGGTTGAAAAACTGTAATTGGTACGCATGGGAAAGGCGAAGCCTTGAACCATGGGTACCTTTAAATGAAATGATACCGGAATAAATTTTCATGCCAACCGGTACCGTAGGCAGGGATGGTACCGGAATATTCAAGTTAACTGGTGCACACCCTGCCGAAGGTAGGGGTTGGTGATGGTGCAGGCTTGCTAAACCGGCTGGAATCCAGGGATTAGATAGAGCCGAAGGTCTCTCTTACTACTCGTCCAACATAAGGCAGTGCATTTGCCAGTGTTTGAATCCGGGGGTATGCTGGGATAGTACGTTAAGCAATACCGGTATTTACCGATATAAAATAAGCGGGTGGCGAGGAGTTTGTGCGACAGCATTTGTTGCTGTTGCACAAGCCCGAAGTCCCCGCTGGTGATGGAGTGGAAGGCTTTTAGTGGTAGCGAAGTGAACATCCGCAGGCGAAGCCAAGGTTGTGAAACGCAGCGAACACTTAAAGCCTGTAACGACAATTTGGTATTGGCAGGTATTGCTTGGCGTACATTTAACGAGGCAAAAATGCTCTGCCGTTATACTTGTACTTCAAACTCAATCCACTTGTCCAACGAAAGGCTGGATGAGCACCCTCCAAAACCTCTCGTCCAGCTAACGGGGATATTTAACATAATGTGATTATAGGACTGACGCAGGTAGAAACCAATGCCGTTAAATGAAAAGGCAAACGCTGTGGGCAGGGATTCATAAAATTAAAGGGGATGGGCTTCAGCCCATTGCGGTTGCCGTACATTTGACGGCGTTGCTAAAAGCAGGGATTGGCCAGCAGCGGCAGTACTATAATATCATGTTATGTTAATATAGACCCGTACTCGTTGTACTCAGGGTAGGAAAATGCTGGTTGCCTGGACTGCTGAATATCAGGGAAACGATTATGAGCAAGACAAATAAACAATTAATACACCGGGTGCGAGGAACGAGCACTGGGTGTATACCTTATTGAAGGAGCCGGAGCAACGGCTAAGCCTGAAGGAGTGACAAGGTGAAGCCATGAGGAGCTTGCGACGAATAGAGCGGAACCTGGAATGACTGAATGGATTAGCGGTTGCGAAGGATGTACTCTGCCTTAACAGTTTTACAGCTAAAAGCGGATTTTTCATAAGTGACTTTGCGGAAATTTCGAGTTTAATAAAAGTGGGATGGGTTTTTACAAGCTTTTTACTTACTTATAAAAAGTTGCCCAAACCTTGCAAAGTGAATGGGATTCTTTTTATTATGCATTTTTCTTTGACCAGGATTTGAAAGAAAAAACCAATCCATTAAATTTTAGTGAACCGTGTTGGTGCTTCTGCCAATTCAATTATTCTTCCGATTTCGGCAATAGGATCAACAATAATAGTACGGGAGTTTACAGGCTAACCTATCTAAGATTAAAGTAGCATTAAAAAGAATGATGAAACAAATTGTCTTGAAAGGAATAAAATTGCCTCTTAAAAAATTGGGATTCTGTGTCGGTTTGTAGCAGTTTTTGGAGATTATGTTTTATTTTACGTTGAATTAATTTATAAATGTTACTCATAGTCTTTGATTTATAGTCAACAAGTATTGACTTTTGTGTCATGGATGTAAAACTTAAAATTGGTCAAAGAATAAAGAACCTTCGTGAGAAATCAAGTATATCTCAGAAGGATTTGGCTTATGCTGCTGATTTGGACAGGAGTTACATCGCAAGTATTGAAAACGGACAGCGTAATGTATCAATTGTCAATATTGAAAAAATTGCAACTGCCTTAAATGTAACCCTTAAAGATTTTTTTAACGATGCCGAATTTGATAACTATTCAAGAGGCAGTAAATAATTTCAAAGCTCTAATTGAGGGTTCAATTCTGCAAGGTGGAATTGAAGCCAAAGAAGCAATGATAAGATCTTCTAAGCCGATAAACTGTATACACGAAGCTGTAAAATCTGCTTTGATAAATAGTGGTGTTGAACGCCATCGTGTTTATCCACCTCTTGGTTACAGTTTTCCCGAAATGAAACTTGCAGGATTTCTAAAACACAAACATCAGGATGTTTGTGTTGCTCCAAAAGGAAGGACACCAGTGCATGAAATTATGCAAGAAGGACTGCTCCAAGAAGAAGCTGACCACTACGGAAAAGAATACACAGAAAGAGTTTTATCAATAAATATAAGAAGTCAAATGAGCAGTTTGGCGAAAAACTTTGATACACTTTATGAACGGACGATTGCAGAAGCACAAAACCTCCATGTAAGATGTCAAAAAATGGTTTTAGGTGAAGTGTATATGATCGCCGTTAAAGAGTACAATCCAGTTGCAATGAAAAACAAGAACATTGAATTCATTGATAGAGTCGGTGCAGTTCAAAAATACATCAAGTCATTCCAGGCAATAAACGGCAGAGCAGATTTTACAAAACAAGATTATAAGTATGAAAAAGTTTGTTTACTCATTGTTGATTTTGGTCAAACACCTGCAAAGATATACAGTACAAACGAAGAGCTGATTGCAGATGGTTTGATGCCTACCAATTCGCAAGCAAATATTGTTGAATTAAATTGGGATTCCTTTACACCTTCAATTATTTCAACCTACGAATCAAGGTTCGGAAATTAGTTTTTATCAAATGACAAATATAATAAACAATCATAGTGGGATACCCTTTCCTCAAATCAGCATCCAGGATGCAGTAAATCAGATTAAACTGAATTATGAAACTGCAATTACAAATGGAACCAAAGCAAGCACCATTAGAACCAGCACTCTGATAAAATGTGTGCATAATGCAGTAAAAACGATTTTTTTCAATAGGAATATTCATCCAAGTTTAATCAACCCATCTAAAAAGTATCTCCAACGAGTAATAAATCCGCCTGTAAAGCAACAAAATCGACAACGAAATCTTGCTGATCAGGAACTGCAAATAGCAGGCTTTCTTAAAACTAAAAAGCAGGACATTTCAATAATCACAAACAACAATCATATTGCACCTCAAATTTTGAATTTGAATTCAATGATGAAAGGTTACAATGATGTGTTTGGGACTGTTTTTACTGAGTCAATTCTTAGTGTGAATGTACGTAGTCAGCTAAGTAGCATTGGAAAAAATTTTGATACATTGTATGAAAGAACCTTTGCTGAATCATTGAATTTACATTTGAGATGCCCAAACATGGTTTTAGGTGAGGTGTATTTAATTCCTACTAAAGAATATGATGATGACGCTTCAAAACTTAGAAATGTAGCTTTTAGAACAATTGATGTAGGCAAATATATTGAGGCGTTTCAAGCAATAAATGGGAGAGCAGATCAAAATGATGATAAGTATAAATATGAAAGGTGTTGTTTGCTTATCGTGGATTTTGATAGAGCTGTTCCCAAAATATATAATACAAGTGCAGAGCTAAAACAAGATGGATTTTTGCATCCAACATCAACCGTTTCAATGGTAGGTCTGGATTTCGTAAATTTTGTAACAGACATTTTACATGTTTATTCAACAAGATTCCCTGCCAATACATTTATCTGATACTTTTCAATCAGAAATTCATCAATCTCTAACGGGTCATTTAAATTTCTAATGATTTCAATTTCGGTTTCTGTCAAAATGGGAATAGTAAATTTTTCAATGAAATTTTTTTGATAACAGGGATAACCGCCTTCAATCGCCACACTCGTCTTACTTACGTAATAGTCCATTAAGTAAGAGTTCAAGATTTTCTGAACAACATCAATGTTTTCAATTTTCGTTATTGGATTGATTAAATCATTGAACATTCCATTGCTCTCTTGGTCATGAAAAAAAAGTCCGTATCCATTTGTAAAAAAACCATTTTCTTCCTCGACTATTAAAAACCTTGGATGCTGACTGAAAGTTGGGTTTAAAATTTTCTTACCTGTTCTTGTAAGACCCTGTGTCCTCCCCCAGACAAAGAAAGGTTGATATTTTACTTTGCCTTTGTCTCTGGCTATAAGATTTTCTTTCACCGAAAGAAAATAAGCATAGCATTTCGGAAATTTCTTTTTGAAATCGTTTTCAGGAATTGCGGTAGCAATTCCATTTTTGATATTGTAGGGACAAATTATTTTTCGTGTATTTTGCTCTGAATCTTCTTGTGTTTTAAAATCGGAAATTTTATAGACAGGTTTCACTATTTCTGGTTCTATTTCAAAAGTTCCGTGATCTGTGATCTTGAAGTAGTAACCTTTTTTCATATTCTTCCCGTCAATAAAAAATATTTCGTCTTTCAAGGTTGCTATGCCGACACAAATATCAAACAGTTTGCCGATTGGAATGCCAATCGTTTCAATTATTTTGATGTTTTTTTGTTCGTCTGTTTTTAGTAGTCTCCACTTTTTGACATTCAAATTTTCCACGTAGTTCAGTGAACCATTTGCATTTGTTAAAAATGTTTCAGGTGTTTGCTGTTCACTAATTCTGTCGTATGTGATAGCTTCGTTATGTTGTTTGTTTAAAAAAGTAATCGCTGTATATGTCTGTGCATCAAAAACTTTTTTGTGGCTGAAGTCAATGATTCGTCGTACACACTTTTGGTGCTGAAAATATTTTCGTAATGACTCCCCTGATAAAGATGTGAAATAGTTGTTCGGTGTGATGTAGCCAAGTTTCCCATTTGTTTTCAGCAACTTGAATCCCAGTTCGAAAAATGCAAAGTAGAGATTGAATGTTCCGCCTTCTACTGTTGTCCAGTGTTTGGCTAAATAGTCACGGTTGCTGTCTGTAAGGTCTTGAAACTTTACATAAGGTGGATTTCCTACGATATTGTCAAAACTACTTTTCCAATTTGCTTTTAAACTGTCTTGATGATACAAGTTGAAATCAGCGTCCAGTAACTGTTCACCGTTTTGCAATGCATAAATTGTCAAAATAAGTTTTGTTCTGTGTATATTGTAGTCTAGGATATCTGAACCGAAAATATTTTCCTTTACAATTTTTCGAATTGGTTTATTGAAGTTCCGTTTGTAATAGTCTGTCAAGCCTACTAAAAAGGCACCACACCCACAACTTGGATCAAGGTTGGTGTCGTTTTTTTTGGGTTGAATTTCATTGATGATAAAATCAATGATATAGTCAGGGGTAAAAAATGCTCCGTTGAATTTCCTATCGCCAACTGGAATTATTAACTCCAAATGATTTTCAAGTTCCTTGATATTACAAATACTTAAAGAAGAAGTTTCAAAGTAAAGTTGAGGGTTTTGTTCAAAACCTTTAAAATAGCTTGTCAGAATTGGGCTTTTATTGAAATTTATTTTGTTGTTAGTCAAGTAGGCGAAAATCAAATGCTGCTCAAGACTTATCAGGTCATGAGTTTGAATTAGCTGGTTTAATATCCCTTTCTTAACCATTTTACGTGTCGACTTTAAGTAACAAAAGTAAGCAATAAATTTATTTTTTCAATAGAAATTTGAAAAAACTTTTCACCATCATGGATAATGACAATTGTCTCAAAATATTCTTCTATCCCCTACTTTTGCACTTACAACCCCTTAAATCTAAAGTATGTAAAAAAAACGATGTCCCTGGGCCAAAAAGGCTTTAAAGTACCCTCATCAGAAAAAGATTCAACCGGTCATCCCCAACAATTATGTGATCAAGGACTGCCACATCGAGCGGCAAGTCTCAATCTTTGATCTTCTTGCGTATCTTATTGTCGGCTTCGCTTAATATATAAGTGCCATAAAAATGATTATTTTCCAAAATGACTCTAATTGGTAGAATTTCAATCGATTACTCAAAGGAGATAAAAAAAACATGGAATTATGCTATGACTAGCTTAACTCTCCATTCAATATTTTCCTGGCAATATATTTAGTATGTGCTGGAAAATCCCTGGAAAGCATCCAATCCAACATCCCCAGGTTATCTTTAACTTTCTGACCACTATTTTTACCAAAAGTAAAAATGATATCGCCATCATCATCTCTGGAAAATTTACCAGCATAATCAATTACTGAGTTACCCTGGAGCGCCAAATCATGCAAAGTATCTGGATCGGGAGATAAATCAGGATATTTTGCAAGTTGACCAGCAAGGACGGATATTGTCGCTTCAGCATCACCTTGCGCTGCATGAGCTTCTTCATGGACCTCTCCAGTATAGTATTTTACCGCATCAGAAAGAGTCCTAGGTTCCATTACTCGCCAGATTGCCATGCAGTCAATGAATTTGGCACCCTCAAATGGGATCTGCTTAACTCCATTTCTAAGAAGTTCTTCAACAAGTAATGGGATGTCAAACCTGATTAAGTTATATCCTGCCAGGTCACATCCCGAAAAGAACTCAACTATTTCACTTACCTTGGTTGAGAACGAGGGTTCATTTGCTACCATCTCATCCGTGATACCATGTACAGTTGTTGCTTCTGGGGGTATAGGTATACCGGGATTGAACCGTTGAATAAAGGTCTCTCTTGACTTGTCGAGAAAGATTTTAATGGCGCAAAGTTCAATTATACGATCCTGGACAATGTTTACCCCTGTTGTCTCTGTATCGAAGAATACCAGGGGGCGTTTTAAATTTAGATTTGATAAGTCCATAGTGAAAATTTAATTGGTTACTACGCTATTTTACTCTTTTCTTGATGCCAGGATTCAACTGATACCGATGGAGTTGATCCTATGCACTTTAATGCTTCTTCCTGAATGACCCTGGCAACATATCCCTGCTCTCCAAATGGGCATACGATGGAATCATGTATTGTAAACATGGGCATACCCGGACACTCTTTTCCAATCCTCTTTGCGACATAATCCAACATGAGCTTTGATTCCATCCGTTGAAGTAGGATGGCAAGGTTCGCCTGCCCATGCCTTTTGATTGACTTGAAGACATCATAAACAGTTGGATAAAGATCACTGAACATTTCCTTTGGCCAGGCTTCTCGCTGGTGGAAAAACTGATTAGCTGAGAAGAACACTGTAAAGATCATCTTCTTTATTTCTTTCCGGTTGGATATAATATAACCATGTGTACTTTTTATCTCTTCAGCGATGTATTCATACAGGGACCCATCCAAGACTTTATCTGTATAGGACCTGATATCACCTTTCCCTTTACCATCAAGGGATAGCTCATTTTTTACTATCATAATGATAGAATCCAATTCCTCTGAGGTGAGGAAGATATCCTGAGTGTACTTAGGGTAAATATCCTTAATATTGAAGAGAAAGGAGCCTATTTTCGGTTTTTCGTAAAAACGAGAGTCCAAAAGAAGGGTACTAATCCACGGTTGTGAATTTTTTATATCAACCGATACAAGACCGGCCCCTCCATAGGTGATAAAGTTCCGCAATCCACTTTTCGAGTTCGTCAGATTGGTGTGCAGCCGGTTTACCGTGCCGTCAACATGAAAGTAAAAATCATGCTCTTTAAATTTTTCGGCATTCAACATGGAGGCATTATACTTACCATCCGGATTCTCATCCTCCAGCATGATATTCATCTCATATTCTTGATAGAGATAATCGGTTGCAGAGCTATAATCGATATTAAGATCAGGATTGAACCACTTGGCCAGGTAAGGATATTTTTTTTCGGAATCTGCCCGATGATGTACGTTGCAAAGAATGCTCTTGATTAGAGTATATTTTTCGATTTCAACTCCTTTATTGACTACTCTATGCTCTTTCGTGAAGCGATACTCTTTGGACTTTTCCCCAGGAAGATACTGGTTATCGGTTTCCAGAATTTTGTTCTCGATCAGGTAATCAAGGTACTTGTCATAATCCCTTATCCTCGATTGCAGTGTATGGGCATGTATTGGAACCCATCCATTTGCATCCAGCAAATCTTTATTACGTGATGGGATTTCAGTAATAAGATTCAGGATATATATAAAATTATCCCGATAATACTTAAATGCCGGCGGCTTTTCAGATAATAGTTCATCGATATCCAGACTTTCTGGAATGTACTGTTTCATACAACAAACTTAGATTGTCAATCAGTGAGTTACCCTAAGCGACGTTCTTTCTGTTATCCTGAAAGACGCGATCCACAGACTCAGCAGAATAATATATCGTCCCACCAATCTTCGTATACTCCAAAGTTCCATTCACTCGTAAATTTTGTAGCGTCCCGGCAGAACATCCAAGCAATTCCCGGACATCAGCAGACTTCAACCACTTCTTTATCTCGGGTTTTACCCCAGCAATCGTCCGGATTTCCTTAATCAAGGTTTGCTTTAAGTCATCCAGATCATTTTTCGTCACTAATTCCACATTCATTTCATCTTAGTTTATATAGTTTAACCTAATTTAATTCTCAATAAAATTGCAGACAGTCAATAATATACAAATTTACAACGGATTATCACTCATTTAAAATATTATTATTAACAGAAAAACGAATGGAACTGTTAAATCGCTGAAAACGTGACAATTAGAATTTAATAATTGCTAAAATGTTGATATTCAATACAATGACATGCCTTATCAATGACCAACCAGTCGCTCTTTCTCTATTACATACCTACAACTTTAGAACTCTTAGATGGCTGTTTATTTGCCATACGTTCCTTTAACACCTTCATATCATCACTGACCTTACGATCTACCACCTTACTATATATCTGTGTTGTCTTTATTGAAGTATGGCCAAGCATCTTACTCACCGTTTCAATAGGAACACCGTTTGTAAGTGTTACCGTCGTAGCAAACGTATGACGGGCAGTATGAAAGGTAAGCTCCTTATCAATTTTGCAGATATCAGCTAATTCCTTCAGGTAAGCATTTATCTTTTGGTTGGAATAAACCGGCAGGAGCCTTCCCTTACTCACATTCACCTGGTAATTCTTATACTTCTCTATAATACCTAATGGTATCGGTAATAATGGTATCGGAGCACGATTTCCCGTCTTGGTACGATTATAAACTATCCATTTACCACCATCAATACCTATTGAGATGTCTCCAGGGGTCATTTTTTCAATATCAGAAAACGGCAAACCGGTGAAACAAGAGAAAACATACATATCTCTAACTATGGAAAGGCGGTTAATCTCAATCTCTTTGTTTTGCATCTTATCCAACTCATCTTCCGTTAAGAAATCTCGTTCTGGGTCTTTATACGGGCAACGGAAAGAAGTAAAAGGATCTTTATCCAACCATCCATTATATATACTATAATGTATGATCTTTTTCAGAAAGGAAATCGACTTTGAAACGGTGTTCTGGACATTACTGAGCTCTGACCTGAGGTAAAGATCATAGTTAGTGATGAACTGATAGTCCAATTCATCAAGAAATACATCAGACCTTTTAAACTGGAACCGGATAAAACCTTCTACCTTGTTACATGTTGCTGTATACTTGGTAAGAGTCCCTTTTGCATAACCCTGACCGACCTTAGCAGCAAGCTGCTTGTTATACAATTTGAATACTTCCACCAATGAGTGACGGTTTATCATCTTCCCTAAAAAGTGATTCCGAATGATTTCTGCCGTGATGGTTTTACCTGTTGTTTCAAGCTGCGTGAATATTTTAAGAACATGTGACCTTTTATTATCAAGGCTGGTATTGATGGTCCTCGCATCCTCTTTTGTTCCTTTGATGCATCCATGCTGGGAATCCCACCTTTCTGCTTCAATAAACTGATGAGTTGCCAGGTCCACCCTCCTGCCATTTACTGTAATCCTCATGTAAATTGGTGCCTTCTCATTTTCAGGGACTTTGCTTCTCCTGAGGTAAAAAAGAATAGACAAAGAATTTTTCATATTACATCGATCTTAATATGTGAAATCGTCATAAAAGTACATAAAATAGATGGAATTTCCAAACTTTTCACATGATATATCTAATTAATTATTAACAAAATACATCAAAATTCGGTGCACTTTCATGGAGTCGCAAAAGTGCACCGAAAAGTGCACCTTTTATTTGATTTTCTTTGAATAATTTGGGGTATGGTAGAAAAAGAAAAACCGCCTAAAACATTGATTTTAAGCGGTTTTGTTGTATTTTGTTACAACTTCTGCGGAGAGACAGGGATTCGAACCCTGGGACCCCCTTACGAGGGTCAACGGTTTTCGAGACCGCCCCATTCGACCGCTCTGGCATCTCTCCGGTAAAATGAGGCTGCAAAAATAGGAAATAATTTGAGTTATTTTAGCCTGCCCTTCATCGCTGAAGCTTAAATAAATTGTCTATAATACCTAAGATCTCCCTTCTCTCAAATGGTTTTGTAATGAATTCGTTGAATCCTGACTTCAGGAATTTGTCTTTTTCTTCCCTTCCTGCAATGCCGGTTACAGCAACTATAGGTAGGGTTTCATGACCTGGTTGTTTCCTGATTTCAAGCATGGCCTGGGTTCCGTCCATGCCCGGTCCAAGGTTGATATCCATGAAGATTGCATCGATCTTTTCACGTTTTGTAAGTTCAATTGCGGCTTTCCCCGTTTGTGAAAAAAACACATGACAGTATTTCTTAATATGATGACGCAGAAGGTTGCTGTTGACCATGTTATCTTCAACAATGAGAATATTCGGAAGTTTCTTCCCTCCCGACCTGGGTTTTTTCCTGGCAGAGGGCCGGGTCAACTGTGCAGGCGCTTCAGCAGGTTCTTCCTGCTCAGTTATATTTAATTCTGCTTCAGAACATGGCAGTGAATAACCATAAATAACATTTCTTTCAAGCAACTTCATCAGTTTTTGAGCTGAGACCTGAATCTGCCCGGCCTTCCACTTCATTTCGGGATCAGTGATATCTTCAAGGAGTAAGCTTGTGAAACCAAGGATACCGTTCATGGGTGAACGAAGGTCGTGGTCAAGCCTTGACCAGCAAATCCCTGACTCCCCGCTGCCATCTTCTCCCTTGTCATCAGCTGCTGTGATCTCATCAATCATGACGCGGATTAATTCCGATACAGACTTCATATCCTTCTTACCATTGACTGCTTCAAGAAAAGTGAACACCGCCTGGATTATTTTCATATTTCTGGCCTTCTTCATTTTATATTATTGCTTAAAGGTTATTAACGAAAAAAAAGTCTGCGTAGTTTCCTGAATCTGAGAATAAACATAATATTTTTTTTTAACCCTTAGTCCAGTGCAAATTACACAATGGTTTGATATAGTTCAAACAGAATTTAAGGTTTGCTTAGAGAAATTCGATTAATTTTGCAAAAAACATTTACTGAATGAAAAAGCTACTTGTATCTCTGATGATTACGCTCCCGGTGTTGGCGATGCTCTTCACCATTTCGTGTAATAACATTAAGAAAACACAGAGTTCCGAAGCAAAGGTGCTTGCCTTCGATATATCGGGCATCGATTCAACGAAACAGCCTTGCACTGATTTCGATGGTTTTGCAAACGGGAACTGGAAAAAACACAACCCTATTCCTTCAACCGAAGGTGCATGGGGATCATTTGAAGTCCTGGATAAAGAGAACCGGGAAGTTAAGATCAAAGGAATTATCAATGAACTGCTCAAGCAGGAAAATCCTGCAAAAGGAAGCGAAGCCCAGCTGATTACGGGGTATTACCGCTCCTATCTTGACACTGTAACCATTGCCAAACGAGGCATCACTCCTATTGTTCCACTGACCGACAAGGTCCTTGCTGCAAAAAACGTTTCGGAACTTATTGCACTTGCAGGAGAACTGGCGCAAATCAACATTTCGGGACCTTTCGGAGTGTATGTTAATGCAGATGACCGTAACAGTTCCATGAATGCTATATTTATGGGACAAGGCGGACTGTCAATGCACGACCGCAACTATTATGAGAATAAGGATTCAGCCATGATCAAGATCAGGGCCGAGTTTGTGAAGCATGTCGACAAGATGTTTTCCATGGCAGGATGGAATGTGAGCTCGCCTGGGCAGACCATACTTGATTTCGAAACCAAGCTTGCCCTTATACAGCTTAAGAATTTCGAGATGCGCGATCCTGTTAAAATCTATAATAAGATCCCTTTCTCGGAACTTCAGAAACTGGCTCCTGCCATCAACTGGGCCGATTATTATAAAAATTACGGTTTACATACTGATACCGTAATCGTCCAGGATAAAAACTACTTGAAAAACCTTGGCCTGCTAATCAAGGCAACACCGCTTGAAGTCCTGAAGACCTATTTCCGCTGGCAGGTTCTTTTAACCTATTCGGGATTATTGCCCACCCAGTTCAATAAAGAATCATTTCATTTCTTCAGCACGATTATGTATGGCGTAAAAGCTCAGCGTCCCCGTGAAGAACGTGCCATCATGAGTGTTAACCGCAGGCTGGGCATGCCCCTGGGCAAACTTTACGTGGCAAAATACTTCCCTGAATCATCCAAGAAGAAAGTTGTTGAAATGATAGAAAATGTACGTTCGGTTTATCGCGATCGTATCGATAAATTAAGCTGGATGAGCGCTCCCACTAAGGAAAAAGCAAAAAAGAAACTGGCTGCTTTTACCTGGAAGATAGGTTATCCCGACACATGGAAGGATTATTCGAGCATTGACATCCAAAATGACAAACTGGTTGAGAACAGTATGAATATCGCTTTATGGGAACATCACGACATGATCTCCAAAGCAGGGAAACCGGTTGATAAAAAGGAATGGGATATGACCCCTCAAACGATCAATGCATACAACAATCCCACTAATAACGAAATCGTATTCCCTGCAGCCATCCTGCAGCCCCCGTTTTTCAACCCCGATGCCGATGATGCCATCAACTATGGCGCCATCATAGGGGTTATTGGCCACGAGATGACTCACGGCTTCGACGACCAGGGAGCACAGTACGACGGGAACGGGAACCTGAGTAACTGGTGGACCCCTGAAGATTCCAAGAATTTCATCGCCCTCGGTAAGAAACTCGAAGATTATTTCAGTTCCATCGAAGTAACCAAGGGTTTCAAGATCAATGGCAAACTTACCCTGGGTGAAAACATCGCCGACCTTGGCGGATTGACCCTGGGTTATTATGCTCTTGAAAAGTCACTGGCCGGTAAAAAAACACCTGAGAAGATCGACGGGTTTACTTACCAGCAGCGTTTTTTCCTCGGATGGGCCCAGGTGTGGCGTGAGAATATGACCAATGAGAGCCTGATCAACCAGGTGCAAACCAACGAGCATTCCCCTGCCCGCTGGAGGATCAATGCCACGGTCCCTCTGATGAAAGAATTTTCGGAGGCTTTCGGATGTAAAGGTACCGTTGCAGATACCCTCAAGATCGTGATCTGGTAGGACTCTCGCATTCCCACCCTGCCCTGGAGGTTTCATTATTATAAACCCGGCCACGGGCAAAGAAAAAGCCCTGTATTTAATTGTTTATCAATTGAATACAGGGCTTTCTGCGGAGAGAGAGGGATTCGAACCCCCGGAGGCTTGCACCTCAACGGTTTTCAAGACCGCCGCAATCGACCGCTCTGCCATCTCTCCGGGGGCAAAATTAAACTATTTTTCTGAACCGGCAAAAGCAGCTTACACATTGCGACAACCTCCGCTTGGCTTTCATTCTGCGGGATTCATCGAATTTTCTTGCAAAACCAGCCGGTAATTGGTAAATTTGCATAAGTTAGTTGTGATTGACATCACAAAAATTCTTTTTAAGCGTTTACATTTTCATAAACCAGGTAATATGAAGAAAACTTCTTTTTTTTTGATCCTTTCCGCTTTTATACTGTCTGGGTCATCCGTCTCGGCTAAAAACCTCTGGGCATATCTCACCTACGCTACGTTCAACTCACCCGAAGGACCCTATGTTGAGACCTATCTGAGTATCGCAGGGAACAGCGTAAAATGGATCAAACAGGATGACGGTAAATACAAAGCCACCGTTAACGTCCTCATGACATTTAAAGATAAAAATGACATCAAGGCCTATAAAAAATATGAGCTGAACAGCAATGAGATCGCCGATACAATCAATCTGAATTTTCAGTTCATCGATCAGCAAAGGTTCCAGGTTGCCAACGGGACCTATAACTTCGAGATACAGCTTACCGACAAGAACAAGAGTGCCCAGGCCATGCCTTACACCCAGGTTATCGGAATTGATTTTCCCGCCGACAAACCATCCATGTCGGGTGTTGAGATGATCAAAAGCTATGCCAGGGCCGATAAACCGACCGAACTGTCGAAGAGCGGCTACAACCTCATTCCCAACATCTATAATTTCTACACCGGGCCAGAGGCAAAACTTGGCTTTTACACTGAAATGTACAGCCTTGATAAAGTAATTCCTAAAGGCCAGATGTTCCTTGTTTCGTATTACATCGAATGTTTTGAAAACAACCTGAAACTTAACGAATTCGCCAAGTCCAGGAAAGAAACCCCCAAACCAGTGAATGTACTGCTGGCCGATATCAATATCAGGGACCTTGCCACCGGCAACTACAATCTCGTAATCGAAGCCAGGAATTCAAACAATGAAGTCATTTTATCTAAAAAGGTGTTCTTCCAGAGGACTAATCCGAATGCCGCGTTTTCACTCACTCAGATTGCTTCCACCGAAATTAAGGGAACATTTGCCGAAAAGATCACCAATGCCGATTCCCTAAAGGAGTTCATCCGCAGCACGTATCCGGTTTCTACAGGGTATGAAAAGGATTTCATCCGTTTCCAGCTAAAAAAATCTGATCTTCCCACCCTGCAAAGATATTTCTATGTATTCTGGTACCAGAGAAGTTCAACAGAACCTGAGAAAGCATGGCTGGGTTACAATATGCAGGTTAAAATTACCCAGGCAAACTTCGCCACCAAGATCAAGAAAGGATATGAAACTGACAGGGGACGTGTATTCCTTCAATACGGCCCTCCCAACGCCAGGGATGCACATTACGCCGAACCCAATACCTATCCTTACGAGATATGGCAGTATTATACGCTTAACAACAGCCAGAGAAACAAAAAATTCGTATTCTATTCCCCTGATATGGTCACTGCGGATTTCATCCTCCTGCATTCCGACGCAATTGGTGAACAATACGAACCTACCTGGAAGGTATTTTTAAGGAACAAGGTTTCTTCACCTATCGACATCAGTGAATCCCAGGTGGTCAATGTTTGGGGCGATTTCTCCGAAGATTCATGGGACTTACCCACAACTAACCTCTGACAGGAATCGTTACAGCCCGTCTTTTCTTTAATCCGCAAAGGATTTATTCTTACTTTTGAGTCTTCAATAACTCCTGATTTTTCTTAAAAAAGTGCAAGTCGCAGTAGTAATACTTAACTGGAACGGGAAAAAATTCCTGGAAAAATTCCTTCCGGCCCTGATTCAGCATATTGAACCAGACACAGGTGTTATTGTTGCTGACAATGCCTCAACCGACGACTCCCTCGACTTCCTCAGGACCAGTTTCCCCCAGATCCGGATCATACAGAACCCCAAAAACGACGGGTTTGCCAGGGGATATAACCTTGCGTTGCAACAGGTCGAAGCCGAGTATTATGTTTTACTGAACTCCGATATCGAGGTCACCGAGAACTGGATAAGGCCGGTTATTGATATTATGGAAAAGGATCCTTCCATAGGAGCCTGCCAGCCTAAGATCCGTTCCTATCTTGAACCCAAGAAATTCGAATATGCAGGAGCAGCCGGGGGGTTCATAGATAAATACGGTTATCCTTTCTGCAGGGGGAGAATGTTCCTCCAGATCGAAGAAGACCATGGACAGTACGACGATCTGCATGAGATCTTCTGGGCATCGGGAGCCTGTTTATTTGTGAGATCAAAGCTGTATCATGAGATGGGCGGATTTGATGAGGACTTCTTCGCCCATATGGAAGAAATTGATTTTTGCTGGAGGTTGAACAATGCAGGATACAAGATCATGTATTGTCCCGATTCCACTGTTTTCCATATCGGGGGGGGGACTCTGCCGAAAATTTCCTGGAGAAAGACCTACCTTAATTTCAGGAATAACTTCATCCTCCTTTATAAAAACCTTCCCGATTCCTGGCTTATCAGGGTGTTTGCAGTAAGACTGCTGCTCGACGGGATTGCAGCCATGAAATTCCTGGTGCAGGCAGGTTTCAAGGATTTCTGGGCTGTTGCCAGGGCTCATTTCAGTTTCTACCGTTCCCTTTCAACAACCAGGCAAAAAAGAGTATCCATCAAACAGGGTTCGGTAAAAAACATTTACAAAGGGAGCCTGGTATTCGATTATTTCATTCTGCGCAAAAGGAAATTCTCACAACTGAAACCTGCGCGGTTTAAAAATTAAGTATACGGCAGACTTTCCATCGCCAGCCTGCAGGAATCCAATAAAAATTAAGCGTACAAAAGACTTTCCATCGCCAGCCTGTAGGAATCCAGGCCGAAACCAGCTATCACACCTTTTGCCGCCGGGGCTATATACGATATATGCCTGAATTCTTCCCTGGAAAACACATTGGAAATATGCACTTCGATCACAGGAGTGTCGATCGCTCTCACGGTATCCCCTATCGCGACCGAAGTATGGGTATATCCGCCTGCATTCAGAATAATGCCCGTGTATTTTCCTGCGGCTTTTTGCAAGGCATCGATAATTTCGCCTTCAATATTACTCTGGAAGTAACTGATTCCTGTACCAGGGAATACGGTTTTAAGCGATTTAAGATAGTCTTCGAACTTTTTTTCGCCATACACCGCTGTTTCGCGCTTCCCAAGCAGGTTGAGGTTAGGCCCGTTGATAATGAGGATTTTTTTCATAACAGCAAATATACAAAGTAGCGAATTAGCAAAATAACGAAATTATTGGTGCATTATACATGGTATATTGTACATCAAAATGCCTTATCTTTGTTTCAACTTTCCAATAGGGGTGCCTTAAAATACGGGCTGAGATCATACCCTCTGAACCTGATCCGGATAATGCCGGCGTAGGGACAAGAGTATCACTTTAAAGCATGCCTCTGTTGTAAGTTATCAGTTTAGCATTTAAACGTATAACTTATGATGACGAGAAAAAACAAAAGAAAAAACACGGCCAGGTTACTGTGCGTATTCACGGCATTTCTATTATTTGCCGCAACAAATTATGCCCAGGTAAGGCTGGTCGGGACGATCATTGACAAACAGGACGGCAGGTCCCTTGAAGGGGCGAATATCATCCTCGAAAAAAGCGGGAAAAATGCCGTCAGCGGAGGAAATGGGAATTTTACCATTTCAAACATCAAAGCAGCCACATATACCCTTCGTGTTTCATATATGGGGTATGCAACCATAAAGCAGCTGTTGAAACTGCAAACCGACACCAATATCAGCATAGGGATGGAACCCGCGGCAATACTGGGCGAAGAGGTGAATGTGACAGCCACCCGGGCGCAGGAAAAATATCCCATGGCATTTACCGATATCACGGCAAAGCAGATCCAGGTGGAGAACATGGGCAAGGATATGCCCTACCTGGTCCAGAATACACCATCCACCGTGGTCACTTCTGACGCCGGAACCGGCATAGGATATACAGGCATCAATATCCGGGGTACCGATCTCACCAGGATCAACGTCACAATCAACGGGATTCCACAGAATGATCCCGAATCCCAGGGAGTATGGTTTGTTGACCTCCCCGATATCGCTTCCTCTTCCGACAACATACAGATCCAGAGAGGAGTAGGAACTTCCACTAACGGAGCCGGTGCTTTTGGGGCTTCCATCAACATACAGACAACAAAACTCAATCCCGATCCTTACGGGGAACTGGATGTTTCGGCAGGGTCGTTCAAAACATTCAAATCGACCCTCAGGTTCGGCACAGGCCTTCTGGCCAACCATCTCAGCTTCGACGGGCGGTTCTCCTATATTCATTCCGATGGTTATATCGACAGGGCTTTTTCGGATCTGCGCTCCTGGTACCTTTCGGGAGGGTATTATGGCAGCAGGACAACCCTGAGGATCATACTTTTTTCGGGGACCGAAAAAACATACCAGGCCTGGGGCGGAGTGCCAAAGGATTCCCTGGAAACAAACCGCAGGTTCAACCCCATGGGTCTGTATTACGACCAGAACGGGAATATACAATATTACAGCAACGAGACCGATAATTATGTTCAAACCCATTTCCAGGCCATCTTCTCACAGCGGCTTATGAAAGGCTGGGATATTAACCTTGCAGTCCACTATACCAAGGGGAACGGGTATTATGAAAGTTTCGAACAGAATGCTTTCTTTTCAGGCTACGGGCTTCCCAACGTGATAATAGGAGGAGCAGTCATTGATTCAACAAACCTGGTCAACCGTAAATGGCTTGACAATGATCTCTGCGGATTTACATTCTCCAGTAATTACAAGCCCGATGACCGTCTTAATGTTATCGTAGGCGGAGCCTGGAGCCGGTATTCGGGAGATTCCTTCGGGAAGGTAATCTGGGCGCAGTATGCATCCACCAGCACGAATTCCTGGAACTGGTACGACGGCCGAGGGATTAAAAAAGATTTCGACATTTTCCTAAAGATCAATTATACCCTGTGGAAGAAACTCAGTTTGTTTGCCGACATTCAGTATCGCTATGTGAACTACAAACTCAGCGGTACCATAGAAGACCTGAGAACCCTGGACCAGTCTCATATTTTTAATTTCTTCAATCCCAAACTCGGTTTATCCTTTGCTTTTAACCCTCACCACCAGGCTTACTTTTCATTCGCGGTGGGCAACCGGGAACCAAGCCGGGACAATTACAAGGATGCCGACACAAACCGCATGCCCGCTTCCGAAAGACTGTACGATTACGAGCTTGGATATACCGCCAGGTACAAGTGGTTTACCGCCAATGCCAACCTGTTTTACATGGATTACAGCAACCAGCTTGTGTTAACAGGCGAGATCAATTCTGTTGGGGAAGCCATTATGGTCAATGTACCCCACTCCTACCGCCTGGGCATCGAAATTTCGGCCGGCATTGATTTGTTACAGCAGCTGCATCTTGACCTGGCTGCTGCCTTCAGCCAGAACAAGATCAAAGATTTTACCCAGTACATCGATCAATATGACTCGGCCTGGAACTTCAAAGGACAGCAAGCGACCAGCCTCGGCAAAACTGTCCTCTCATTTTCCCCCGATATCGTATTTGCAGGCACACTTACCTATAAACCCATCAAAAACCTGAGTGTTTCATGGAACTCCAGGTATGTGGGCATGCAATATATCGATAACACATCAAACAAAGGGCGGTCCCTGCACGACTATTTTATCAATGGGCTTGGAGCTTCTTTTGCAGTACACCCGGAATGGATGAAAGAGATTTCATTCTCAATGACCATCAGCAATATTTTCAGTGAAAAATACGAGTCCAATGCCTGGGTTTACCCCTACCTTCAATCAGGATCCTATTATGAAAGCAACGGGTATTTTCCCCAGGCCCCAGTTAACTACCTGTTCGGGATCAGCCTGAAGATCTAAAAGGATTTACAATGGACCATGTACCATTTACAAATGGGAAGAATACCTTTTTCTGAATTTGTACATGGTTCATAGTACATTGTACATAATACCTAGCCCATCCTTTCGTACCTTTGCTGCCTGAATTATGGAGAAAGCCATCAGCATACGAAATAAAAGAGCTTCTTTTGAATTTTATCTTCTGCAGGAATTCACTGCCGGGATAATGCTCACAGGGACCGAGATCAAATCGATCCGCGACGGGAAAGCTTCGATTGCCGACGCCTACTGCACTTTCAGGGGGGATGAGCTGTTCGTGCTCAACATGCATATAGCCGAATACAGTCTTGGTACCATATACAACCATGTGCCAAAAAGGGAGCGCAAGCTTTTACTTACAAAAAGGGAGCTCCATAAGCTCCTGGTGAAGGTTAAGGAAAGAGGGCTTACCATAATACCCACACATTTGTTTATCAACGATAACGGCCTGGCCAAACTCACCATAGCACTGGCCAAAGGGAAACATTCCTATGACAAGCGGGAATCGCTTAAACAAAAAGATATGAAACGTGAAATTGAAAGATCCAGGGATTAAACTGTCAGCATGAAAAACTTCATCAGGAATTTTACTTTATTTATTGCCATAGCTTCCCTGCCAGGGATGGTACTGGCCCAGGAAAACAGCGAGAAGAAAAGCATCATCCAATGGTACAGCTTTGCTGATGCCTACAAGCTGAACAAAATAAAACCTAAAAAAATGTTTGTGGATGTGTATACCGACTGGTGCGGATGGTGCAAAAAGATGGACAAGGAAACGTTCCAGGACCCTGAAGTTGCAAAATACATGCAGAAGCATTTTTATTGCATTAAGCTCAATGCCGAAACCAAGGATACCATTGTGGTTGATACGGTAAAGTTTGTCAACAAGAATCCCAAAGGAAGGGGTGGAAACAACCAGCTGGCCGTTGAACTTCTAAGAGGGAAAATGTCCTATCCCTCGCTTGTCTTCCTCAATGAGCAGAACCAGGTGCTTACCGTGGTTCCGGGTTACCTGAATGCAGCGGATTTCACACCGGTGGTGCACTATTTCGGAGAAGACGCTTACAAAGATGAAAAATGGGAGGTTTACCAGGAATCGTATAAAAAAGGCAAGGAAAAGAAATAATCCGGTTTTTGATACCAGGAAACCGGTTTTATCATGTCCTGACGAACTATTGCCTGCGTTTACCCACTCGCCTTTTTCGGGAATACAAGGCTGGCAATAATTTTATATAATTCTTTTTTCAAGATGGGTTTCGAAATATATCCTTCACAGCCCGCTTCCTTGCTTTTCTCCCTATCGGTCGACATGGCATAAGCCGTTTGGGAAATAACGGGCAGCCCGGGACGAAGCCTTTTGATCTCTTTTGCCAGTTCCCATCCGGAGGCATCCGGCAGTCGCACATCCAGCAGTACCAGGTCAAATAATGCTATATTTTCAAATTGAGCCCGCAGTTCTTTACCACTATAGACTGAAGTCAGATCGGCCCCGGTCTGTTTTAGTATGATATTCAGGTAATCCATGTTCGATTGTTCATCTTCGACCAGCAGAAATTTTTTCCCAGACCAGTTGTATATATCTTCGGTTGCAACAATACCTTTACCTGAAGCGGGATCCTGACTGGTTTCACGTTCCTGCTCGAATGGGAAACTGAACCGGAAAGTGCTTCCTTCGCCGGGTGTTGATTCCACCCAGATTTTCCCGCCCAAAAGGGCAAGGGAACCTTTGCAGATTGAGAGCCCAAGTCCCGTGCCTCCATATAGTTTTTTGGGGTTCTGAAGGACCGCCTGCCTGAAATGTTCAAAAATTATTTTTTGGTTCTCGGGGGATATGCCTATCCCAGTATCAGTCACGTAACAGCTAAGCATTCCTTCTTCGGGGATGTTGTATCCAAAACGGATTGATCCGGTCTCGGTGAACTTTATCGCGTTATCTATAAGATTCGAAAAGACCTGTTTGAGGATAAATCCGTCGGTTCTAATGATTGCCTGCCTTCGGGGGAGTTTCTTTTCGGCTGTGATAACGATATCCGTTATATTATTCTTTTCTGTTTTCTGGCGGAATACAGCCTCCATTTCATCAAGGATATCATTTAATGAAACAACAGTTTTCACCACTGTGGCATTTCCAGATTCTATTCTCGATATATCCAGCAGATCATTGATCAGATGCATCAGGTCGTCCGATCGTGATTGTATGATATCAGTAAACCTTTGCCTGTCGTCATACGAAAGCTCAGGATCGGACAGCATACCTGCAAAACCTACAATGGCATTCATCGGGGTTCTTATCTCGTGGGACATATTGGCAAGAAAAGTGGATTTCAGCCTGTCGCTTTCCTCGGCTTTGTCCTTTGCAATTCTCAGCTCTCCTTCTGCCCTTTTCCTCTGCTCTTCCTCCTCTGCATATCCCATGGCGAATGAAATATTTGCCGCCATTTCGTCAAGCAGTGTCAATTCTTCATCATCGAAGAAGTTTGTTTCGGACGCATACAGAGTAAGTGCGCCTCTCAATTCACCGGCGATGCTGAACGGAAAGACAGCCGATGCCCTGAAGCCCAGCTTCAGCGCGTCATCGCGCCATGGGGACATACGCGAGTCGGTAGCAATATCGTTTGCAACATGGTGTTTGCCTATACGGAGTGCACTGGCAGTTGGGCCCCTGCCTCGTTCACTGTCATCCAGGGTGATATGCAGCCTGTCCAGGTATTTTTCAGTCTTTCCGGCCCATGCAACAGGTACCACATTTTTTGTCCGGGGATCAAGCAATCCTATCCAGGCCATGCGGAATCCCCCTTCCCCTATAGCAATATTACACACTGCTTCATATAACTCCTGGGGTTTATGCACACGTATTATGGTCCTGTTGATTTCACTCAGCAGGGCATAGGTCCTGTTGAGTTTGCGGAGCATCATCTCTGATTGCTTCCGTGCTGTAATATCTGAATTGAATCCATGCCAGATAATACTGTCATCATCCAGTTTTTCGGGTGTGGACTGGCCGAACATCCATCTTACCTGCTCACCGGGGATCCTTACCCTGTATTCACATTTCCATATGCTAAGGTTCCGGCCCGAATATTCAATGGAACTCATGACTTTTTCCATATCCTCCGGCAAAATAACACTGGCGATTGGGGAAAAATCGTCATAAACATCCTGGGGGGAACAGCCGAAGATATCCCTGATCGCTTCTGTTGCAAAAGGCACACAATAGGTCCCATCGGTTTTTTTCACAAATTGAAAAATCAAGCCAGGAACCTGGGAAGATAATTTTGCAAAACGGTTGTCACGTTCCAGCAAGGCCTCTTCCGACCTCCTGCGTTCGGTTATGTCCCGTGCGATGCCCAAAAGGCCTATAATTGTATCTTGTTTCAGCTGGGGAGTTGCCAGGACCTCGCAAAGCAGATAATCCCCTGACTTTTTCCGTATCCTGAGCTCGATAGCCCTGGAGGTGTCACCCTTCAGAATATTGGTTAAACGATACGTTGCCAGGGAAACATCCGCAGGATGAACCAGATCAAAGATGGATCTTCCGATCCATTCATGAATATGCCAGGCTGTATGAGATTCGAACGAATAGTTGAGAGAAACCAGTATGCCTTCGGGAGAGAGAGAGAAAATAATGTCGCGGACCTGTTCAATAAGATCATGATACCGTCCTTCGCTCGCTTGTAAATCATCCTCTGCACGCTTTCGTTCGGTATACTTTGAGATCCTGTCGGCAAAGTTGTATATAAGGCTTTGTTCGAAGGATTGAATAAACGGGAGGTTTTCGGTATAGCATACTAATAATTCACCTGACAGTTTCCCCCAAAGGTTGATTGGGGCTGATAAACAATTACAGTCTGTTCGGGGCTTGAAATTCTCAAAGTTGGAGTATTCTTCATCGTCAATCCGCAGTGAAACAAAAACTTTATCGGGAAACTTCATGCTTTCCGGCACAATGACTTTAACAAACTCCCGGTAAACCTCTTCGCAGGTATCCAGTCTTTCAATTAAAAGAGCTAAGGAGTATATCCCGTTCAGCTCTTTGATCCTCTTTTTGAGCTCAAGTTCGTTTTGCTTTAGTTTTTCCTCAATGTGTTTTCTTTCAGTAATATCAATAAACGAGCTGATCAGTTTGCCATTCTGAAGCATTGCTATCGACATGATAGCATCCCTTATTTCACCATTCTTTTTATAAAATGAAAATTCATATTTATCAGGAGCTCCTTTTGGGTTTGAAAGCCTGATACGGTTATATTCCATTAAGCGTTCAAGGTCTTGGGGCGGGATTTGCCTGGTCCAGCTCATTCCTTCAACTTCCTCTTTGATATAACCGCTCATTTTACAATATTCATCATTGACCATCGAAACGGTTGTATCCTTTTCAATGAGTGCCATTGCTGCCGAGTTGTTTTCAAATATCGAGCGGAAATTTTCTTCGCTCACACGCAACGACTCTTCCGTCTGCCTGCTTGCTCCCATACCAGGATTTGAAATGTCGGGTTTAAGGGAATCACCTTGAGACCTATCCGGCAGTTTCTGAGAAACATTCTCCTTTTTACCCGGCCTGGCTCTTAATTTTGATGTTTCCTTTTTCATTGGAATCTGTAACTTAAGTCCCTTTTGCTGAAAAGAGTAATAATCAAAAATATGAAAAATTAAGTTTAAACCAAACTTTAAGCTTTTATTATTAACTTCGAAATTAAATAATATTTGATTCCGGGATCTTTTTCAGAGCTTAGGAAAAAAACTAAAAAGTGGGAAATAAAGCAAAAACCAGAGAAGATCTGTCACAGGAGTTAATCATCCTGAAGAATAAATACAAAAAGCTGGAAACAGGCTTTAAAGAATATGCTGCCCATAGCAAAAAGATTGAGGCAGAACTGCGGAAATTCTCAGTTGCCGTTGAGCAAAGCCCTGTTAGCATCGTTATTACTAACCTTGATGGGATTATCGAATATGCCAATCCAAAAGCTTGCGAAACAACAGGTTATGCTCACGATGAACTGATCGGGAAAAACCCCCGGGTTTTGAAATCCGGGGAAACACCAAGTATTGAATATAAGGGTCTGTGGGATTCAATAACTTCAGGGAACCAATGGCATGGCCTGTTCCATAATAAAAAGAAAAGCGGTGAACTGTACTGGGAATCTTCAACTATCGCCCCGATACTGGATTCCAACGGCAACATCACTCACTTCCTCGCAGTTAAGGAAGATATCACAAAACGCAAAGAAGCTGAAGATGCATTATTGCTCAAGAACCAGCAATTAGCCGAGTTAAACGCAACCAAGGATAAATTTTTCAGTATCATTTCACATGATCTCAGGAGCCCCTTCACTTCAATACTGGGTTTCGCAGGACTTCTGAAAAATGAGATTGGCAATTATACTGATGAAGAGATAAAAAACCTGGTTGAAATTATTTACAACACAGGCAAGAAGACCTTTGAACTCCTGGAGAACCTGCTTGAATGGTCAAGGACCCAAACAGGAGCTATGGATTATGATCCTGAGGAATTAAACCTTGAGGAGGTCGTTTTAAACGTGATCAGCCTTGCAGACCAGATTGCAAAAACCAAAAATATTTCCATCAGTTATAACATCCCTGCGAACCTCAGTGCTTTTGCCGACCTGAACATGATCAATACCGTTTTACGCAACTTAACTAACAATGCTATTAAATTTACCCATAAGAATGGATTTGTCGGAATAAGCGCGATACGGAAAACTGATGAAATTGAAATTTGCGTAAGCGACACAGGTATCGGCATGAGTGAAAACATCAAGGATAAATTGTTCCTGATCAAAGAAAAAATCAGCACAAGGGGAACCGAAAATGAGAAGGGCACGGGAATAGGATTGATTTTATGCAAGGAGTTAATTTCGAAGCATAACGGGAAGATATGGGTTGAAAGTGAAACAGGCAACGGCAGTGTTTTCAAATTCACTTTACCATTAAATGAAAACCGGTAAGGCGCGAATCCCTCCATTGCATATATGAAGCCGGATTAATGGGATAAAGCAGCGAAAGACCAGAGGCTGTTTTCAGGCAGTATTTTTATTATTGCCGATTCTAAAGTTAATGGTAAAGACAGTACCGTTTGTATTGTCTATGTTCAGACTGCCTTTCATCTGGTTTTTAGCCCAGAGTTTGACAAGATGAAGCCCGATGCTGGTTGGATTTCCACTGTCATAAGAATCAGGCAAACCCTTCCCGTTATCAGCTATTTCCAGGGTGCACAGATCGCCTTCCTTCCAAAGCTTTACAGTTATGTATGCACGCTCTTGGAAATCAGGGGGGAAGGCGTATTTAAGTGCATTCGTAACCAATTCGTTTACGATCAGCCCGCATGGCATTGCCAGTTCTGCGTCCAGCACGGTATTCCTGCAATCAACCTCAACCCTTAAATTATTTCTGCCCTGGAAGGTTTTGAGAAGATAGGATACGAGCAATTCCAGGTATGACTGCATGGGAACCCGCGACAGTCTTTGGTTCTGGAACAATTCCTGGTAAATTACCGAAATAGTCCGGATCTGTTCCTGGAGCTCAAGCAGAATTCTCTGGGCTTTCTCGTCCTCCACTTCAGGACTGCGCAAAGCGATCAGGGTCATAACGGTTTGAAGGTTGTTTTTTACCCGGTGATGCACTTCCCTTAAAAGGGTTTCCTTCTCGGCAAGAGCAGATTTCAGCTTTTCTTCGCTTAGCTTTCTTTGCGAAATATCCCTGACGATAGCCCACATGGCCGAGGGGTAGCCCTGATCATCCCGTATCAGGAATGTTCTCAACTCAATGGGAATGATCGTCCCGTCCTTGTGACGGTATTCTTTTTCATAAATGCCCGAAGAGCCATGAGGCAGGATTTCCTCCTCTACTATTCTGGCCTCTATTGCATGCCATTTCTCAGGTGTGAGATCAACATAGGTAAGCTTGATCATTTCATCAGCCGAATATCCAAGCATCCGCAGGTAACTCTCATTGAATTCCTGCATTTCCCCTTTCATATTGACCGAACAGAATGCATCGGTCATGCTGGAATGGAGTTTGCGGTACTTTTCTTCGGACTTAAGAAGCTGTTGCTCAGCATGTTTCAGCTCGGTGATCTCCCTTACTGCCCCGATAATATGAGATGTTTTGCCAATGGAGTCTTTCTTCTGACGGGCATAGATCCTGATATATCGTAAATGACCGTCTTTATGAAACGACCTGCATTCGAATTCACCCTTTTCCAAGGATGTTGACATCTGGTTTACAAAGATCAAAAACCGGGGAATATCATCGGCATATATGATGTTTTTCCAGACATCCATCGTCAGTATCTCCCCAGGCCTGCGTCCGGTTTCCAGCAACAAATTTTCCGAAGCCCAGCTTAACTTTAATTGACCACCTTGTTCCACATCCAAAACAAAGATATAATTTACAAGCACTTCAGAAATGAGCCTGTAACGCCATTCTCCATCCTGCAAATGTTCATCGCCGGCTTGTATATTGACAGAATTCACCGGCTTCATCTGCTCAAAATCCGGGTTCAAATTATCCTCAGTGTTCATTTAGTTTAAATAATTCAATGCAATGATCAGTATTATAAGCAATTATAAAATATACAGTCCGGCATTGAAAATGAAAATAAATTTATGAAAAAAATTCCCAAATGTCTGGCTATAAGGCATTTGGGAATTCACAGGGTGGAAGATGGGACTCGAACCCACGGCCTTCAGAGCCACAATCTGACGCTCTAACCAGCTGAGCTACGACCACCATTTTGTGATGCAAAAGTACAAAAAAATTATACATTTGCAAAAATACACCTGCCTGCCTGATGCTGTTCCGGAAACGTCCCCAGATTATCTCAGCCTCCCTTTCACGTCTTGCGTGGGGAAGGTTCAGTCATGAGCCTTTGGGCATAGGGTCCCTGATTTTCATCGGGCTGGTCTGCCTTATCGCAATACTGGGCTACCTGATAACACCTGACAAGAGCCCTTATGCGAACCAGCAATTCCTGGAGCTGGGTTTGAAGAAGCCTGGTTTTAAGGTTGAAATGCTTTATATCATGAAAGATGAGCCTGTCCATGGTTCATCATGGATGCATACAATGCTTATGGGTAGCAGAAGCAGGTTCACAGAGATCCCGGTTAGCAGTTACAGGGCTTGCGGCGATACTGTCTTTTACAAGGCTTATGCCGAGCCAGGCACGATATCGGCCGAAAACAAAATCCCGGCAAAAAAACTCAGCACGTCAAAAATAAAGACATTCTGGCTGGGCACCGACCGCTTTGGCAGGGATTATCTGAGCCAGCTGATCATAGGAGCCAGGATCAGCCTTGCGGTGGGCTTTATCTCGGTATTTATTTCGTTGCTCATAGGTATTTCACTTGGCGCTGTTGCAGGATATTTCAGGGGCTGGGCCGATGATTTTATCATGTGGGTCATCAATGTGGTCTGGTCCATCCCTACCCTTCTTCTTGTAATAGCCATCACTTTTGCACTTGGGAAAGGGTTCTGGCAGGTTTTTGTGGCCGTAGGCCTTACTATGTGGGTTGACGTTGCAAGGATGGTAAGGGGGCAGGTAATGAGCCTCAGGGAGAAAGAATTTGTTGAAGCTGGTCATGCCCTGGGGTTTTCCGATTCCAGGATCATCATCCTGCATATCCTGCCCAACGTGATGGCCGCAGTGATTGCGATATCTGCTGCAAACTTTGCATCCGCCATTTTACTTGAAGCCGGACTTAGTTTCCTCGGTCTGGGGGTTCAGCCTCCCGTCCCGTCCTGGGGGTCGATGATCAAGGAAAACTACGGATACATCATCCTGGATTACGCTTACCTTGCAATACTTCCCGGGCTTGCCATCATGCTGCTCGTACTTGCATTTATGCTTATGGGAAACTCACTGAGGGATGCCCTGGATGTGAAAACCGGGGAATGATCAACCCGGGCCGAATTCAAGGTTGCCGCAATGTTTACTGCTTTTCAGCCGGCAGGAACCCTTGTCGAGAAAATATTTGATCGAAAAATACACATCCAATCCTGTGAAGTCGTTAAAATTAAAGAAGCCTCCCATTTTATCACATCCGATCGTAAACCCGTAAACCCTTAAGGCAAGACCTATCCTGGGGAGATACCAGTCATAAAGTGAAACGGGTAGGCTGACTTCCAGCCAGCGGTGCTCATACCTTGGCGTAATGGCCAGTTCGGCAGGCCTGCTCAGTGTTGCACCGGCCAGGGCAAAAGGGTATATGAGGCTTGCGTTGACATACGTGAATTTCGTAAGATGATAGTCAAACTGCACGCTCAGTGCCGACGGGAGCCAGATAGTGAATTTATTCGCAGCCAATGCCGAAGTTTTATCCCCGTAAAATTTATAGCTCAGGGTGTCGAGCATCTGCTGTATGTTCTTGAATTTGATATGTGTAAGCTGGTCCCAGTATGAAGATCGGTTGCCTATGACAAATTTCTGTGCATTGGTCTTAAAACTGATTCCCCCGATATCAATCAGTGCTACACCCACACGATACAGGTAGTCTTCATAATGCTGTTCGCAGGGTTTATTGAAGTACTGTTCCTGGTGGGGTTTGACCAGGCGGGTATAAGTAACCCCCAGGTCAACGGCAAAACCGCCTCCCCTGAATGCGGTTCCGCCGGCAAACTGGTTGGTTTGGTAATCGACAGGCATTGACATTCCCATTGCCCCATCCAGATTTTTAATCTGCACTGTGGAATCATCCAGCACGGTATAATTAATATTTTTAACGTTGGTGTACATTCCTGCATAACCAAACAACTTGCGTACCGAAAGCCCGGCATTGATGCGGTTAAACCCGCGTCCATAAACCTCATACGAATAAGACAGCCCGATTTCGGCCCAGGCCATCTGGGCCATCCCAAACGGGCGGGTGTCGTTGTAGTTGATTTTTTGCTGCGGCTGGTAGTTCAGTCCAAGGTAAGCAAAATTCGCAAGGTCATAGGGCATGCCGCGAACCGAAATCACGTTCCTGACAGCCGTAGTAATTGCAAAAGCATGCTTCCCCCAGATCAGCATCGCGCCAGGACCGTCAAGCCTGATATCGCTGTAAAGATTCTTGGGTTTCGTATTATTATAAGTATAGAGAATGCGTACCTCGGTACCATACCCTTCGGAATGGGTTGGCCATTCATAGCCTCCTTGAAAGAAGTGTGAAAAACTATAGTCGGATTTTTTCTGATAAAGCATGTTATTCTGAACAAACAGGCCGGCGCCGAGGAATTCAACATCAAGCCAGGTCTTCGAATTCTGCAAGGCACTGGGGTTAAGCTGAAGGCTGTTCACACCGGAATAATTCCCTAATACTTCTCCGTACATTGATTGTCCTTTCACCATGCCATGTAACGACAGCATGAGAAGAAAGGGCAATATATATCTGCTTAACCTCATATAAGGTTTGCTTATTCAATAAAGTTTATAAAAACCTGGTAAATGTTTTCCCTGTTGTGGAATAAAGTGTACTTTCAGGATGATTTCCCGTTCTGGTGTTTGTTTTTATTAATGACCCTGATAAGATGCTTTGGTTGCCCGCCGAAGCAAACAAAACCACAGCATCAGCTTCTCTGCTGATTATAACGCCGAAAAGGAAAAAATTAGTACCTTTGCAGGCTTGAAAATTACTTCATCATGCGGATGTGGCGTAATTGGTAGCCGCGCAAGACTTAGGATCTTGTGCCTCAGGGCGTGGGGGTTCGAGTCCCTTCATCCGCACCAAGTGAAATAAAGGGCCTGAAGCAATAAATTACCAGGCATAGGTAAAAGCTAATTAATCATAAGAAACATTCATGAATTTAACAAAAGAGAGTACAGGCGAACTAACCGCAACAATCCGGATGGAAATCTCCCCGGAAGACTTCACTGAACAGGTAAACAAAGTAATCAAGGACTACCAGAAAAAAGCAAACATTCCCGGTTTCCGTCCTGGGCACATCCCCTCTGGCCTGATCCGGAAAATGTATGGAAAATCGGTCCTGGCCGAGGAGGTCAACAAACTTATTTCAGATTCTCTGAACAACTACATAAAGGAACAGAACCTCGATCTGCTTGGGAACCCAATTCCAAACCTTGAAAAAAATTCGGCAGTCGATTTTGAAGTTCAAACCAGTTTTGAATTCTTTTTTGATATAGGGTTTGCGCCTGAGTTCAAAATACCGCTTGGCCCTGAAACGGAAGTAGAGGATTTTGAGATCCTTGTCGACGACGTCATGATCGACAAATACATTACCGAAACCCGCAACCGTTTTGGAACTCCGGTGAAACCTGAAGCGAGTGAGGCGGCTGAGGTAATTGAAGAGAAACCCGGGGAAAATGCGGAACAGGCTGATGCCGTCGCCGAAGCAGTTAAACCGGAGGGGACAATGGCCCCCGAAGTCATCCCTGCCGAAATGACAGCCGATTTCTATGAAAAAGTCTACCCGGGGGATAAAATTGAAACCGAAGAACAATTCAGGGAAAGGATCAGGAAAGATGCTTCAGCCAGTTTTGTCCAGGAAACCGACAAGATCTTTTTTAATAAAGCCGTTGATCTGCTTGTAAAAAATACAAACTTTGAGCTGCCCGACGACTTTCTGAAACGATGGCTCCTTGAATACAATGAAGGCAAATTCACCGGGGAGCAAATCGAAAAGGATTATCCCTCGTTCAGGGAATCCATGAAATGGCAGCTAATAGAAAACAGGATAATCCGCGAGAATGACATCAGGGTAACTGACGAAGACATAAAAACTTACATCAGGACGGTCATGCTTCGAAGAGTCGGCACGGAATTTGTCGATACAGAAATGGAGAAAAAGTATGATTCAATTGTTGATGCCTTCATGCAGAATAAGGAACAGGTTCAAAGGATCAACGACCAGTTATACAATGCCAGGCTAATGGGCCTTTTCAAAACACATCTGAAGGTTGTTAAAAAGGAGGTTTCCTATGATGAATTCGTGGCGATAGCATCGGAAATGCACGAACACGAGCATGACCATGAACATGAACACGAGCATGATCACCAGCAGGAGCATTCACATCATGAAGCCATCTGAGAATAGCGAAAATCTATCAATCTATCAATCTATCAATCTATCAATCTATCAATCAATCAATCAAGATGGACGAATTTTCGAAATATGCCATAGGGCACAGGGGTATCAGCAGCCACAGCCTTGAAAAATACAAGAGTATTTCGGCAAATTACATCTCCCCTACCATTATAGAGGAAAGGCAGCTTAATGTTGCCACGATGGATGTATTCAGCCGCCTTATGATGGACAGGATCATTTTCCTGGGAGTTCCCATTGACGATTACGTGGCCAACATCATCCAGGCTCAACTTTTGTTCCTGGAGTCGGTGGATTCTCATAAGGATATCCAGATTTACCTGAATACACCCGGGGGATCAGTTTATGCAGGCCTTGGCATATATGACACCATGCAGTATATTAATCCCCATGTTGCCACAATATGTACAGGCATGGCAGCGTCCATGGGCGCCATCCTGTTATGTGCAGGCGAAAAAGGGAAGCGGACCGCTTTGAAACATTCCCGCATTCTGATTCATCAGCCTATGGGAAGTGCTGAAGGCCAGGCCTCGGATATTGAGATCACCACCCGTGAAATCCAGAAGCTTAAAAAAGAACTGTACGAGATCATCTCCATGCATTCGGGCCAGCAATACAAGAGAATATTAAAAGACGCCGACAGGGATTACTGGATGACTGCCGAAGAAGCCAAAGAGTACGGGATGATCGACGAGGTTCTTTTAAAGTCAAAGAAAGAAACACAATAATGGCAAAGACAGAAGAACGCTGTTCTTTTTGCGGAAGGGAGAAAAGAGAAGCCAGGGTGCTCATTGCCGGCCTCAACGGTCATATCTGCGACAATTGCATTCAGCAGGCCCAGACTATACTGGACGAGGAACTGGCTTCTAAAAAACCCAAGAACTTCCAGGAATACAACCTCCTGAAGCCAATAGAGATCAAGCGTTACATAGACCAGTATGTAATTGGTCAGGAAGAAGCAAAACGCGTGATTTCCGTGGCCGTTTATAACCATTATAAAAGGATCAGGCACGCCAAGGAATCCAAGGATGATGATATTGAACTCGAAAAATCAAATATCATCATCGTCGGCGAAACCGGGACCGGTAAAACCCTGCTAGCCAGGAGCATTGCAAAGATGCTGAATGTACCCTTCTGTATTGCCGATGCCACAGCCCTTACCGAAGCAGGGTACGTGGGTGAGGATGTTGAAAGCATTCTGGCAAGGCTGTTACAGGTTGCCGATTACAACCTCGAAGCTGCAGAGCGGGGGATCGTGTTTATTGATGAGATAGATAAAATTGCACGCAAAAGCGATAATCCTTCAATTACAAGGGATGTTTCAGGGGAAGGCGTTCAGCAGGCCCTGCTGAAAATGCTTGAAGGCTCGGTGGTGAATGTACCTCCCCAGGGAGGCAGGAAGCATCCTGAACAGCGCATGATTCAAATCAACACCCAGAACATTCTTTTCATTACGGGGGGGGCTTTTGACGGTATAGATAAAAAAATCGCAAACCGTTTGCAGACCAACCGGATAGGATACAAAGTGGACAGGAAAAGGGAAGAAGTGGATAAAAACAATATCCTTCAATACATCTCCCCTGTCGATCTGAAAGCTTTCGGATTAATCCCCGAACTCGTAGGACGGATGCCCATAGTTACCTTCATGCATCCGCTTGACAGGCCAACATTAAAGCGCATCCTCACCGAACCTAAGAATTCACTGGTGAAACAGTATATAAAGCTTTTCGAAATAGATAACGTAAAGCTGAGCTTTGATGATGACGCCCTGGATTTTATTGTCGACAAATCCGTCGAATTCAAACTCGGAGCCAGGGGGCTCAGGGCTATTCTTGAAGGGATCATGAACGATGCCATGTTCGAACTTCCCTCCAAAGCCAATATCAAGAACCTGAAAGTTAACCTCGCTTTTGTTGAAGAGAAATTCAACAAAACAAGTTTATCAAAGCTAAAAGTTGCCTGATACTAAATTGCCCCTCTCATCGTTTGATTTAGGGCGTAAGCACAGGGAATTCCGATGAGAATACTATTACTTTCTTCATTACTAATCCTTACAGTTCATCTATCCGTTTTTTCCCAGGATACAACTAAAATAACGCTGCCCGGGAAGATTGTGAACGGGGATACGCTTCCCGCCCTTGATCTGAACGGGGTTATTATTTTTCCTCCTGGCAAGTTCGATACCAGGACTGAAGCGGCACGTTACGACCGCATGGTGTATAACATCAAGCTGGTTTATCCCTATGCAAAGCTTGCCGGGGTCAAATTAAAACAGATCAAAGCAGTGCTCGACACCATAAAAAATGAGAAGCAGAGAAAGGTCTTTATTAAAAAATCAGAGAAAGAACTCGATGACCAGTTTGGTCAGCAGCTTAGGGACATGTCCTTTTCACAGGGAAAGATCCTCATTAAACTGGTTTACCGTGAAACAGGATCATCAACGTTTGCCATTGTAAAGGAACTTAAGGGAGGGTTCAGTGCATTTTTCTGGCAAACCCTTGCCCGGCTTTTCGGATATGACCTCAAAACCATATACGATCCGAACGGGGAGGATCAGAATATTGAAAGAGTGGTAAAGATGATCAATGCCGGAGCTATTTGAATAAGCATTAAATTTACATGCTTTTTGCACACATGAAATTATCTATCGTAATCGTCAACTACAATGTAAGGTACTTCCTCGAGCAATGCCTTCATTCGGTACAGAATGCCTGCAGGGGCCTTGAATGCGAGGTCTTTGTGGTTGACAACAGCTCCGTAGACGGTTCAGGGAAGATGGTCAGGGAGAAATTCCCTGAAGTTATCCTCATAGAGAACAAAGATAACCTGGGTTTTTCCACGGCCAATAACCAGGCTATGAAGAGAGCCAGTGGAGAGTATATCCTGCTCCTAAATCCTGACACACTGGTTGAAGATGATACACTCAGGAAGGTCGTAGGATTTATGGATGAGCATTCTGATGCCGGTGGCCTGGGAGTGAAAATGATTGATGGCAAGGGGAAATTCCTGCCCGAATCCAAACGGGCCTTACCCACTCCGGTAGTTTCATTCTATAAAATTTTCGGGCTTTCTTCCCTCTTTCCCAGGTCGAGGATCTTCAGCCAGTACCACCTTGGCTACCTTGATAAGGACAAAGTTCACGAAATAGATGTTTTGGCGGGCGCTTTTATGCTTCTCAGGAAAAAAGTTCTCGACGAAGTGGGCTTACTTGATGAGTCCTTCTTCATGTATGGTGAGGATATAGACCTCAGTTACAGGATTACCAAGGCAGGTTATAAGAATTATTATTACCCGGGAACAAGGATCATACACTATAAAGGGGAAAGCACAAAAAAAAGCAGCCTGAACTACGTGTTCATGTTCTATAATGCCATGATCATTTTCGCCAGGAAGCATTTTTCGAAAGAGAATGCAAGGTCATTTTCTATAATGATACATTCGGCAATATACCTGCGGGCTTTTTTCTCGATCCTTACAAGGTTTGCAAACAGGATATTCATGCCTCTCCTGGATGCGGTGATGATCTTTGCGGGGATGTTTTTCATCACTTTTTACTGGGAAAAGAATTTCATTTTTCCCGGAGGGGGGCACTACCCTCCCGAATTCATGCAGATCGCCGTTCCCGTTTATATAATAATATGGCTTACAAGTGTTTATGTAAGCGGAGGGTATGACCGGCCAATACGATTGAATAAGGTTCTCCAGGGCATGCTGGCAGGCACCCTTCTGATTCTTTTGTTGTACAGCCTCCTGAGTGAAAATTACCGCTTTTCCCGCGCTCTGATCCTCTTTGGTGCAATATGGGGCCTGGTTATCATGATGCTGCTGCGCTTATTGCTTCATTTCTCAAAAATAACCGGCTTCAGGCTGAATACAAATAAAAACAAGAAGTTTGTCATTATCGGTGAAAAAGACGAATCGGAGAGGGTCGCCGACCTGCTCCAGAAAGCCGGTATGAACCCGGCCTTTGTGGGACTCGTAAGTTACAGGCCTCATAAGGGTAATATGAACGGCTTTATAGGGAGCCTTGAACAGATTCAGGATATCATCACCATTCACAAGATTGACGAAGTGATTTTCTGTGCCAAGGATGTTCCCGCCCAGGTGATCATCGATAAAATGTCGGAGTTGAAAGATGCCCAGGTGGATTATAAAATTGCACCTCCCGAAAGCCTTTCTATCATTGGCAGCAATTCCATAAACACATCAGGCGACCTTTACGTGGTGGATATTAACGCCATCACTAAAAAATCGAACCTCAGGAACAAAAGATTTTTTGACCTTGCCGCAGGCCTGATCATCCTGGCATTATACCCCCTGTTCATGTTTCTTGTCAAAAAACCCATTGGCCTGGCAAGGAATATTTTCCAGGTGTTTTTTGCCAGGAAATCCTGGGTTGGTTACACCCCTGTAAGCGGGAGCCATGTGCAACACGTACCCCTGATAAAGAAAGGAGTGCTTAATCCCATGGACGCCCTTAAGTCAAATCCTGTAAGCGATGAAGACAAGAACAGGATCAATATTTTATATGCCCGTGATTATCACCTGGCTAACGACATCAATATCCTGCTTAAAGGGATCAGGAGTCTCGGCCGGAACTGATCTTTTTATTTTGAATGATTTTAAATAAGAGAATTTCGTATCTTTGCAGCATAATATTTCGAGCATATGGCGACGATAGAATTGGTTGTTCCGAGGTTAGGAGAAAGTGTGATCGAAGTCACTATCACCAAATGGCTGAAGAACGAAGGCGAACTCATAGCTGCTGAAGAGCCGCTGGCTGAGATAGCTACAGACAAAGTAGATTCGGAAATCGTTTCGACAGCCAGCGGCAGGCTGGTAAAGAAATTGTATAAAGAAGGGGATGTGGTAGCCGTTGGAAAAGCATACGCAGTGGTTGAGTCCGAAGCGGCAGCTTCTTCCGGGCCCGGCATGCCTCCTGCTGATTCACCTCTTCCTGCTGAAAAGCCCGTGGCAGAAGCAGTATCAATTAACGAACCTCCTGCAACCAGTGAAATCCAAGACGGGCATGCTGAAGAAATTCCTTCCTCCGCCCGGTATTATTCTCCGCTGGTAAGAAGCATAGCCCAGCAGGAAGGCCTTACGTTCAAAGAGCTGGATTCCATTTCAGGAACTGGCAAAGGAGACCGCTTGACCAAACAGGATATCCTGGATTATATCAGCAGGAGAAAAAGCGGGGAAAGCCCGTCCCTGCAGTCAGTATCCCCTTCCATCAGGTCTGAGCCTGTTCAGCCTGTTTTTGAAACCGGCGAAGACCGCATCGTTGAGATGGACAGGGTAAGGCAGCTCATTGCCAGCCATATGCTTAAATCGGTGCAGACCTCACCCCACGTGACTTCATTTATCGAAGTGGACATGGGCAGGATAGTTGACTGGAGAGAGAAGAACAAAGACGGTTTCCTGAAGAAATACGGGGAAAAGCTCACCTTCACCCCTATCTTCATCGAAGCCATTGCAAAAGCAATCAGGGATTACCCCATGGTCAATGTATCTGTTGATGGGACCAAGATCATAGTGCATTCAAAAGTCAATATTGGAATGGCCGTTGCGCTTCCCAGCAACAACCTCATAGTTCCGGTTGTGAGAAACAGCGGTAACCTGAACCTGCTTGGTATCACAAAAGCAGTGAATGATCTTGCCAACAGGGCCAGGAACAATAAGCTGGTCCCTGATGAGATTGCCGGCGGAACCATTTCGCTTACCAATCTCGGATCGTTCGGGACCATTATGGGCACACCCATTATCAATCAGCCGCAAACAGCCATCATAGCCGTTGGCGCGATAAAAAAACGGGTTGTAGTGATTGAATCCCCCCAGGGCGACATGATTGGAATAAGGCCTGTAATGATCTGTTCCATTACATTCGACCACAGGGTCATAGACGGTTCGCTCGGCGGACAGTTCCTTAACAGGCTCGCACAGTATCTCGAACAATTTGATAACACCCAGACTATCTGATTATGGAATTAAACTTAACCCGTCCCATAGTATTTATGGACCTTGAAACCACAGGGATTAAAGTGGCCACCGACCGTATTGTTGAATTATGCCTTCTCAGGATAAATCCCGACGGTTCCCGAAAAATAAAAACCCTCAGGATCAATCCCGGGATACCAATCCCGCCGGAATCCACCGAAATTCACGGCATCACGGATGAAGATGTAAAGGGCTGCCCGAAATTCACACAGCTTGCCCATGAGCTATCTGAATTCATGGACAACTGCGATATCGCCGGGTATAATTCAAACCATTTTGACATTCCCCTGATCGTTGAAGAATTCCTGAGAGCCGGAGTTGATTTTGAGATCAAAGGGCGCAGATTTGTCGACATTCAGAACATCTTCCACAAAATGGAACCCAGGAACCTGAGCGCCGCCTATAAATTCTATTGCAGTAAAGAGCTTGAAAACGCCCACTCAGCCGAAGCCGATACGGTTGCAACGTATGAGATACTCAAGGCCCAGCTTGACCGTTACAATGGCACAGAATTCAAAGATAAAAAAGGCAATGTGATGAAGCCGGTGGTCAACGACATGAAGGCTTTGAGCGATTTCAGCTTCAGCAACCGTGCCGCCGACCTCATAGGCCACGTGATCTATAATGATCAGAATATCGAGGTGTTTAATTTCGGCAAACACAAAGGAAAACCGGTGAATGTGGTATTCCGCGACGAACCTTCCTATTATGACTGGATCATGAAAAGCGAATTTCCCCTGTCTACAAAAAAAGTCGTGACGGCAATAAAATTAAGGGGGTTCAATAAAGAATCGGTCAAAACAGAATTATTCTGAAGATTTTATGAAGATCATCTGTATCGGGCGCAATTATGTTGAGCATATAAAGGAACTCAACAACGCAATCCCTGCCGAACCCGTATTTTTTCTTAAACCCGACACTGCACTTCTTAACAGGAACAGGCCTTTCTATTACCCTGCATTTTCATCCGACATTCATTACGAACTTGAACTGGTGCTGAAGATCAACAAGGTGGGCAGGCATATTCAAAAGCAGTTTGCCTCGAACTACTTTGATGAGATCGGCCTTGGCCTTGACATGACGGCCAGGGACCTGCAGGAGAATGCCAAAAAGAAGTCCCTTCCCTGGGCTGTGGCCAAAGGCTTTGACCAGTCGGCTCCCATCGGCAGGTTCCTCCCGAAAAACAATTTCAGCGATTCTGCTAACATCAGTTTCCACCTCGAGCTTAACGGTAAAACCGTGCAAACCGGGAATTCCTCTCTTATGATTTATTCATTTGAGGATATCATCTCCCATATCTCAAATTATATGACCCTCAGGACCGGTGACCTGATATTTACAGGAACCCCGGCAGGTGTTGGGCCTGTTAAAATAGGTGATGTTCTCGAAGCCTATATTGAAAGTGAAAAAATCCTGAAATGCGAGATCAGGTGATCGGGACCCGTTTTACCTGAGAACAATATCTTTTATCAATTCCCTGCCTGCAGCCTTATTTAGTTTCAGAACCAGGGTTTCTTTCATATACATCAGTTCCTGCCTGAGGGCAGCAGAATCAACATTCACAAACAATACGTTATCCCTGATGCGAACACTGGTATGGGCTGCAATCATGCTCCCGCATATCCCCGGCCACTGTTCTAGCAGCTTCGTTTCATCAAGATGTCCCTCAAGACTGTATTTCCTGAGGATTTCCTGCACCACATCCTTAAGAGGCCTGTCGTTTGATTTCATATTCAGACCCTGAACGGGAGATTAAAAAATTTATGGTCTATGTCCATGGCATCGAACACCCTGCGGATCCTGTCCTCGCTTGTGTCGGTGATAAAGACCTGCCCGAAATTATGCTTGCTTACCAGGCTGATAAGCTGCTGCACCCTGATATCATCCAGCTTGTCAAACACATCGTCAAGCAACAATACGGGCTTGTACCCCTTGATATTTCTTGTGTAATCGAATTGCGCAAGTTTTATGGCGACCACGAAGGATTTCTGCTGTCCCTGGGAACCGAACTTTTTTACCAGGAACCCGTCAAGTGTAAATTCCAGGTCATCCTTATGGATCCCCACCGTGGAGAATTGTGCGGACCTGTCGCGTGAGAGGTTTTCCCTGATCAGGGTTTCCATTTCAGCATTGCACAGATGGGAATCATATTTCACATCCACCTTCTCAATGCCACCGCTGATATAGGTATAGTAATGCTGGAAAATGGGCACAAATGATTCCAGGAAATTGCTGCGTTTGGCAAACAGCAGGCTACCGAGCCGGATCAGCTGTTCGTCCCAGATTTCAAGCTGGGCAATGTCGAAAAAATTACGCTCGGCAAAAGATTTTAAAAGGGCATTCCTCTGGACCAGGGCCTTGTTGTACTGAATAAGGTCGTCAAGGTACAATTTATCGAACTGGGAGATCACGCTGTCGATATACCTGCGCCTGACTTCAGAACCTTCATTGATGAGGTCCCGGTCGTATGGGGAGATCATGACAAGGGGGAAGTTCCCGATATGATCGGCAAGGCGGTCGTAATCCTTTTTATTCAGCAGAAAACGCTTTCGCTGGTTTTTTTTCTGAATGCACTGGACCAGGTCGGGTGTGTCGCCGTTACGCATGAAGCTGCCGTTGATGGCAAAATATTCCTGGCCATGCCTGATGTTCTGGGAATCCCCCTGGTTGAAAAAACTCTTGCAAAACGAAAGGTAATGGATGGCATCCAGGAGGTTTGTCTTGCCTACCCCGTTATTTCCCGTAAAGCAGTTGATCTTATCGGAAAAGACCAGGTCGGCCAATTCGTAATTTTTAAAATTTGAAAGTGAAAGTTTATGAAGAAACATCCCCTGGATATAAGAACCGCAAAGATACGAAGTCCTTATTTCTTCTTGGCGAATTCCGAAAGATTAACACCAACAGTAAAATAATTGGGATTATGCCCCCCGGCCTGCATGCTGGCCCTGGTATAGCTGATGTTGAACATTTTTATTCTCAAGCCGAAACCAAGGGAGAACCCGGCCAGGCCTGCTTTGCCATACAGCTTCATCTCCTGCCTGTCACGGTAATTGTAACCCATACGGATTGCAAATACTTTTGCAATGGTCACCTCGCCTCCAAGCACTACATGCCGCATTAAATTGTCTGCAAATTTGCTGATCCCCGATTTGGACTGTACCTGGCCGGTAATAGGATCGGCCTGGTTTGACGGATTGTTCGGATCGGTATAGGAAAGGTCCCACTTTTGAAGGTCCTGGAAGATTTCATAGAAACGCAAAGGCAGATGCTTTAATTTTTCACTCAAACCCAACTGAATCTGGAAAGGCAGTGGTTCATAATTACCCGCGGTATAAGGGACTACCTGGTAACCGATATTCCTGAAAATCAGCGAGGCATTGAACACGTCGTCAGTGGCTGTATACGTACCGGCCACGTCAACAGCTATGCCGAATGAACGGTATGTTTCCAGGGCCGAATAAATAAGTTTTGCATTGGCTCCTATGTTGAAGTGGGGGCTCAGGGGCCTTCCCCACCCTATGTTAAGGGCGTATTCTGATGCTGTAAATGTTCCAGTGATGTTACTTGAAGCATCGGCCTGGGTAAAACTGCCATAGCTGACGAATTGCATTGAAGCTGCAAAGTTCCCGGCTTTATTAAACGAATGGGCAAACATGACGAAGCCGTAATTTGCAGCCATATAGTTAACAAAGCTGAATGCCAGGTTGTTGTTCATCTCGGGAGTGATCACCGAAGGATTGGCAAGGGCGATGGTAACATCATTATCCCTTACCGGAAGGAAATTCCCCCCGATGGAGGCTACCCTGGCCGAATTGGTGAGGTTCAGGAATTCATAGGTCCCTGAACTCCCGCTCTGTGCAAAGAGCGGAGCAGAATAAAAAACAAATAAAAAAGCCAAAATGGCAAAGGAGCGTATAGGACGGTGCACGTTTATGATTAGTTTATATTTAAAACGAAAACCTGGCTAAAATATTTTATCCGGTTCAAGAAACTATTGGATCAGCCCCCGGCCCGACTTTTTAACAAGATCCTGTTCCCTCAGGTCGGCTACAAGTTTATCCAGTATCCCGTTTATAAATTGTTTGGATTTCTGGGTACTGAAGTGCTTTGATATTTCGATGTACTCATTTAATGAAACCTTGACCGGGATTTGCTTAAAATAAAGCACTTCCGCCAATGCCATCTTCAGAATTATAACATCGGTGAGGGCAATCCTTTCAAGCTCCCAGTTTTTCGACCTGGAACTTATCAGTTTTTCGAATTCCTCGCTGTGCATAATGGTTTTGCGGAACAGCGAACTGATGAATTCATTGCTTTCGGCAGCTTCATCCTCATTGTCCTTCGTGAAAAGATCAATAATATCCGACTTTGGTGAGAAATTCTCAGGGATTATCATTAGCGCCTTTATGGCATAACCTGAAATAATATCAAAATCGTCGTGCCAATGTATGCTCCTTTCCTCGCAGAATGACCTCAGGTCGGAATTATTAGCGACATTTTTCCTGAAAATCCTGATCAGGTAATTACGGTCATCTTCAAAAGAATTCTCACCTGAGTTAAAGTAGGTCTGCAGGTCTTTGGAAGCTTTGAGCTTCATGGACGTTTTCCTGACCATATCCTGTTCTTCGGTCCATGATATGGAATACCTTTCGATTTGTTTTTTCAAAGGCTCGTTTTCCATCAGGATCTTCAACAGGCGGTTCTGCAAAAGTTTAAGGCTGGGATTCAGCTCATCGGCAGTGGGATAGAATTTATTTTTTGATTCTTCCATCCTGTATTCATAAAAATGCATCAGCTCGAAGAGAAAGGAAAACTGAAGGCCGAAAAGCTGGTATACCATCTCTATACTTTTCATAAGGTTCTTTTCGGCAATTTCCAGCCTCGTTTCTCCTCCCTGAAAATAAGCGTATAAAGCCTGGAGTACTTTAATCCTGTAATGACGTCGTCCCAGCATTTTATCAGTGTTAAGCTTCCTGTTAGAATCGCTTGCAAAGCTAAAGAAAGATGCCCATAGTTTTCAAATATTATTTATAATTTTGCGTTTACTCAATATCTAAGAAACCCAAAACCAAATGCCAGCAGACAATGGAAGATAATGACAATAAGGGTAAAGACAGAGGTGAAATCTTCTCAAGAGCAATAAGGGCAGGAAAGCGAACTTACTTTTTTGATGTAAAAACCACAGCCGAGGAAGAAGCTTATCTGACCATTACCGAAAGTAAGCGCAGGTTTAATGAGCAGGGAAAATTCTTTTACGAGAAGCATAAACTTTTCTTATACAAGGAAGATTTTGAAAAATTCCTTAACGGGCTTAACGACTCCATAGATTTCATAAAGACAGGCAAGGCACCCGACCGCCCTGTTCAGGAGAGCAGCTATGCTTCGCCTGATGAAACCGATGGCAAAGACATCAGGCTACAAAGCCATTCCATTGAGTTTGAGGATCTGACATCCGAAGCTGAACACAACTGATAATATTTCGGTTCAATCGCAGGTCTGATGCCATTAAGGCAGCTTTCTCACTATATATTAAAACTTATCAACATAGCCCGGGTTAACGGCATTAAACTCTAAATTTGTTCATTGATTCAAACACTATATGGGGAAAGTAATTGCTATTGCAAATCAAAAAGGGGGTGTGGGAAAAACCACTACGGCAATCAACCTGGCTGCCGGTCTTGCTGTGCTCGAGCACAAAACACTTCTGATTGATGCAGATCCGCAGTCGAATGCCACATCCGGAGTAGGTTACGACCCACGCAGTATTGAAAACAGCATTTATGAATGCATTATGGATAATGTTGATCCTTTATCCATCATACTTCACACGGCCACCCCGTTTCTTGACCTGCTTCCTTCGCATATTGACCTGGTTGGGGCTGAAATCGAGATGATACAGATGCCTAACCGTGAACGGGTGATGAAAACTGTCACCGAAAAAGTGAGAAGCCATTATGATTTTATCATCATCGATTGCTCCCCTTCTCTCGGGCTTATCACCGTTAATGCGCTTACTGCAGCCGATTCGGTCATAATACCTGTTCAATGCGAATACTTCGCCCTTGAAGGTTTAGGCAAGCTGCTGAACACAATAAAAATAGTACAGTCGCGGCTGAACATGGCCCTCGACATTGAAGGCATACTGCTTACAATGTATGACAACCGGCTGAACCTCTCAAAACAGGTGGTTGAAGAGGTCAAAACCCATTTCCAGCAGATGGTATTTCATACGATCATCAACCGGAACACTAAACTTGGAGAAGCCCCGAGTTTTGGACAGACTATCATGGTGCATGATATAAACAGTACAGGTGCGATCAATTACCTGAACCTGGCCCGTGAGATTATACAAAATAATGAAAAGCCTGTGGAAAGCATGGCTGACCATGAAATAAGCCAGTAATATGCAAGCGAAAAAGAAGGCATTGGGAAGAGGTTTGAGCGCTTTGCTGGAAGGAAGCAGTTCGGACTATACAGGGGAAGAATTGCCTGCCATCCCTGCAAGTCATACGGTATCGGCCGTTCCCCTGGATCAGCTCGAGACCAACCCTTTTCAGCCCAGGTCGCAGTTTGAAGAAAAAGAACTGACCGAACTGGCAGTTTCAATACAGGAACAGGGTATAATCCAGCCTGTTACTGTGCGAAAATTAGGGCCTGACAAATACCAGCTGATCTCAGGCGAAAGAAGGTGCAGGGCAGCCAGGATAGCGGGCCTTACCGAAATCCCGGCATTTATCAGGCTTGCCAACGACGAGCAAATGCTGGAAATGGCCATTGTTGAAAATATTCAGAGGACTGATCTGAATCCTCTTGAGCTTGCACTGAGCTTCCAGAGATTAATCGAAGAATGCCGCATACGGCAGGAAGACCTTGGCCAGAAAGTCGGCAAAGACCGTTCGACCGTATCAAATTACATTCGTTTGCTAAAACTGCCAGTTGAGATCCAGGTCGCAGTGAGGGACAACATTATCAGCATGGGCCATGCCAGGGCACTCATTACTATGGACGATGAGAAGCAGCAGTTGCAGGTTTTGCAAAAAATACTGGAGAAGAGACTCAGTGTACGCCAGGTTGAAGACCTCGCCAGGGAACTTCTTAAACCGGCAAAACCGACTTCCAAACCCGGTCCCAAACTCCTGCCCACCCACTACCAGCATGCCAGGGAGACGATAAGCGGCAAACTGCAGTCAGAAGTGGAGATCCGCCTGCAAAGGAAAGGAAAAGGCAGCATCCTGATCCACTTCAATTCGGAAGAGGAATTTTACAATTTACTCTCTAAAATGAACCCTGAATGAGATTGCTCATACTGGCGGTTGCTCTTTTCTGGCTTGCCGTTTTACCTTTTAAAACAGCAAAAGCCCAAACCGACAGTATTCCTAAAGATATACCCGATTCAACCCTCGAGAAACAGCATTCGCCTTCCAAAGCCACTATCATGTCGGCCTGTCTGCCAGGGCTGGGGCAGATATACAACCATAAAATATGGAAAGTCCCCATCATTTATGCCGGTTTCGGGGTCATGGCCTACCTGATCGTTTTCAACACGAGTTATTACCTGGATTACAAATGCGCCTATATCGAATCGGTAAACAGGGATAAAAACGGGAACTATGCCTACCTGGTGAACAGGTACAGCTCCACTGACCTGGTATCGGCCAGGGAATATTACAGGAGGAACCTTGAAATCACCTGCCTGGTAAGCGCCCTTTGGTATATTCTGCAAATTCTCGATGCCACCGTGGACGCCCACCTTTACAGTTTCAACATCAATAAGACCCTGAGTATGAGAGTAGAACCATCGGTTATCGCACCCGTTGTTTCAAGGAACATGGCCGGGGGAATAAAATTATCATTGCATTTTTAATTTCAACCTATGAAGATAGCATTGCTGGGATATGGAAAAATGGGACAGGAGATCCACAAACTCGCCGAAAAGAGAGGCCATGAAATAATCCTTATCATTGATAACGATGAGGACTGGCAGGAAAGGGGCAGCCTTCTTAAAGAGGCTGAAGTTGCCATTGAATTTACAACTCCTGATTCGGCTGTGGATAACATCATGCGCTGTTTTGAAAATGAGATCCCGGTAGTTGTAGGAACAACAGGCTGGATAGAGGACATCGACCACATCCGGAAGACCTGTATCGACGAAAATAAAAGCCTTTTCTTTTCTCCGAATTTCAGCATTGGCGTCAACCTTTTCTTTGACCTGAACCGTTACCTTGCGTCCCTCATGGCCAAGTGGGATAATTATGAGATATCCATCGAAGAAACACACCACATCCATAAGCTGGATGCTCCGAGCGGCACTGCCATTGTTCTGGCAAATGACATCATCCGTAAAATAGAAAGAAAAGAAAAATGGGTGAAGGAGCTTCAGGAAAACCCCGACGAAGTCGGGATTAAGTCATACAGGTCGGAAGATGTACCGGGAACGCATAAGGTGCGTTATGAATCGGAGATGGATGCCATAGTAATCACACATACCGCCAAAACAAGAAGAGGTTTTGCACTCGGGGCAATTATGGCAGGGGAATTTATCAAAGGTAAAAAAGGGTTCTTTGAAATGAAGGACCTTCTGAACTTTCAAAAAAGTACGGTCTGACAGCAAGAATTCAATGAAAATCACGTTATTGTAATATAAACCAAGACAATGAACCTTTATCTCATCTTATCATTTCTCTTTACCATAGCCACCTTTGCCGGCCTCTGGGGAATATTCACAAAAGCAGGGGAAGCAGGCTGGAAAATCCTTGTCCCTTTCTACAACCTGTATATCTGGCTTAAAATTGTAAGAAAGCCACTCTGGTGGTACATTTTCCTGCTCATTCCATTCATCAACGTTTTCGTTATCCTGCTCCTGGTCGTCGAGATCCTGAAATGTTTTAAAAAATACAGTTTGCTGGAACAGGCTGCCGGGGTTCTCTTCCCTTTCATCTACCTTCCCTACCTGGCATTCTCAAAGGAAGAGAAATATCATGACCCCAATACGCTTCAGCCTTTCAGGAAGACTGCCGTAAGGGAATGGGTTGATGCTATTATTTTCGCAGTGATCGCTGCCAGCATTATCCGTATCTTCTTCTTTGAAGCCTATACCATACCTACTTCCTCCATGGAGAAATCATTGCTGGTGGGAGATTACCTTTTTGTAAGCAAGGTCAGTTTTGGTCCGAAAGTTCCAAACACCCCCCTTTCGTTCCCCTTTGTGCATCATACGCTTCCTCTTACCGAGTCTACAAAGTCCTACCTCGAATGGGTGAACCTGCCTTATTACAGGTTCCCTGGCTTTTCATCCATTAAAAACATGGATGTGGTTGTGTTCAATTATCCCGACGGGGACACCCTGTCGACCAAGTTTCAGAGCGGCGCCAGCTACTACCTGTTTGTACGCAGGCTGGGCAGGGATGCCGTATGGAACAACAAGCAATATTTCGGAGATATTATCGCCAGGCCTGTCGACAAACGCGAAAACTTTATAAAACGCTGCATAGGGATCCCCGGTGACAGCATTCAGATCATCGACCGTAAAGTGCTGATAAACGGAAAGGAAGAAAATAACCCCGGTAAACGACAGTTCAAATACCTTGTACATACCGATGGCAACCCGATAAACCCGATAAATCTTGAAAAACTTGATATTACCGAGAAGTTTGAAGCCGATAACAATGGCAATTACGAGATCGTCCTTTCCGATGCGGCCCTCGAGGGCATAAAACAGTTCAGCAATGTAAAATCCATCGAACCGCTTATTGTCAAAAAAGGCTTATGGGATCCCGACATTTTTCCGTTTGATTCGGCCTATCGCTGGAACGTGGACAATTTCGGCCCCATCTGGGTACCCAAAGCGGGTGTCACGGTGAAAATAAACCCCTCGAACATCATGCTGTACAAAAGGATCATAGGCGTTTTTGAAGGAAATAAGCTCCTGGTTCAAAACGGGAAGATTTATATCAACGGCAAGGAAGCTGATACATACACCTTTAAAATGAATTATTACTGGATGATGGGTGATAACCGCCATAACTCGGCCGATTCACGTTACTGGGGTTTCGTGCCCGAAGATCACGTTGTTGGGAAAGCTTCCTTTGTATGGCTTTCGCTTGATTCGAATAAAACACTCTTTGACGGGAAAATCCGCTGGAGTAAACTCTTCCATTTTGTTCACTAAATTATTGAAGGAATTTAGCCCATGAAGTTCTCCCGAATCCGGCTTCTGTTAATGCTCATCGCGGCCTGCCTTGTGGCCGGGCCTGGATTCAGCGCCTCACAGCCTTTCGAAGGAGTCATCACCTTCAAGATCACCTACCCCGGCAATAAAATTACCGAAAACCAGCTTGCCCTGTTCCCTAAAGCATTAACGGTCATGATCAAGGGAGGGAAATCAAGAACTGATATACTTACCGGCGGTGGAAGCCGAGTTGAAATCACCGATCACCAGGAGAAAACCAAGGTCAAGCTTCTCAACATGATGGGACAGAAGTATGCCTTAAGATACACTACCGACGACATAGCCAAGGAGACGGCTAAGGAAGCGCCTGTAAGCGTTGAATTAACAAGCGAAACCAGGAACATTGCAGGGTACCAGTGTAAGAATGCGGTCATAACGGTAAATGACAAGAGCGGGAAATATACTATCGTCGTATATTACACCCCCGAACTTGGAGGGAAACAGGCAAATTTCGACAAGGGAATTTACAAGGATATTGAAGGCGTACTCATGGAATTTTCAATGAAAACCTCTGAAATGACAATGCGGTTTACGGCCATTTCGGTTGAAAAGAAAACCGTTTCATCGAAAGAATTTGAGATCCCGCCCGATTATTCCATCATATCAAAGGATGAATTGAAGAGCAAAATCGGGAGTAAGGAATAAAAACAGATGGCTAAACAATACAACCCATTAAAATCAAATACTTTCAGGGAGGAAGTCAGTTCCACCGGGGAAGAATTTCAGCTTGAACAGGAAGTGCCCCCCAGGTCAAAGAAGGTAAAAAAAGAGAAACCGGCCAGGGAAAAACCTCCGAAGAAGGAAAAACCGCCCAAAAAGAAAAAGGAACTCAGCGAAAGGCAGATCGAGAAGAAGGAAAGAAGGCTCAGGGTATGGGGTCTTGCGTTTATTCTCCTCGGCATTTACCTCTTGCTGGCGTTTGCCTCCTATATTCAGACATGGAAGACCGACTACAGTTATACTGATACCGTTTTTAAACATTTTTCACTGGAAGCCTTCCGCGCAGGAGACATCAGATGCGAGAACTGGATGGGAAAAACAGGGGCGATCGTTTCCTACATGTTCATCTCGAACTGGTTTGGCATTGCCTCCTTCCTTTTTGTTCTTGTCCTCCTTGTTTGGGGTATACGGTGGATGATCAGGTTCACGGTTTTATCGCCATGGAAAACCATGGAATATTCTTTTTTCGGCATCTTCTGGCTGCCCGTATTCCTGGGTCTGGTCATGCCTGCCGACCGCATCGCCACGGGAGTTTTATTCACGGGGGTTTACGGTTTCCAGATGAACCTCTGGCTCCTCGATTTCCTTGGCTCCACCGGGCTTGCAATCCTTCTTGGTTTTACCTTTTTCAGCTTCATGATCATTGCCTTCAATATTCCTTTCCGCTGGATCAAACCGAAAGCTGAAGGGGATGATATTTTAAATGAAATGACTGCGGATGTCGCCTCCCCAAAACCCGTCGCTGACCCGCTTGAACAGCCGGAAGTTCCACAGTCGAACCTGTTCATTGAGGTACCGCCTGAAGAGGTTCAACAGGTAGACCTAGGAGGTCCCGTGGAAAGCCCGGTACCTGAGAATGCCCCATCGGGGCTGGAACTGCAGATTGAGAAACCCGAGGAAGATATACCGGGCGATTTCAAGGGCCCCATCCCCCGTCAGGGCATTGATACATTATATGACCCTAAACTGGATCTTCCCAGCTATAAATTTCCAACCCTCGACCTTCTAAATGATTACGGGGGGGAATCCGTTGCAGTACGAAAGGAGGAACTGGAAGCCAACAAGGACAAGATCGTTCAAACACTTTCACATTACGATATCAGGATCGCCAAGATCAAGGCAACAATAGGCCCTGCGGTAACCCTGTACGAGATTGTACCCGAAGCCGGCATACGTATTTCAAGGATCAAGAACCTCGAGGATGACATCGCCCTTAGCCTTTCGGCACTGGGGATCCGCATAATCGCCCCCATCCCGGGCAAGGGCACCATAGGGATAGAAGTTCCAAACCAGAACCCCGAAATCGTCGCCATCAAATCACTGCTGGGTTCCGAAAAATTCAAGAACACTTCGTTTGAACTTCCCTTCGTTTTAGGGAAGACCGTTTCGAACGAGACATTCATTGCCGACCTTGCCAAGATGCCCCACCTGCTGATGGCCGGGGCAACCGGGCAGGGGAAATCAGTAGGTCTTAATACCATCATCACCTCGCTTCTGTACAAGAAACATCCTTCCCAGATCAAGTTCGTGATGATAGACCCCAAGAAAGTTGAACTAACCCTGTTTTCAAGGATTGAAAGGCATTTCCTGGCAAAGCTGCCCGACAGCGAAGAAGCCATCATCACCGATACCAAAAAAGTGATCCGCACCCTGAATTCACTGAATATCGAAATGGATACCAGGTATGATCTTCTGCGGGATGCACAGGTGAGGAATATCAGGGAATACAATGAAAAATTCTTTAACCGCAAGCTGAACCCGAACGAAGGGCATAAATTCCTGCCTTATATTGTGCTTGTAATTGACGAGTTTGCCGATCTCATCATGACTGCAGGCCGTGAAATAGAAACGCCGCTTACCCGCCTCGCACAGCTGGCCCGCGCCACAGGCATACACCTGATCATAGCAACCCAGAGGCCTTCGGTGAACATCATCACGGGAACCATCAAAGCAAACTTCCCTGCCAGGATCGCTTTCAGGGTGATCTCGAAAATTGATTCACGCACCATCCTTGACTCTTCCGGGGCCGACCAGCTTATCGGTCGGGGCGATATGCTGCTTTCAACAGGGAGTGACCTGATCAGGCTGCAATGCGCTTTTGTTGACACCCCTGAGATAGAGAAACTGACCGATTTCATAGGATCCCAGAGAGGTTATCCTGAAGCATTCTCCCTTCCTGAATATTATGATGAAGAAAACGGGTCGGGAAAGGATTTCGATCCCAACGAACGGGATGAATTCTTTGCCGAAGCCGCCCGGCTTGTCGTTCAGCACCAGCATGGATCCACCTCCCTCATCCAGCGGAAGCTGAAACTTGGTTATAACCGGGCCGGGCGAATTATCGACCAGCTCGAATCCGCCGGCATCGTGGGATCCTTTGAAGGCAGTAAGGCCAGGGAAGTCATGTACAAGGATTCATCAGCCCTCGAATCCTATCTCAAGAGCCTGGAGAGCGAATAAAGAAACAAGTAAAATCAATCATTTCAAACATATGAAGAATCTTATCATTTTATTTTTATCATTGTCGTTTTTCAGTGCATTCAGCCAGAAAGACCAGAAAGCAAGCGACATCCTTGACCAGGTAAGCGCAAAAACGAAGGCATACAAATCGATCAAAGCCGATTTCTCCTACAGGATGGAGAACGCAAAAGCGAAGATCAACGAGGAAAAGCAGGGTAGCCTGCTGCTCAGCGGCGACAAGTACAAGATGCAGGCCAGCGGGCAAACCGTGATTTGTGACGGCAAAACCATCTGGACCTTCATGCCCGAGTCAAACGAAGTGCAGGTGAACTCCCTCGATAATAAAGATGAGGCCCTTACCCCGTCGAAACTGTTATCGAACTACAATACCAATTTCAAATCGAAAATTCTGAACGAAAAAAACGCCGATCCTTCAAACGTGAAGATTGAACTGGTACCGAATGTGATCAAGAATTATAACCGTGCCGTTCTGACCGTCGAAAAAGTGAAGCTCCAGGTGAGATCGTTCGTGATCTATGATAAAAGCGGTAATATCTTCACTTATACCATCACCCGTTTCCAGACCGATCTGCCGGTAAATCCTTCTGATTTCACCTTCGACGCCAAAAAATTCCCCGGCGTCGAGGTCATAGATATGCGGTAAATGGGTTCCCAAACTGCAAACGGAGTCAGCAGTCTTACCCTGAAGGCCAGGTGCATCAGGCAGTCTGTTGTAAGAAGTCTTGCTGCAGCAGGTTCAGGCCACCTGGGCGGCTCCATGAGTTCGGCCGATATCCTCACAGCATTGTATTTCTCAGTGATGAAGCATAAACCTGAGGATCCGTTTTGGGCCGGACGCGACAGGTTTATTTTGTCGATAGGGCATATTGCACCGGTATTGTATGCCACGCTGGCCGAAGCAGGGTATTTCCCGAAAGAAGAATTGCTGAGCCTCCGCAAAATGGGCAGCAGGCTTCAGGGGCATCCCGGCAGGGACCATGGTCTTCCTGGTATGGAGCTTTCGGCAGGTTCCCTGGGGCAGGGCCTTTCGGTAGCGGTTGGCATGGCCCTTGCAGCCAGGCTGGACGGGCTTGATTACCGGGTGTATTGCCTCAACGGGGATGGCGAACTCCAGGAAGGTTCCATTTGGGAGGCGGCAATGTCGGCCTCTCATTACAAACTTAATAACCTTACTGCCATCATCGACCGGAATGGTCTGCAAATTGACGGATCAACCGAAACCGTTATGTCGCTGGAACCTCTGAAAAAGAAATGGGAGGCGTTCGGATGGAATGCCATGGAATGTGACGGCCATGATTTCGGATCACTTCTGAATGCATTTAAAAAGGCACAGCAGGAGGCAGTGCGCCCTTCGATTATCATTGCAAAAACAATAATGGGAAAGGGAATACCCTCCATCGAAGGGGATTACCGCTGGCATGGGAAAGCGCCCTCGAAAGAGCAGGCGGAGGAAATGTTGAAAGAAGTTCACTGAGGTACAATGTACCATGTACAAATTTTAAAATATGGAGCGGTTTATCAACAGGGGCAATAAAGCAACCAAAGCAGGATTTGGCGAGGGATTGCTCGAGGCAGGCATCGCCAACCTCAATGTCATCGCCATAGGCGCTGACATCACGGCTTCTGTTGGAGTTGATCTGTTCGCTTCAAAATTCCCTCAACGTTTTATTTCGCTTGGGATTGCCGAACAAAATTGCGTTGGTGTTGCTGCCGGGCTGGCCTTGTCGGGAAAAATCCCGGTGTTTGCGACCTACGGAGTATTTTCGGCTCTTCGCACCACCGACCAGGTAAGGATATCACTTTGCTATAACAACCTCCATGTTGTCATAGGCGGCGCCCATGCCGGGGTTTCAGTCGGACCCGACGGGGCCACCCACCAGGCGCTTGAAGATATCGCTATTATGCGGGTTATGCCGAACATGACCGTCATCTCCCCTTGTGATGCAAGCCAGGCCAGGCTTGCGGTCATTTCCTCTGTAGAACAATGCCACGGGCCTGTTTATATAAGGTTCGGCCGGGAGGCCATGCCTGATTTCACATCCCCCCTCCAGGAATTTATTCCCGGGAAAGCCCAGTTGATGCACGAAGGCAATGATCTTGCCATCATTGCCACCGGCCACATGACCTGGGAAGCCCTGCAGGCGGCATATGAACTGGAAAAAGAAGGGATCCATGCCCGGGTCCTGAACATCCATACAATAAAACCCATAGATGAACCTGCTCTCATCTTAGCCGCCAGGGAATGCGGAGCCTTGGTTACCGCCGAGGAACACCAGCTTGCCGGCGGTTTGGGATCAGCCGTATCGGAAGTGATAAGTAAAAATTACCCAGTCCCAATTGAGTTTGTGGGCATGAATGACCATTTTGGTGAATCAGGCCCGCCCCGAGAACTTATGATTAAATTCGGGTTCACAGCGGAAAACATCATAATCGCAGCAAGGAAAGCGATGAGCAGAAAAGGCATCTGATGTACAATGTACAAATATTTCGCTATTTCGCTATTTCGCTACTTACTATGTCCTCCGGGTACCTTACTTTGTAAAGGAACAAACCGCATGCAGGCACCGAATCCCCGGCGTCGGAGCGGTTTTTCGCCTCGATCACCAGCTTAAGTTCCCTTAGGCTCATCTTCCCCGTCCCAAGGTCAAGAAGGGTCCCTACAATCGCCCTGACCATGTTCCTGAGAAAACGGTCAGCCGAAATGGTAAAAACAACAAGGTCCCCGCTTCTCTCCCACCTGGCTTCGGTAAGCTTACAGATCTTTGTTTTCGTATCGGAATCGACTTTTGAAAATGAAGTGAAATCCGAATATTTCATGATCAGTTCAGCCCCCCTGTTCATCATGTCAATATCCAAAGGGCCAAAATGATAATAAGACTGGTTGAACAGAAAAGGATCCTTTACCAGCGTTATAAAATATTTGTAGGTGCGCAAGATGGCGCTGAACCGGGTATGGGCATCGGGCTTTACCGGGAAGATCTTTTGGATAGCTATGTCTTTCCCGAGATAGGAATTCAGTTTGAAAACCAGTTTCCCGGCCTGGATTTTGCCCAGGTCTTTCTCAATATCCATATGTGCATAATACTCCCGGGCATGTACACCCGAATCGGTACGCCCGCAACCGGTCAGGCTTATATCTTCCCTGAGCATCATGCTTAAGGCATCGGCCAGTATCTTTTGTATGCTGATGGCATTTTTCTGGGCCTGCCAGCCATGGTACCTGGTTCCGTCGTATGAAAGTAAAATAAAGTACCTCATCATTATAATTCCGCTGTATTGCTATGCAATTTCAAAGATAGTGCAGATTAGCATATTATGATAATTATACATAATTTCTCTTGTTTTTCGCTTATATTTGTTATTGAATAAACAATACCATGGTGCCAAGAAAGGAAAAGGAAACCCAATGCGAACTCTGTCACCAGGCATATCATAAGTTTTTTATCTGCCTTGACCGCGCCGATCTGCAATACCTGAATAATGAAAGAGAAGTCAGGTTATTCCGTAAGGGACAGAATATTTTCGAAGAAGGCCATAAAACACATGGTATTTTCTGCATCAAGGAAGGCCAGGTCAAACTTTATAAAAACGGGTTTGATGGCAGGGAGCATATTACCCGGATTGCTTTCCCCGGGGATTTTATCGGCCTGAGGGCCCTGCTCAGCGGGCGTGATTATTCGGTTAATGCTTCGGCCATGGAAGATACGACTGCATGTTTTATTCCTAAATCGGACTTCTTCCAGCTGATGATCAAATATCCCGAATTCTCCAGGAGGCTGATGGTTGTTTTGACCCAGCTCCTTGCCGAAGCCGAAGCACGCCTGATCAGCATTGCCCACCGTCCCCTCAGGGAACGTCTCGCCGAAACCCTCCTTTTCCTGAATAATTCCTTCCACGGCACCTCACCTTCTTTTCCGATACCTTACCTTAACCTGACCCGCACCGACCTGGCAAACATTATCGGGACAACCCCCGAAACAGTCATCCGCATGCTGTCCTCTCTTAAAGAAGAAAGAGTAATCAATATCAAAGGCCGCAAGATCTTTATTCTTGACCGCCCAAGGCTGGAATTTATTGCAAATTCGAAGTATTGAAACATACTGTCGCCTGTATGGTTTTATTAAATTTTCAAGCCTCTTTCAAAACCTGATGTAAATCATTTTTTTCCCTGAGATCTTTTAGTTTATTTGTTAATAAATTAACAAAAGATGAGAAAGACCGAGATCACCGGGATGTTTTTTTACAATCACTCAGGTTTGCATCCCGACCCTATCGACTATTCAGAATTACTGAGATTCTCATTCACGTTTCAAAACGTCACCGAGGCTTTTACTTATTCTGACTTCATATGGAATGAGAAGAACATCCTGAAAAAAATCGAGGAGAATAATTTTGAGCGTATCATTATTGCCGGGCTCATGCCGGGTACGGTGAAAGCCTTGTTTTCCAAAGCCATGGCAGTGGCCGGAAAAGATCCGGAAAAAGTTATGCTTGCCAGTTTTAATGATTATTGTTCGGGAAGCATATTTAAAACCGAGGGTCTTAAAAAGGTACTTGCTTCCATGATATCCGGCATCCCTTATGAATTTACAGGTATCCCCGATGAACTGCCCGTGAATAAGGCAACGCTTGTCATAGGCGGGGGGATTTCGGGCATACAGGCCGCCCTTGAAATTGCGTACAGCAATAATCCTGTTTACCTGGTGGAGAAAAGCGGCACCATAGGCGGGAAAATGGCCACATTCGATAAAACCTTTCCTACCCTTGATTGTGCCGCCTGTATCCTTACCCCAAAAATGGTGGAAGTGAACCAGCATCCGGATATCCGCCTGATGAGTTATTCCGAAATCAAAGAGGTGGCAGGCAAGCCGGGAGATTTCATTGTCAAAGTTTTGAAAAAGGCGCGTAAAGTTAATGTGCAAACCTGTATAGGATGCGGAACCTGCGCCGAGAAATGCCCCGCCCAGGCCCCAAGCGAATTTGATGCCGGCACCTGCATGCGTAAGGCCATCTATATCCCATTCCCACAGGCAGTCCCAAACAAATACCTGGTGGATTCCGAAAACTGCATCTACCTGAAGAACGGCAAATGCAAGGCCTGTGTCAAGGCTTGTCCTGTGCCGGGATGCATAGACCTGGATGAAAAGGATTCGGAAGTAACCATCAATGTGGGGAACATCATTTTAGCCACGGGGTATAAACCTTTTAATGCACTGCGGATGGCACAGTTCGGTTACGGCCAGTTCCCGAATGTGCTGAATTCCCTGGAATTTGAACGACTTTTGAATGCTTCAGGCCCCACCGGGGGGAATATCCACATGAGGAGCCAGGATAAAAAAGGGAACTGGATTTTCAATACCACCACTCCCAGGCCCGAAAAACTTGCCATCATTCATTGCGTGGGCAGCCGCGACAAGAATTTCAACAAATACTGTTCTAGGGTATGCTGCATGTACTCCCTGAAGTTCGCCCACCTGATCATGGAAAAACTTCCCGAGGCCGAGATCTTCGAATATTTCATCGACATGAGGTCGTTTGGAAAGGGGTATGAAGAATTCTATGAAAGGATAAGGCAGGAAGAAGTATCCATCATCAGGGGAAAAACCGCGAAAGTTGAGCAAAGAGGGGAAAAACTGTTTTTAAGGGGAGAAGACATCCTCCGTGGCGAGATACTAGAAAATACCGTAGACATGGTTATATTATCGGTAGGTCTTGAAGCAGGAGAAGACGCCCTTAAACTGGCAAAGATGCTGAACATCACTACCAATGCCGACGGATGGTTCGACGAGGCACATTATAACCTTGATCCTACAGGCACCTGCCGTGGCGGCATTTACCTGGCGGGAACCTGCCAAGGGCCGAAAGACATTCCAGACTGCGTTGCCCAGGGATCTGCCGCAGCTGCCAGGGTGATACAAAGCATACTGAAAGGCAGGCTGCGCGATGATGTTTCGTCGGTTTCACTTGATCGTGTGGAATATAAAATAATGGAATTATCAACAGTACCTATATAAAACAAGCCGACCATGAGTACACGTGTTCACCCTGAGCTCAGGAACCAGCTGATGCAGTTCGGCATCGGCGACTGGAATGCCTGCTATCATTGCGGTACTTGTACAGCCCAATGCCCTCTTTCAGAAGAAGGCTTCCTGTTCCCCAGGAAAAAGATCCGGCTGATGCAGATGGGCCTGAAAGATGAGCTAGAAGCCAGCGTCGAGCCATGGCTTTGCTATTACTGCGGCGACTGTTCCACTTCCTGCCCCCGGGATGCGAACCCCGGGGAGCTGATGATGTCGCTCAGGAGGTACCTGACATCCATCTACGACTGGACCGGCCTGTCGAAGAAATTTTACACTTCCGAACTATGGGAACTGTTCTTTATCCTTTCGTTTGCCGCCCTGGTTGTGATTTCCTTCCTGCTTGTCCTTCCATCCATGGGATTTCATTTCACCAGGGAACTCACAGCCGAAGGAGGGGTGCAGGTCAATGCCTTCGCCCCAATCCATGTTGTTGAAACATTCGACTGGGCCATGGCTTTAGTTGTAGCCTCCCTGCTTATTTCAAACATCCTGAGGATGTATTACAAGATCATCTGGAAATACGGTAATATGAAGGTCAGCCTTTGGGTGCATATCAGGGAATTCTGGCTGCTGATCTTCAACTTCGCAGTACAGCCCAAATTCAACAAATGCGACGACAAACGCTACTGGCTCTCACACTGGTTCCTGATGTCGGGTTACACCATCATGTTCATTGTGATCGTTGTTTACCTGCCCTGGTTTCAGACCGAAAGGATACTCCCGATATGGAACCCCCAGAGGCTGTTGGGTTATTATGCAACTTTCGGGCTGTTGTTCGGACTGTTCGTAGCCATATTCGGCCGACTACAGAAGAAAGAGATCAAGTTCCTGTTTTCCCACATCAGCGACTGGCTGTTTCTTGCGATGCTTACACTGACGGCCATCACGGGCATACTCATCCACATATTCAGGATCAATGGCATGCCTTTGGGCACCTATATATCCTACATTGCCCATATGGCTGTTCTTGTTCCTATGATTCTGATAGAGGTTCCGTTCTCGAAATGGTCACATCTCGCCTACCGGCCTTTTGCCGTGTATTTTCAGCAATTAAAAAAATATGCAGTTCCAAGGTAATCCTGTCATCCCTGAAAAACAAAGCGTATGGAAGAGCCAAGAATAGGGGTTTACGTTTGCTGGTGCGGCACCAACATCTCGAAAATGGTCGATGTTGAAGCTGTGACTAAGGAAGTCGGCACCCTGCCGGGAGTAGTGCTTTCGAAAAATTACAAATACATGTGTTCCGATCCGGGCCAGGACCTGATTATCAAAGACATCAAATCACATAACCTCAACAGGGTTATTGTAGCCGCCTGTTCCCCTCGCATACATGAGCTCACTTTCAGGAATGCCTGCGAGAAGGCCGGTATCAATCCGTACCTGTTCGAGATGGCGAATATCAGGGAGCAGGATTCATGGGTACATACCGACCGCACGGAAGCAACGAAAAAAGCCATAGACCTGGTTATTGGCGCAATCAGGAGGGTGCGTTACCATGAGCCCTTGCAAAAGAGATCGGTGAATGTAGACCCGGCCACACTCATAATCGGCGGGGGCATTTCGGGGATGACTGCTGCTCTTGAGATCGCGAATGCAGGCAAGAAAGTGTACCTGCTTGAAAGAACCGACCACCTTGGAGGCCAGGTAGCCAGGTTCGATCTCACTTTCCCCCACCTCTCAAGTGCCCGGCAGATGATAAGGCCGATGATACAGAGGGTTGAAAACCATCCCATGATAATCGTATACCTGAACACTGAATTAAAAGAGGTAAGCGGGTACATCGGTAATTTCAAAGCCAGGCTTGTATTCAATGGAGCTGAACAACCCGAAATAACGTTTGGCAATATCATAGCAGCCGTCGGATTGAAACCTTTCGATCCCTCTGTGATAGCGGAATATGGTTACGGCAAATTTCCCGACGTGATCACTTCCCTGGAGTTCGAAGACAAACTGAGGGCCGGCAGGATCCTAACGAAATACGGAAAGGAGCCAAGGAACGTTGCAATCATTCATTGTGTCGGCAGCCGTAACAAACAATACCATGAATATTGCTCAAGGGTTTGCTGCATGGTTGCCCTCAAATTCGTGCACGAGATTCGCGCCGCCCTGCCCGATGCCAATATTTTCGAGATCTATGCCGACATGAGGGCATACGGGAAAGGGCATGAGGAATTCTATGCCATGACCACCCACAAACAGATCATCTTCCTGATGTATGACCAGCAGAAAAGCCTACCCTTGATCAGGGAGGCATACCGCGACGACGACTGCAATATGCTGATAGAAATGAATGAACTTCTTTCGGGTATCGATATTGAAGTGCCAGTGGATATGGTGATACTCATGGTCAATATGGAAGCCCACGACAACGTGAAAGAGGTGGTGCGTACCATTGGCGTGAGTTTATGCGGGAACCAGTTCTTCATTGAAAAGCATCCCAAGCTGGATCCTGTTGCCACCACTACCGGAGGTGTGTTTATCGTGGGAACCTGCCAGGGGCCCAAGGATATCCCTGATTCAGTTGCCCAGGCCAAAGCAGCTGCGGCCAGGATACTTGCAACGATCGCCCAGGGCTCAGTTCCCGTTGAGGTTACTACAGCCGTGGTGAACGAGTCGTTCTGCTGCGGATGCCAGACCTGCATCAGCGTTTGCCCCTATTCTGCAGTTTCCTTTGATGAAGCCAAAAAAGTATCAGTGGTCAATGAGGTCCTCTGCAAGGGTTGCGGAACATGCGGAGGATGCTGCCCGGCCGGAGCCATCACAAGCAAACATTTCACCGACCGCCAGATACTCTCAGAGATAGAAGGGATTATGTCAATGTCATATTAATTTAAAAAAATATGAATTTCAGACCCACCATCGTAGCTTTCCTATGCAACTGGTGCGCTTATACCGGCGCCGACCTTGCAGGCACTTCCAGGCTGCATTATGCACCCAATGTGCGCATCATCAGGATCATGTGCTCGGGACGGATAGAACCCACTTTCATCCTCAAAGCCTTTAAGGAGGGTGCCGATGGTGTTCTTGTATGTGGATGTCATCCGGGGGATTGCCATTACCAGGAAGGGAATTATAAATGCCTCAGGAGGTTCAAACTCCTTGAGAAGTTCGTATGCCAGATGGGCATAGAAAAAGAGAGGCTGAAACTGGAATGGATCAGCGCCAGTGAAGGAAAACAGTTTGCCGAGCTGGTCAATGAGATGACCGCCGCCATCCTTAAGCTCGGGCCGGGGAAAGTACAGAAAACCCTTGAACTTGAACATTTAAAAACAAATTAACCATGTCTCAGGAACTAACCAAACCCAAACTCAAACTTGCAGTTTATTGGGGTGCTGCCTGCGGAGGATGCTGTGTCTCGGTTTTGGATACGCATGAAAAACTGCTGGATATAGTTGCAGCAGCTGATCTCGTCTTCTGGCCGATCGCGATGGACATCAAGTACAAGGATGTTGAGAGCATGCCTGATAAATCCATCGACCTGACACTTTTTAACGGGGCAGTCCGCAACAGCGAAAACAAGCATATGGCACAGGTATTGAGGCAAAAATCGAAAATCCTCGTGGCTTACGGGTCCTGCGCCTATATGGGAGGCATTCCCGGTCTTGCTAATTTCTTTTCGAAAAACGAAATCTTCAAAAGGGCTTACGAGGAGACTGAATCCACGGTCAATCCCGAAAAAACCGTTCCAATCACGTCTGTCCAGGTAAAGGAGGGAACCCTGGAGATCCCCCTGATGTTTAACGATGTGTTTCCGCTGAACCAGGTCGTTGAGGTGGATTATTATATACCCGGCTGCCCGCCTCAGAGTGAAAGGCTTATCGAAGTCTTCTCGGTCATTTCAGCCGGGACCAATCTTCCGCCGGCCGGATCAGTAGTGGGAGCTAATGATAAGACCAACTGTGATGAATGTAAGCGTAAAAAGTCAGACAAAAAGAAAGTCAAACGATTTTACAGGCCCTGGGAAATCCAGGATGATAAGGAGACGTGTTTCATTGAGCAGGGAGTCATCTGTATGGGGCCTGCAACCAGGGGTGGTTGCGGAGTGCGTTGTGTCGAAGGAAATTCGCCTTGCCGCGGGTGTTATGGCCCGCCACAGGGATCCAGTGATCCGGGAGCAAAAATGATGGCAGCTATCGGAACCATGATAGATTCCAATGATCCTGATGAAATCGATGAAATCATTGAAGCAATTGTCGACCCGGCCGGATTGTTCTACCGTTTCAGCCTGCCAGGCTCAATCTTAGGGAGAAAGGTATTATGAAGCACATCAGCATTGATCCTATTACCAGGCTTGAAGGCCACGGGAAGATCGAAATCTTTCTGAACAATGATGGAGAGGTTGAAAATGCCTACTTCCAGGTTCCCGAATTGCGTGGTTTTGAGAAGTTCTGCGAAGGCAGGCCCGTCGAAGAACTGCCATCCATAGTCACCAAGATCTGCGGAGTATGCCCGGGCTGCCATCATATGGCCTCAGGTAAGGCCGTGGACCGTGTATTTGGAGTTGAACCTCCTCCGACCGCCAGGAAACTCAGGGAACTGTTCTATATGGCGCATTTCGTCCACAGCCATATTGCCCATTTCTACGCTCTTGCAGCACCTGATTTCGTTGTTGGGCCTACTGCCAGCCCGGCCGAACGGAATATCCTGGGCGTGATCAGCAAAGCAGGAATTAAAATCGGGAGCGAAGTCATCAGGCAACGAAAGATGGCCCAGGAAATACAGGCGATGATAGGAGGTCACCAGACCCATGTAGTAATGAACATTCCGGGGGGTGTAAAAAAAGGCATCAGCCCCGTACAAAGGGATGACATTGTTAAAAAGGCCGAAGGATTCATTGATTTTTCAAAATTCTCCATCCAACTGTTCAAGGATGTTGTTCTGGGCAATAAGGAATATGTTGAACTGATTCTGAAGGGCCCGTATTCATTGGTCCTGCATTCCATGGGCCTGGTCGATGAAAAGAATAAAGTCAGTTTCTACGACGGGAAGGTAAGAGTTGTCGATACCAGGGGTGAAGAGCTGTACAAATACCCAGCCGAACAGTACCTGGATTTTGTAGAAGAGAGGGTTGAACCCTGGACTTACCTGAAATTCCCGTATCTCAAAAAAATCGGCTGGAAAGGGTTCATCGACGGCCAGGAATCAGGGGTTTACCAGGCAACACCCCTGTCGAGACTTAATGCAGCCGACGGAATGGCTACGCCTCTCGCTCAGCAGGAGTATGAATATATGTACAGTACACTTGGCGGTAAACCGGTCCATGCCACGTTGGCCATGCACTGGGCCAGGCTCATTGAACTTATGTATGCATCGGAACATTGTCTTGAACTGGCCATGGATCCTGAGATCACAGGTAATGAGCTAAGGGCCCCCCTGGGGAAAATCGTTGGAGAAGGGGTTGGCATTGTCGAAGCCCAGAGAGGAACCTTGACACATCATTACTGGACCGACGATAATGGAATGGTCAGAAAAGTCAACCTCATCGTTGGGACCACTAACAATCATGCGGCTATCTGCATGTCGATCAAAAAAGCTGCCCGGGGCCTGATTAAAAAAGGCAGTGAAATCACCGAAGGCACGCTGAACATGATCGAAATGGCGTTCAGGGCTTATGATCCCTGCTTCTCATGCGCCACCCATTCACTCCCGGGCGAAATGAAAATGGTTCTCAACATCAGGGACAGCGAAGGTCAGATAATTGATTCAATAAGCAGATAAATTTACAAAATGGAAAAGGAAAAAATTCTTGTGATGGGCATAGGGAATGACATTCTCACCGACGATGGCATCGGTCCCAAACTTATCGGAGATCTCGTTAAAATGGGCCTGCCGGCTGAGGTCAGCTTTAAGACAGTTGCGGTGGGAGGGCTGGAATTACTGGAGGACATATCAGGATATACCCGCATTTTCATGATAGATGCAATAAAGACTGCAGGAGGAAGGCCAGGTAATGTTTACTTCCTCTCGCCCGATGATTTCAGAGCCAGCATGCATATATCAAATCTGCACGACATCAGCTTCATAACAGCTCTTGAGCTGGGGAAGAAGCTGAATTACGAACTTCCTTCAGAAATCCTGATTATCGCGGTAGAGATATCCGAAGATCTTGAATTCAGTGAAACACTCAGCCCGGCGCTTCAGAAGCAGTATCCCGGCATCCTTTCAAAAGTGTATAAATTCCTGCTGGAAGCACTGATGTACCAGAATACTCATAGCCACAATTGAAGCCCGTTCAGGACAAAATAGTCGCCATATTGCAATCTCCCGGCAGCAAGAAGCGTAATTTCACGTTTTGATGTTTTACTGGTATCAGTATGTATTCCTTGGGGTATAATGGGTATGAAGCAGGTCTTTAGCCACAGGTCCCATAGGATCCAGCAAGAATTCCTCATAGGCTTCAATGGCTTCCGGATTTTCGTTCGCCTTGCGTAAATAAAGTCCCATCTCTTCGGCATACAATGCCTGTACTCTTTTAAGGCGGATGTCGGGATTAGTGGGTATGGGCTGCCCCCCGCCTCCAAGGCATCCCCCGGGGCAAGCCATAATTTCAATAAAATGATAGGGGGAATCACCGCCCCTCACGGCCTGCATAAGGGTTTTTGCATGGGCCAGGCCATGTGCTACAGCCACCTTCAGATCCAATCCGTTCATAAAAGCCCATGGTTCAAGGCAATCCTTAACAGGGAGGATCAGTTCCTTAACCCCATCCATTCCACGGACCTGTTTAATGATAAGGTTTTCAAAGGGGATGTCCCTGCCCGTGATCTTTTCGTACATCGTACGCAGGGCAGATTCCATCACACCTCCGGTTGCACCGTAAATAACGCCGGCCCCTGAAGATTTGCCCATCAGGTCATCATAATGATCGTTAGGGAGTGACTTGAAATCAATACCTGCCTGAATGATCATTATCGCCAGTTCACGGGTGGTAAGAACGTAATCCACATCTTTAAACCCGCTGCTTCTCATCTCGGGCCTGTCAGCCTCAAACTTTTTTGCTGTGCAGGGCATGATTGATACCGTGACAATATTTTCGGGTTTCAGCCGGCGTTTTTTCGCATAATAGGTTTTTGCCAGTACCCCGAACATTTGCTGGGGTGATTTGCAGGTGGACAGGTGAGGAAGAATTTCGGGGAAGGAATGTTCACAGTATTTGATCCAGGCAGGCGAGCAGGAAGTGATCATGGGAAGCTTTGCGCTTTCATCATGGTAGGCAAGTTTCCTTCTGATCCTTTCGAGCAGCTCGGCACTTTCTTCTATAGTGGTAATGTCGGCCGAGAATGCAGTATCAAGAACAGTATCAACTCCCAGCTTTCGAAGTGCGGTTACCAGTTTACCGGTCACTCGTTTCCCCGGTTCTATGCCCAGGTCCTCCCCTATCGCCACCCTTACAGCCGGGGCTGTCTGTACAATAACATGCTTCTCCTTATCCCAGATGGCATGCCAGACTTCTTCAATGTAATTCTTTTCAACCAGGGCTCCGGTCGGGCAACGGTCAATACATTGTCCGCAATTAGTGCAGAAAACCTCGTAGAGTGATTTCCCCATATAGGTCGATATCTTCATACTGCTTCCTTTATGGGCCACCCAGACCGCGCTCACACCCTGGATTTCGGCGCAGGTACGCACACAGCGCTGGCAACGCACACACTTACGGTCATCCTTGACGATAGCGGGTGAAAGAATATCAAGGGTGATTCGTTCTTCCTTATGGAGCGGTATGAAGGTGGGATTGATGATCTTGAATTCCGATGCCAGGGACTGGAGTTCACACTTCCCGCTTTTATAACAATTCGTGCAATCGGTAAAATGCTCCGAAAGAAGCAGCTCAAGCATGGCTTTACGGGCAGTTCTTACATGCAGGCTGTTTGTCGAAATGACCATTCCTTCTTCAAGCGGGGTAGCACAGGATGCAACCAGGTGTTTGGAATTTTCCAGTTCAACCAGGCATATCCTGCAATTTCCGGCGATTCTCAAATCCTTATGATAGCAAAGTGATGGTATGTGGATTTTCAACGACCTGGCCGTATCCAGGATTGATAAGCCTTCTTCGACGAATACCTCCTGCCCGTCAAAAGTGACTTTGATCTTCTTCTTATGCGTCACTTCTTTGGAGAGGCCCAAATGAAGGTCATATTTCTCGGCAATCTCATCCTGGGCAAGCTGCAAAGGCACACTTATATGGTCGTACAGGTCCTGTTTGCTGAAATGATAATCTTTGGACTGTAGCAGGTGATTGTCGATGATTTCGGCGATCATCCCAAGCAGGGTGCTGATCTCTGCACCGGTGAAACCCTCTTCAAAGCGGGGCAGGGCAATATCATCCGTATAATTGATAATAAGGCTGCGGTCGCCATTGAGGATGGTAGAGGCCAGTACATTGAAAAGAGTCAGAAGCACCAGGTTCAGTTCCTGTATGTCCATATGCTGATAATGTGACAGGTCGACGGTATTGCTTTCGGAGTTCACTCTCTGGACCATTTTATTGACCAGTCTTTCCTTATCCCTTATGAGGACTTCATAAATAAGCAGGTTAGTTCGTACCGAGATATGTCTTAGGGCAGCTTCATTTTTAATCTGCCACTCCATGGGATTGCTTTTCATTTTAGCCAGCAGGAACATCAGCCTGCGGTTGATGTGCAGGCGTGCAAGCGGCTCCCATCCAAGAGCCTGGGTTGTGTAGGAAGCATCGGTATCAAGTTTGAGGTCAAGATACTTAAGCATCCAGAAGCGTTCAAAAGGTTCAGGAGTGAGCTTAAGCCTGCCCATGGCGATCCGGGCTGCAACCCCCGGGTAAGCGAGGTATTTTGTAATAAAAAAAGGTTTTACTGCCTTACCGAAAAAGTCTTTCGTCGCGATCTGGAATAATTCCTTATGGGAAGTACTGCCCCCGGGGCTTGCGGCATAAATGTCGAACTGGGGAAGGAGATGGCTCTTTTGCAGAACAAGTGCAATAAGCCTTGCCAGGTCATGTATATGGATATACGGAACAGCTGACTCCCCTTTTCCTCCAAGCATCCTTGAGTCATACCCCTTGGAAAGCCAGGTTCCAAGGAATTTATACAGGGGTGGGTATTCGCAAAAATCACTGAAAACAGCGGCAAACCTGATTATAATGGCAGGGATGTCTTTGGAATTATTCCTTAACAGTTCCTCCCCTGTTTTCTTGGTTTTGGCATAAGCGAAATCCGCATCCGGGGAGGTTTTCTCATTGATGAATTGTCCCGGGACCGGAAAATTGCAGGCTGCAAGGGAACTGGCGAAGATAAACCGTTTTACATTGAGCTGCCTTGCCAGGTCCAGCACGTTTTTCATACCCTCGACATTCGTCCGCTGGTAAGCAATATCGTCGGAATAGGTGAAGTCATAAAAAGCGGCAAGATGAAGAATAAAATCGGCGCCTCCGTTAAGGTGAATCTCCTTGTACACCTCCCTGATCTGGGATGAATTGGCAATATCCCACTGTATCCAGTGAATATTGGGATGTTCTGCTATATTGGCTTCCCTTGCCGACCTTCGGGCAATGGCAAAGACCGTAAACTGTTCCCTGACAAATTCGAGGAAATACCGCCCGATAAAACCGGAAGCACCCGTAATAACGAGTGAAGGCAGACTGGTATTCATGTTGATTTGATATAAAATCTGTATGAAGCCAAAATAGCCAGCCCCATCATAAGATCAGCCACTCCCGACAGGAGAACCATGATGATGGGCCGGTCAAAAAGGAAATATGAAAAAAGAAAAACAGACGCGGTGAATTTTGTCACACACGATAATATAATCAGCTTTTTCGAGGTCTCGGGGGAAAGGGCGGCCATTATGTATGCAAGGCTGATTATAAGGTGAAACACTCCGCCCTGGTCGGCGAAAAATTTTTCCCGGAGCTGAAACCCGAAATACTCTATCCATAACGGGGGAAATACGATCAGGATGAAGCCAAAGCAAATGGAATGAATGGCGATGAGCCAGAGTATCCATTGCAATAACAAGCGACGGTTAGCTGTGTTCATCTTTCACTATTTCCCGTAAAGTTAAAAAAAATATCCTAATTGTTAATTAAATAACAAAGAAAAAATGTAATTTTGTTGCAGAAAATACAAAACAGGTTTTAGTTTTCCGCAACGTATTAAAAACCAATATACAATGGCTACAAACAACAACAATTACATCACTGAACTAGTGGATCAGTACGGTAGAAACCGCACCAGCCTGATGCCAATATTGCAGGGAGTGGTTGAACGAAAGAATTTCATTTCAGACCAGGACATGACTGAAATTGCAAAGGAACTCGATCTTTCAGCTGCCCAGGTTTACGGGACCGCCACCTTCTATGCATTTCTCGAAACAAAGCCTCGCGGTCAATTCGTGATCCGTGTTTGCAAGACCATAACCTGCGATATGCATGGCAAGCGGTCGATCGTGCAAACGATTGAAGATATGCTGAAGATCAAAGTCGGGGAAACAACTCCGAATAACAAATTCACCTTACTTGAAACCAATTGCCTGGGCTGGTGTCATGAAGGCCCGGCGATGCTGATCAATGAGAAACCTTATTCAGGACTCACACCCGAGAAGGTTCATGATATTTTAAGTGAGTACATACATAAATAATTTAACATAAGGAGATTGACGATGTCTGATACCAAACTAAAACGAGTTGACCTAATCTTTGGTGAATACTCCAATGTCAAGTATAAGGTACTTACCGATACCATAAAGCGCTCGAATGATGAAATCCTTGAAGATCTGCTTGAATCGGGTCTTCGCGGACGCGGTGGTGCGGGGTTTCCAACTGCAATGAAGTGGAAATTCACGGCCCAGGCCCCGGGTGAAGAAAAATTTGTTGTATGTAATGCCGACGAAGGCGAACCCGGCACATTTAAAGACCGTGAGATCCTGAGCCGTGTACCAAGAAAGGTGTTCTCGGGGATGGCCATATGCGGCAAAGTGATAGGTGCTAAAAGAGGCTATATTTACCTTAGGGGTGAATACAAATTCCTCCTCCCTGAACTCAATAAAGAGCTTGAGGGATATCACGAAAGTGCAAAAGCTATAGGTCTTGATTTTTCGATCGAGATAAGGCTTGGCAGCGGAGCTTACATTTGCGGTGAAGAAAGTGCATTGTTTGAATCCATGGAAGGGAACCGCGGTGAGCCCAGGAACAAACCTCCTTATCCGACGACCTACGGTTACCTCGGGAAACCTACCGTTATTAATAACGTGGAAACTTTTGTGAATGTCATGATGATCATGCGCCTCGGTCCCATACAGTTTAAGTTACTTGGGACTACCGACTCCCGTGGGTCAAAGGTATTCTCGGTGTCGGGCGACACTCCCATACCGGGAATTTACGAACTGGAACTGGGTATGCCCCTTGACCGTTTCGTAGACGAGTTCGGAGACGGCGACACCAAAGCCGTCCAGGTGGGAGGTGCTTCAGGTTTCTGCGTCCCCCGTAAAAAATTCAAAGACACTGTGATCGGTTTCGAGGGGGTTCCCACCGGAGGCTCCATGATGCTTTTCAACAGTTCCAGGTCCATGTTCAATGTATTGCACAATTATCTCGAATTCTTTGAAGAAGAATCCTGCGGACAGTGTACTCCCTGCCGTGTCGGATGCCAGCAACTTCGTAAAGGCATTGTAGCCGTGAAAAAAGGCGACAAGAAATTTCTTTATCTCGACCAGCTGATGAAACTCTCGGAAAGCATGAAGCTGACTGCAAAATGCGGCCTCGGCCAGTCGGTTGCCAATTCATTCTCATCTATCGTTTATAACTTCAAAGAAGAAATGATTTACTAAAGGAAATTCAATCATGAAAAACACTAAGATAGAAACTATAAAACAGATCAATCTTACCATCGACGGGATCCAGGTAAGTGTTGATGAAGGTACAACCATTCTCAATGCTGCCCGTCAGCTCAATATACATATCCCCACACTTTGTTTTCATGAAGACCTCTGTGTTGCAGGCAATTGCCGGGTATGCATTGTGGAGCAGGAAAAGGTGAAATCACTTCCTGCTTCCTGTGCCACACCGGCTGCCGAAGGCATGGTTATTCATACCAACAGCATGAAGGTAAGGCTTGCACGCAAGCATATTGTGGAATTGCTGTTATCGGAGCATAACGCTGATTGTACCAAGTGTTACAAGAACGGTATTTGTGAGCTGCAGGGACTTGCTTCCCAGATGCTTACCGGTGACCATATGTTCCTGGACCTGGTGCCGGATCACAAATATTCCATCGACATGTTCAATACGGCGATCATTAAGGATGACAGCCGTTGCATTCGCTGCCAGCGCTGCGTAAGGACATGCGAGGAACTCCAGGGCGTAAGTGCTCTCGGCGTTGCTTACCGAGGGAACCATATGAAGATCTCGACATTTTACGAACACCCCTTATTCGAGGTTGTTTGCACCAATTGCGGACAGTGTGTGAACCGTTGTCCGACAGGCGCCCTCATCGAAAGGAACTACATAGACCAGGTATGGGATGCCATTTATGATCCCACCAAGCATGTTGTTGTCCAAACAGCTCCTGCAGTGCGTATTGCATTGGGAGAAGCCCTTGGAATGCCCCCGGGTAAAATTGTTACCGGGAAAATGGTTACTGCATTGAAACGCCTGGGCTTCGATTCAGTACTTGATACGGATTTCACAGCCGACCTCACCATTATCGAGGAAGGCAACGAATTACTTACCAGGCTTAAAAAAGCCCTGCTTGACAAGGATCCGAATGTTTCTCTGCCTATGGCGACTTCCTGTTCCCCGGGCTGGATCAAATTTATCGAGCATACATTCCCGGAACTCCTGGGGAATCTCTCAACCTGCAAATCTCCCCAGCAGATGTTCGGTGCATTGGTAAAGACTTATTATTGCCAGAAGCGCAAACTGGATGCCAAAAATGTTGTCTCGGTTTCCATAATGCCCTGTACTGCCAAGAAATTCGAAGCCAATCGCCCCGAAATGCGCTCCAGCGGTTATAAAGATGTAGATTTTGTTTTAACCACCAGGGAACTTGGAATTATGATCAAACAGGCAGGACTCGATTTTGAAGAATTGCCTGAAGAACATTTCGACAGCCTGATGGGCTCATCAACAGGAGCTGCTGTAATCTTCGGAACTACAGGAGGCGTTATGGAGGCTGCCATCCGCACAGTATACGAAGTTGTCACAGGCCGGGAGATCCCGTTCGAAGGGCTCAACATCACCCCGGTGCGCGGTACCGAAGGCGAAGTGCGTGAAGCATCCCTTAAAATTGAAAAAGTCAAACCTGAATGGAGTTTCCTTGAAGGCGTTGAACTGAAATGTGTTGTGGCCAATGGTCTTGCACACGCCAAGAAAGTCATGCAGGATGTGAAAGACGGGAAAGCCAATTATCATTTTATCGAGATCATGGCCTGCCCCGGAGGATGCCTTGGAGGTGGAGGACAGCCTATTCCCACGAACAAGGAAATCCGCACAAAAAGGAAAGAAGCCATTTATGAGGAAGATATGGGAATGTCCATCCGCAAATCTCATGAGAACCCCGAAGTTCAGCTGATCTACAAAGAATTCCTTGGACATCCGCTGGGCCATAAATCCCATGAACTTCTACATACACACTACACTCCACGAAAGAGATACTAGCCTGACTTACCCCAAAAAAAAGAAGCCGTCGCAAAACGGCTTCTTTTTTTTATCAGGCTGCCAAATTCCCAAGGCAGCCATTCACACATCACTAACGGTATGAAAAGAACGGGTTGGAATTAGATCTTTGGTGAATCGGCCGGTGGCTTAGGAGGTTCCGCCTTGGGTGCAGGGCTTTCCTGTCCTTCGGATTCTCCCTGACCGTTATCTGACCGAATGATCACCTTCATGTCTTTCTGATGTTTTTCTCCTCTTGGAGGCTTGCCCTGATGGCCGCCCCCATTGATATAAATTACCTGTTTGCCTCCATCAAAGAACGGGCCGTCTTCTATGTCAATCACGATGCGTTTCCCTCCTTTTTTATCGATGATCTTATAGGATTTCACCCTGCTCATAGGGATATTTCCAAGGACATCCGACAGGGACTCCCCTTTTTCAGGCATAGAGAATACACGTGGGCTGTGCCCCCTGTTATCGAAAAACTCATCGGAGCCTTCTGAAAAATCAGGTATTTCGGGCAGCTCATAATCGTAGTTAAAAGCATGGGGGCATTCCTGTAAACGGATCTTTGAACATCCCGGTCCCCCGTTGAATTTAAACATGTATTTGTGGTGGCCCGAAGAATCATTCTGAAGCGAATCATCCATGTTGGCCATGTATAATTCCACTTCTTTCATCCTGCCTTCCACGTCCTTCATCTGTGCATGCACTTTTTCAACAAGGGCTTCAATTTCTTCACTGTCCGTCCCTCCTTTTGCAGAAATAACAGTATCAATCTCTGTCTTTTTGCCGTTCTCATCTTTGATAATATGGACCTTTACTTTACCGTTTGCATCTTTGGAACCGGATTTTGCGACAACGGTGATCTTCTGCTCTTTCTTGTCTTTCGACGGACTCGCAGTAACTGTTGCCGTCACTGTTTGAGGCTTGTTATCCTGTGCCAAAGCAGGCGAAGCAGCATGAAAAGTCATGATCAATGCTGCCACTCCTGTGAGGATCGCAGCCGGCCGGTAAGGATAGTTCGTTTTCATATTTTGAATATTTATGGGTACAAAGCTATATCGTAATGAGGCGATGAAATGTTAATGAAGCGTTAAACTTGGTTAAGGAAACGTTAATCAATTGACATAAAAGAACTTCTTTGTCTATTTTTGCATCATGAATAAGCGGATACTTTATACCCTTATCGCCCTCATCTGCCTTTCGCTCCTGGGCATAATTACAGTTCAGTTTTTCTGGATAAGGAATGCCATACAGGTAAAAGAAGCCCAGTTTAACCGCAGCGTGAATGACGCAATGGGTGTGGTTGTAAGTAAGCTGGAGACCAGGGAGAGTGTTCACCTCCTTGCAAAGACCAGTATTAATGACAGCATAAGGGAGATCCTCAAGGAATACCCCGAGGAATCATTCGGCCCTGCTTCCTCCCCGAACAGGAAATTCCATCATGAGCATGTTTATGTTGCATCAGCAAACAGTCACGGGAAAGCCGTCGACAGCCTCATGAAAAAATTCAGACAGGTTACGGTTAATGTTAATCCCCTGTATACCGAAATGCAGTTTGAATGGAATGAAAAGGATCTGAACCAGATTGATTCCATTATCAACCTGCAGTCTGAAGACATGCAGAGTCCCGGCGTGGAATACAGGATCGAAGAGGAATTGAATGTTACTCCCAATGTGATCTTCAATACGGCTCCCCAAACAATTCATTTTTCAGGATCAGGCAGGGGTCAGCCCCGCTTGAACCATTATTCGGTGAACCGCAGGCCTCCACCCCCTCCCGAAGCTTATGCCCCCGATGTGATGGACCGTGTGAACAGGCTCACTGCCAAGACCAGGAAGCTAAAGGATATTCTGCAGAAACTGACCATGGAATCTGAGATCAAGCTGAAGCCCGTGGCCGAAAGGGTTCAGAAGGACACCCTTGAACAGATCATCAGGAAAGCTTTATCAGATAAAGAAATCGGCATACCATTTGAATATGCGGTATTCTCACCTTCAAATGATTCAAACCAATTTCCGGTTAAATCGACAAATTTCAAGCCGCTCAACCTGGATACGGAGCATAAAGTGACCCTCTTCCCCAATGATTTGATCGCTAAACCAAACCAGCTCCTGCTGTTCTTTCCCGGACAGAAAGGACAAATCCTGAGTTCGCTGTCGTGGCTCATGATCAGTTCCATAATTTTCACCCTTATCATTGTTCTATCGTCGGGCGCCAGCATCGTTGTCATGATACGGCAGAAAAAAATCTCTGATATCAAGACCGATTTTATTAACAACATGACCCACGAGTTTAAAACTCCCATTGCAACCATTTCCATTGCAGCCGACTCTATAGTAAATTCGAAAGTGATACAGGAGCCCGAAAAGATCAGGAACTATACAAGAATCATAAAGGAAGAAAACAACAGGATGAACACCAGGGTTGAGCAGGTTCTGCAGATGGCCTTGCTCGACAGCCGTGATTTCAAGCTAAGACCCGTTCTTACCGATTTGCACGGGATGATACTGAGGGCCGTGGACCATTACCGTCTTCAGATTGAAAAGCGTGACGGCACCATCACTACCCGGCTCGAAGCTTCAAATGCCATGGTGGAAGTTGATGAAGACCATATGAGGAACGTATTGATGAACCTGCTTGACAATGCAAATAAATACTCAGGCTCCAGGCCGGATATCAATGTGTTTACGTTCAACCGCGGCGAGAAATTTCTTTTCGGGGTTGAGGACCATGGGGAAGGCATGAGCGTGGAAACCCAGCGCAGGGTTTTCGATAAATTTTTCAGGGTTACATCAGGGAACATTCATAATATAAAAGGATTCGGACTGGGGCTAAGTTATGTGAAGGCCATAGTGCTTGCTCATCATGGAGAGATCAGTGTACAGTCTGAAGTTGGCAAAGGCAGCCGTTTTGAGATCAGCCTGGCCTATGTGCCGGGGCAGGGCGAGAAAGTTGTGTATGATGGGAAGGTTTGAGGATGCTGGGTACTGGGTACTGGGTACTGGGTTACTGGATATCCAGTCATCCGGTTATTAAAATAAAAAAAACATGGAAGCTAAAAAAATACTGCTGGTTGAGGATGATCCGAACTTCGGGTCCATCATGAAGTCTTACCTGGAGATGAACGATTACCAGGTAACCCTGAAAGTTGACGGGAAGCAGGGATTATCGGCTTTCAAGTCGACTTTATATGATATTTGCATCCTGGATGTCATGATGCCCGAAATGGATGGATTCACGCTTGCCAGGGAGATTAAAAAAGTTAATTCCAGGGTTCCTTTCATTTTTCTTACGGCAAAATCCCTTAAAAACGACATGCTGGAAGGGTTTAAAACAGGGGCCGATGACTATATCACGAAACCTTTCGATTCGGAGGTCCTGCTTTACAAAATCGCTGCAATCCTGAAACGGAAATCTCCTTCGGAGCCGGAAGTTGAAATTACTGAATTCAAAATTGGGAAGTTTGATTTTCATTATGTTTTACGAACACTTGCCATTGGCGGGCAGGTCCAGCAGTTATCACCAAAGGAAGCCAGGCTGTTGCGAATGATGTGTACGTCAAAAGACGGCATTTTGATCAGGAAAGAAGCTCTTGAGACTATCTGGGGGGCCGATAACTATTTTAACGGCCGCAGCATGGATGTTTTCATAGCCAAACTTCGCAAATACCTCAGGCTTGATCCGGGAATAGAAATTTTAAACATCCACGGGAACGGGTTCAGGATGATTGTAAATCCCTGAAAACGCAAGCCGGTTATTGAAAATTTATAGATGTAAGGTCAGGACTGGGGCTTGTAAACGGGGAGGCTGAAGTAAAAACAGCTGCCTTCACCTTCAGTACTTTCGACCCACAACTTTCCATTGTTTTTCCCGATAAAATCTTTACTGAGAATCAGGCCCAGCCCGGTGCCCATTTCATTATTTGTTCCCCGGGTGACGATCCGTTTTTCAATTTTAAATAAATTATTCATGGCTTCGGGTGTCATGCCAAAGCCAGTATCCTTTACCGAAACGATCACTTGTCGATCCTCATCTCTGATAACCTTAATAGTGACACTTCCACCTGCAAATGTAAATTTAATGGCATTTGAAATAAGATTCCTCACTATGGTATTGATCATATTGCGATCGGCCAAAACCATTAGGTTTGTTTCACCATGCTGCTTCATAAGAAGGTCCTTGCTTTGGGCTGCAGATTCAAAAAGCAGGACATTTTCATGAATAATTTCCTGCATATCGAATTTCTCCGGTGTATAAGGAAGCAATCCTCTCTGTGACCTGGCCCAGGTAAGCAGGTTTTCAAGCAAATCAATTGTCCTGGTTGAGGCATTTTTAAGCCTGCTCAGCATCATTTGCCGTTCTTCATCCGAATACTCGGAATACTCCTTGGTAAGCAATTCAAGCATTCCCAGGATAACATTAAAAGGGCTTCTCAGGTCATGGGCAATGATTGAAAAGAAGTTATCCTTAGCCTGGTTGCTCTCCTTTAGCAATTGTTCAGAATGTTCGAGCTCCCGGGTACGTTCAGAGACCATGGTTTCGAGCCTGGCATTATATCTTATGATCAGGATGTAACGGCCCAGCAGGATTCCAATGCCTCCCATGAAGATAATTGCAAGCATCAAAAACCACCAGCGAAACCAGAAGGGACGTTCAACTTTTACCGTTAATGAACACAGAGGTTCACACCAAACGCCGAGAGAATTCATGGCTTTTACGCAAAACCGGTATGTACCGGGGTTAAGGTTATTGTACCTGATCGAATTATTCAGGTAGAAAACCTCCCCGGACCAGGCGGTATCAAGCCCCTCAAGCTTGTATTTATAAACAAGCTGTTTTTCATCGGTAAAAGAAATTGCCCTGAAATGAAATACGGGGTTATTCATGTCGTATTTTAATGAAACCGGTTTTGTAACAGCCAGGGTGTCACTTTCCGATTCAATATAAAGGAGGCTTAAAAGAGGAGGCGGAACCTGTTCAGGTTTATAATCCAGTGCCGGATTATAAACAGTTAAACCATTGTTTGTTCCAAACCATAGTCGGTGGTAAGTATCCATAAAACCCGCACTGCGGTTTATCTCCTGACCGGCAACGCCTTCAGGGGTTGAAAAATGGTCAAGGGTTTTCTCGTCCCAACGGTAGATGCCGTTATCGGAGCCAAACCATAAGCGTCCCTGGTTATCTTCCAGAATAATGTATACCGGGCGGTTGATTGCAAGTTGAGAATTTCCGGTTTTAACCAGGCTTGAATCACGAATCATGAATAAACCTGCAGCAGTGCCAACCCATTTACGGTTTTTGGAATCAATATAGAATGCAAAAACATTATTGGCCAGCTCATTATCAGGTGATTTGTAGCCAAGCACCTTGCCATCCTTTATTTCCATTATACCCCGGTTAAGGGTCGAAACAAAAATCGATTTCCCCCGGCCGGGATAGAGCTTTCGTACCGAGGCACCGTGCATTTCTTTATTATACACCCTGACGAACCTGTCGCCAAGCTTCTCAAAAAGGCCGCTGGAAGACCCGGCAAACAACCTGCCATCCCCGGTACATAGCACTGAAAAAACGAATCCTTCCATGCCCTGGGCCGCCTTGAACCAGCTCACTTTTTTATTTTCATCTATCCTTGCCAGACCTATGGTTGTCACTGCCGCCCAGATATTTCCTTTGGAATCCTTTGCAAGATCGAGGACCCTGCATTCATTGGCTCCATGAGCCAGGGAGGGGTCAAGAAGCAAGGTTTTGAAAGATTTTCCATCATAAAATGTAAGCACCCCGTCATGCCCGAAGACATAATGGTCCTTGCATATTTCCATTCCTGATGCCACTTCGTTACTAAAAAGCCCGTCACTGTTGTAATAATTGGCAAACCGCCTTGATTGGATTTTTGTAATCCCCCTGAAACCGCCTACCCAGATATCACCTTCACGATCGCAAAGCACAGCGCTTCCTCCTTCAGAAATCAAGCCGTTATTTCTTGTTAACAATTCAACTGAGCTGCTTTCAATATCATAGCAAAACACCTTGAAAAGGTTTCCGAAGTATAACCTGCCCATCCTGTCAGCTTGTATAAAACTCTTCCTGCCATTGCGTTCAACAGGAAGCCTGAAGTTTGCAGTTGTTACTGTGAATTTCCCCTCGCAAAGATTCCCGAGCCAATTCTCTCCCAAAAGCCAGAGGACATTCCCCTCGGCGGTCATGGCTAGCACATTCTTTGAAAGACAGGGATTGGTTTTCGACAAGCTGTTATCGAAAGTATTGTTCGTGAAAACGGATATCCCGTTATTGGTGGCTATATAGACCTTTCCCTGAAACTGAAGAATACTGTTGATGTTATTACTCGGGAGTCCTTCGTTTTGCCTGAATTGTTTCCAATGCTTGTTATGAAATTGAAATAATCCATCCCTGTCGGAACCAATAAGGATTAAAGGGCCATCATCCTGGTTCAGGACTTCAAATGCAGTGAAGATATGGTAAATATCACGCGTCTGCCCTGTGGGAACAGTTGTAGTTTTCCATCGTTTACCTGAATAACTGGATATCCTTATCTGCCCGCTTTCAACCAGGGCCCAGAGTTTATTTTTCGAGTCTATGCGCAGATAAGCATAGCTTGTGGGGCTTAATCCGTCATTTATATTAAAATTGGTGAATTTAATCCCATCATAGGAGGATATCCCCGAACGCCGGGCAATCCAAATCAGTCCCGAGGAGTCCTGTTTGATATCAAAAATCATTGAATTGGCCAGGCCGTCGGCCTCTGAGTATGTGCGAACAGGATACCTCTGGGCAAAAAGATTTGATCCTGAAACAAGCAGGGAAATGAAAATTAAAAGACAGGATGCCTGAACGAATGAATGTTTCGACAACATTGGATGGGCATAAAAATTTCAGCCGGATATATTATTCTTTTCAAAGATAAGCATTTCATTGCAATGCATAAAATATTTGGAATAACTGTATAATTTGTGTTAAACTCTCTCCCTTCATGGCTTAAAGCAGAAGGCAATTTCCATAATTCTGATTTTTAATAATTTACATTTTAAGTAAGACTTGGTATTGGCGGGCTTTACACCCTATTCTGTTATTTTATTAACATTGTGAATATTTTCACAAATATTTCTTGGAAGTTCAATTAACAGATCGTAATTTTGCAAAAAAAATTCAGGAGCTCTTGGCCCCTTTTACTCAGAATACCTAAAAATGAAGATAAAAGAAATTGTCAGCCTGACGAATGGCAGCCTGATTACCGGTGAAGAAAACCTTGAACAGTTAATCGAAAGAGCCTTTTCATCGGACCTGATGAGTGATGTGCTTACCGTGAGATCCGATAAATTGCTGCTTCTTACCGGCCTGGTCAACATTCAGGCGATCAGAACAGCAGAAATGTCCGACATCTGCTGCGTAGTTTTTGTGCGGAATAAAAAGGTCAGTGAAGAGATGGTGAATATTGCAAGGGAGAACAGGATCGCAATAATTCAAACTCCCTATTCCATGTTCAAGGCAAGTGGAATACTTTACAGCGCCGGAATCCAGCCAGTTTATTAGAAACGCCCCCAAGTATGCAAATGCATTTCGAATATAGTGTTGAAGGAGGGAATTTTTCCCAGGCCGGTCTGACCTCCAGCCAGGTAAAAAAGACATTAAAACAGCTTAATGTGAACGGGGCTGTCATCAAGCGCACGGTTGTCGCACTATATGAAGCAGAGGTGAACATCGTTGCCCACGCTTATGGCGGGACTATCCTGGTAGATATCGATGAGGAAAAAATTGTCATTGAGCTTCGGGATGAAGGTCCGGGCATTGAAGACATAGGAAAAACCATGGAAATAGGATATTCCACTGCCACGCCTGAAGTCAGGGAAATGGGGTTTGGGGCAGGCATGGGTTTGTCGAACATGAATAATAATTCAGACCTTCTTGAGATCACAAGTGAAGTAGGAAAAGGAACTTGTGTCAAAATTATCAACCATTTTAAAGATGATAATAATGGGAACAAGTGATAAACCTCATTTTCATCATGCAATTAAATTCAGGGAAGATATCTGTATAGGATGTTCGCATTGCATGAACGTATGCCCCACCGAAGCGATCCGTGTTGCCCATGGCAAGGCCCTGATGCATCCGAACCGCTGTGTTGACTGCGGTGAGTGTTACCGTGTTTGCCCTGTTGGTGCAATTATCGTGGAACAGGATGATTTTGAAGAAATCTACAAGTATAAAAACAGGGTCGCCCTGATACCGGCTGTATTTACAGGGCAATTCCCCGACAGTGTTGCCCCTGGGCAGATACTCTCAGCGGTTTATGAGCTTGGGTTCACTCATGTATTTGAAGTTGAAGAAGGAGTGGATTTCCTGAGCGGGCAGTTCAACAATTATCTCAAACAGCACAGGGACGTAAAACCGCTCATCTCACCATTCTGCCCGGCAATTGTCCGCCTGATCCAGGTCAAATTCCCGACCCTTGCCAACAATATTATCCTTCTTAAAGCTCCAATTGACATTACTGCACTAAGGGCCAGGAAAACACTTTCCGAAAGCGGACTTCTTCCTGAGGAAACCGGCATATTCTACGTTACTCCCTGTCCTGCAAAAATAGTGGCTGTAAAAAACCCCGTGGGAGAAGAAAAATCGGTAATTGACGGAGTTATCAACATGAACTTCCTGTATAATAAGGTATATAAAATACTCAGGCATAAAAAGGACCTGAAGGAAGTTGAAGGGGCTGTTCCCCTTTCACAGGGAGCTGTTTGCTGGAGCCTGACCAACGGTGAAGCCTCCCATATGAAGCAAGGACGCAGCCTTGCGATAGACGAAATCAATAACGTGATTGAATTCCTCGAGAAAGTCGAAAACGAAGAGGTCGACGGCATCAATTTTCTTGAGCTCAGGGCCTGCGATGAAAGCTGTGCCGGGGGAATCCTTTGTCCCGGTAACCGTTTTCTAACGGCAGATAAATTAAGGAAACGAGTTCCCGGCAATTTAAGAGGAGCGGTAAAAAAAGATACCGGGACTAAAAACGAAATGAATGCCTTCCTTAAAGATAATATGAAACTTGAGCAGGTAATCCCAAGATCAATAATGAAACTTGACGACAACCTGGCCGAGGCGATGATTAAAATGAAGCGTATTTATGAGCTGAACCGCATGCTTCCCCAGGTTGATTGCGGCATCTGCGGATCACCCAGCTGCAAGTCGCTATCGGAGGACATTGTAAAGAATGAAGCCAGTCTCAAACAATGCATATTCGTGCAAAGGGTCATGGAACAAAATGAACAGCTTGACAGCTCTGACTCGGTAAATATCATGCGTGAGATATGGAGTGATAAAAAGCTTGACAGGAATATACTTAAGGACGGGATCAACGATATAAACTGAATTTCATACAGGAGGAATAACAAATGAAGGTTGCAGAACTTGTTGAAAAACTTGAGCTGGAGATTTTAGGCGGAGAACAAGGCCTTGACCAGGAAATCAGCGGAGGTTATACATCCGATCTGTTGAGTGATGTGATGGGAAAAGCTCAGAGCGGAATGATCTGGATCACACTTCAGACCCATAAAAATGTTATGGCCATTGCCTCATTGAAGGAGCTCTCGGCAATAGTGCTGGTGAATGGCGCCAGGCCCGAAGCCGACATGCTGGCACAGAGCGGTACTGAAGGCATACCTGTGCTTTCCACCCTGGAATCAACTTTTGAGATCAGCGGCAGGATTTATAACATTCTTAAAGGGTAATGAAAACTTTCAGGGCCGATCTCCATATACATACTGTCCTTTCGCCATGCGGCGACCTGGATATGAGCCCTGTTAACATCATTTCAAGAGCCAGGGAAATGAAACTGGATATTATAGGGATCACCGATCACAATTCAACGCTCCAGGCCCGGCTGCTCAGGGAACTTGGGGAAAAAGCCGGCATCATGGTGATTCCAGGGGCAGAAGTGACGACAAAAGAAGAGGTCCATTGCCTGGCTCTCTTTGACAATGAAGGGGATACTGCCTCTTTCCAGGAATTCCTCGAACTGCACCTGCCTGAAATCCCGAACGACATAAACAGATTTGGTCATCAGCTTGTGGTTGATGAAAATGACATGATCGTCCGCACCGAGGAAAAGCTCCTTATCTCTGCCCTTGACTGCAGTATAGAAGTAGTTGCGGATGTTATTCACAGGCTCAACGGTTTGTTCATCCCGGCACACATCGACAAGCAAAGATTCAGTATTCTGATCCAGCTTGGGTTTGTCCCGGCAGACCTTGCAGTGGATGCACTTGAGATATCTCCTTTTTCAAGGCTGAAAAAGTTCTCACAGCTACATTCGGAGCTTTCACATTATTCCTTCATAAGTAATTCCGACGCTCATTACCTTAATGAAATCGGCAGGGTTTGTAATGTTTTCGAAATGGAAAATGCAAGCCTTGATGAAATCAGAAAGACTTTTAAGGGGATTGGAGGGAGAAAAAGTGCAATTGTTAATTAATTTGTGAAATTTTTCACATAGTGAATTAAATAACAAAATGAAAAAAATACTACCTTTGCAGTGAAAAATCTGGCGATGCATATTATGGATATTCTACAAAACTCGATCAGGGCTAAGGCGACCAGGGTTATGCTTGATATCAAAGATGATACGCAAAACAATGAACTTTCATTCACCATTACCGACAATGGCATAGGAATGCCTTCTAACATACTGAGACAGGTTACTGATCCTTTTTTCACCACCCGCACCACTCGCAGGGTAGGGCTCGGCCTTTCGCTTCTCAAACAAAACGCAGAACGCACAGGCGGAAGCCTTTCAATTGAATCAGCCGAAGGCATAGGCACCCGGTTAAAAGCCAGGTTTATTAAAGACAGCATTGACAGGCCTTCTCTTGGTGATATTTCATCGGCAGTATTGCTTACCGTTACTGCTAATCCGGCTATTGATTTTGAATACACCCACACAACAGACGGAAGGAGATTCAAATTTCACACGACCGAGGTCAGGAAAGCCCTGGGAGATATCCCTATTAATGAACCCTCGGTATACGGCCATTTACTTGAGATGATAAACGAGAACCTTAAAGAGATTGGTGCAAACTGATCCGCAGACAAAAAAATATATCCAAATCATGGAAAAAATAAAATCATTGGCCGACCTGAAAAAGATGCAGGAAAACCTGAGGGCCAAAATTGAACTGAGGGAAAAGAGTAACGATCCGGATACCAGGATCCAGGTGAAAGTGGCTATGGCTACATGCGGAATAGCATCCGGAGCCAAGGAAGTCATGGAAACCTTCATTGAGGAATTCACAAAAAGGAACATAGATGCCGTGGTTACTCAAACAGGATGCATGGGCTATTGCTATGCCGAACCCACCGTGGAAGTCACAAAACCCGGGGCCGAACCCATTACTTTCGGTTATGTAGATGTTAAAAAGGCCAGCAGGATCATTGATAAGTATATTATCAATAATGAACTGGTCGACGGCATCATCCCGGTAAATTACCAATCGATTGACAAGAACTAAATCCGTTAGCGACAGATGGCAAAGATAAAATATCATATGCTGGTTTGTGGCGGAACGGCCTGCCATGCATCACAAAGCGAAGAGATTCTTACAAAATTCAAGGAACTGATTGTAAGCAAAGGGCTTGAGACCGAAGTCCAGGCGATCAAAACAGGATGTTTTGGGTTTTGTGAAAAAGGCCCCATCGTGAAGATGATGCCCGACAACACATTTTATACCCAGGTTAAACCTGGCGATTGTGCCGAGATCCTTGAAGAACACATCATCAAGGGCCGAAAGGTAACCCGGCTACTGTATCAGGATCCTGAGACCAAAGAGCGCATCAGCGATTCCAGGCATATGGGTTTTTACAAGAAGCAGATCCGTATCGCCTTAAGAAACTGCGGGTTCATCAATCCCGAGAATATTGAAGAATATATTGCAAGGGATGGCTATCTTGCCCTGGGAACGGTGCTTACCGAGATGTCCCCGGAGGCAGCGATTGAGATACTTAAAAAGTCGGGCCTGAGGGGCCGGGGCGGCGGCGGATTTCCCACGGGACTTAAATGGGAGATAACACGCAAGGTAAAAGCCGCTCAGAAATATGTTGTCTGCAATGCCGACGAAGGTGATCCGGGCGCATTTATGGACCGGTCGATACTGGAAGGCGATCCGCATACAGTGATTGAAGCAATGGCTATCAACGGATATTGCACCGGTGCATCCAAAGGCCTTGTATATATTCGCGCCGAATATCCCCTGGCCGTGGAGAGGCTTAAGATTGCCATGAAACAGTCAAGGGAATATGGTTTCCTTGGGGAAGACATAATGGGGACCGATTTCAGTTTTGATATTGACATCCGTTACGGCGCCGGCGCTTTTGTATGCGGCGAAGAGACTGCACTCATTCACTCCATGGAGGGCTTGCGCGGTGAGCCAACGGTAAAACCCCCGTTCCCTTCCGAATCGGGATATATGGGAAAACCCACGAATGTTAATAACGTGGAAACCTATGCCAATATTCCCGTTATTTTCAACAAGGGAGCCGACTGGTTTGCAAGCATTGGAACTGCCAGGTCAAAAGGCACAAAGGTATTCGCTCTTGCCGGTAAGATCAATAATGTAGGGCTGATTGAAGTCCCCATGGGGATCACCCTGCGTGAGGTGATTTATGAAATAGGAGGCGGCATAAGAGACGATAAAGAATTCAAAGCTGTACAGACCGGGGGGCCTTCGGGAGGCTGCCTTACAAAGCGACACCTCGATACCCCCATCGATTACGATAACCTTATAGCCGCAGGCTCCATGATGGGCTCGGGCGGAATGATCGTGATGGACGAAGACGACTGCATGGTGGCCATTGCCAAATTTTACCTCCAGTTCACAGTTGAAGAATCCTGCGGAAAATGTTCTCCCTGCAGGATAGGCAACAAACGCCTGCATGAACTTCTTGAAAAAATAACCCAGGGAAACGGTACGATGGAAGACATCGACAAACTTCGCAACCTGGGGACAGTAATAAAAGACACTTCACTTTGCGGACTAGGACAGTCCTCCCCTAACCCTGCACTTTCCACCATCGACAACTTCCTCGACGAATACCTCGAGCATGTGAAGGATAAAAAATGCCGTTCCAAGGTGTGCAAATCACTTATGCAATACCTGGTTGTACCTGACAAATGTATCGGCTGCACCTTGTGTGCCCGCAATTGCCCTGTGAATGCCATCAGCGGCGAACGCAAACAGGTTCACCTCATCGACCAGGAAAAATGCATCAAATGCGGCGCCTGCCTGGAAAAATGTAAGTTCGGAGCCATTATCATTAACTAAGGAGGGACTGACATGAATATGATAAAACTTATAATTGACGGGAAACCCATTGAAGTCCCCTCAGACACAACGATATTAAAAGCAGCCAAGACCGTTGGCATCGATATACCTACCCTTTGTTACTTCGAACTGAAGGACATGAACATTGAAAACCGTCCGGGCGGATGCCGCATTTGCGTGGTGGAAGTCAAGGGAAGACGGAATCTCGCACCAGCCTGTAATACCATGGTAGCCGAGGGTATGGAAGTTTACACACATAACATCAGGGTATTAAACGCACGCAGAACTGTTCTGGAGCTCATACTCTCCGATCATCCTGCTGAATGTCTTACCTGTGCCAAATCCGGAAATTGTGAGCTCCAGAGCATGGCACAGCAACTCGGCGTGAGGGAACTGCCCTACCAGGGTGAGCAGTCGAAGTACCGAAAGGATACTTCGCCTGCCATCATCCGGGACGTGGATAAATGCATCATGTGCCGGCGGTGTGAAATGATGTGTAACGACGTTCAGACGGTAGGCGCTCTGAGCGCCGTAAACAGAGGCTTTATGGCCGTTGTGGCACCTGCGTTCGAGATGAATCTCGAGAAATCTCCCTGCACTTACTGTGGACAATGTGTATCAGTTTGCCCCACCGGTGCCCTGACCGAAGTTGACCACTCGCGCAATGTAATCAATGCACTTGCAGATCCTGCAAAGACTGTAATTGTTCAGACAGCCCCTGCCGTCAGAGCAGCTTTAGGAGAAGAATTTGGCCTAGCGCCAGGCACCCTTGTAACGGGTAAGATGGTCGCCGCACTACGACGACTTGGATTTGACTATGTATTCGACACTGACTTCGCCGCTGACCTTACGATCATGGAAGAAGGCACCGAACTACTCGACCGTCTTACCCGTTACCTCAAGGGTGATAAGGATGTGAAACTTCCCATCCTTACTTCCTGCTGCCCGGGCTGGGTTAATTTTTTCGAACACAATTTCCCCGAAATGCGCGATATTCCTTCAACGGCCAAGTCGCCCCAGCAGATGTTCGGGCCCATTGCCAAGGAATATTTTGCAAAAAAACTCGGAATAGACCGCAAAAACATGATCGTGGTCTCAATCATGCCCTGCCTGGCCAAGAAGTACGAATGCCAGCGTGATGAGTTCAAGGTTGACGGCGATCCCGACGTGAATTTTTCACTTTCAACCCGTGAGCTTGCACATCTTATCAAGGCTTCAAATATTGACTTTAATTCACTGCCTGCGGATGATTTTGACAACCCCCTCGGAGAGTCTACCGGCGCCTCGGTCATTTTCGGTACAACCGGCGGGGTGATCGAAGCCGCATGCCGCACCGCATATGAACTGTATACCGGCAAAAAGCTGCAGAAGGTTGATTTTACAGAACTTCGCGGACTCGAAAATGTAAGGCATGCCACTATCGATTTCGACGGATTACCTATCAACATCGGCATAGCGCACGGACTCGGCAACGCCAGAAAGCTGCTCGAAGACATACGCGACGGCAAAAGCCAGTTCCACGCTATCGAGATCATGGCCTGCCCGGGCGGATGCATCGGTGGGGGCGGTCAGCCTTTCCATCACGGGGATTCGTCCGTCATCAAGCAAAGGGCTGCAGCTCTTTACCGCGAAGATGCAGGCAAACCCATCAGGAAGTCACATGAAAACCCGTTCATTATCGAACTGTACAAAGAATTTTTAGGTAAACCCTGTGGAGAAAAATCACACCACCTGCTGCATACACATTACTTTGATAAAAGCGCGGGGGTGTTTGTTGAAGAATGATAATCAGGTACAAGGTACTGGGTACTAGGCACTAGTATACCCAGAAACCAGAGCCCAGAAACCAGAAAATTATGGCCAAGATAAAATTATCGGAAAAAAAGATACAGGAACTGAAAGATGTTTGCAAGACGTTCAACAACGATAAGGGCGAACTGATCAATGTCCTGCACAAAGCGCAGAGCCTGTTCGGCTACCTGCCTGCCGAGCTCCAGGAAATCATAGCAAAAGAACTCAACTGTTCGGTGGCCCATGTTTATGGCGTAGTCACCTTCTATTCTTACTTCACCATGCTTCCAAAGGGCAAACACCCGGTATCCATTTGCCTTGGAACTGCCTGTTATGTGCGTGGTGCCGAGAAAGTACTCGAGGAATTCAAACGACAGCTGAAAATACAGGTTGGAGAAACCACTCCCGACGGCAAGTTCTCTTTGAGCTGCCTCAGATGTGTGGGTGCCTGCGGACTTGCTCCTGTTGTGCTGGTTGGTGAAAAAGTTTACGGACGTGTAGCACCCGATGGGGTTGCCGATATTATCGCCGAATACAATACTTAAAATTGGTTTTTTGGTTAATACTTGATGTGAAGCCCGCGGGAACGAATGTGACCGCGGGCTTGTTAATTAATACGGTTTAAATATCTTTGCCGGTCATAGCATTATTTCAGTTCAATCGGTATATAACAACAAAAAACACACGAACTAATGAAATTAAAATCTGTATTTTTCCTGATTTTATTCTCAGTCCTGCTTGCTTTACAATGCCTTGCTCAGACAGGCGAGCCCTGGACTGCAAAGGATCTGATCGAACCTGCTGCCCTGGCAAACCTCATTAAGGATGCGAAAGCTCAGAAACCCGTCATTTTCAATATTGGCCCGCTTGCCGATATCAAAGACGCTGTAAATATCGGTCCGGTAAGAGATGCAGCCAACCTGGGAAAGTTTCGCAAAGCCCTGTCGGCCGTACCCAAAGATAAAATGGTGGTTATATACTGCGGATGTTGTCCGTTTAGAAACTGTCCCAACATCAGGCCGGCTCTCAGTCTTCTGAAAGAACAGGGCTTTAAAAATGCCAGGCTGTTGAATCTTTCGCAGAACCTTAAAGTAGACTGGACTGATTATGGATACCCCATGAAATAAAGGCCGATGGGGGGAGCAGTTCTAATAAAATTTCATGCTCACTTCCTTCATGAACTTCTCGTCGAGTGTTCGCGCGATACGGTGAACGACCGTCCGCCTCAGCTCCAGTTCAACGGGCAGGGTGGGATCCTGGTGGGCTACGTTAATGTTCGTTCCCACAATGAAATGGATCTCATCACATTCAAGTATAGCCTTTACAATCAGGTCTGCGGGACCTTTGCCAATTTCGTATGCCGGATTGTGCTTTTTCAACAATTCGCTCACCTTGCTCAGCGTAAGTATGCCTTCGGTGATCAGCTCAACCCCTTCCATATGCGATACCGGGGGCAACTCCGGATCGGTCATGATATTCTCATCAACAATCTCCCTGCCCCATTCCCGGGCGATCATGTCGCCTGTGGTGGCTCCTGAAATGATCTTCCTGCCTTCAAACTGCTGAAGCAGGCCGGCCATCAGGCTGTCATTCGCCGGATCGACAGGAGGACCGCTGCAGATCATTAGCTTTCGAGGCTCCCTGTAATAAATAACAGCACATGAAATATCGTCTTTCGGGTGAAAACCGTCGTTCAGGTTGGCCCGGTCAATAACTTTTGAGGCAAGCCGGTCGGCCGAAATATCATGTTCCTCCTGTATGGCATCGGTTAACATCATCTCCAGGTTCGCCTGCCCGAAACCCAGTGGGTATTTGTCGGAACCAAGGCCGGACTGAACCACCCCGTCGGAGCAAAAAATTATGCGGTCCTCCTTTACAGGTTTGAAGCTTGCAGTAAGCACTTCCTTGCCTGCATGCTTCACTCCTTCAAGCACCACCCCGTTCCAAACAGGTTCGAACAGCCTTGCCCCCCTGTAAAACAAGGTCTTGGGGTTTTCATATTCCAGGATTTTCACCTCCCCGTCCACATAGATGTCCACGATGGTAAACGTAGAATAGTTCATTTCCTTTACACTGTCGACAGGCAGGGTGTTCATGATGGTCTCGGCAATGGCTTCAACGCTTTTATGCTCCTGTGTAAGGTTCAGGGCCAGTGTGGACGTAAGTATGGCCAGGATATTGGCCTTGATGCCATGGCCCATGCCATCGGAAAGGACAGCAATGATGCGGCCTTCCTCGACAATCTTCCGCGTATAGAAAACATCCCCGCAAACCCTTGCATCACCGTGGTTTTTCTGCTTGCAAACGACTTCAATATAAAATTTTTCGTCCATTGCAGGAGCTTACTTTTTATTCTGGGACTTATGGGATTCAATGATGGCATTGAGCATCTGTTCTGATTTGGCAGCCCCTTCACCCAGCAGGAATGCGATCTTCTGGACTGTATCGAAATTCTGGTCTATCACCTCCTTCATACGGGTGATGATCTGTTCCTTGTATACTTCGGGCAGGAACATATCGCGGATAATGCCTCCCACGAACTTTTTCGAGCGAAGGGGGAAAACAGAGACGTTGAGCATGCCTTCCCCGTACTGCACGTCTTTACGCTCCACACTCTCATCCGCCGAAAGCACATAAGAAAAAATCTTATAAAAATGGATCGGCAGCAGGGATTTAAGGTCGGCGCCTTCGAGCCCCGGTATCACCTCATCAACCATTGCGGCTTCCTCTCCGAGTATCCTGATAAATGCCTTATTGGCATGTAAAATCCTCAGGTTCTCATCAACAATCACAACGCCCGAGACCAGCTGCTGCAACATGGAAGAGATAAGGGCCGAATTTTCAACCTGGCTTTCCTTCTCGTGTTTGGCATTTTCCTCTGAAATCCTCAGGGCTTCCTGGGTCTTTGCAAGTTTTTCGTTGGTCGTGCGAAGGGTACGTATATATTCCTGACGGTTCCTCCCGCTAAATATATGGCACATATCCGTTGTGGCCAGTCCCTGCGCAATGGCGATAGCAAATTCACGACAGTTGGGATAGCCGCATGATTCACAACCAATCTCATTATCCTTTTGGTCCTGGCGGTTTATCATATTCAGGACCTCTTCAATTTTTTCATCGGTCGGCAGAGGTAGTCGCTGGTCATCGGTCACATAGCTACGGCCCAAATCCAGGACTTTACAGCTGTCGATTTCTTTTTGCCATGCTTCCAGGTCAAAATCGGTCAGGCGTTTATTGGCATAATCCGTAACCAGCGTGTGGCGCAGGAATTTCTCGCCACACTGGGAAGTACCGGGACCCATCAAACATCCGTCATTATAAAATATATTAAAATGACGGCGGATGAGGTCAATGCGGGTATCAAACTCTTTCACCGCGTTGAGCATATTGTTGCGGCCCTCGGTCGTGATGATATTCCCGCTGAGCAGGTTCTCGTTGATGTCGACTGCCTGCAAAATTCCGTTGCTTATGGGGTACAGGGAGCCTTTATTCCCGAGGGGAGGATCGAATTCCGAAAATTCAAGATGGCTTTCCCTAATGTTGAACTCATCAAACAACCTGCGCAGTTCAGCAAAGGTCAATACCGCATCAATCTTTCCGTCGCCTTCCGATCGTAAAGCCTCATCTTTTGCAGCGATACAGGGTCCGATCGCAACTACTTTAATATCCTGTCCGTAACGCTTCCTTACCACCCTGGCTGTCGCTATCATGGGTGAAACTATGGGAGCAAGATTGCTGATCAGCTCGGGATAATATTTTTCAATAAAAAACACCACGGCAGGGCAATTGGCCATAATATGGTATTTCCCTTTAAAACCTTCCAGCAATTCCCTGTATTCAATCGCCACCAGGTCAACACCGAACGACACCTCCGTCACATAGGCAAACCCAAGGTTGCGGATCATCTGCACAAACTTCCGGTAATCGGTAATATCGTGAAATTCGCCTGATATGGCAGGGTCACAGATTGCAGCGACCTTTGAACCCGAAGCGATCAGTTGTTTGGTCTCGCTTATAGACGAACGGTATGTAATCGCGGCCGGGGAACAGGCCAGGTAGCAGCTGCCGCAACCTATGCAGCGTTCAGGGATTATTGATGGGAACTCGGTGATCACATCAACCTTTATCGCCTTTACAGGACATATCCTTACACAAGAGTAACATTTTATGCAGGTTTCGGGGTGAATTTCGAATAATGGGGAGTTCGTCATAATGGTCAAAATTACAAATATATCAGCTCTTTTGGTAAATTTTACGGATTTTTTTCTTTTAAAACGCCAGTCACAGTTACTGTTTATTTATTAACAATGCTAAATAATTCACAATAATATTTTCATAATTCAATTTATTAGCATATTTTTGTATGTAATTGAAACTATGGTTTGATCACTTAACCCATACGGGCTTCCTTGGCCTCAAAAGGGAAAAAAGAAATAAAGATTTGTCATGGATCAGATTTTTGAGAAATACAGCCTTAAGAAACCTGAGAACCTTATACCAATCCTCCAGGAAATCCAGGAGAAAAAGGGTTACCTCACCGATGAAATTATCGAAAAGGTTTCGGTCCATTTGGGTATTCCAACCAACAGGATTTACGGGGTTGCCACGTTTTACGACCAGTTCCGCTTCAGGCGCAAAGGGCAATACCATATCCAGGTTTGCCGGGGCACCTCATGTTATCTGTGCAGCTCATCGTCCTACCTGAAAGAAATCGAAAAGCTTCTTAAAGTCCAGGCAGGCTCAGTTACCAAGGATAAAAAGTTCAGTCTCGAAACAGTCAATTGCATGGGCGGTTGCAGCCAGTCACCGGTCATCAGGATAAACAGCACATATTACCATCATTTAAGCGTGGCTGATCTTAGTAGGATCATCAGAACATTGAGAGAAAAAAGCGAGTAGCATGCCAACACAGGATTTAACCGACATCAGGACCTTCCTGACCGAAAAAGTTATCAAGAATTACTCCGGTATATTCGATAAACCGACTACCGACAGGCTCGCAGTGATCAGGCATGAGAAGGTCTCAAGACCGGTGATTTACATCGGTACAGGGACCTGCGGAGTAATTTCGGGAGCTCTTTCCACTCTTGAAAGAGTGCAAAAATATGTTTCAGAGAACAACCTCAAAGCTGATATCATCGAGGTTGGTTGCAACGGGTTTTGTTCTGCAGAACCTTTGCTCGATGTTCAGCTGCCCGGTAAAACAAGGTTATGTTTCAGGAATGTCACTGAAGACAGGGCCGAAGATGTCCTTAATTCGGTATTTCATCATACTTTGCAGAACGACCTCACCCTGGGTCAGTACAAGCAGCCGGGACTTGAGGAATGGCCTAATGTTCCAATGCTTGAGCAAATCCCCTGGTTCAATCTGCAAACCAGGCATATCCTGAAAAACGCAGGCATTATAAGCCCTGTTTCCATTGAAGAGTATATTGCAGGGGGAGGGTACAAATCACTATACAAGACGGTGCTTAATTACCCGGCCGACAAGATCTGTGAAATCATTGAGCAGAGCGAATTAAAGGGGAGAGCAGGTGGTGGGTTCCCCACCGGCAGAAAATGGAAGATTGCCCTGGATACTGCAGGCGACCAGAAATACATGATCTGCAATGCCGACGAGAGCGATCCCGGGGCCTTTATGGACAGGGCTATAATTGAAAGCGATCCCCACAGGATCATTGAAGGACTTTCCATAGCTGCATATGCCATAGGTGCGAGCCAGGCTATCATCTTTGTCAGGTCCGACTATGAAAACTCCCTGAATATACTTGAGACAGCCATCAGGCAGGCTAAGGAATACGGGCTGCTTGGAGAAGATATTTTCGGAAGCGGATTCAACCTTTCGATCAGTGTAAGGCAGGGTGCCGGAGCCTTTGTATGCGGCGAAGAAACAGCGCTGATCTCGAGCCTTGAAGGCCAGAGAGGCCTGCCAAGGTCAAAACCACCTTATCCTGCCGAGAAAGGGATATGGGGGCATCCCACCGTGATCAATAATGTTGAAACCCTGGCCAATATTCCCGGGATTCTTGAGAACGGCCCTGCATGGTTTAAAGCCATGGGCACAAAATCCTCAAAAGGAACAAAATTATTTTCGCTTGCAGGCAAAGCAGTTAATACAGGCTTCATCGAAGTCCCGATGGGAATTACATTTTCCTCAATTATCAACAACATAGCAGGAGGCGTCAAAGACGGGAAGGCTTTAAAAGCCGTTCAGCTGGGAGGACCGTCGGGGGTATGCATCCCTCCTGCCGACCTGGACACCCCTCTTGATTTTGAAGCTCTCAGCGGTATAGGGGCGAAACTGGGCTCAGGAGGGCTCATAATCCTCGACGAAAAGACCTGCATGGTCAACCTGGCAAAGTACTTCATCGACTTCCTCCAGAACGAAAGTTGCGGGAAATGCATTCCCTGCAGGGAAGGCACCAAAAAAATGCTGGACATCCTTGAAGGGATCACACGCAGGCCGAAAGAGGAAACAACCCATGAAACACTCGAACGCTTTAAGGGAGTTGTTCAGCTTGAAAGCCTTGCCAACGTGATCTGCGATACTTCCCTTTGCGGACTGGGGCAGAACGCTCCAAATCCCGTTCTTAGTTCCCTGAAATGGTTCAGGGAAGAGTTTGAAGAACATATTTTCGACAGGAGGTGTGCTGCGGGAGTTTGTCACGATCTCCGCACCTTTTATATTGACGTTGAACATTGTAACGGCTGCAATATCTGCCAGAAAAAATGCCCCGAGAACGCCATTGTGGGTTCTCCCAAAATGCCTCATTTCATTATTGAATCCAAGTGCACAGGCTGCGGAATTTGTTTTGATGTTTGCAAATTCAGTGCAATCTACTTTAAATAAGAGGAATTATGCTTCTTACTATCGAAATAAACGAACAACAGGTCAGCGCCAAAAGGGGAGAAACCATACTGACGGTATTGAACCGTATAGGCGTGAAAGTCCCCACGCTTTGTTATCTCAGCAGCCTTTCCCCTACCGGAGCCTGTCGCATGTGCGTTGTAGAGGTTGAAGGTCTGCCTCATCTCGTTCCTGCATGCTCACACCAGGTGGAAGAATGGATGCAGATCCATACACATTCCCCCAGGGTGCTAAAAGCCAGGAAAAACATTGTGGAGCTTTTGCTGGCCAATCATCCCGACGACTGCCTGTACTGCGACCGGAACGGGACCTGCGAACTCCAGGGATTGTCGGAGGAACTCCAGATAAGGGAACGTAAATACATCAGCAGGCAGAAGCCTGTCCAGATTGACAAAGCATGTCCTTCTATCCAGAGAGATCCTGCAAAATGTGTGCTTTGCGGGAGGTGCAGCAGGGTTTGCAAGGAGATCATAGGAGTAGCGGCCATTGACTCAGTAGGCAGGGGGTCAAACACCAGGATCGGTACTTCATATAACCGGGGCCTTAATTTCAATGCCTGCGTAAAATGCGGACAGTGTATTATAGCCTGCCCTACAGGGGCATTGACCGAACGGAAATCTCTTCCCCAGGTAATTGAAGCTCTCGGAGATCCCGGGCTGTACCCTGTAGTCCAGTTCTCCCCTACTGTCCCGGCTGCAATAGCCGAAGAGTTCGGCCTGAAATCCAACAAGGACATACTTAATCTTCTGCGTTATGCCCTGAAACGGATCGGGTTCCGCCAGAGTTTTGACATATCCCTTGCCTCAGACATAAATCTTACCGAGGAAGCAGCTATCTTTCTCGAACGCCTGCAGGGTAATAAAAACCTGCCCATGTTCACCAGCTGTTGTCCGGCCTGGGTGAGGTATATTGACATTTTTCATCCGCAGTTCTCGCCTAAGCTTTCACCGGTCAAATCCCCCCAGCAGATCATGGGCACTTTGATCAAAAAGTACATTACAAGCAGCGCGGGGATCAAACCCGAGAAAGTATTTGTTGTTTCGGTCATGCCGTGTACGGCAAAAAAGGCCGAGGCGGAATATGACAGCGAAGGGATCAGGCCGGTGGATGCCGTAATTACCGTAAGGGAGCTGGTCAGGCTGATCGGTCTTCTCGGGATAGATTTCGACAAGCTTGAACCTGAACCTAACGATACGGCTTTCAACATGAGCAGTTCCTCGGGGAGGTTGTTTGGCATATCGGGCGGTCACCTTGAAGGCCTGATGAGAAGCATCAACTTCTTGAGCACCGGGCAGGACCTGAACCCCGGAAAGATAAATGAACTAAGAGGATTAAAACCCCGGAAAGAGGCTAAAATAAGAATAAACAAGATTCCGCTGAACGTCATCGCAGTAAGCGGACTGGCCAATGCCATCGAACTCATGGATGAGATTGAAAACGGGCGCGACAACATCCATATAGTAGAAGTGATGGCCTGCGTAAACGGCTGCATCAACGGGGGGGGAATGAAAATCGGGTCCGACGAGAAGAACCTCAAAGCCAGGATGAAGGCCCTGTATGATGCCGACGAAGAAGAAATGGTAAAAGTGGCGCATAAAAATCCTGTTTTAACCGAGCTTTACGAGAAGTTCCTTTCAAAACCTAACAGCCCGGGAAACCAGGAGATACTGTGGAAAGGCAACTCAAAATCCCAGGAATTATGAGCCATGCATACCACCGACAGCTGGTCTTTACTGTAAAGGATAAATGCCGGGTATGCTACACCTGTGTGAGGGAATGCCCTGTAAAAGCCATCAAGATCATCAAGACCCAGGCTGAAGTAATCAACGAACGCTGCATTGGCTGCGGAAACTGTGTAAAGGTCTGCAGCCAGGGTGCAAAATACCCCCTGCGTTCAGTAGATGAGGTGAATCTCCTCCTGAAATCCGAAAAGAGAATTGCGGCATGCATTGCACCCAGCTTCCCGGCCGAATTCACCGAGGTCCCCGACCATCAGCTGCTTGTTGGCATGATAAGGCAGTTGGGGTTCGATTATGTAGCCGAAGTATCTTTCGGGGCCGACATGATAGCCAGGGAATATGAAAAAAGGATAAAGACCAGCAGGAATGTCGGGCAGATAAGTTCAGATTGTCCGGCCATTGTATACTTCATCAGGCATTACCACCCAGAACTGGTCGAGAACCTTGCCCCTGTTGCCTCTCCGATGCTGGCTATGACCAGGATCATGAAAAAGAAATACGGTAAGGATCTCCAGGTGGTCTTTATAGGGCCCTGCTTTGCCAAAAAAGCTGAAACGGAAGAAGTGGATGAAGTTCTTACTTTCAGGGAGCTGAGGGAAATGTTTGAAACCAGAGGGATCAACTGGGAAAGTTCAGACCCATCTGATTTTGACCCCCCGGTGAGCGGCAAGGGAGCTATCTTTCCCATCAGCCGCGGCCTTTATTTCACGGCTAATTCCACCGAATCCATCCCCGAGGAACAGGTTGTGGTAGCGGAGGGCAGGGTGAACTTCAAGGAAGCAGTAAAAGAATTCGAGGAAGGCTTCATCCGAAACAAACACCTGATGCTGCTATGCTGCGAAGGCTGCATTATGGGGCCTGGCACATCCCCCGGAGGCAAGCGGTTTGCAAGAAGCGCCGCTGTGGGTGAGTATGTGACCAGGAAGCTTGCATCAATTGATAAAGATCAGTGGGAAAAACAAGTTGAAGAGTTCAGCAGCCTGGACTATTCCCAGGAGTTCACCCCCGAAGACCGTCGATTCGAGATCCCCGCCGAGGATAAAATTCTTGAAGCCCTTCACGCAATGGGTAAATTCAAACCCGAGGACCACCTAAACTGCGGGACCTGCGGGTATGATACCTGCGTGGAACATGCGATCGCAATCGTGAAAGACCTTGCCGAGACTGAGATGTGCCTGCCATATACCATTGAAAAGCTGCATGACTCCATCAACAACCTGAATGTCTCCAACGATAAACTTGCCAAGGCCAAACAGGCGCTTAAACAGTCGGAAAAACTGGCCCATATGGGACAACTGTCGGCAGGGATAGCCCATGAACTCAATAACCCCCTGGGGGTTATCACCATGTATTCGAATATACTTATTGATGAGTCCCCCGAGAATGACCCTGTAAGGGAAGACCTGAGACTTATCGCCGAACAGGCCGAACGATGTAAAAAAATCGTAAGCGGGCTTCTGAATTTTGCACGAAAAAACCAGGTGAATCTCAGCGAGACCGATGTTGTGAAATTTGCCAGGCACAGTGTTGATTCAATTATAAAACCTGCAAATATTGAAGTTGTTTTCGAACCCAGGATCTCCGATCCCCAGGCCAGGCTCGATATTGACCAGATGATGCAGGTGATGACAAACCTTGAGAAAAACGCGGTCGAAGCAATGCCCGAGGGAGGAAAACTCACCATTGGAGTTGAAGGAGACGCTGAAGAACTGAGGTTTATCGTTGCTGATACCGGCACCGGGATATCCAAAGACCATATGGATAAAATTTTCACCCCATTTTTTACAACCAAGGAGATGGGGAAAGGAACGGGTCTTGGGCTGGCGCTGATATACGGAATAGTTAAAATGCATAAAGGAAAGATTCATGTTGACTCGAATGATGATCGGGCCAACGGACCAACAGGGACAACGTTTACCATAACACTACCCAGAACATGAGTACTAAAAACAAACTGATCCTGATCGTTGACGATGACCAGGATTACCTTTACCAGATGAAAACCAAAGTCGAGGCCTTTGGATTTCAGACACTCCTTGCCGAGAGCCAGAAAGAAGCAGAGGAGATGATAGAAAAAACAAAACCGGATCTTGCAATTCTTGACCTGATGATGGAAAACGAGGACAGCGGCTTCATCCTTTGTTATAAGATGAAGAAAAAATACCCTGAAGTACCTATCATCATAGCAACCGGGGTTGCAGCCGAAACAGGGATCACTTTCGACATCAACGATGAAAATAACCGGAAGTGGATAAAGGCTGACCGTTTTCTTGAAAAGGGTATCCGCACCGAAAAACTTAAAGAAGAAATTTTCAAGCTGTTAAAAATTAACAACTGATATTGCAAAACAGCTTTTTTACCTTATTTTTGTTGTGATTGAAATAACATGTCCACTTTAAAAATCCTTGTAATTGACGACGAACCCGGCATCAGGAGCGGCATAAGCCGAATCCTGAGGAACTTCAGAGTGGATTATCCATTCATGGAAGAAGCTTTTGATTTCGTGGTTCGCGAAGCTTCAACCGGTGAAGCCGGGATTGAAATCATCGATACCGACAAACCCGATATCCTTTTGCTCGACAACAAACTGCCGGGGATACAGGGCATAGAGGTCCTGGAGTATATCCGTAAAAAACAGCTGAATATTATCGTGGTGATGATCACATCCTATGCCTCCCTTGAGCTCGCTGTTAAAGCTACAAGCGACGGAGCATACGATTTCATACCCAAGCCGTTTACTCCCCAGGAGCTGAAGTCGTCGATCGAGAATATCACAAAAAGGGTATTCCTGAAGAAAATGACCAACAAACTCCAGGAAAGCGGAAAACAGATCAGGTTCCAGTTCCTCAGTGTGCTCTCGCATGAGCTTAAAGCTCCGCTGAATTCCATTGAAGGATACCTTCAGATGATCAAGGAAAGGCAGGCAGGACCTCAGCTTGATAGTTATGACTACATGGTCGACCGCATGCTTGAAAGGATCAAGGGAATGAGAATCCTGATCCTGGACCTGATGGACCTTACGAAGGTCGAATCAGGGAAAGGCAAGCGCGACATAAAGGAGATCAACCTGGTGGATATTGCCCGCATGGCTATTGACACCATGACACCATATTCCATACAGAAGGATATAAAGCTGAAACTGCATGGCAGTGAGGTTGTTAAAGTCATTGCCGACAGTGAGGAGATGGAGATTATTTTTAACAACCTGATCAGCAATGCCATTAAATATAATAAGCAGGGCGGCAGCGTTGATTGCACATTAAGGGAGAACGGGGAATGGGTTGAAATCCTTGTTGAGGACACAGGTATAGGCATGAACCCCGAGGACATCAGCAGGATCTTTGACGATTTTGTGAGAATTAAAACAGAAAAAACAAGAAATATAACCGGCAGCGGGCTGGGGCTCGCCATAGTAAAAAAGCTGATCGACAACTACAAGGGAATCATTGAGGTAACAAGCCAGCCGGATCAGGGTAGTATTTTTAAAGTCAAACTTCCAATTGATAAACCATGTTTATAAAAAATTTACCGCACAAGACCGTGGAACGTCTCAGCCAGTATCGCCGCGCTCTTCTGATGATTTTATCAAAAGAAAAGACCCATGTTTTTTCACATGAAATAGCGCAGATGCTGCATATCACACCTGTCCAGGTTCGGCGTGACCTGATGCTCATAGGCTATTCGGGGAACCTGAGAAAAGGTTACGACATCAAGGAACTGATAGACCTTATAGGGAAAATCATTGATTCGGAACGGGGACAAAGAGTTGCTGTAGTCGGTCTTGGAAACCTGGGAAAAGCATTTATCAGTTACTTTAAGGGAAAGCGTTCCAAACTGAGTATGATAGCAGCATTCGATATTAACCCTGAAAAAATCAACAGGGTGTTCGACGGGGTACCCTGCTACCACATCAACCAGCTTCCCGAAATCATCAAACAGAATAATATTTCCATCGGGATCATAACGGTACCGTCGGAACAGGCTCCCGAAATTGCCGAATCGCTCGTGCTCTCAGGGATCAAGGGAATACTCAACTATACTCCCAAGCCGCTCAATGTACCGGCCTATGTTTACCTTGAAGAATACGACATGATCACTTCCCTTGAAAAGGTCGCATTCTTCGCAAAGAAAAACGACGAACGATTTAAGTAAAACCAAAAGTGAGGATTTTTAATAATTTTAATGAAATCGGGGACATCCGGAATGCAGTTGTAACTACCGGTTCCTTCGACGGGGTGCATATTGGCCATAAAGTCATCCTTCAGCATTTGAGGAATCATGCCGACGAAACCGGGGGAGAAACAGTGCTTATTACCTTCCACCCTCACCCCAGGAAGGTTCTGTACCCTGAAACCGCAGGGAAAGGCCTTTTCCTCATCAATTCCCAGCGTGAAAAAATTTATCTTCTTGAAAAGGCAGGACTCGACAACCTGATCATCGTTGATTTCACTGTTGAATTTTCGAAGATCACCTCGGTTGAGTTTGTGAAAAACATACTGCTGAACAAGCTGCATGCGAGGAAGATCATCATTGGCTTTAACCACCATTTCGGGCATAACCGTGAAGGGGATTACGAGGCGCTTCGCAAACTCGGGTCTGAAAACGGTTTCGGGGTGGAAGAGATCCCCGAACAGGATATACACAATGAATCTGTAAGTTCAACCAAGATCAGGCAGTCACTGCTCGAAGGGAACATTCAAAAAGCGAATGCCTACCTTGACCATTTTTATATTGTAATGGGGCCTGCAAAACCCAGCAATATCATGCTTGCCGAGATCGGGTTTCCCTCCTATCCCATTCAGGTGGAAGAGGATTGCAAACTTGTTCCGCCCAACGGTGTTTATGCCGTTACCGTGAACGGGGGATCACAGGCCCGCAAAGGCATGTGTTTTATCAGGAAGAACCAGGAATCACCCATTGATACTCTCGTGGAGGTTCATCTCACCGAAAGTGATGAGCAACTGGAAAACAAAGTTTTATCCCTTTATTTTCACAAACGCTTAAGGGAAGAAAAAACCATGACATCACTTGAAGATCTGAAGAAGCAATTGCAGATCGACAAATCACAGATCGATGAACTTATATTCTGATGACGACCGCCGGCAATAATCAACTAAAAGTTACTTTTCTCGGTACAGGCACATCGATAGGTGTACCGGTAATTACATGCGACTGCCCTGTTTGCAAGTCGCCCGACCCCCACGACAAGAGGATGAGGACATCGGTTATGCTTGAAGTGAATGGCCGCACTATCGTTATTGACTGCGGACCGGATTTCAGGATACAGATGCTGAGGGAAGATGTGAACAATCTCGATGCAGTGGTCTTCACTCATGAACACCGTGATCATATTGCAGGCCTGGATGACATCAGGGCGTTCAATTATGTGCTTAATAAGAAGATCGACATTTACGGCACGAAGCAGGTCATGGAAGCAATCCAGACCGAATTCCCTTACATCTTTTCCTCAACCAGGTATTTTGGCGCTCCCCAGCTGAGCATCCACCACATAGATGAAAATCCTTTCACGATCATGGATGTGGAATTTCAGCCTATCCATGTTCTGCACGAGAAGCTGCCAGTAACAGGTTTCCGCATCGGCGACTTTACCTACATCACTGATGCCTCGTACATTTCGCCTAAAGAAATGGAAAAGATCAAGGGATCCAGGGTGATCGTTTTGAATGCCCTGAGAAATTCCAAGCATGTTTCTCATTTTTCGGTGGGCGAAGCAGTGGAAATTTTAACAAGACTCGAGCCTGAAGCCGCATTTTTGACTCACTTAAGCCATTTTGTGGGGCTTCACGACGAGGTCAACAGCAGGCTTCCCGATTTCATCCGCCTTGCCTATGACGGTTTAAAAGTGATCATCTGAGTATGAAGATCGATATCCTGACCTTGTTTCCCGAAATGTTTGATGGAGTGTTCTCCCATTCGATCATTAAAAGAGCAAAGGAAAAAGGCCTGGCCGGGATCAGGCTTTTCAACATCCGCGACTGGTGTACCGGAAAGCATAAGACCGTCGACGACTATGCTTTTGGCGGAGGCGCAGGCATGGTCATGATGATAGAGCCCATAAGCAGGTGCATTGAGGAATTAAGCAAAAAAACGAAGTATGACCAGGTGATCTATCTCACTCCCGACGGGGAACTCCTCGACCAGAAGATGGCAAATAAACTTTCGTTAAGCGAGAACCTGCTTATTCTATGCGGACATTATAAAGGAATTGACGAGAGGATACGCGAACATTTCATCACCCTCGAGATTTCCATTGGAGATTATGTGCTTTCGGGCGGAGAACTTGCAGCCGCTGTTCTAACCGATACCCTCGTAAGGCTGCTTCCGGGAGTCCTCAATGATGAGACCTCGGCCCTTTCCGATTCCTTCCAGGACAACCTTCTGTCACCTCCCGTATATACCCGTCCCTATGAATTCAGGGGATGGAAAGTTCCCGACATACTTTTGTCGGGCAACGACAGGGAAATTGCTAAATGGAAGCATGATCAAAGCCTCGACCGGACCAGGCAGCGCAGGCCGGGATTATTGGAAAAATGATTCCTTTCTTTTCATTTGCAATTCAAAAAAAAGTCCTATATTTGCAAACTTTTTGTCAAGAACCGCATTAATTTTATTGAAGATATGAACAGAGCTGAGATCATTAAATTCGTAGAGGACACCGTAATCGAGAAGAAGGAATATCCCAGGTTTAAAGCCGGTGATACCATTACCGTTCACTATAAAATCAAGGAAGGAAATAAAGAACGCATCCAGAATTTCCAGGGTGTTGTTTTACAACGTTCAGGCAAAGGAGTTAACGCCACATTCACAGTTCGCAAGATCTCTGGCAATATCGGCGTTGAAAGGATTTTCCCCCTCTCCTCCCCTTTTATTGACAAAATTGATGTTAACAAACGCGGCGTCGTACGCAGGGCAAGAATATTCTACATGAGGGAACTCAGAGGCAAGAAAGCCCGCATCAAGGAAGAAAGGATCTGATCATCCTGAAAATATTAAAAAAAAGAGGCCATCTCATTTGAGCGGCCTCTTTTTTTTAGTTCATCACCAGCCTGATCATCCCTGTGTCGTGTGTATTCAGTATCGTTAGTGCTTTTGAGTAGTTTAGTATGTTCCGGACAACCGAATCGCTGGGAGAAACATTCTTGCGGTTTTTCCTGAAATTACAGGAAAAACTGTTCTCCTTTGAAGCATCTGGATTCAAAGAATAAAACGTAGCGTATCTCTTCATAGGCATACCGTTGGTTTTTAATGACGTTCATGTCTATTAAACGGAGATGCCCGGGGGCTTATTTTACGGAATAAAAAATAATTTTTGAAAAGAGAGGAATCAAAATGAATTTCGAATATTGATCAACGAATTTTGAATTTCGAATTATAGTTCAGCGTCCATTATTCAATGTTCAATATTCGATATTCATTCTTGCAGCCTATACCGAAAGGATGACATCATTCTCCTTCACCAGCTTTCGCAGGTTGATCAGGGCGTAACGCATGCGCCCCAGGGCGGTATTGATGCTCACATTGGTGAGTTCGGCGATATCCTTGAAACTCATATCGGAATAATGCCTGAGGATAAGAACTTCCTTTTGCTCTTTGGGCAGGTATTCGATCAGTTTTTTCACATCCTTATGGATCTGTTCGGTGATGATCATTTCCTCAACAGATTCAACGGGAATGCGCACCTTTTCAAAAATATCATAGTCGCTGCTGTTTTCAATAAACGGCAAACGGTTTGATTTCCTGAAATGATCAATGATGAGATTATGGGCGATTCGCATGACCCATTGAATAAACTTCCCTTCTTCCTTATATTGTCCCGAACGGATAGTATTGATAACCTTTATGAAAGTATCCTGGAAAAGATCTTCGGCGAGTTCCTTGTCCTTAACAACCATAAGGATATAAGCAAAAACCCTGCTTTTATGACGATGTATGAGCTTTTCGAGGGAAGACTGCTGACCTGCTATATAAGCATTGATCAGTTCATGGTCACTGACTTGAGAAATCATGTCGCTACGTTTAAGTGTCAAAGCGTAGTGGTGTGGCCGATAGAGTCCCTCCTATGATTGTGCACAGTTTTTCTCTGTGCTGGTTTATAATCAGATACGTTTTTAACCCCGAAAGGTTTCGCAAATATAATCAAAAAATTAAAAAAGCAACATTTATTCATAATTTTGTGCTCCCCTTGAACTAAAGTGATGAAAAAAATAAAGCCCGATGAACTCGACCCCAAAGACTACATAATTATTAAAGGAGCAAGGGTAAATAACCTGAAGAACATCAGCCTTGCCATACCCAGAAATAAATTTGTGGTAATAACAGGGCTTTCGGGCTCCGGAAAATCTTCCCTGGCTTTTGATACTTTGTATGCTGATGGGCAGAGAAGGTATGTTGAAAGCCTCAGTGCTTATGCAAGACAATTCCTGGGCAGGATGAGTAAGCCTGATGTGGACTATATCAGGGGGATCTCCCCTGCCATTGCCATAGAGCAAAAGGTCAACACCCTGAATCCCAGGTCTACGGTAGGGACATCGACCGAGATCTACGAATATGTGAAACTGCTTTTTGCCCGCATCGGGACCACGTTTTCGCCCGTTTCAGGCGAGAAAGTCAGGCGAGACACAGTAACTGATGTGGTGGATTTTATCCTTTCCCTTCCTGAACAGACCAAAGTCAGCATTTACGCCCCTGTGGCACTCAACCAGGGGAACGGGGACCTGAAGTCCAAATGCAACGTACTGTTACAGCAGGGATTTACAAGGATACTTATTGATAACGAGATCTTCAGGATAGAAGATGCCCTGGCGATGGAGAGGAAACCCTTCTCTTCCTTATCGGTGCTCATCGACCGCATCATCGTAAAGCATGATGACCAGGACCTGGCGGGCCGCCTGGCCGATTCGGTACAAACGGCCTATTTCGAAAGCCATGGTTATTGCAATGTGGAAAGCATCAACGGCTCCGTTTCAAAAAGATCGTTTTCAAACAAATTCGAGGCTGACGGGATGGTATTTGAAGAGCCCTCGGTGAACCTGTTCAGTTTCAATAACCCATACGGGGCCTGCAAGACCTGCGAAGGTTTCGGCAGCATCATAGGCATTGACGAGGACCTGGTTGTACCCAACAAGAATCTCTCGGTTTACGAGGAAGCCATTGCATGCTGGAGAGGAGAGAAAATGAGCGAATGGAAGAACGAACTCGTCATGAACGCATACAAGTTCGACTTCCCTGTTCATAAACCCTTTCATGAGCTCACCGAAGAACAGAAGGCCCTGCTCTGGAGCGGGAACAGTTATTTTCACGGGCTGAGGGATTTTTTCGCTTTCATCGAGACCCAGAATTACAAGGTACAGTACAGGGTCATGATGTCGAGGTACAGGGGTAAGACAGTTTGTCCCGACTGCAGGGGAACGAGGCTCAGGAAAGACGCTGCGTATGTTAAAATCAACGGGAAGTCGGTACTTGACCTGGTTCTGATGCCTGTTACCGGGCTTACAACTTTCTTCAGCGACCTCCCGCTTGGCGAACAGGCAAAGACCATCTCCAACCGCCTTCTTATCGAAATCAACAACCGTTTGAATGTACTGAACGATGTTGGGCTGGGTTATCTTACCCTTAACCGTCTTTCTTCGACACTCTCGGGGGGAGAATCCCAGAGAATAAACCTTTCGACAGCCCTTGGCAGCAGCCTTGTAGGTTCCATGTACATCCTCGATGAGCCCAGCATAGGCCTTCATCCCCGCGACACCCAGAGGCTCATCAAGGTTCTTATGAAACTGAGGGACCTTGGAAATACGGTTATCGTTGTTGAACATGACGAAGAGATCATCAGGGCTGCCGACGAGATCATCGACATCGGTCCGCTGGCAGGCCGCCAGGGAGGAGAAGTCGTATTCCAGGGAAATTTCAAAGCCCTGCTTAAGGATAAAAAGAGCCTTACCGGACGTTACCTCAGCCATGACCTCAATATTGATGTGCCCCTTAAAAGAAGGAAATGGAAAGAATCCATACTTGTGAGGGGCGCCCGTGAAAACAACCTCAAGAACATCGACGTCCGCATTCCGCTTCATTTGATCACCGCCATCACCGGGGTCAGCGGAAGTGGCAAGACCTCGCTGGTAAAGCGGGTTCTCTACCCCAGCCTCAAGAAGATCTACGGCGGGTATGGAGAAAAATCAGGCAAATTTGACCGCCTCGACGGGGATATCGGAAGCGTAGGGGCTGCAGAGTTTGTTGATCAGAACCCGATCGGACGCTCTTCCCGTTCAAACCCGGCCACTTATATCAAGGCTTTTGATGACATCAGGAACCTGTATGCCGATCTGCCACTTGCCAAATCAAGGGGATATAAACCGGGCTATTTTTCTTTTAACATTGAAGGCGGAAGGTGCGAGGAATGCGAAGGAGAAGGTGTGGTTAAAATCGAGATGCAGTTCATGGCCGATATATACCTTACCTGTGAAAGCTGTAAAGGGAAAAGGTTCAGGGATGAGGTGCTCGATGTAAAACACAGGGAAAAGAACATTGTTGACATTCTTAACATGACGGTTGACGAGGCGATAGACTTCTTTGCACAGGACAATAAACATAGCGGGGAAAAACGCATTGCCTCAAGGCTTAAATCACTGCAGGATGTAGGCCTTGGCTACCTACACCTGGGGCAGTCTTCCTCAACCCTTTCGGGGGGCGAGGCTCAGCGTATTAAACTGGCCTTCTTCCTTTCGAAAGGCATAAGTGAGAAGCCCACACTTTTTGTTTTTGACGAACCCACCACGGGACTTCACTTTCACGACATCCACAAACTGCTAACATCATTTGAATCACTGATACAGAACGGGCATTCGGTTCTCGTGATCGAACACAACCAGGAAGTGATCAAATTTGCCGACTGGGTCATCGACCTTGGGAAAGAAGGCGGTGAACAGGGCGGATATGTAGTGTTTGAAGGCACACCCGAAGGGCTTGGGGCCTGTAAGGGTTCCTATACAGGAGAATATCTGAAACATAAAATTCAAACCGATGCAAAGCATTAACCCGGCTTTAAACAGCCTTATAGGGGAGTATCCCGCTCACAGTGCTGCTGAAACAGAAGCTATCGTTGAGCTTGTATGGCAGGCAGGCCATTCATGGAAAGACAAAGGTTTTGAATACCGGGCCGGGCTTTTCCGCAAGCTGGCGGGTTTACTCAGGGACGAAAAAGACAGGCTTTCAAGACTGATGACAGCCGAAATGGGAAAGATCCTCAGGGAATCCGTTGCCGAAATCGAAAAATGTGCCCATGCCTGCGACTATTATTCAGAACATGCCGAAAGCATGCTTAAAGACGAGGTGATTCCTTCTGATGCAAGCCGCAGCCTCGTTGCTTTTGAGCCCCTGGGACTGGTCCTCGCCGTAATGCCCTGGAACTTCCCGTTCTGGCAGGTGTTCCGCTTTGCAGCCCCTTCGCTCATGGCCGGCAATGTTGCCGTGCTGAAACACGCCTCCAACGTACCCGGCTGCGCCCTGGCCATTGAAGAACTTTTTACCAGGGCAGGCTTTCCCGAAAACGTGTTCAGGACGCTGATGATACCCTCGGCCATGGTTAAAGCTGTGATTGAGAACCCTAGGGTCAGGGCTGTAACCTTGACCGGCAGCGGCCCGGCAGGCAGCAGCGTCGCGTCTGCAGCAGCAAAGCAAATCAAGAAAGCCGTGCTGGAACTCGGGGGCAGCGATGCTTTTATTGTCCTTGAAGATGCAGATATAGAAAAAGCGATAAGAGTTGCTGTGACAGGCCGCATGTTGAACCAGGGGCAAAGCTGCATCGCGGCCAAACGCTTTATCGTGGTTGAGCCGGTACTTGAAGAATTTACTTTGGGCCTCCTTAAAGCTGTTTCGGGATTAAAAACCGGGGATCCACTGGATCCTTCAACCGATGTAGGCCCCCTGGCCAGGCCCGACCTCGTGGACGATATTGACAAGCAGATACAGCGATCTGTCGGCGAGGGAGCCTTACTGATCTGCGGAGGCAAACGCCCCATACTCCCGGGCTGCTATTACCAGCCTACCATTCTCGGGAATGTAAGGAAAGGCATGGCGGTATACCATGAAGAAACATTCGGACCGGTGTTCAGCATCATTCCGGTCAAATCGGAAGAGGAAGCCATTGCAGTGGCCAACGACAGTGAATTCGGCCTGGGCGGATGCGTGTGGACGAAAGACCTGAAGCGTGGCGAACGGCTTGCCAGAAAAATTGAAACCGGGGCCATGTTCGTTAACGGTCTAACCAAATCAGATCCCCGCCTTCCCTTCGGGGGAATTAAAAAATCGGGTTACGGCCGGGAGCTTGCCACTTACGGCATCAGGGAGTTTGTGAATATCAAGACGATCTGGATAGGATAAATTTTTCTTTGAGGGTTGGCATGAATTTACTACATTTGCACCCTCAAAAAACGGCGGGGTAGCTCAGATGGTTAGAGCGTCGGATTCATAACCCGGAGGTCTCGAGTTCAATTCTCGATCCCGCTACTATAAATGGCGAAATAGCGAAATAGCGAAAACTGTTTCGCTTTTTTCATTTTCAGGAATCCCATTGAAGGGACTTGAACCCTCGACCTGCTGATTACGGAGTCCCAGTATTGATTATCAATACCAGCTAGTTTAAAAGGACAGGAGCCCGGGTAGATCTTGTATTTGGTTCAAACTTAGGATTTAGATCCCTTGCCGGAGTTTATGGGAGTTGGTTCAGATGCCCGGAAAAAATTTGTTAAAGACTTTATTTCGGCATGGATGTGTAAAGATCCACAAAGCTTCCCTGATCCAGCCCACCACTGTTATCCTCAAAAAATTCGTAGGTATTATAATAGCCATCATTTCTCAAAAAATGTTTAACAAATGTATTAACATTAGGATAGGACTTATTCAAGATCCATTCACTGGGTTCACTCGGGATATTATCAGAAGGAATATTAACTACAGAACAATACCCAGTATAACTTCCGCCCCATGGATCATTATAGATATAATTGGTAATATTGACGGACAAGGTATTATTGGGGTTTATCGTAACTGTTATACTTCCAGTGCCATCCCACGAAGAAATTGTAGCAGTAAGAACATTTTTGTTTTGTGTGCAAGGAACAGGATTAGTGCCAAACCATTCAGTTTCATCATAACTCTTTATCAGGTTATTGTTGTTATCATAAAATTTTACATGACAGGCCGCACTTATCTGCCCTCTTAAAGCAACATAATTTTTCTGCGGAGAAGTCTGGTCAGAGTTATCTGACTTTTTCTTGCATGACCAAAGCAATCCAGCAATGATCAATAGGAATAAAATTTCTTTTTTCATTTTGATCTTTGGTTATATTGGTTCTTTTTATGATAAAGCCAATAAATTTAAAAAAAAACAAGAAAGCAAAAAAGGATTGTTTCCCCTGGGAAAATTTTTTGCCAAGGCGATATTTGTAGAGAAACCATGTTTTTTGAAAAAGCTAAGTTTGCCCGAGTAGCTGGTAAACTTGATTTTAGTAATATCAACCCTTATTAAATTACTCACTCGAAATTGTAAAGAGCCAACTTCCCTTTAAATTTTTACCCTCATCCTGATGATGAATTCTAAGACAAATTTGATATCCCGTCCTAATTTACTCCTCTTTTACACTGTGTCTAAATCTTCGTCGGGTGGTCAATAGGAACGGTCTATCCAATCTGGTAACCTCAGCTGATTTTGATGAGGTGTTTTCAAATGAATCTGGCAGGAAACTGGCAGGGAATAAAAAACCACTCACAAATAATATGAAAGAAAAATCTGAGATAAGGCATGAAGTAAGGGATTTTTATGAAAATCCTTCCTTTTTCAGCTCAAACTAGCATTGCAGGCATTTCTTTTCAAAAGGCAAAGGCGCCAGGAAAGGACTTACATGGGAAAATATTTTTGAATTACCCTCTGCAGTAATTTACTTTCGATAGGTTTGGTAATATAGTCATTGCATCCTGCCTCCATTGCCTTTTCTTTATCACCTGATTGCCGAAATGCCGTTTGTGCAATGATTACAATATCCTTGTTAAACTGTCGTATCTGGCAGGTGGCTTCAAGTCCGTCCATCTCAGGCAGGTTAATATCCATGAATACCAGGTCGATGTCAGGATTTTGTTGACAAACTTTAACCGCTTCAACTCCTGTTTTTGCGTGGAATATTTCTTTGCTGTATTTTTCAACTATAATCGAGATCAGGGAATCTGAGATTTCATCATCTTCAACAATTAATATTTCAGGCCGTTCAATCCGGCCTGCTGCCAAAGCAATTTCCGGCCTGACCACCAATGGCTTCTTTACAGGATTAAATGGGAGGTCGAAGTAAAAAGTACTTCCTTGAGATTCCTCGCTCTCAACCCATAGTTTTCCGCCGTGTTTTTCAACGAACTCTTTGCAGAGAATCAAGCCCAAACCTGTGCTGGGTTCCTTCTCGGTTCCTTTGCGGCTCGCATTAAATGTTATGTTGAACAGGTTCTCCTGCATTTCCTGATTCATCCCAATGCCCGTATCCTTGACCGAACATTCCACGGCATTATCCAATAACTTAGCAGAAATCGTGACCTTTCCACCTTCCGGTGTAAACTTCACCGCATTGTTGACTAAATTTCGCAGGATACTGCCGAGCATATTTTCATCGGCATAAACTTCTATATCTTCTGTGATATTATAGTTCAACGTAATCTCTTTTTTATTTACTGATTCCATCAACAGCGCCGTTTCAGTCAAAACTTTCGGCAATAGTAACCTTGGCTCAGGGTAAAACTTGATTAATCCCCTTTGCATGCGTGACCATTCCAGCAAATTTTCAAGCAATCCAAAAAGATTGGTTGCAGATTTTCTCATAGTCAGGGCAATCTTTTGAGTTTCAGCTACTGTCATGGTTGGCAAATCTTCAACCAACAATCGGGTAAATCCAAGAAGGCTGTTAAATGGGCTGCGCAGGTCGTGGGCTATAATGGAAAAGAATTTATCCTTTTCGTTACTAATTCTTGCAAGTTCTTCGTTTTTCTGACTGATTTCATCCTCCGCCAGCTTGCGCAGGGTGATGTCACGAAGAAATCCCAGGATATATTTAATGCCCGCAATGGTGACAACGTTTGCCGTAACTTCAAATGGAAGCGTATGACCGTTTTTGCAAAAATGTTCAACCTCGAAGCTCATTGATTCACCTGTCATTATCTTCTGAAACCGGGCAGGCGAAAGTCTGCTGGTTTCAGGGGTGTTAAGGTCTTGCAGGTTCATCTTAACCATTTCATCGACTGTGTACCCGTGCATTCTGGCAAAGGCTTCGTTCAACGCACTGATGGAACCCTCATTACTTAACAGAAAGATGCCGTCTTTTGCACTTTCAAATACCGCTTTGAATTTTTCTTCACTTTCCTGAAGTGCGGCTTCGACTTGTTTGCGGGTGGTGATATCTGTAAACTGAACAAGGCATTGCTGACCGTTATCCATGACGATTCCTGTAACGTCAACCAATACCTTTAATCCTTTTTTTACCATTAATGTCAACTCGCAGGTTTCTTTAACTTTGCTGTAAAATACTCTTTCAAGAAACTATTTGAATACGGGTCTGATATCGAAGTAAAAATACTGCTCGAAACTGGAGCCTTGAAGATACAGGCGGTCTTTACCCAGCAATGTTTCCCCATATAAGTTTATCTCATTGATTTTACCTTGTTCTGACAGAGTACAATACCCTATTGGTGCAAAATCAAATAGTTCAAGATATTTTTCGGCTGCCTCCTGTGCGGCTGATCGTGAAATTAAAAGTTCTTCATTCAGCATTTCCAGTTCGATCTGGTGAACTTCCAGTTCGTGGATGAGCTTCAATGAATCTGCTTCTGAAAGCTGTGAGCTTGCATTGGGCGATTTCTTTTTCAGCCGTTTTTCAGCCTGCTGGCGCATGCTTGAGGAGTCGGGTTTGTTCTCGATTTTTTTCATTATTACCTTGTATAATCAAAAAGAATTTATGCCGCCTTCCTCCTAAAGGAAAAACATTTAAAGGTACGCATAAAATTCAGCAATTATTTGACTGAATTTCAGAAAATTATGTGTTTGTGTACAATTCCTTTGCAGAGAATTTCCGATCAAATGCGAAATGAATGAAATTAACGCTCACTTTGACCAGGCTGAAACAGGCTGTTAAGAGCCTTCACTGTTTGGCGCACATTAAAACTATCACTTACTTTCCGGTAACCGTTCATCGCTATGTCCTTATACAGCCGGTGATTGGTTGCAAGAGCGATTATAGCCTGTTTCAGGGCATCGGCCGACTTTTCATTGACTATGATTCCGGCCTCAAAATCCAGCAGTTCGGGAATCCCTCCGGTATTTGTTGAGATCACCGGGATGCAGTACGACATGGCTTCCATCAGTGAAACCGGTATGCCTTCATGCACACCTTCTCTGACTTTAATACTCGGCAGCACCACGCAGTGAACCTGGTGGTCAGAGTATATCTCCATCATATGGCTGTGCGAAACAAGGCCATTGAAGCGTATTATTTCCTGAAGGCCCAGATCCCTCACCTTGGCCCTGAGCGAAGGTTCAAGATACCCGGACCCATAAAGCTCAAGCCTTACAGCGAATCCTTCTTGGGTAAGCTTTTTCACGGCATCTATGAGGTATACATGCCCTTTCACCGTTGTCAGGAACGCCGGGACCCCGATGATAAATATTTTATCCTCACCGCCAACAAAATTACGGGGCGAGGCTTCGGCAGGGACCCTTATCCCCAGGTGCAGGACGCTTATCCTGTTTGGATTTATTCCCGGTATTCTTTCTAGAATAAGGTTTTTACTGGAATTGCTTATCACCCTTACAAAAGAAGCAGATGCAACTTTTACTTTTAAAAGGTTATTAAGGATGATGTCCCAGCGGTGGGCCGTCAGGCTCCAGGGTACTTTGAGCAGCAACGACAACATATAGGCAAGGCTTGCAGGGGTCGACATCCAGTAGGCATGGATATGGTCGATTTGCAGGGGCTTTAAATATTTTTGGAGGTAAAGGGCTTTGGGTAAAAGGGACAGGTTTTTGATTACACTTGACGGCCCGCCCGATGCAAACAGGATTTTAGCAAGGCAAACGGTAACCACCCTGAGCTGCCTGAATATCCCGGCTATCATGCCCGGCAGGTAGCCAGGGCTGAAGAAAGGTTTGACAAGCAGTTTCGGGGAATTACCTGAATCGGGAAACGTATAATGGCTTTTTTTTCCCGGCCTTAAAGGCAGGATATAAACCTCGTTGCCGAGATTGCATGATTCAGCAATCTCTTCATAAAGAAATGCTTCTTCAGGCCCATAAGGAAATTTAACCGTTATATATAAAATTTTCATTTAAAATCATTTCTTGCATGCCTTGGCCCTCACATTTCCGCCTCTGCAGTTTTCAAATGTATGGAAATTTGATTAATCTTGCATCACCGAAAACACGCATATGAAAGAGGAAACTTCGTTTCGCAAGAGTCTGAATTTATTTGACTCCACTGCTATTGTCATGGGCTCAATGATAGGATCGGGTGTTTTCATCGTAGGTGCTGATATTGCAAGGCAGGTAGGCTCTCCCGGCTGGCTTATCATGACCTGGGTGATCACCGGGTTCCTTACTGTTTTTGCAGCCCTCAGCTACGGCGAACTTGCCGGCATGTTCCCTCATGCAGGCGGCCAATACGTTTACCTTCGCAAAGCCTATAATCCTTTAACAGGATTTTTGTACGGATGGACTTTGTTCCTGGTCATCCAAACCGGCACCATCGCTGCGGTCGGCATGGCATTTGCGAAATTCACCGGGGTGCTTTTCCCCTGGGTCTCAGAATACGTAATATGGTACAAGATCGAAGTTTTCCATTACATTTTCAAGTTCGGCCCGGTTCAGATAGTCGCGATTTTGTCAATTGTTGTCCTCACCTGGATCAATTTACAAGGCATTAAAGAGGGCAAAAAAGTTCAGAATGTATTTACTTCCGGCAAATTCCTGCTTGTTCTCGGCTTCATCCTGCTTGGTTTTTTCTTTGCCGAGAATTCTGAATCCGTAGCCAAAAACATGGCTATCTTCTGGAATCCTGCAGTAAAGAATACAGGAGGACAGTGGATCCCGCTCACCGGCATGACCCTTATCGCAGCCCTGGGCATGGCCCAGGTTGGCAGCCTGTTCTCCTCTGATGCATGGAACAACGTCACCTTTACTGCAGCAGAAGTGATCAATCCGAAAAAAAATATCCCGATGAGCCTGTTCCTGGGCACTTTCCTTGTAACCATACTGTTTATACTGGTGAATGTGGTTTATATTATTGTACTGCCGTTAAGAGGGGATCCCGCAGGCACAACGGTTATTGACAAAGGGATACAATATGCTTTCCACGACCGGCTGGCAACAGCTGCGGTTGACCATGTTTTCGGGATTTATGCAGCATCGGTTATGGCCATCTTTATCATGATTTCCACCTTCGGATGCAACAACGGACTTATACTTTCGGGAGCACGGGTTTACTACGCCATGGCTACCGACGGAGTGTTCTTCAGGAAAGCCGGAACCCTGAATTCAAAAGGGGTTCCTGCGACCGGGCTGATCCTGCAGGCAATATGGGCCTCTCTTCTTTGTTTGTCGGGCACCTATGGGCAGCTTCTCGATTATGTAGTGTTTGCGGTGCTGATATTTTATGTGCTGACCATAGCCGGGCTCTTTGTCCTCAGGAAAAAAATGCCCGATGCCGACAGACCATACAAAGCCTTTGGCTACCCGGTCATCCCGGCACTTTACATCATCCTCGCAACAAGCATTATGATAATACTTCTAATTTACAAGCGGGATTATACCTGGCCGGGCCTTGTCATCGTTCTTCTTGGGATACCGGTATATTTCCTGTGGAACAAAAAGCCGGCATTAGACAAACGCCCATGACCCTTAAACTTCTCCGAAAACTAAGCATCCTGGTTTTCATTTTGCTTCCTCCCCTGCTAAAAGCCCAGTGTTACCAAGGCAATACTGTGTTCGGTGACGGAGAGGACATAAGGTATACCGTGCATTACAACTGGGGACCGATCTGGGTCGATGCGGGAGAGGTTACCTTTAAGGCAAAGCTTGAAAAAAAGGGCGACAGGCAGGTCTGGCACCTTACGAGTTCAGGGAAAACATTTCCCTCGTATGATGTTTTGTTCAAGGTGAGGGATTATTATGAAACCTGGGTCGATCCTGCAACCTTTAAGACAATCGACTTTAAAAGGTATATTTACGAGGGCGGTTACACCCTGGTAAACACCCTGAATTTTGACCAGGAAAAGAAAAAGATCTATTCCAGCACAAAAAGCAACAATAATCCTGTTAGATTTGACACAATCGCAATCCAGGCCTGTTCTTTCGACATGCTGGCCGCTGTTTATTTCACACGCACCATCGATATCGGGCATATGCCGATGTACCAGAAAAGGCAGGTTTCGGTAGTTATCGACGACCAGGTTTTCAATATATTCATCCGGCCGCTTGCAAGGGAAGTTGTCGAAAACCATGACGGAAAGAAGTACAACTGCATCAAAATCTCGGCCAAGATGGTACAGGGAACGATTTTCAAAGGCGATGAGGATGTTCTGGTTTGGATAACCGATGATGATAACCATATTCCCGTTTATATTGAAGCAAAAATCCTTGTAGGTACTGTTAAAGCATACCTGCATACGACCAGGGGACTAAAAAATCCGATGAAAGCGCTGGTAACTAAATAAATCGTGACGGTCGTAATCATCGTGACAGTCGTAAAATTTCTTAATTTCGCTTTTCACTTTTCGCTATTTCACTTTTCGCTACCTATCATATGAAACTCATCGTCGACAGCGGTTCAACGAAATCAAGCTGGGGTCTGCTTGAGGGCAGAGAACATAAATCCACCGTGACTACAGCCGGGCTCAACCCGTATTTTCACACATCCGAAAGCATCGATGCGATATTGAAGGCCGAACTCATCCCCTTTATGGTAACCGACCATATTAAAGAAATTCATTTCTACGGTGCCGGATGCAGTACAAAAAACAATGAAGAACTGATCATGGGAACCCTGATGAACTATTTCCACCAGGCCAGGGTGTGGGTATACCACGATATATTCGGGGCAGCCCGGGCGCTTTTCGGGAAAAGACCCGGCATTTCATGCATACTTGGCACAGGATGCAATTGCTGTTATTACGACGGGCAGGAAATTTATTCCAAAGTTGATTCCCTTGGTTACCTGTTTGGAGATGAGGGAGCGGGTTCATATCTGGGGAAGAACCTGATGGCGGATTACCTAAGGAAAACCCTGCCCGGCGACCTGAGGGAGGAATTCGACAGCATGTACAGGTTTACGCTTGAAGATATCCTCAATGCCTTGTACAACCTCCCCTATCCGAACCGTTTCCTTGCTTCTTTCAGTGAATTTTTAGCCCCCAGGCGGGGACATCCTTACGTACACAAACTCGTTAAGGATTCATTCCTGGCTTTTTTTGCCGCCCAGGTTATGCATTATGAGGGATACAGGGATATGGATGTTGGCTTTGCAGGTTCCATTGCCCACCACTACCGAAACATACTTGAAGAAGCTGCAGCCGAAAAAAGAATCCGGGTAGGTAATATCATCAAAGCGCCGCTGGAGGGATTGCTCAGGTTTCACTCCTCCTGAGCCGGCATCTCCCGGGCGATCAGGCTGAGTATTGAACTGAGATCATCGGGCCCAAACCAATTTATTTCCTTGTCTTTCCTGAACCAGGTCATCTGCCTTTTGGCATACCTCCTGGTATTGGTCTTGATTTTTTCAACAGCCTCGCTGTACCTCATCTTCTCGGCAAAGTGCTCGAAAATTTCCTTATACCCAAGGGTGTTCAGGGCATTACAATCGCGGAATTTATAAAGATCTCTTGCTTCATCAAGCCATCCGTTTGCAATCATGCTGTCAACACGTTCGTCAATCCGTTTATTCAGCTCTGCCCTGGGCAGTTCAAGGCCTATTTTAAGCACTTTAAAGGGGCGTGCACGGGGTTTCTGGCTGCGGAGTGAAGAATACGGCAAACCCGTTGTAATGCATACCTCCAGGGCCCTGATCAGGCGTGAGGCATTATTCATATCGACCGCAGTGCAGTATATGGGATCAAGCTCAAGCAGTTTTTCCTGCAATGAACGGATACCTTTAAGGGCCAGCAGCTCCTTAAGTTCCGTTCTGAGCTGGGGATCAGGATCAGGCAATACGTCCATACCCTGGGTGACTGCATGAATATACAATCCGGAACCACCCGTTAAGATCACGACCGGGTATGTATTGAAAAGCACATCCAACCTGTCAATGGCATCTTTTTCAAAACGGGAAACATTGTATGAATCGGTCACCAGCAAATGGCCTACAAAGTGATGAGGCACTTCGGCAAGCTGTGATTCTGAAGGGAAGGCCGTTCCTATCTTCATCTCCTCGTAAAACTGCCTGGAATCGGCCGATACGATCTCTGTCTTCAGCAATTTGGCGAGTTCAATGGCCATTTGAGTCTTCCCCGAGGCCGTCGGCCCGCAAAGCACTACCAGCAGTTTCTTGTCAATAGTCATCCGAGCCTTCCCTGTAATTGGAATACCTTTCATCGATCTGGTCCAAATCACCGAAATCTTCAATATGTTCCATCTGCTCATCGGCCCCGTATTCCGATTCCTCCCCATCATCGGCGGTTGCGATCTGGCTTTCCACTTCGAACTTTTCAGGAGCTTCTTCTTCTATAAGTTCGGTAAGTTCTTCATTGATGGCTTTAATCTCGTCGATATCCTCAACGATCGCATCCAGTTTGGCGGTATCGGCCGGCTTAGGCAAGTTGTCAGGCTTCAGCTTCTGGATTTTTCCCAGGCTTGGAATGACTTCGGGCCCGATCACAGGCTGGAGAGGTATTTCTGCAATTTTCCTGATCTCTCCGGTTTTTCTCGCAATTCTCGGGTAGGAAACCAGGTTTTCGCTCTGCATGATCTTAAACAGTTCAACATGCATATTTATAACCTCCCTTCCATGGAATTCATAGTCCATCGTCTGGTGAGGATCTTCAATATAATTTTTAATCCTGGCATCCTTCATCAGGGGCAGGCTTACCGACTCGATAACGACTTCACCAAGGTCATCATCGTATCGCCTTACCTTTCGTTTGGTAGTTTTAAGGGTGATCTCATGCCTGACCTTGTTTTTTTTGTCGGTCATGAAGAAAGTTGCTCCATCTCCGTTTTTCAGGTCAGCTGATTCGACAAGAAGACGGTGAAAGTCAAGAAAGCTCTGGTTAGGCTGTATCTCGACCTCCCTTAAAAAATCATCATGGTCACTGGCAGTTATGCGGAATCGGTAAATCAGCATTTATGTAATCTTTTTCGGGGTAAAAATAAATAAATCTTAGGTACCAAGAGGTATAAGTCCGTGTTTTTTCCCTTCTTCGAGCATGAGCTGCAATGCTGCATCATAGGTATTGGGAATGCGGCCTTCGAGGATAGCTTCGATGATAACTTCCTTAATTTCACCGATCTGGCGTGAAGGCCTGATCCCGAATGTTTTCATTATAAGATCGCCAGTAATAGGGGGTTTCCAGTTCCTCAGCCTGTCTTTTTCCTCGATCTCGACCAGTTTTTTCCTGACGTTTTCAAAATTTTCAAGAAAATTTTTCACTTTCACCTGGTTTTTCGAAGTGATGTCGGCTTCGCAAAGCAACATGAGATCATCCACATCATCCCCGGCTTCAAAAAGGAGCCTTCTTACCGCTGAATCCGTGACTGAGTCCTCGGCCAGGACTATCGGCCTCAAATGAAGGAGTACCATCTTTTCAACGAATTTCATCTTCTCGTTCAGGGGAAGCTTAAGTTTGCGGAAAATTTTTGACACCATTTTCGACCCCTTGAAATCATGGGCATGGAAAGTCCAGCCCGTGCCGTTGACGAACTTTTTGGTGGCTGGTTTTGCAATATCATGAAGCAGGGCCGACCACCTAAGCCAGAGGTTATCCGAAGTGCGGGCCACATTATCGAGGACTGCCAGAGTATGATAAAAATTATCCTTATGTCCCTTTCCATCTATGGTTTCCACACCTTTCAGTTCCAGAAGTTCGGGGAAGATCAGCATTAACAAGCCGGTTTCATCCAGCATCCTGAAGCCACGCGAAGGTTTTTCAGACTGTATGACCAGGTTCAGCTCATCAACAACCCTTTCCATGGAAACAATGCCTATCCTCCCTGCATTCCTTGCAATGGCGGTATAGGTGCCCGGTTCAATTGTAAAATCAAGCTGGGATGCAAAGCGTATCGCCCTCATCATCCGCAGAGGGTCATCCGAAAACGTGATATCGGGATCGAGGGGAGTACGAATTATTTTATCCTCCAGGTCTTTCATGCCATTAAAGGGGTCGATTAGTTTCCCGAACTCACTCTTCCGCAGATCAAAAGCCATGGCATTGATAGTGAAATCCCTTCGTTTCTGGTCATCTTCAAGAGAACCGTCCTCAACCAGGGGTTTACGCGAATCGGTCCTGTACGACTCTTTTCTTGCTCCCACGAATTCGACCTTACGGTGATTATAGGTAAACATGGCCGTTCCGAAATTCTTAAAGAATTTGACATCGGGCACAGGGTCCAGCTTCAGTGCAACGGCATGGGCAAAGTCGATCCCGCTTCCGACGACTGCAATGTCGATATCATTCTTATCCCCTCTTTCGAGAAAACAGTCCCTCACATAGCCCCCGACAACACAGGCCATAAGCTGCATCTCCTCCGCAGCTTCCGATACCGCATAAAAGATCTGACTATTGAGATAATGTTTGTATATGTCCATGGTCTGAAGGATCGCCAAAAGTAAGAAAATAATAAGATTGTTAACAATTTTACAGGATTTGAGCCTAATTGCTTACTTTTGACCCGGCTTGATTCCACACAAATCCAGCCGGTTATTAAAGTACCTATTTACTAACAAACTTTATCATGTTACGAGGACTTCTACCCCGGGAATATGCCTTTTATGATTATTTTGAAAGGCTGATGAACATTAACCTCCAGGTCAGCAATGAATTTCTTGCCTTTGTCAAGGAAAAAAAGCATCCTGAGGTCGCAACAAACGCCATTAAAAGGCTTGAACGTGAAGCTGACAAACTCACCAAGGAGTGTATTGACCTGCTTCACAGGACGTTTATAACCCCAATCGACCGCGACCAGATTTACCAGCTGATTAACGGGATGGATGATTTTGCAGACCAGATGAATGCAGCTACATTCAGGCTGTTTTACTACGGGATTGAAGAATTCAGGCCGGAAACCCTGGAGTTTGCAAAGATCATACACAATTGTAATCAGGAAGTGGCTGCCGCAATTAAAAGCCTGAGGCATATCAAAAAACAAAGTCATGAGATCCGTTCTAAATGTTCTTTGATTCATGAATTTGAGAATCAGGCGGATGATATATCCAGGGTTGCAATTGCCAATTTATTCAAGACCAACGACATGATGATGATCATGAAGTGGAAGGAGATTTTTGAACGACTTGAGAAAGCAGTAGACCGTATGGAGAGGGTTGCCAATACGATTGAAAGTATACTCATCGACAACGCCTGACCTGATCATTCCCAATTCGAGTTTTATGCTGATAATTGTTATAATCACTATTATATTTGCCCTGATCTTTGATGTCATCAACGGGTTTCATGATGCCGCCAATTCAATTGCAACTATCGTTTCTACAAAGGTACTTTCACCAAAATTCGCTGTTTTTTGGGCCGCTTTTTTCAACTTTGCGGCCATGTTTATTTTTGCCCCGAAAGTTGCAAACACAATTGCACATATTGTAATTATCAACCCTTCAGACCCGGCATTTATTTATGTAATACTTTCAGGTCTTATCGGAGCAATTCTTTGGGATCTCGTGACCTGGTGGTACGGGTTGCCATCGAGTTCGTCACATGCGTTAATCGGAGGCCTTGTAGGGGCAGGCATGGCTTATAAAGGGACAAGCATTATCCACTGGTCGAAAGTCATACAAACTGCGACATTTATCCCGATTGCACCATTGATCGGGGTGGTATTGGGTTTTTTGATGATGTTGGCAGTTATCTGGATCTTTCATAAAGCAACACCTCACCGGGTGGACAGTATTTTCAGGAAAGGCCAGTTGTTTTCTGCTGCTTTATACTCACTCGGGCATGGTGGAAATGATGCACAAAAAACAATGGGAGTCATTGTAGCTCTGTTGATTGCAGCTGGAATGCTATCACCCGACACTCAATTATCGCTTATGCATCCCCAAACAAACTGGATCATTTTAGCATGTTTCACTGCGATGGCTATAGGCACCGGAATCGGCGGATGGAGAATTGTAAAAACCATGGGTATGAAGCTGACAAAACTAAAACCCGTTCATGGTTTTGCTGCAGAAACTTCCGGAGCTCTCACATTATTCCTGGCGACAAGTCTCGGAATTCCCATTTCGACCACCCACACCATTGCAGGTTCCATTATAGGAGTTGGAGCGGTCACAAATCTCACTGGGATCAATTGGAAAATTGCCATGAATATTGTGGTTGCCTGGGTTCTTACAATCCCTGCTGCAGCAATTGTTGCCGCTCTCTGTTTTTGGGTCGCCCAGGCCTTTCACCCGGGATTCTGACCTGCCTGCCAACGTCTGAAGCGCTATTCAGCTAATCATCCAGATCATCGTCTTCTTCGGGTTTGACCGACTTGCGTTTATGTACGTTTTCTTCGATGATCTCAACATACCTTTGGTAAACCGAATCAACTATCCCTTCCCAGGGTTTATATATTGATTTCCTGGCACCTTCTCCTGCAAGCTTAATGACCTCAGGATATTTCTTCACTCCGGAGATCAGTTTAAAAAGGGATCCGGCGTTATCATCTATTAAAAAACCATTCACCTTATCGCTTATTCCTTCTGCCGACGAGCTGTTTTTAAGGACAACCGAAGGGATGTTAAATGCCGCTGCCTCCTGGATCACCAGCGGAGAATTATCATACAGGGAGGGAAACACGAAAAGGTCAGCACAGGCATAAATGTTCCTTAGTTTGTTCCTCTCGGTGACCAGGCCGGTGAAAATCACCTTATCGGTAATGCCGTATTCCCTTACCAGCTTCTTCATTTCCTTCGAAGCATATCCTTCACCCACGAATATCATCTGATAGCTGACTTTCTTTTCCGCAAGCAGCCGTAAGGCATCAATAATGAGCCTTACGTTTTTTTCCCACCTGTGCTGGCCTACAAATAGCAGTGTAAACTCATTCCCGTTTGCACCGGTCGCCTCCAGTCCGGCCTTTCTGAACCTGATCAGCTTTGATTTGTCGGGGGTTTCCATATCCGTGCCGTTCGGCATGATCTCGAACTTCCCTGAATAGCCATATTCGCGCAGGGTTTCGCCTGTAGATTTATTCGGGACCCACACCACATCGGCAGAATTATAAAAATCAAGGGTCATGTTCATAAGAAAGTCCACGAAGAGATTGTTATTCAGTACTTTTCTGAAATCTTCCCTGTACTTTGTGTGAAAAGTTGCCACAAAGGGTATTCCCCGTTTCCTTGCAAGCCGCTGGGCAAGTTGTCCGCTTATAAACGGGCTATGCGCATGAACCAGGTCAAACCTGATCTTGTTTAATTTCTTTTTGAACTTAATATCGATCAGTGGAAGCCCCACCCGGTATGGATTCATCCCCGGCAGGAGAACCGATTTGAAGCGGTAAACCCTGTAGTCTTCCTCATCCTCGTAGTCTTTTACCTTAGGCGCCACCAGAACTGTTTTCCCGTATTTTTCATTCAGCCAGCGGGCATAGTTATGCGCGGTTATCCCAACCCCATCCATAATGGGGAAATAGGAATCATTGAACTGACAGGTAGTGATTCTCATAGCTTTTCATGCTTTATAAATACTGACTTCAAAAGGGTAGATGCGTAGCGCCTGGAAATAAAATATATCTTCGGTGTTCCGGTGTGTCGAAAACAATACATTACCAAAGCTATGTTCAGGCAGGGATATCTTTTTTTTCCTTGACGTGAAATTCAGGATCACGACTATCCTTTCATCATTCAGGATTCTGGCGTAAGCCAGGATCCCGCTTCGTCCCGCAATCAATGGGACCCATCGACCCTGCTGCAGGGCCGTATTTGCTTTTCTTATCCGGATCAGGGTCCTGTAGAAATTTAACAATGAAGAATGATCGTTGTTATACGCTTCAACATTCCTTGAGATGGAATCGGCATTCACAGGCAACCACGGATGTCCCAGGGTAAATCCTCCATGCAGGCCGGGATTCCATTGCATGGGAGTACGGGCTTTATCCCTGCCCGAGAAGAATGGCCTGAATCGTTTTCCAAGAGGATCTTTTATGTCACTGTACGCGATCTTCGTATTCCTCATCCCTATTTCTTCACCATAATAAATAAATGGTGTTCCTTTGATGGTAAGCAAAAGCGCTGCTGCAATCCTGGCTTTCTCTTCCTTATTCCTTCTCCAGGGGAAGCGGTCAATGCTTCTGAAAAGATCATGATTCGACAACACATTGCATGGCCATCCCTGTTCAGGAATATTGGTATACCAGTCCCTGATGCATTTATAATAATTCCTGGCGCCCCAGGAACGGAAGATCAGCGAAAAATCAAAAGCCATATGAATACCCTTGCCATCGGCAAGATAACTGGCGGCGATCTCGGAATTTCCGGGTGGCATGGTATAAATTTCACCTACAAGCACACGATCTTTATACTGGTCAAGCTGTTTCCTTATCTCTATGACAATTTTAAGGGATTTCCGGCGGTTCCTTGTAAAAACATGTTTCTGGAAGAAAGGAAGGCCGAACAGGTAAGGATTATCCCTGAATTTTTTATCTTTTACTATAAGATTTATAACATCCAGGCGAAAGCCGTCAACACCCTTATCCAGCCAGAATTTCAACTCATCGAAAAAAAGCCGGGGAAGCATAGGATTCCTCCAGTTTAAATCGGGCTGTTCCTTAAAAAATGAATGGTAGTAATACTGTCCTGATCTTTCATCAAACTCCCAGGCACTTCCCCCGACCGAGGACTTCCAATTATTCGGAGGTCCTCCATTATAGCCATCCCTCCAGATGTACCAATGTCTCTTGGAATTGAATTTCGAAGAAGAGGATTCCCTGAACCAGGGATGCTGGTCTGAAGTGTGGTTGAGTATCATGTCAAGGATGAGCCGGAGGCCATGCTCGTGGGCCTTTTCTATCAGCATATTGAAATCATCCATTGTCCCGTACGACGGGTCAATGCTGCGGTAATCCGAAACGTCGTACCCAAAATCCGCATTCGGCGAAAGAAAAACCGGTGAAAGCCAGATCCCGTCCACTCCAAGCTCCGAAATGTAATCCAGTCTGCTGATGATCCCGGGGATGTCGCCGACACCGTCTCCGTTTGAATCAAAAAAACTGCGGGGATAGATATGGTAAATAACCCCATGCTTCCACCAGGTCCAGGGTTCAGGTTGTTTCGGTTCCATCTGAATGTTTAAAAGTTGGGATGCCGATATCCTCCAATAATTTCTGAAGAATGTTCCCTGCGGTATAGTCGTCGGCCCGTAAAAGTGCAGATGTCCGAAACGCCTCATGCACCGAGGAATTGGAAAAATATTCCAGTATCCTGTCTGTCATTTCTTCGTTTGTATCCACGAGGAAACCGTTTTTTGAATCCTGGATGATATCCTTTGGACCTTTTGTATTATAGGCAATGACAGGCAAGCCGCAGCTAAGGGCTTCGAGAACCACGCAGCTGAATGTATCGAATTTTGATGGAAGAAGTAAAAGATCGGCAGATGCATATATTGCTGGCAATTCCAGGTGATCGATCCAACCGGTATATTCAGCCTCGGGGAAAACAGCCTTAAGTTCATTTTCGGCAGGGCCTGTACCGGCAACCAGCATCTTAAGTCCAGGGATTGTTTCCCTTACTTTTTTGAAGATCGAAGGCAGTTCAAAAACCCCTTTTTCCCGGCTGATCCTGCCTGCGAAAAGAATCACAGGCTCTCTTTTTGCAACAAAACCTGGTTCTCGAAGGCTGATCCTTCGTTCGGTAAAAATATCCTCGGCCCAGTGTGCAGTTAACAGTACCCTTTCGGGCTTAAACCTCATGAAGCCGCCGGTGAGCCATTTCTGCTGATCGGAGTTAAGCACAAAAATACAGTCAAACTGATTGTAGTAAACCCGCATTGCTCGTTGCAACCGCCTGATCCCCGTATCTTCAATACCCATCACCTGGCGCGCAAACATGATCCAGTCGGTATGCAGGTAAAAAAAAGTTTTTACAGAATACATCTTCTTAAGATATAATGCCGCAAACCCCATTGGCCCTTCGGTTGAGCAAATCACACTATCGTATTTCCTTTTGTTGAAAATCCTTTGTATTGTTAAATAATTCGGGATCCTCATAGGCTGCTGCCGGTATAAGGGGATATTGAATTCCGATAATGGTTTCAGAACTATCAGATTCCTGCCCGATTTCAACGTATTACTGCAAACCATGAAATCCACAGGCAGTTCCCTGTCCATAATTTCCCTGCGCATAGCCTGCAACACCATCGAGACCCCGTTGTGATCATCATAGGTATCGGTGAGCCAGAGAACCCTCTTGTCTTTAACCGATCCTGTACTTTGATCCATGCTATGCATTTTAATGCGGATTTCGTAAAAGCAAACACCAACAATTATCCGGGTATTTGCATGAGATGCAAAATTGCCGTATAAACTGATCGATTTTCGGATGTTACAGAAAGTTAACGATTTATTAACCAAATGTTAATGTTAATATAACCTTGTTTTAACATTGGGTTAAAATGATGGGAGGACCTTTGCCGGATGAAAATGAAACCATTTTCAGTAAAGAAGCGCGATGTTGATATTGTTATTATCTCGGATGTGCATCTTGGTGCATTCGGATGCCATGCAAAGGAACTTCTCCAGTACCTTAGGAGCATCAATCCCAAAATGCTGATTTTAAACGGGGACATCATCGACATCTGGCAATTCCGTAAAGCCTATTTCCCGAAATCCCACCTGATGGTAATCCGCCATCTCACCGGCCTTATCGCGAAGAATACCAAAGTCATTTATATCACAGGCAATCATGACGAACTTATGAGGAAGTTCGTAAAATTCAATCTTGGATCATTCAAACTCGTAAATAAATTGCTGATGGACCTGCACGGGAATAAGACCTGGATATTTCACGGGGATGTTTTTGACATTACCATGCAATACAGCAAATGGCTTGCAAAGCTTGGTTCGTTTGGTTACGACCTGCTCATCCTCATAAACAGTTTTGTAAATTTCATTCTCACCAGTCTTGGAAGGGAAAAGATCTCATTTTCGAAAAGGGTAAAACACAGTGTAAAAAGGGCAGTTTCGTACATCAATAAGTTTGAAGAAACCGCAGCCGGCATTGCCATATCAAAAGGTTATTCCCATGTAATCTGCGGGCATATTCATCAACCGGAAATGCGCAAAATTACAGATTCGCATGGCGAGGTGATGTACATGAATTCAGGGGACTGGGTAGAAAATCTTTCATCCCTGGAATATAATGACGGTATTTGGAAAATATACAGCTTTATTGACGATCCTCATGTCAAGGAATATTCCGAGGCAAATCAATTTTTCAAATCCTACAGCCATAAAGAAACGTTCGACAACCTTCTGAAAGAGTTTCAGCTTAAATAATCTGAATTAAAATTCAAAATTAATATTAATCCGTATGAAGAAACTTCTAATGTTGCTGCTGGCCATTCCAGTATTTCAGCTTACGACTGCAGGTACAAACAGGAGTACCTTACAACCGCGTCTTATCATCGGGATAGTGGTGGATCAGATGAGGTACGATTATTTATACCGTTTTTACGATCAGTATTCCGAAAATGGATTTAAACGGTTGATGAGAGAGGGAATGAGTTTCACTTATGCTCAGTACAATTACATTCCCACTTATACCGGTCCCGGCCATGCAAGCATTTATACCGGGTCGGTTCCATACTACCATGGGATTATTTCCAATGACTGGTATGATAAAAGCGCGAAGAAGACTATCTATTGCGTGAAAGATTCCGATGTTAAAACGGTTGGAGTAGACAATAATTCCGGACAAATGTCTCCAAAAAATCTTCTGTCGGCGACCATTTCAGATCAACTTCGAATGTCAAATAATGGGCATTCAAGGGTTTTCAGTATTTCGATCAAGGACAGGGCATCCATCATACCCGGTGGTAAAATGGCAAATGCAGCCTACTGGTATGATGGGAAAAGTGGCAATTTCATTTCCTCAACATGGTATATGAAGGATTTACCTGCATGGGTAAACCGTTTTAATGACCAAAAACTCCCGTCAATATTGATGAATTCGGGCTGGAACCTGGAAAAGGCAAAGAACTACCAGACTTCCCTTCCGGATGAAGGACCCGGGGAAGTTGATGTTTTCAGGGAGGGAAAAACCACTTTCCCCCATCAGTTTAACAACCTGAATGATTCGGCCATGCGTGAACTCATCAAAACCACTCCTTTTGGGAATGAATTACTCACAAATTTTTTCAATTATCTTTTAGAAAATGAAAAAACCGGCCAGGGAGAATTTTGCGACTTTATTGCTGTTTCGTTTTCTTCAACAGATTATGTGGGACATGCTTACGGACCAAATTCCGTGGAGATAATGGATACCTACCTGAAACTTGATAAGCAGATCAGCAAAATGCTGGATACCCTGGATAAAACCCTAGGCAAAGGTAATTACCTGTTGTTCCTCACAGCCGACCACGGTGTGAAACCAAACAGTGCTTATCTTGATGCTAACCGCATACCGTCGGGTCGTGTGATATTGAAGAACATGAAACTGCAAATAGCAGAATATTGCAAGAGCCAGTTCGGTTCCCCCTTTGTTATTGAAGCTGTTCAGGATAATCAGGTTTATCTGAATCATCCACTTATCGACTCTCTTAATCTCAACATCAAGGATATTTCCAATAAAGTGGCTGGTTTCATGGGTGTGAAATTTCCTTCTATCCGGTCAATTCTCACAAAGGAAACCTTACTTTCACAAACCCCGGCAAGAGCTATGAATTCATTTATCATAAACGGGTATAACGTAGTCCGTTCCGGAGATATCTCATTTGAATTGATACAGAATTATATCACCTCCGAAAGCCGGGATGAAGGAACCACCCATGAATCTTCCTACAATTACGATACCCATGTTCCACTCATCTTCTTTGGATGGCATATTAAACCGGGTGAATCAAATCAGCAAGTTTTTATAGAAGACATTGCTCCTACTGTTACTAATCTCATTCATATCCAGGAACCGGAGACGACAATCGGGGTTCCATTGATAAGATAGAATTGATTTAAGAAATATCTGGTTCGCGGCGGGTAAAACAGTAATGCAAGCCAGGTTTCCCGATCAGGCCAGCATCTCTTCGAATCCTGCGATTATGAATACCTGCCTTATTTCGGGTGAGGTATTCATTATTTGCATTTTGAATCCTTCCCTGTTAACCATTTTCCATCCATTTAACAACAGCCTTATGCCTATGGAAGAAACATAAGTGACCTCGCTGAAATCAAGAAAAACTGGCTTTCCTACATGATTGATCAAGCCCAGGAATTTTGTTCCTATGATATCAACCCCGGGGGCATCAAGTTTCCCGGTAAGGGAAAGGACCAGGCATTCACCGGATTCATTAGTAATATTAAGCTCCATTTATCGGGTTGTTTTATAAGGTTTCAAATTTCCTTAATATAATGACGGCAATTTTGCATTCAGATAAATTTAACGATTAATTAATTTCCTTAAACAGGGTATAATTACACTCATTCCCTGCTTTTGCAGGCAACCCAAATACCGGGCTGCCATATCAGAGAATTAATTAAACATTAAAATATTTGTCAATTTTCAAAAATTCTTAGCGTTTAATTAACCTTTTGTTGTTACAGCCTTAACATTTGGGAAAATATTGATCGGGACCTTTGTCCCATGAAAATTCATCTGTTTCTTCTGATAACTTCACTACTTTCCTATTCTCTTTTTGGAGCTACTATTCGCGGAACCGTTTATGACGGCGAAACAAAAGAAACCCTTATTGCAGCAGCGGTAGTGCTTGAAAAAACTTCCTTTCATGCAATTACCGACACCAAAGGGGAATATGAGATAAAGAATGTGGTTCCCGGTGAATATTACATTGTTGTTACTTACCTGGGGTATCTTACTTCCAGAAAAAAGATCATCGTTCCTTCAAATACCGAGAGCCTGCGATTTAATTTCTTCCTGGTTCAGAACGCCATGGTTTTAAATGAAGTAAACATAACCGGGAAATTTAATAAAGAAACAGATCAGAATGCACGTGCTACGGAGAAGAATGCCTCTAATGTCATCAATGTTGTTTCAGCACATACTATTGACTTGTCACCCGACCTCACAGCTTCACAGGTTGCCCAGAGAGTTTCGGGGGTCACGCTTGACCGAAGCGGGGACGGGCAGAACCAGTACGCGATCATCAGGGGTATTGAGCCCCGGTACAACAACACCCTGGTTAACGGGGTAAAAATCCCCAGTCCGGATTCAAAAAACCGCTTCATCCCATTGGACATCATCCCCTCTGAACTGCTCCAGGAAATGCAGGTTACAAAAGCATTGACTCCCGAGATGGAGGGGGACGGGATTGGTGGGAGTGTCAATGCAATCATGAAAGATGCTCCTGATGCATTAATGGTCCAGGCACAATTAGGTACCGGTTATAATCAGTTTAACTTCGATAACAAATTCGTCTCATTTGACAGGAGTTCGATCAGTTTTAAAGATCCTGATCAGCTTCATGGTCATTATTATGCTTCAACCCAGGACGATTTTAACCGTTCAAACCTTGTTTTTACCAGTTCCCAGGCCTGGCCCCAGGCTGTTGGCAATTTTACCCTGGGCGACAGGTTTTTCAAAAAGAAACTGGGTATTCTTTTATCAGTTGCGGATCAAAACACCCGTTCAGGGTCCAAGTCTGAGACCAATTCATTCTATATTGATAAATTCAATAACCCTCAGTCAACAGATGATATTTACCGTGAAATTTATTTACAATCAAACCGGCTTGGGATCAATGCTAAGGTCGATTATGTAATCAATGAAAGTAACAAGATCAGCTTTTATAATATTTACCTGAATACCACAGAATCCCAGTCGAGGTACCTTGCCGATACCATTATGAACGGGAACGGGAGAACCGGCCCTGGTACAGGTTATGTAAGCATAAGCCAGCGTTCCAGGCTTCAGATACAGGCCGTGGAAAGCGCATCACTGATGGGAAACCATATGTTATGGAAGAATGTGATTGTTGACTGGTCCCTGGTATATTCAAATGCCACGGGCCAGGTGCCCGACATGGCCGAGCTGAACACATACCATACTGTGCTCCAGGGAGGTGGCTGGCTGAACAATGCAGAATACCTTAAAACCATTACCCATACCTGGCAAAAGAATGTTGACCAGGATTATTCATCGTATGCGAATATAGCTTATAACTTCAGGATAGATCATCATCTTTTCAGCATAAAAGGAGGCGGGCTATACCGAAGTAAATTCAGGAACAATTATCAGAATGACTATACTTTAAAGCCCACACTGGATTCCCTTCACCAGGACCCTCCTTTCACAAGTGTTCTTACGGCCCAGGTTTACCCTTATCAGCCGGTTGGGAACCCCGAGTACAACACCAGCAATTACACAGCCACCGAACGTATCACAGCAGGATATATTCAGGCAAGCACTGTGGTTGGGAATCTGCAGATCCTGGGAGGCGTAAGATATGAAGCAACGGAACAATCAAACAAGAACCTCACAGTAGCCTACCCTGGATACCGCCAGCATTTTTACTATTATGCCGACTGGCTGCCAAGCCTTCACCTGGCTTATTCGATCGGTGTGAAACAAAAAATAAGGCTTTCGGCCTACAAAGCCATCGCCAGGCCAAATTACTACGAGCTGATCGATTATACCGTGATCGGAGACCAGAATAATGTAAGCGGCAACCCTAACCTCCGTCACTCAAAATCCTGGAATTATGACATGCGGTATGAATTCTACCCGAATGCGGAAGATGTTATCATGGCCGGTGTTTTTTATAAAAATATTACGGATCCTATCGAGCAGACACTTCTGGCGAACGGAGGCCAGCCACTGATCACCTATATGAACTTTGGAACCGCTACGAATTACGGCCTTGAGCTGGTTCTGATCAAGTATTTCAGAAATTTCGGTCTGTCGGGGAATTATACTTATACCAATTCAAGTATATCAAGCCCGAAATTGTATTATGTCAAATCGGGGACCTCAGGGAACGACACCACATCATACATCAATGAGAAACGCCCGATGCAGGGACAATCAAGGCATGTAGCCAACCTTAGTCTTCTTTACAGGAATACCAAGGCCGGACTTAATTGCCAGTTATCATTTCTCTTCCAGGGAAATCGTATCGCCGATATCTCATTTTATTACAAACAGGATTTTTACCAGAAGAATTACCTGGACCTGTCATTCTCACTCGATAAAACCATAGGGAAGTATTTTGTCTTTTTTATTAAGCTTAGCAACCTCCTCAACTCGCCAAATGAGCTGAGAACACAAAACGATTATTTCGTCGAGAAGTATACATATGGCCAAAACTACCTTCTTGGTCTGAAATTTAAATTAAAAAGTTAAATAATCTCACTTAAACCATTAACAGCATTAATTATGAAAAACCCTCTCGTTAAAATCAAATTTAAAAGGTATTTGCAAAGCCTGTTTTCAGCTTTATTGCTGATCAGCTTAATGACAGTGCAGGTTTCCTGTAAAAAGTCAAGTAATGTCGACACTACAGTACCTGTGTCCAACCCTATTACCAAAGATTCCATCAGCGGATTTCTTAAGGGGACCATGCTTGCAAACAAGACCTATTATGTAAAAGGTGATATCTGGGTGAAATCTACAGATACCCTGGCCATTCAACCCGGGGTTACTGTGATTGTCCTTGGAAATCCCGATGCAGCTCCCCCATTGATCTATACCATTCACATTTCCGGGACTCTGCTGGCCGAAGGAACTAAATCATCCCAGATCATATTCAAGCCTTCTGCTTCAAATCCTGTATGGCCCAAAGGATACTGGGGCGGGATCCAGTGTGACTCCATGGCAAAAGTGGTCAGGCTGGTATGGGCTAATATCAGTTATACCGGAGGACCGGACGTTTCCGGCGGTGCACAGTTTGCTTTTTCTGTAGTCGGAGTTGCTCCATCTTCTACCAATGGGAACTTCACAAGCACCACCAAAGTAGTCATCGAAAACTGTTCTTTCGTGAGCGGCATTGATGATTGCCTGAGACTAATGGGCCCGATTACTGTAAGTATTAAAGGAAATGTGATCCAGCACCAGGGCAGTGACGACGGAGATAACATCAATATTAAAAACGGTGTTACCGGTGATGTAGCCTACAATTACATATGGAGTGCAGCAAATAATTCGATCAAAGTCAATACTAATAAAACCGTTCTCTACCCTCAGAGTAAAATAAACATTTACAATAATACCATGATCGCAGGAGGATGGCGCAAACAAGGTGAGCCAACCGCCGGTATCCTGGTGGACCTTTTTGCACAGGCTTCAGTATATAACAATCTTATTATTAATTGTGTAAACGGACTTCGGATTACCGCACAATCGGATACCTCCATGATCAAGGGAAAATACGGGTACAACCTTTTCTATTCCACTGTAGATTCAACCAGGGCAGGATACTATCCGGCAGGCGATTGGGGCAAACCCCAGACCGGAGACCTCCTTTCAACTGGGGTGAATAATTTCAATCCGATGCTTACTAACCTTGATCCTGATGTTCACGCTATGACTGATCTTAATAATCCTCACCTTCAAACAGGATCAGCTGCAATTGGCAAAGCCAACCAGCAGGCCCCGTATACTGCAGGTATCGGCACACTCATGCTTCCGGGAAAAGACATCGGAGCCTATCAGAGTGACGGCAGCGGAAATCAACGTTAATCCATTCATAAATTTCATCAGATACTCCAAGTCAGTTTAAATCAGGCTTGGGGTATTTAAAAACTCAAACGAAATGCGTATAAATTGTATAAAATCATTCTTCCCGGCAAGATTATTGAGCCACTTATCGATCTCCATTTTTCTGGTTGTCGTCTTTGCAATTCAACTACCTGGTTTTTCACAGGAGAAGACGGCCGGCAAACAAAATGAAACCTCAGCCAAACGCGATACCACACTTCAGCTCAAGAAACATTCATTGAATTTTTTCCTGGTTTCAGACTGGGGCTGGAACGGTTACGGGTATCAAACTGATGTAGCAAAACAGATGGAGAAAACAGCGGAACAGGCAGATCCCGCATTCATCATTTCATGCGGGGATAATTTCCAGGTTAAAGGAGTTCAGAGCGTGAATGATCCCTTGTGGCTCACCACCTTTGAATATGTATATAAAAGTCCGGCCATGCAGTGCGACTGGTATCCCGTTTTAGGAAATCATGACTACAAAGGCGTTCCTGAGGCAGAGGTTCAATATTCAAAGATCAGCAGGCGATGGAGAATGCCCTCAAGGTATTACACCCTGGTTAAAAAGGTGACCGACAGCATTTCGGCCCGTTTCATTTTTACCGACACCCCTCCTATGGTCAATGAATACTACGGAAAAAATGAATCCTACGGAGATATTGCCAGCCAGGATACAGCAAAGGAATTAAGCTGGCTTAAAGATGTTTTAGCCAATGCAAAGGAAAAATGGATTATCGTAATTGGCCATCATCCTGTTTATTCAGCCAGTCCCAAACATGGGAATACACCCGAGCTGATTGCGAAATTCAAACCTCTCTTTGATAAATATGGAGTTGATTTCTATTTCTGCGGGCATGATCACGACATGCAGCATCTCAGGCCGGCCGGAAGCAATACAGATTATATTGTCACAGGTTCTGGTGGGGAAACCAGGCCAACAGGAAAAGATGCCAATACCGTTTTCAGTTTATCGGAACCGGGCTTCACTCTCATGTCAATCAATGGAAAGCAGCTTACCCTTTATTTCATTAACAGCAAAGGGCAGATAGTCTATTCAATGTCAAAATCGAAAAAATAAATGATAAAGATGTCAACTACCTCAATCAGATTAATCAGTCTATTTTGTTTGCTGACATTAACAAGTTTATCTGCCCTGGGAAATAATCCGGCAACTTTGGATAGCTGCTCGTTTGATTCAATTTCCAGGCACCCCTTTCGATTAAAAATACTTTCATGGAATATCGGGATGCTCCCGGTATTGGATCTGTTTACAGAGAAAGATGAAAAAAGGGCGGAGGCAGTTGCTACCGCCCTTTTTTCTTGTGATTATGATATTATCGTTTTAGAGGAAGCTTTTTCTTCCTTTGCAAGATCTGTTATAAGGCATAAAATGCAGCATCTTTATCCTTATGCTTATGGGCCGGCTAACCGGTCAGCCTTTTCCCTGAAATTCAATAGCGGATTATGGATACTGAGTAAATTTCCGCTGGAAATAAAAAAGGAAATTGAGTTTACAAATTCTATAGGATTTGACGATTTTGCGAGGAAAGGTGCAATCCTTCTTGAAGGGAATTTTCATAATATTCCATTCCAGTTGCTGGCTACACACCTGCAGGATGACAACTATCCGCAGAAGATAAGAGAGCAACAGCTAAATGAAATATATGAAAAGTTAATTGTACCCTTCTCTTACGATGCGACTATACAAATCATTTGCGGCGATTTTAATACTGATGAAAAAATATCTCAAAACTATCAAGGTTTGCTTAATATTTTGAATGCCGAGGATGGGATGATCTCAGGAAACATGAAAATCACCTTTGATGATGAGGCCAATGATGTGTACAAATCAGACCATCCGGATCCCCGGCAAATTGATTATATTTTGACCAGAAATTCCCGGCAAATCCAATGGATCAGGAGGTCAGTTGCAGTTCTTAAATCCAGATGGGGAAAGGGCAAGGAATATCTTTCGGACCATAATGGCATAGAAGCTTATATTGAATTCAAGAATGTGGATTACCTGAGTAAAGTTAATAAATAACAATCCAGGAAAGTATCCTGTCAGTTAATTGGTTCGACTTCAAGGATGGTGAAGGTATTTGGTTTAACGGCAGGACGGGGCCGGGGATTTTCTGTTGTCGGAGCCGGGGCTGCTTCAAAATCGGCTGTAGAAAGATAGATACGATGTGTTTTCTGATTTAAGGCAATTGTCTTTGCTCCTTTTTGGGTAGGGAAATTTTCCAGCACCTTATAGGTATCTTTATTTACTTCCTGCACAACCGTCATGGTTCCCTCGCCATTTGAGCTATATATCCGCTTTAATCCCGGGTCATAGACAACGGCATCAACTCTGTCACCAATGTCCAGTTTCGCAATAACATTACCGTTATCGGCATTTAATACTATCATCAATTTATTTCCACATACCGAAAATAACCTGTGACCCTCAATATCTATTGCCAGGCCGCTGGGTCCTTCACCGGGCGCAACTGGCCATGTTTTTTCAACCTTCAAGGTTGTGGGATTTATCAGGCAAACCTGGGCTTTATCTTCGAAATTCACGAAGACTTTACCCCTCCCATCACATACAGAAAATTCGGGTTTGCCTCCAAGGTCTATAGTCCCGATAACCTTATTTGTATTTGCATCAATCACTGTTGAATTGGAACTCTTGCCATTAAACGTGAACACTCTATGTGTAAAAGAATCATACAATATGGCATCCGGATTGTTCCCGGTAACTTTTATTTTGGTTATCACTTGTATGGTTTTCAAATCAAAAACAGTCACTGAAGTGTCTTTTCCATTACTTATAAAACCTTTGTTTAGATCCCTGGCCAATGCTATTCCATGAACACCTTTTGTATCGGGGATGGTTCCGACCACTTTTTTCCCGTTCACATCCAATACCTGTACAATGGTGCTATGAGAAATATACAATCTTGAAGTGGCATCATCCATGCTCATGTAATCCCATCCTCCCTCACCTTCGAGATGAATCCTGTTTGAAATCCTGTAGCCCGATTTAGCTACCTGTGTAAATGCGGTACTAACATTGATCAACATTAGTAAAATAAAAACCAGAGGCGTTTTTTTCATGACTTTTTTTATTGAGTTAATATCTGAATGAATGAATGAATGAATGAATGAGTAATTTAATAGCAGTATTATATTCAATTGAAAAGGATGGGAACAAAAAAGGCACAAGAATTCCTACTCCTCATCATACTTATAACCTACACTTTTTATTGTTTTAATATGTCCGGTCCTCACCTTCTCACGAATCCGGCGGATATGTACATCAATGGTTCGATCCCCAACAATCACATCTTCCCCCCATACCTGGTTGAAAATATCTTCTCTTGTAAAAACTTTATTCGGGCGTGAAACAAGCAATTGCAGTATCTCAAATTCTTTACGGGCAAGGACAATTTCTTCATCATTTTTAATGACAAGGTATCGATCGACATCAATAAAAAATTCCTTGGTCATTAAGTTACTTGAAATTTCAGGGATTGAACTGAACCTTTTTAAAAGTGCCTTTATCCGGCTAACCAGGACTTTGGGTTTGATTGGTTTCATTACATAATCATCGGCCCCGGCTTCAAAACCAGCTACCTGGGAATAATCTTCTCCCCTGGCAGTGAGGAAAATAATCAAGGTGTTCTGTAATTCCGGTATCAGTCGCAATTGATTGCAGGTTTCAATCCCATCAAGACCAGGCATCATAATATCAAGTATTATGAGATGAGGTTTATGCCGTTTGGCCAGTTCAATGGCAGACAAGCCTGTACTGGCCTTGAAAATCTGATACCCTTCTTTGGCCAGATTATACCCAAGGAATTCAAGAATATCGGCTTCGTCATCCACCAACAGAATAATTGTATCTGAATTCGTCATTTTGGAATTTCATTGATTTGATTTTTCCATTTTATTATCAGCTGTTTATGCTTGCCCATTGTACTTTGTATATTACAAACAAACCGATACCTATAAAAACAATTCCCATTGCTTTCGTTATCCAGTGAATGGTATTTGAAGCCAGTATCTTTCGCAATTGACCCGAGAGATAACATTTAAGTATATCTGAAGAGAAGGCCGTTATAAATATGCCGGCAAAGAATAAAAACACCTTTTGATTTCCGAGCTCCCAGTTTTTTCCTGCAAATGCGACTATGCCAATCCAAAAAATAAGACTGAATGGGTTTAAGATATTGATTAAAAATCCCTTTACCAGGAATCGCATTATTTTGTCATTCACTCCTCCTGCATGCTTTGGTTCAGTTATCAGCTGAGGCTTTTTGTATATGGCTAAACCTCCCATAATGATTAGAATTATTCCTGCAAGTATTCCTAAAATCCTGTAATCTTCCTTCGGTATCAACTCTGATAAACCTAAGTAACTGAGGCACACAAGGACCAGGTCGCTGACCAGAATACCAGCAGCAACAAGGATCCCTGCATTCAATCCCCGGGAAAGGCTGGTCTGAAATAATGCGATGAACCCCGGGCCAAAAGAAGCAGTAATCGTAAGACCTAATAAAATTCCTAAAAAGAAAGCATTCATCTTCTTTATCCTGATAGCAAAACTACTTGTTTAATAGCCTTAGAAGAGAAACCGGCAACAGAAACCGCTTGATTTAATGATTATTTAAAATACAAGCTGATTTTGGCAGAATTTCCATCTGAATCCATTTTCCCTTTAATGATACCTTAACAATAACTTCTTTTCTCTTTAATATCTCTGAGTTGGCTTCAGTATACTTTTATGCCCGAATTAAAAGCATCAGGATAATGAATTATAAAATCCTTTTTATAGGCGGATCTCTGAACCAGACAACCATGATGCATCAGATTTCGAAATATTTTGCTGATTGTGATTGTTATTTCACACCATTCTATTCAGAGGGTTTGATAGGTTATTTAGCTCAGAAAGGCATTCTCAACTTCACAATTCTTGGTGGCAGATTCAGGGCTCAAACAGAGCAGTATTTAATCGCAAATAACCTGGTTATCGATTATAAAGCCAGGAACCAGGAATACGACCTTGTGTTTACCTGCCAGGATGTTATTTTACCAAAGAATATAAGAGAAAAAAAACTTGTCCTTGTTCAGGAAGGTATGACTGAACCGGAAAATTTCATGTATCACCTGGCCAAATCACTTTCTTTACCCAGGTGGCTGGCCGGCACTTCAACAACCGGTCTTTCTCACGTGTATGACCTGTTTTTTGTAGCCTCAGATGGATATCGTGATTTATTTGTATCCAAAGGGGTAAAGGTTTCAAAGGTACGTGTTACCGGGATCCCGAATTTCGATAACGCTGCTGAATATCTCAAAAATGATTTTCCGCTCAAAGATTATGTATTGGCAGCAACTTCAGATCGCAGGGAGACGATGAATTTTGAAAACAGGAAAAAATTCATTCAAAAAGTGCGGAAGATCGCCGATGGCCGTCAAATTATTTTCAAACTTCATCCAAACGAAAACTGGGAACGCGCAACAAGGGAGATTGAAAAATACTCCCCCGGGGCCCTGGTTTACTCTGACATCAGCATTAATCCTTTGATTGCAAACTGTGAGGTACTTGTCACCAGGTATTCCTCCGTGGTTTATATAGGGATGGCTCTAGGAAAGGAAGTGTATTCTGATTTCAGCCTGGATATTCTGCAGAAACTTACTCCAATTCAGAATGGGGGGAAATCTGCAAGGGAGATAGCAAGGATCGCCAGACAAACCCTTTTTAGCTCATCCAATTGAAATGAAAATCGTAACCGCAATACAGGCCAGGACCTCATCGTCACGTTTACCGGGGAAAGTATTAATGCCTCTGTGCACAGAACCACTGCTCTTTCGTTTGATTGAACGTGTTAATAAAGCAAGCCTGAAAGGAATGATAGTTGTTGCAACGACTGAGGGCCCCGAGGATGACATTATTGAACAACTATGCGAAAAATGGGGCATCAATTGCTTCAGGGGAAGTTTGAATGATTTACTGGACCGGCATTATCAACTGGCCCTTGAATATATGGCCGATGCCCTGGTGAAAATTCCATCAGATTGTCCCTTGATTGATCCATCAGTGATTGACTGTGTGATTGGTTACTATCTGAACAATCAGGGCAATTTCGATTACGTAAGCAATCTGCATCCGGCCAGCTGGCCCGATGGGAACGATGTTGAAATCATGTCGATCGAAACACTTGCATCAGCCTGGGCAAAGGCTCAGAGGGGTTTTGAACGAGAGCATACGACACCATTTATATGGGGAAATCCTGATCACTTCAGGATAGGGAATGTTAGCTGGCCCTCGGGTAATGATTTTTCAACCTCACATCGGTGGACCATTGACTACAGTGAAGACTACCTTTTTATCAGCAAGGTATATGAAAACCTATATCGCGATAACCCGTTCTTTGGATTGAATGAGATTCTGTCCTTAATCGAAAAATTCCCCGAAATATCAGAACTGAACAATCGCTATGCAGGCCATTACTGGTATGATAACCACCTTAATGAACTGAAGAGGATCGATCATTATAAACTTAAAATGATGCATCATGAAGCTTGAAATTATTCCCTTATCAGAGTTTAAACGGATACAGAATCTCGATCATGCTTACTACATGGAACTGTCGGTTATTTCAGACATATGCAGGGCAAACACTCTTGCAATGGTTAAAAATGCAGGATCAGGTCACCTGGGCTCGAGTTTGAGTTCGATGGACATCGTAGTCTGGCTGTATTATAAAGAATTGAATATTCTGGACGTCGGATTGGATAATCCTAACAGGGATATATACTTCTCGTCCAAAGGGCATGATGTACCTGGATTATATTCCGTGCTTTTTTCTCTGGGGATTCTTTCTGAGGAACAGATATTGAAGTTAAGGAAGATCGGTGGGCTCGATGGCCATCCTGACATCCGGATCAAGGGAATTGAGGCAAATTCCGGCTCACTGGGAATGGGCATTTCGAAAGGCAGGGGAATGGCCTGGGCGAAACGGGCATTAAATCTGAAAGGAGATGTGTTTGTGATGACCGGTGATGGTGAATTTCAGGAAGGCCAGAATTTCGAGGCCCTGCAGTCATGTGTACACCAGAATGTCACAAACCTGACAGTTATTATGGATCATAATAAAGTTCAGAGCGACAGGCCTGTAGAAAAGATACTTTCATTGGGAGAAATCGAATCAAAGATCAGGAGTTTCGGTTGGCATGTAGTCAGACTCAACGGTCATGATTTCAGCGAACTCGATACTGCATTCCTGGATCTGAAAACGATTACTGATAAACCCAAATTCATCATTGCAGATACGATTAAAGGCAAAGGCATATCCTTCATGGAACATCCTGCTGCATTGGAAAAAGGGAATGGTCTTTATCCATGGCATGCCGGAGCCCCTGACGATGATTCTTTTTCGAAAGCCTACATGGAGATAACGGGACGGATCAATGATTATCTGAACAGTATGGGGTATTCGCCTCTAACTACCATAGATGTGGATACCCTGATAAAAAAATCCTCTTTTCATATTCTTTTCAATGCATTAGGTGAACCTGTCAGTTCAGCGGCTCCGTTAAATACGGACCTGAAAAGAAATTCAGAATACGTCGTTGAAGAATATGGAAAGGAATTGTTAAATCAAGGTTCGTTACGCCAGGATCTTTTGGTACTTGATGCCGACCTTTCGTCAGATTGCCGCCTGCGATATTTTGAGAATCAATATCCTGAAAGGTTCATCGAGAATGGGATTGCTGAACAGGATATGGTGTCTATGGCCGGAGGTCTTGCAAAAATGGGTTTTTTGCCGGTTGTGAATTCATTCGCAAGTTTCCTGGCTTCAAGGGCCAACGAACAGATATATAACAATTGCACAGAGCATCATAAGATCATTTACGCCTGTCATTATGCAGGGCTTATACCTGCCGGCCCGGGGAAATCTCATCAAAGCATCAGGGATATTTCTCTTTTGGGTGCCCTTCCGAATCTGGAGATTATACAACCATGCAACGCCATTGAAACAAAAATGCTTGTCAATTACTGCATAAACGTTGCCGATAACTCCTGTGTGATCAGGATGAATATAAGTCCTTCTCCCCGTGAAATCATTTTACCCGACAATTATAGATTCATAAGGGGACGTGGGGTAACACTGCGTGACGGTATGGATGCCCTGATATTTGCATATGGTCCGGTTATGCTTAATGAAGCTCTCCTTGCTTCTGAGCTCCTTGCAGCCAAGGGCTTTGGGCTGGAAGTAGTCAACATGCCCTGGCTCAATCTTGTTGATCTGTCATGGCTGGAGGAGATTGTCATGAACCATACCCAGATTTTTGTCCTCGAAGATCATGCCCGTTTCGGCGGTCTTGGTGAATTCCTGATATCCGCATTAACGAACGCCAATCTCCTCGAGCATAATAATTTTACAATATTCGCCATTGACGGATTCCCTGCATGCGGAACTCCTTCTGAAGCATTGAATTTTCATGGTCTTGATGGCGAATCACTCGCTCAAAAAATTATATCCCTGAACTATGTTGAACAAAATTGCTACCAATCAGGATTATCCGGTAATTGAGAGGTCTAACGATCTTTATAGCCGTGCAAAAGGTCTGATCCCCTGTTATTCACAAACCCTTGCAAAAGGACCGACTCAGTACGTCAATGGTATTGCTCCCAAATACCTTGTCAAAGGGAAGGGATCACATGTCTGGGATGCCGATAGCAATGAGTATATCGATTACAATATGGGCATCGGGCCTTTAGTCCTGGGCTATGCTTACCCTGCAGTTGACGAAGCAATCCGCCTCCAGTTAGATGACGGAATTACATTCTCTCTGATGCATCCGCTTGAAGTGGAACTTGCTGAAATGCTGAGAGAGATTATTCCGAATGCAGAGTCAGTCAGATACAGCAAATCCGGGGCAGATGTTACAAGTGCTGCTATCAGGATCGCCAGGGCGTATACAGGGAAAAATAAGATCCTGTGCTGTGGTTACCATGGATGGCATGACTGGTATGTAAGCACTATAGCCCTGAATGCAGGGATCCCGGAGGCTGTGAAAGATCTCACCTTTACTTTTTCATACAACGAAATAGAAACACTGCTCTGGTCAATAGATGACGATGTTGCAGCTGTTATTTTAGAACCTGTTGTCTTTGAAGCTCCCAACGATAATTTTTTGCATAAGGTCGCTGAAACCTGCAGGAAACGTGGGATCATACTTATTTTCGATGAAATGTGGACTGGATTCAGGATGTCCCTTGGAGGTGCCCAGGAATTTTTTGGAATAAAAGCCGATCTCGCAACTTTTTCGAAAGCCATAGCAAACGGCATGCCTCTTTCAGTTCTGACCGGAAGAAGAGAACTGATGCAGGTTCTCGAAGATGAGGTTTTTTTCTTCACAACCTTCGGAGGGGAAGCTCTTTCACTTGCCGCCGCTAAAGCGACAATCCTGGAAATGAAAACCAGAGATGTCATTCCTGCCCTATCAGCAAGCGGCAAAATACTTAAAGACGGGTATAATAAAATTGCAGCTGAGCTTAATCTGGACTTTACACGAGCCTTAGGTTACAGTTTCAGGACCATGGTAGCCTTCGATGAAAAAGCCGGCAATCCACTTGAGTTAAAATCCTTTGTTCAGCAGGAACTCATTAAAAGAGGAATCCTTTGGTCGGGGATGCACAATATCAGCTATTCTCATTCCATCCAGGATATTGAATACACTTTATCGGCATATAAAGAAGTCCTGGGATTGTTAAAAGAGGCAGTAAGAGACAATACGGTTTTAAGACAAATCAGGGGCATACCGGTTCAGCCGACATTCAGGAAAACGTCTGGCTTCAATACCAAACCACGAAATCAGAAATGAACAGGATCAACAAGTTCTCATTAAAAGGTAAGATCGCAATTGTTACCGGTGCCTTGGGGCTTATCGGACAAAAACACTGCTTTGCATTAAACGAAGCGGGAGCTCATGTTATCGTAGCCGATCTTGACAGGCAAAAATGTGTTGCATTTGCCGAATATCATCTTGAATCCTCAATGGGTCATGATATTGATGTATGTAATAAAGAATCAATTGCCGAATTGCTCAGGGATGTGCTTAACAGGTATGGGAAGGTTGATATTCTTGTAAATAATGCGGCTGTAAATGACATGTTCGAGGATCCGAAAGCTGCTTCAGAACAGTCAAAATTTGAAAATTACCCTGTTGATCTCTGGCAGAAATCACTCGATGTTAACCTTACCGGTGTCTTCCTGTGTTCTCAGCTTATAGGTTCACAAATGGTCAAACAGGCAAATGGCAGCATAATTAACATTGGCTCCACTTACGGTATAAATGCACCAAATCAGGATCTGTATAAGGATATGGACGGTTCCCAGTCATTTTATAAACCTCCGGCCTATCCTGTAACCAAAGCTGGTGTGATCATGCTGAGCAAATATCTTGCTTCTTATTGGGGACGATACAATATCCGTGTAAACACCCTGAGTCCCGGTGGAGTTCAAAATGGGCAGCCTGATTTTTTTATTGAAAATTATTCAAGAAGAACACCGCTGGCAAGAATGGCAGAACCTGATGATTACCAGGGGGCGCTTATTTTTCTTGCAAGTGATGCTTCAGCATATATGACAGGGGCAAATCTTGTTGTTGATGGCGGATGGACCTGCTGGTAAATATAAAAATGAAAAAATTAAGTAAAGAATTGATTGAAAGAGTACACAGAATCAAGCTGGTACTAACCGATTGCGACGGGGTTCTAACTGATGGGGGTGTTTATTATTCAAAGGCAGGTGAAGAAATGAAGTTATTCTCGGTTAGGGATGGAATGGGGGTTGAAAGGTTAAGAAGACTGGTAAATATTGATACGGGTATAGTTACAGGGGAGTCTTCAGAGATTGTGAGGCGTAGGGTTGAAAAGCTCGGAATTAAAGAATACCATCCTGGAAGCACTGATAAATATTCAGTTTTGAAAGGAATCATCAGGAACAAAAAATTATCAGCCGAAGAAATAGCTTATATAGGTGATGATTCAAATGATATGGAAATCATGCGGCAATCAGGCTTATCGGCTTGTCCTGCCGATGCTTTCAGACCAGTTAGGGAGATTTCCCATTTGATAATGGAAAATAAAGGAGGCAATGGTGCCTTCAGGGAATTTGCAGAAATTATTATTTATTACAAAAAAGGCCAGTATGAACACACAAAGGAATGTACAGCTTGGGGGTCGCATTATTGGTGATGGCGAACCCGTATATATTATTGCGGAGATCGGGATTAATCATAACGGGAGCCTGAATATGGCGAAAAAGCTTATCGATGGCGCAGTATTTGCGGGCTGCGATGCTGTTAAGTTTCAAAAGCGAACCCCTGAGATAAGCACTCCAATGGATCAGTGGAATCTTGAACGTGACACCCCCTGGGGCAGGATGACCTATATCGATTACCGCAGGAAAATTGAGTTCGGATTGAACGAATTCACCGAAATCGACAGCTATTGTAAACAAAAAGGCATTCATTGGTTTGCATCTGCATGGGATGAATGTGCTGTGGATTTTATTGAACAGTTCAGCCCTGTGGCATTTAAATTGGCATCCGCGACAATTACTGATATAGAACTTTTGCGAAAAATCCGTAATACTGGAAAACCTGTTATTCTTTCCACAGGAATGTCGAGCATGGAGCAGATAGAACAAGCCATTTCCTTGCTTGACCCTGAGAAGTTATTGCTTGCACAATCAACTTCGACATATCCCTGTAAGCTGAATGAGTTAAATCTGAACGTAATACGCTACTTTTTAAAGAAGTACGATACAATACCTATCGGATATTCGGGGCATGAAACAGGATTGGCTCCAACTTACGCCGCCGTGGCCATAGGAGCATCCTTTATTGAACGCCATATTACCCTTGACCGCGCCCTTTGGGGAACAGACCAGGCAGCTTCAGTTGAAATCGGCGGAATGTTCAGGCTGGTGAAAGATATAAGGGATATTGAAAAAGCAATGGGTGACGGTAAAAAGATTGTTTATGAAAGTGAGAAATCTGCCCAGAAGAAGTTGAGAAAATACCTGGACCAGCTGGTTTAAGATCGTTCTTGCTTTTCTTTCTTTGGTTAATACGACTTCCTTCCATAGTTTCCGGAAGGAAGTTTTTTTTCGCAACAGCTCATATGGCATGAAAATGCTGTCAAACTCATCCATAATAATGACAAATAAAATAATTTTCCCTATTTTTGAGAAAAAATAGAATGAAAAACAAGAAGAAACACAAGAAATCTGTCCCTGATGTTCATATACAGGGAGACCTTGAGGACGTTAAAAAGCTGGTCGATATAGTAAGCAAGAAAAAATCTGTCGTTATTTTCAGAAATGGAAGTGATGGTACCTGCTATGCCGACATCGAGAAAATAATGGTAGAGTATTCTGAGACAGATATAACCCGACTAAAGAAGGATTTCCGTATTATTTATTTTGACTTTTTCCCAGGGAATAAGCCTGTTAAGGTTGAGCCTGTAATTAAGTCTGTAACTAAGCCTGTAACTAAACCAAGAACTAAGCCAAGAACTAAGCCTGCAGCAATATTACCTGTAACACCTAAAAAAAGAATTGTTAAGGCAAAGGCGATAATAAAAGCAAACCCCGTAAAACCTAATCCTGGCAATAAAACATCCAAAGAGAAAAAGTAAGGAATCTTAATTCAGAAAGCTACACCACAATTACTGAATTGTCAGAATCCTGGTATGCGGAAGCCACTTTCTTGTCTGCTTCACTTTCATTTTCCCACTGGGTTCCGTCGATAAAATATTTGAATTCGTATTCATTACCGAGTCTGTTCAATAAAGTGTGTCAAAGTTAAATCAACAAAACTAAATAACTTTGACCACCATGGAAAAACAACAATCGAAGAAGAGAGAAAAGAGAATGCGTTTGGAAGAGATTATTCCTGACGATGACATGCGTACCGAAATGTTAAGCCGGCTCTACAAAGGAGATCCAATTTTAGGGAACAAAGGTATTTTCACAAATTTGCTACAAACCTTTGTTAATGCGGCGCTTGAAGGAGAGATGGATAGTTTCCTGGAAGAGTCTAAACCTGAAGGTTCGACAAATCGACGTAATGGTCACACTGTTAAGTCCCTGCGCAGTACAGCAGGTCCCTTATCCATCCAAACGCCCCGGGACCGGGCAGGAGATCACGAGCCTATAATTGTAAAGAAAAGGACCCGGGAATTAGGAACCGGGCTTGATGACATTATTTTAAGCCTCTATGCCCGAGGTCAATCGGTTGAAGATGTGCGTCATCAATTGCAACAGATTTATGGTCTTGAAGTCAGTGTGGGAGCCATTAGTGCGGTGACAGATCGGGTGTGGAACGAGATTATAGAATGGCAACAACGCCCTCTATCGTCTTGTTATACCATAATCTATCTTGATGCTATTCATTATAAGGTTCGGGAAGATGGTAAAGTAATATCCAAAGCAATTTATACCGTTTATGCAGTGTCCGTTGATGGGCAGAGAGACATCCTGGGTATGTATTTGAACGAAACGGAAGGTGCGCGCCAATGGGGGCTGATACTGGAAGATATAAAGCGCCGGGGCGTTGAGGATGTCATTTTTTTTAGTGTAGATGGACTTATTGGGTTTAAGGATGTCATTGAGCGGGTCTTCCCTGCTTCGGCCGTTCAACGCTGCATTGTACATAAAATCCGCAATTCAACACGCTATGTTATCCAAAAGGATAGGAAGGCTGTTTGCAGGGATTTAAAGGTGATTTATACTGCATCCGACCGGGAACAGGCAACCATCGCATTGGAGGCGTTTGGACAACGCTGGGATGCAAAATACAAAGAAATAAAACCCTCATGGGCCGCAGATTGGGATGACTTAATGACTTTTATGGATTACGGAGAAAATATACGAAGGATGATTTATACCACCAATCCAGTTGAAGCTGTTCACAGGGTTATGAGAAAAGTCACCAAAACCAAGGGTGCCTGGAGTAATGACAAGGGATTGTTAAAACAATTATATTTGACCCTCAAATACAGCGAAAGGAGTTGGAAAAAAAGAGCCTTTCACTGGGTAGTCATTCAGCGTGAGCTCATGGAGTACTTTGGGGAACGGTATGTCAGGCACCTGACCTAAAATAGAAACCACTCCCTTCGGGGGTTTGCCTTCCGGCCTACGGCCTCCAGGCAAACCCCCGAAGGGAAACACTGAGGAAACAATGGAAGAAAGAAATGACACACTTAATTGAACACTCCCTCATTACCAAGAGGAAGTTCAACTGTAGCTGAATGAATTCCATTTCGCCTCTTTATCATTGGTGTTTGCTTGGGATCCCAGTTATTAAAATCTCCTACAAGATATGCCTTCTCGGCAGAAGCCGCAACGTCAGGCGATAAACTGAATTTAACTTTACAAGTTCCTTTAGCTTTTAAATACTCTTTTTTTATACTCATTTTCTGATTTCATTTATAATTAAACCTTGTCAAAAACCTATAAACTTTAGATAAGGCAATATGACCTCAAGCATCATTTATAACTGAAACTCCATTGAACGATATTTATAGAATCGTTTCCCAGGATTAATTTGCATTCCCTGTTTTCAGATTGATAGTCAAAGTATTGTCCTTCGGCGGCAAATCAGTCCAGAGACTCATTAAATACAGATTGAGCATTGGTCCTAAGGCACCGGACTGGCCAATCGTGGCCTGTATAAGAGTATTTTCATCTGCCGACAGGACTTCATCTCCTGCATAATGGGCCATCATGGCGTTCCTCATCCTTGGGGCAACGGCCATGGCAATCGGAGCCGGGGCATTATATGGTGGAGCCATAAGTGTGAGTTTGGATAATGTGTCCATCCCTGCCTGAAGCGCATTTTTTGCATAGGTAGTAAAAGGCTGTCCGTTCAAACCAGCATAGTTGATGGTTGTGATATGGTTTGTAGTTATGGCAAGGGATGAATCTTTAATGTATGTAATAACACGGTAAGGACAGGGATAAGTTACCGTGGAGCCTGTTTCAATATCAAACAGGAAATTACTTCCGCTTGCTTTTTTAACAATATCATTAGCATGGAAATGCCCTGTAAATATAATCTTTAATCCGGCATTCATCAACTGATCTGAAACTGAGGACCAGCTATCAACTACATACTCGGGAAACATGGTTGCCTCCCCGCTGAAATGTTCAAGGATCCCGTGATGCATCATCCCGATAACAGTTTTACCTTTCTGATTTGCTTCAGCCAGGCGAGCCAATGCCCAGGTCATGGTTTCGGGTTTAATTTTACCTGCTGTGACATCAGTGGAATCATTATTATTATAATATTCGGCAGCATCGATTGTGAGCAGCCATAGATTGGGAATAGGCTCAGAAACATAGCTCAAAGAATTGGGATCAGAATATAAAGCATCTCCATACCCGCTATTTGCATAAATTGATTTTATATCGTTAGCCGTAACCGAAGGAACCCGGGTGGCAGTGGAGCCATCATACTTTAATGCATGGGGATTATTCACATCATGATTTCCAACAGTTACCCTGACTTTAATCCCGGCATTAATTAACTGTAAAATAAATCCTGCAACAGATTGATGGCTTATCAGTTCACCATCCTTTGTTAAGTCCCCCGAAAAAAGCACAAGGTCAGGCTTTGCAGCAAGGAGTTCCGAAACGGATTCCCTGAGAATTGCATCACTTTCGGCAAGTAATTTTCTATCCATCTTAAGATATTCCTGAAATGCAGGTCCGTCATGAACCAGAAGTGAGGGATCCATATAATGAATGTCGGAAAGCACAGCTATTTTATAGGTGCTTTTTGTTGGGGTTGTTTGATTATCACTGCTGCTTTTTTTACAAGCAGTAAAGGACAGAATGCAAAGAACAGCAAGAAGTAGGGATAGCTTTTTCATGTGAATGGAGTTAAATTTTGAACTGTAAAGGTAATTCCGGGGCTGTTTCCCAATTTTAAAAAAGGGTTAAATAACGATTAAATAATGGCAATCATAATTTTAAGCATCCATAATGCCTTCGATGGTATTTTTACCGAAGGTCAAGCCACATCACATTATACACAACAACATTTGAAACTGCAGGGAACAGGGTAATTAAAATTACTGATAATGGTACGGCGGCATCTTCCACAGTAACAACCCTGGTAAATGCAACAGCAGGCGTGTTTTATAAAGGCATTTCATTTTCACCCGTTGATTCAGGAACTCCTATTGTAAATCTTGATGTCAGCACAAACATCGGTTCAGAAGCTGCCTCAACGGTAGTTACAGTTACTGCTATTGCCTCATCCCCGGTTGCAACTGCACAAACTGTGTCTCTTGGTGTATCAGGAGCTGGAATTACAACAGGTGATTACACCCTTTCCAATTCAACAATCACAATACCCGCAGGAGCTTCAACAGGTACAGTCACTTTTACGGTTGTTGACGATGCCGTTTTTGAACCTACAGAAACTGCCATATTAACTATAAGCAACCCATCTGCGGGAATGGTACTGGGGGCTACAACAATTCAGTATATTTCAATTCTGGATAATGATAATACTGTTCCTACTATTGCAATAAACACTGCAACTACTTCCGATTATATTGATGGCGGCGTGACAGTTTCCCCTGCAAGTCCTTATACTTTAAGTGGTGTGATCGCCGATCTTACTGATCCTGCAAACACTTTCTGGCATACCGGCATGTCGGATGCCTCAGATGCGATAGCATTGGATAATAATTATTATATCAGCGGGGATGATGAATTTGATTATCTGAACGTTTATTCAAGATCAGCATCCGGTTTACCTGCTGTATCCTACGATTATTCTTCAAACCTTGCTCTGCCTGATCCGGGGCATCCTGAAGTAGACCTGGAAGCTGCAGCAAAAAGTCCTTCGGTTTCAAATAAGATGTATTGGTCAGGCTCAATGAGTAATGGAGCCGCTCCATTCCCCAACAAACCCAACCGTGACAGGCTTTTTGCGACCACAGTTACAGGTACAGGGGCGTCTACGGCCTTTACTTTTGCCGGCTATGTGAATATCAGGACCGCCCTCCTTGCCTGGGGAGATGCCAATGGTTATGCTTTCACCTCATCGGCTACTGCAGGAGTGGATTCAAAAGCTACCAATGGATTCTCACTGGAAGGAATGGTCTTCGGACCGGATAACACGACCTTGTACCTCGGGCTGAGAGCCCCCTTGGTACCCGTCAGTAACTGTACAAATGCTGTAATCGCTCCAATACTTAATTTTGAATCCTGGTTCAATAATGGTTCTCCTGTCGGAAATCCGGCGTTTGGCCAGCCTATTGAGCTAAACCTGAATAACAGAGGCATACGGGATATAATCAGGCTTACAAACGGAACCTATATACTGATTGCCGGACCATCAGGAGACGCGGGTGTAAATGATTTGTACAAATGGACAGGATACCCTGCCGATGCACCTGTTTTAGTTCCGAGCTCAGCAAGCGGTGTTTTAAAAATGGAAGGTATTATGCCGGTTTACGTCAATTCCCAATTATCATTGTCACAGATCCAGGTTGTTACAGATGGCGGGGATGTTATACTTTATAATGACGGGTTTGAAGCGAAAGATTTAGTGGGGAACCTCCGCAAATTCAGGTCTGATCTGCTTACGGGACTTGACCTGGATATCTGTACCGGTTTTGCGGCTTCAATAACTCCGGGCGGTAATACAACATTCTGCTCAGGGGGATCAGTAACCCTGGTTGCATCAGGTGGAACCAATATCAATAACACTTATCTGTGGTCGACAGGTGCAACCACATCATCCATCACCGTAACTGCAAGCGGGACTTATTCGGTGACCGTGACCCATGCGAATTTATGTACAAGTACGGCAAGCCAGGCTGTAACTGTATATCCCCTGCCTGTCCCAACTATTACGGGAAACAACAGCCTTTGTGCCAATTCAGGGTACTATACTTATACAACAGAACCAGGCATGACGAACTATAACTGGACTATTACTTCAGGCGGAACCATCACTGCAGGGGCCGGTAACAATACGATTCAGGTGCTCTGGCCAGCTGCTGGCACACAATCACTGACTGTGAGCTATACCAATTCCAACGGATGTATCCCTGCAACTCCAACTGTTTTCCCGGTTACTGTAAATCCTGTTCCCGGTACTGCCGGTTCCATCTCCGGCCTGAGTACCCTCTGTGCCGGGGAACAGGGTATTGCATACTCCGTAGCCCCCGTTGTTAATGCCGTTTCATATGTGTGGACACTCCCCTCCGGTGTAAGCATATCCAGCGGATCAGGAACCAACAGCATCACTGCAAATTATTCACCTAACGCAGTTTCAGGGAATGTCAGCGTTTATGGTAATAACGTTTGCGGGAACGGAACAGCTTCAAGCCTGGCCATTACCGTCAACCCCATACCTCAGACACCGGTCATTACAGCCAACGGCCAGATGCTGAACTCAAGCGCTGCTGATGGAAATCAGTGGTATCATGATGGAACAGCCGTTGCAGGAGCCACATCCCAGTCCTACAGTGTTCCTGCAAACGAGCCCGGCTGGTATTGGACAGAAGTGACATTGCAGAATTGTTCATCTGACACATCCAACCATAAATACATTCAGGGTGTAGGAATTGTGGATAATGCAGATGGTCAATTCAGTATTTATCCTGTGCCTAATAACGGAAGTTTTACAGCCAGTATTAGCTGGCCCACCGATGCTTCTTTCAACATTGCAATCTATAATGAACTTGGGACCAGAGTATACCTGAAAACCGATATCAGGGTCCATGGCACAATTTCACAGCTAATCGACATCAGACCAACTCCTGCGGGAGTCTATACCATTGTATTCACCAGCAGCGATATTAAAATCATCCGAAAGGTTGTTATCAGTAATTAGCCTAATAATAAAAACAAAAGCAGGCAGAATTGAATTCCTTTCTGCCTGCTTTTGTTTTTATACATGGACTACAAATACTTATTCCCCTTCGTATTTATAACCTACGTTTTTAATCGTTTTAATCCAGTCGGTCCCGGTCTTTTTACGGATCCTGTGTATATGTACGTTTATGGTACGGTCGCCTTCTACTCTTGTGTCTCTCCAGACCCGGGATAAAATATCAGCCCGTGTAAATACTATATTCGGATGCGAAACAAGAAGTTGCATCAACTCGAATTCTTTATAAGTGAAGGTAATTTCTTTCCCGTTTTTAACCACGATGTAACGGTCAAGATCTACAACGAATTCCCGGGTTCTAATCTTTCCAGATAGTTCAGTTATCGACCTGAACCTTCGTAAAAGCGCATGAATTCTGCTGATCAGAACTTTGGGGTTGATGGGCTTTTTAACGTAATCATCTGCCCCTGCTTCAAATCCGGCGATTTGGGAATAATCTTCGCCCCTCGCAGTTAAAAACAGGATAAGTGAATTTTGTGTTTCGGGGATCTGCCGAAGCTGATTACAGGCTTCAATCCCATCGAAGTCAGGCAGCATGATGTCAAGTATAATCAGATGGGGTTTATACTCTTTAGCAATCGTAAGAGCTATCTTACCACTTCCTGCCTTTAGTATCTGGAATCCCTCCCCTCCCAGGGTAAAGCCCATAAAATCAAGGATCTCGGCATCGTCATCCACTAAAAGAATAATAATATCTTTGTTCTCCCTGGTGGATATCATGATGACATGGAAATACCTGTAAGGCAATTAAATTTATAATATCCCTGTTACTTTGGAAAAATTTTAAACCTTATGAAGGGGTATGCTCAGAAGCAAGCTCCTCACCCTGATCAGAAACAATATCCTGGTCCGGAGTAGGAGCGGCATCAGTTACCGTTTCAGCTGGGGCGGTTACATATAAAGTCTCAAAGGTCTTTTTCTTATGTTTCATGATCCTGCCATCCACAATAAACACGATGGATTCGGCAATATTTGTTGAATAGCCTGCCAGTCGTTCAATATTTGTAAGAATGATAATGAGGTTTGTTGCAACAACGATCACATCGGTTTTATGCATCATTTCTTCCATGATCTTAGCGGTGGCAGTTTGCACTCTTTCTTCAATGGCAGATGCCAGTTCAAATATATCCTTAACAAAAGCAACGTTTTTTGTGCTGAGGATTGTGATCACATCTTTCACTATCATATCCGTCATATTCACAATCTCATCAATTTTCAGTTCAATGATAATTTCCTTATAATCACTGATCCCCTCAATCTTATGTGCAATAGAAACGGCATGATCTCCCATCCTTTCAAGATCGTTATTGATCCTGAGCGCCGACATGATCAGCCTCAGGTCAGTTGCCACAGGCTGGGTAAGGGCGAACAATCTCTGGCAAAGCTTGTCGATCTTGTTATCAAGCTTATCTACCTTGCTGTCCTTGACTATAATCTGATGGGCTAGTTCCGTATCACCCTTTAACAGTGCATCAAACACATTATGGACCTGTTCAGCAACCAGGTTTCCCATCTTAATCAAACGCTTGTTCAGCTTTTCCAATTCGAGTTCAAAATGACGTTCCATGATTCTATTTCTTTATGATTAGTTGTTAACTGATACCATGTCGAACCATCAACCGAACCTTCCGGTGATGTATTCTTCCGTTTGCTTTTTATCGGGAGTTGTAAAGATCTTTCGGGTTTTGCCGTGTTCTATAAGTTCACCCATATAGAAAAAAGCAGTAAAGTCGCTTACACGGGCCGCCTGCTGCATATTATGGGTGACTATGACGATAGTGTAATCCTTTTTAAGCTCAAAAATAAGTTCTTCTATTTTGCCTGTGGATATCGGATCGAGTGCGCTGGCGGGCT